>Ga0066388_100002653_pt1 | contig 11089 bp, 9 predicted proteins | sample PanSoiMetaGPlot6_FD_64539 | JGI IMG/M metagenome (GOLD analysis project Ga0066388, IMG submission 64539) | Tropical forest soil microbial communities from Panama analyzed to predict greenhouse gas emissions - Panama Soil - Plot 6 (Hybrid Assembly) | ecosystem: Environmental > Terrestrial > Soil... | reverse complement strand
ACTTCGTAAGGATGAAGCGAGCGCAGTTTTTCATCAAACGCTTCCAGTCGATCCTGAGTTGTTTTGAAAAAGACCATGACCTCGCTGGCGGCCTCGATTTTTTCTTTCCAGCGATAGATAGAATGAACGGCCGGAATGAGGTTGGCGCATGCCGCCAACTTTTCCTCGACTAACGTTTGCGCGATGCGATTGGCTGTCTCCGCATCGGGAAAAGTGCTGATGGCCAGTAAAATTTGATCCGCCATCGATCAGGCGAGTGCAGGTGTAGCCGATTGATTGAGCGCCTCGCGTCCCTTCGCCTCGGAATGTCCACGCGGCTCGCCTCGGCAAATCCAACCGCCACCGAGGACGATGTCATCATCGTAAAATACCGCTGCTTGTCCTGGTGTTACCGCGCGTTGCGGTTCATGCAGGCGAACGTGAGTGCGTTCGTTTTCGAGCGCCGTAACCGTGGCGCGAGTCCCAGAATGGCTGTAACGAATCTTCGCCGTGCACTCGAACGATCTGCCGGGATCGCCGACACCGAGGACAGCATGCCAATTCACCCGATCGATTTCGAATTCGTCTGTCACTAAATCGTCAGCGTCTCCCACAATCACGCGATTCGTCGCCGGATCGAGGTCGACAACGTAGCGCGGTCGCGGCGAGCCGCCTGGCAACCCTTTGCGTTGTCCAATCGTGAAAAGCTCAATGCCGTCGTGCTCGCCCAGAAAATTCCCGGCAATATCGTAAATCTCGCCGCGATGAAACTCATTAAGATGCGAGCGCAGGAACTCTTTGTAATCGTTCCCGGGAACAAAACAAATTTCCTGGCTGTCCACTTTGTCCGCAACTTTAAGGCCTAACGAGTGAGCGATCTCGCGGATTCGTGCCTTCGTCATTTTGCCGAGCGGAGTCAACGCACGTCGAAGCTGGGGCTGGCGCAAACTGAAAAGGAAATAAGACTGATCCTTGCGTAGGTCGAGGCCCTTTCGCAAAACTGCGTGATCGGCGCGATGTTCAATGATTGCGTAATGCCCCGTTGCGATGTAGTCGCAGCCTAAGGCGGCCGCTTTCCTCCAAAGATTGCCGAACTTGAGCTTCTCGTTGCACATCACACACGGATTCGGTGTGCGGCCGGCCTGGTATTCGCTGGAGAAATAATCAATGACCAATCGCTCGAACTGGTCGGCTTCATCAACGACGTAATGCGGAATAGCCAGTGAATGCGCCACGCCGCGAGCATCAGCGATCGCCTGAGGGCCGCAGCATTTGTCTTCTGCGCGGGAGATACAGTCTTGCGGCCACACTTTCATGGTTACACCGATGACCTCGTAGCCCTGCTGGCGCAGTAGGTATCCCGCGACACTTGAGTCCACGCCCCCACTCATCCCCAGCAAAACGCGCTGTTTAGCCTTATTCATTTTGAGCGAAGAACTTCGATCAACGGCAAGGCGAGTCAATACGTAGCCGCCGGCCTCGGGGGCGCGACGTTAGCAAAGTTGTCGCCGCATTTCTCAGTGCGAAACGCCTACACCTTCACCGCTCGACTTACAAACTCACTGCCCCTCAGTGTGAAACGCCATGGATAGTGAGCAGAGCGCGTGATACCGATGCGCTTGTCGGCTACCACATCGGCAGACGTTTTTGCGTTGCGAGCAAAGCAGTAACTCGGATCGGAGCACAAATCCATTTCGTGATGACGATTGGTGATGGCGAGCGCCTCCGTAAGCTTGCCAGGTCCCGAGCAAAGACGTTTCACGTCGTCAAGTCCGCGACGTCTCTTCATGCGTTCGATCCCTCTTCTTGGCTCTAGCGCACGAATCAGGACGAAACCGTTCTCATTGCCTTTCACCAAAACGTTCAGCATCCAATGCATTCCATAATTGAAATAGACATAGGCTGCGCCGGCATTATTTCGCTCGATAAAGCTGCGTGCGCTCGGCCGTGTAAACGTATGCGCGGCCTCGTCGTTGATTGCCGCATACGCTTCCACCTCGACAACAATCCCCGAGCAATCGCCCCAAATTAGTTCTGTGCCGATCAACTCGCGCGCACACGTGAGCGGATCACGTTTAAAAAAAGATGCACCGACAATCTTGGTCCTCGTCGCGACGCTCCTCACTTGATGGATCGGTGTTCCTTCAATATTTCGATCGTCTTATCGATCGGCAGTGCCTCGACCGTGTGGCCATTGCCGCTCAGTGTCGTCGCTCGAAACATCGAGTTGTAGATGGCTTCTTCGGTGGCTTCGATGACAGCCAGAAATAACGGCGACATTGCATCGTTGCTCAGTAGGTCGACATGTCGCGTGAGCGGCTTCTCAGAAGTGTGAATCCGTAACTGTGTTGCGGCGGAGAATGCGATTGCGTAGTCCCCGCTGCCATTGGAGGCAGCACTTCCAGTGCGTGCCATGCCTAGCCACGCCCTCGCTGCGAGGCGCCTTAGATTCCGTGCATCGATGGGCGCATCTGTCGCGATGACGATCATGCACGAACCGTCTGCCTTGTCTTTGCCGCTGTTTTCCTGCAGCTCTTTCTGCAGGTAGTACCGACCCAGTTCCTGACCAACGGGAGCGCCAGCAATCGTGAGGACGCCTCCGAAATTCGTCTGCGCCAAAACCCCGACCGTGTACCCACCAAGATTTTGAGGCAGCTTTCGCGACGAAGTTCCGATTCCTCCCTTCCAACCAAACGCCACGGTCCCGGTACCAGCTCCGACATTTCCTTCTTCAACCGGGCCGCCCTTTGCCTTCTTGATCGCGCCGAACACGTCGTCGGATGTGATGTGACGCCCGCGAATATCGTTCAGGTATCCGTCATTGGTCTCGCCGACAACGGGATTGACTGAGCGAACATCGTTGTTTCCCGGCAATGTCAGAATATAGGTGGTCACGGCATCTGCGACCAGCGGCACGCTCACCGTGTTTGTCAGCATGATCGGTGCTTCAATCTCGCCCATTTCATCTACCTGCGTCGAGCCAGTGAGCTTTCCAAAACCGTTTCCAACAAAAATCGCGCCAGGGACCTTGTCGCGGTAGAGATTACCCGAATGCGGCAGAACGGCTGTCACACCGGTCCGCACGTTGTCTCCGTTAATAATTGTCGTGTGGCCGACCTCAACTCCCGCAACATCCGTGATGGCATTAAGTGGGCCAGTCGGAAGAATGCCCACCTTTAATCCCAAGTCCGAAGCACGAGGTCGTCTGGAATTCGTGCTCTGAGCCGAAACAAACCAAGCGAGCAATAAGAAAGCAGCCACGGCGACAAATCCACGAGCCATGAAAAAATTGTACGCTCAAATCTGACCAAATTCGAAAACGCATCCCGGCTCAGAAAACGCCCGTTGCGCAAAAGAGAAAAGTCCTGCGGCGAATTCGACGTCGTGGGTGTCGAACCGGATGGCGAACCCCGACGCCAAGTGGGGACCGACCAGTCTAAGAGCGTGATGGCTTGTAATAGACTGGAATCTTGACTTTACTGTCGACAGGTTTGCCGTCGCGGAACGCCGGAATAAATTTTGCGCCACCGAAATCGGACAGTGCTGTCTGGCCGAAACCGAGATACGGCGGCTCCTCATTTACGACCTCGATACTCTTCAAGTTTCCCGCGGCATCAACCTCCAGCGCTAGGTCAACAACCCCAGTTAGCACAACGCTGGTCGGTACCTCGGGATAGTGTAGCCCCGTGAATTTTGAATCCTGGCCAACAAACGGCTGTGGATCGATGAAATCGCTTTCCTTCTTCAACTCCTCCAGTTGTTGATTCGCGAAGATCCGCAGCCGCGGTTTGCCCTTGACGACCGCGAACGTCACCGTGCCGTAGAAAACGGCAAGGACCGGTTGGTGATTATGAATCGCAGGAATAAACTTCGCGTTGACCAGGCGCTGTAATAGTTCCTTCTCGAGCAATTCCGAGTCCTTCGTTCCGCGATAAGACCCGCTGCGGACGATTTCGCCGGTCGGCGCCACCAGACAGGTAAACATCACCGCGGCGTCTTTCTGACCTTTTTTAATCAGGTCGGGGGCGTCGATCTTGTTTATCAGAGAATTGGGACCCGTCCCGAGCAACGCGGGCCGGAAGTCCGGCAGCGCCGGCGTCGGTGACGGTGACCCAACTTTTACCGTTTGCGTCGACGCAAGTTCAGCAGCGAGCAGCAAACTAACCAGGCAAAATGTTTCGAGCCGCATGGCGCAATAGGCAAGCAGGATGCGTCGTTTTTGCAAGGGGAACTGAATTTATGCCGCGATTGCAACCGGGTTCACGGCGGCGATCCGACGGACGATTTTGTGGCGCTGGAAGTAACCAATGAGCGCATCACGCGTTTGCACCGGTTGCATGATACAATTGGCCTCCGGTCGCTCGAGGAACGCGCGCACTTTCATAAAATGATGGCCACCGCTGCGCGCATCGAAACTGTTAAACGCAATGTGGTATTTCTTGCGGCCATCCAGCGGCTCCCGGTTTGCGCGGGTAATCGAGACGATCTTGCAGTCGTCGCCGCAGCCTTCCGTTTTTAATTCGAAGCCAAGCAGATTGCGTTTTTCGTGGCTGGCGAACACATCCTCCATCGCAATCTTGATTTCCTCAGGCGAGAGTTGCGCTGTCACAATGTAGTTCTCGTAAGGAATGATGTTCCAGACGTCGTTAACGGTTTTTGGGCCTGCGAGCAAATTGGCCTGATCATCGAACGTCCCGTGCATGACTCCATCAACGGGCACATTTCGCTCCAGCAACATTTCCATGATTGCCACTCCAATCAGCCTCTCGACTTCGCTTGGCAGGCCGGGGCGACTGCCACCCCGCAGCGTCTCGGCCAGTTCACCGATTCGTTCCGACACAGCAGCGCTCGATTCGGCGAGGTGCGGTTTCGCTCGTGAAAGAACCACTTGATCAAAGCCGATGCGCTTATCCATCAACTCACAGATCGCCTCGCGGCCCAAGAGCTTTTTTGAATTGCGATCAAAGAGAAGATCGACCCGCCCTGCATGAATTCCGAAATGATCTGCTTGAGTAAACAACACGCCATTCGTTAGCCGACTTGGGATGTCCTGATGCGTATGGCCGGCGATAAACACTGCCACCTCTGGAAATTCCGAAGTCAACGCCATCACCGTATTGGCAAAATCATCTCCGCCGGTGCGCGTCTTAAGTCCCATGTGACCCGTTAACACGATCGCGACGGCGCCTCTGCTCTTCGCGCTCGCAATGGCCCTGCGAACAGGCTCGACTGGATGCCGAAAATCAAGTCCCCGGGTAAATTCCGGCCAAAGCCAGAACGGCATCCCGGGCGTTGTGACACCAATGATCGCGATCTTGATTCCGGCAATTTCCTTCAAAATGAACGGCTGAATTTTTGCAAGCGGGTGCTTCGCATCTGGAAATTCCGGTTTTCTTTCCATCAGCATGTTCGCGGCAAGAACCGGCATGTTTGATTGCTGCAATGCGCGTTCGAAGCATTCCATCCCCCAATCGAATTCATGATTGCCGACGACCCAGGCGTCATATTCGAGATGATTAAGCAGATCGATCATCAACGCGCCCTTGTTTCGGAGGCTAACATCGGTCCCCTGATACACGTCGCCGACATCGATCAAGATCGAGTTGGGATTTTCCCGTTGCCAGCGTTTGATTTGCGTTGCGCAACGAGCCAAGCCGCCGCGATCTGGATTTCCGTCATAGTCCGAAGTCGGCAGGATGTGACCGTGCAAATCGGTCGTGTGCAGGATCGAAATACAAACCGTGTCGGAATTGAACGTACCAGCGGCGCTCGCGAGCATCGGGACAGCGCTAAATAGTCCCGCCTGGCCAGCGCGTTTCAGAAACTCGCGCCGAGTCCAAGATTTGTCTGGGTGAAACATCGCGCCAGCCTCCGTAGCGTCGGAATGGTAACCAACGGAGGAGCGTCGAATCAATGAAAATGCTCAGCTTCCCTTTAGCGTTTTGACTGGATAAATCTCTTCGACTTGGAGCTGCGCGAATCCGTCGCGCATCGTTTCCCTTCGTCTGACAACTTCCGCCGATATCTGAGGAAGTTTCTCCGCTACTTTGCTAACCGGTTCACAGCAGAAGCGCTGGCGACGTCTAAGCCCTCAAATAAGAGCTCGAAAACCTCGCGGCACGCAAAAGAAGAAAGCTTTTATGCGATCTGGAACCGATGGCTTCATTGATCGGTTGGGTAACATCGGATCGGCAAAATGTAACATCAGCGTTACCTTTGTAATCCAGCCCGACGAGGACGTTTTCCCTTATAGACAGTGAACGAAAAAATTTATATGAAAGCTACAACTTCAACATTGAAAGCCTCACCACGACTCTGAGAGACCAACCGCGCAAATTGAGAGAGTCAACGCCGAACTCGCCGCAGCGAGTTGGTCTCGTGGCGGATCTAAAGCAAGCACGCCCGGAACAAGAATAGCCGGCAATCCGTAAACTACTGACCGTGTTGACCCCACCACTTTTGCTTTGATGATAGCACCTCACTCAGAATAAAAACCTGTTCACTATGCTTAACGAAAATACGATCGCCGATTTCAAAACCAACCTTCGCGGCCGAGCGATCCAGCCGGCCGACAAAGATTACGATGAAGCACGCAAGGTGTACAACGGGATGATTCACAAAAAGCCGCGGCTGATCGTCCGCTGCGCCGATGTAGCCGACGTCATCGCCTCCGTGAACTTCGCGAGAGAAAATAACCTGCTTCTCGCCATCCGAAGTGGCGGTCATAACGCCGGAGGCTTGGGGATTTGCGACGACGGGTTAGTCGTCGACCTCAGCCCGATAAAATTTACGCGAGTCGATCCCGCGGCGCGCACTGTCACTGTTGGCGGCGGATGCACATGGGGGGATGTCGATCACGCCACGCATGTGTTCGGGATGGCGACGCCCAGCGGAATCGTTTCTACTACCGGGGTTGGCGGATTGACTCTGGGCGGTGGAATCGGACATCTCACCCGTAAGTGCGGACTGAGCATCGATAATCTCCTCTCAGCCGATCTGGTATTGGCCAACGGCAATTTTGTTAAAGCAAATGCCGAGGAGAATTCCGACTTGTACTGGGCGCTTCGCGGCGGTGGCGGAAATTTCGGCGTGGTCACTGCGTTCACGTTCAAGCTACATCCGATCGACATGATCTATGGCGGCCCGATGCTCTACGAATTGAGTGAAACAGCTGACGTGATGAAATGGTACCGCGAGCTGATTCCCGCGGCGCCTGACGATTTGAACGGGTTCTTTGCTTTGCTCACCGTCCCGCCGGTTGCGCCTTTTCCGGAACATCTGCATCTGAAAAAAATGTGCGGCATCGTCTGGGCATACGCAGGACCTCAGGAGAAAGCAGAGAAGACATTCGAGCCGATCCGCGCTTTCAAAAAGCCCGCACTCGATTTTGTCGGGCCTCTGCCGCAACCAGCCCTGCAAAGTATGTTCGACGCGCTTTATCCTCCCGGCTTGCAGTGGTACTGGCGCGCCGATTTTGTGAACCAATTGAGCGATGACGCCATCGCGCAACACGTTCGCTTTGGTGAAAAACTTCCAACGATGCATTCCACCATGCACATGTATCCGATCGATGGCGCAGCAGCACGCGTGGGCAAGAACGATACTGCCTGGAATTATCGCGACGCCAAATGGGCACAGGTGATCGTTGGCGTTGATCCCGATCCGGCAAAAAAGGAAAAAATTGTTTCATGGACGAAGGGATATTACGAGGCGGTTCATCCATATTCCGCCGGCGGTGCGTATGTGAACTTTCTGATGGGCGACGAAGGGGAAGAACGCGTGAAAAAAACTTACGGTGATAACTACGATCGATTGGTTGCTATCAAAACCAAATACGATCCGGATAATTTCTTTCGAGTGAATCAAAACATTAAGCCGGGCACGAAATAATCAGGTGCGCCGGTCTCATCGTTATCTCATAGAACGACGGTAACTATTTACGCTCGGGCAAATGGATCATCGGTTTGTTCCTCTTATTAATACCCGGCTTCAGCCGGGTGTGAGAAACAAAGCCGAGCGTGAGTCGTTTCAACGGCTTTTCTCGATAGAAACCGTTGAAACGGTTTTTATTTTTCGGTGTGGTTGCACCGGGCTGAAGCCCGGTGCTATTAAGACGGCAATCGGAATTTCGGATTCGCACAATCAGGTATACAAACGGGCAAATGAAAGCTGACGAACTAAGATCATTGCAAGCGCCATTAAAGGCGCGGTATCGAGAACGACCTGAGACAGCGTCGGTCACGCTCCATGCTGAAGGTCGCATCGGCGAAGGTATCACATGTAAAATCGAAACCGGAAAGGCGCGCGTCGAAGCCGGGCTTCATCCTGCGACAGGCGGCGATGGCCGTAGCGCGTGTTCGGCAGACATGCTCCTGGAAGCGCTGGTAGGATGCGCAGGCGTGACTTTGAGCGCAGTCGCTACCGCTCTTAACATTTCTTTACGCGGTGCGACAATTCGAGCAGAGGGCGATCTCGATTTTCGCGGCACGCTCGGCGTTTCCAAGGATGCGCCGATTGGGTTCAGTGAAATCCGTCTAAACTTCGATTTGAACACCGATGCGAGCGAAGAACAACTCGCCACGCTAATTCGTCTAACCGAGCGCTATTGCGTCGTTTACCAGACGCTCAGTCACCCTGCGAACATCAGCGTTTTGCACCGCGTAATATCACGCTAAAATCTCCGCCTATGCCGTTATACATGGACATCCACAATCTTCCGGAGGGGACGACCCCTGAAGACGTCGCAAAGGCCCACGCGAAGGACATGGAAACCCAGCGGAAATATGGCGTCGAGTATACCAAATACTGGGTCAACGAAAAGGCAGGCAAAGTTTTTTGTCTCTGTCATGCTCCAAACGCTGAGGCAGCTGAGTGTGTGCATCGCGAAGCTCACGGCATGCTGGCAGAGAAGCTTATTGAAATACAGCCCGAACTAGCAGAGGGATTTTTAGGTAGTTCCGAAACGAATGACGCAGGTGCGGTTATACTACCGGGCGGCGGCGCCGATGCACGAGATCCCGGAATCCGCACCATTCTGTTCACGGACGTTGTAAATTCGACGACATTGACTCAAGCTCTCGGCGACGAGGCGGCACTTGCAATGCTCGGCGTGCATGACACGATTGTGCGCGATGCTTTGTCGGCGCTTGGCGGGCGTGAGATTAAGCACACCGGCGACGGCATCATGGCTTCGTTCGTCTCGGCGGCGGGCGCCGTTCGCTGCGCAATCCAGATTCAGCGCGAACTAGAGAAGCATGGGAAAGCAAACCCACACGGCTCGCTTAAGGTCCGAGTCGGCGCCGCAGCAGGCGAGCCAGTCGAGCAACATGACGATCTCTTTGGGGCGACCGTGCAACTGGCCTCCCGGCTGTGCGCGCAGGCGCAGCCGGAACAAATTCTGGTATCGAATGCGATTGCCGAGTTATGCCTTGGCAAGGGGCTTTTGTTCGAAGACCTCGGCGAAGTTACTCTAAAAGGTTTCGGCTACCCAGTCCGCGCCCATGCCGCCGCATGGAAGCAAGCGGCGATCTAATCGCCGAATTAATCAAGCGACTGAGATCAACAGGACCAAGATGGAAGACTTACATATAGCTGAAGTGGACCACGAAGAAGCGAGAAAGACTGCGGATCTAATGTCTTACTTCCAAGACCTAGCATTCACTGTTGAGGCGTTAGATCGGCCAAAACAGATGCTGATAATAAACTCAAAGATCAAAGAATAGCTACAAGCCTTTGGACCGCTGCGCTTGTGAGCTATACGCGAGCATTTTCAACCGAAAAGCGGTTTCGATTAAGCGAGAAGCTTTTTGAACACATAGAGGGCGAGATAGAAGGCCATTACATCTCTATCGAAATGAGAAACAAGCATATTGCTCACTTTGTTAATCCATTTGTGCAAGTTGTTGTAGACTTAGTTCTCTCTTCTCCAACAAGCTCCGAGCGCAAGGTTGGTGGCATATCCATCCTCGGTCAAAGACTATTACGCTTTGATGGTGGGCTAAGCGGAAGCGATAAAAATCGCGACAAACGTGGCACTTGCGTTTTTCATGTGTCGCCCAACATTTATCGCGCTTTAGCCGGAGCTGGGAATTGCATGGTAGTGTCCGGCTCGAGTCGAAATGACTTTGTCCATCGTGCGCGCAGATCGGTTTTGACGATTGTTAGCGTCCCTGCAGCGACACGCGCAGTTATGGCATCCTTTGGCAATGCCCCGGCTAACATTCTTTGCTGCGTATTAAACTTGTCCACCACAAACGGTTTGCCCGCCCGATAGCTGATTAGCATATTACACAACACGTCCCCCGGGGTTCTTCGCGCGCGTTCGACACTGTCAGCCATGGCCTGCTCCCTTGTCGCGATTTCATTTTTGAAGCGGGGGTCAACTAGCATCCGTATAGGCTCAAGTTCTTTTGGCACCAGCAGACGCGCGCATACGACGAGCAACAGAATCGCCTGAGCTACGGCTGGTGGAAGGCGGCGAGCCAATGGCCAGAAAGGAACTTGCGTGTACGCCAGGCCCAGACCTATCGCGACGGCTATCACGAGATCAAACTCAGCATTGATGGTTACGCCCCGGCCAGTTTTCTGGAGAAAAAAAGCTGCCAACGCAATTGCGATCAGACCGCTACAAAGCCGGACGCTCCGATCACGCCACATTGCAAACCCATTACAAACGCAAGCGACTAAACCGACCAAGACCCATTGCAAGTCTTTGCAGCTGCGAATGGCTCTGATGACCGAATAGTGTCTCGGGGCGAAAATGTTAAAGAAGAAGTCGCGGCCGAAGCTGACATAACAAATCGCAGTACCGATCACGATCACGATAGCTGCTACGCCCAGGCACTTTAGCGCTTCGCGGCGACGGTTTACCGCAAGCCATGCGAAAGCAGTCAAAGGCATCGCGATGATGTTGTGCTTAACAAACCCTGCCAAGGCCATCACTAGAACAGGCATGACGTATCCACGGTCTTTCGATCGCGCACCGAGAAACGCAAAGAAGCCGAACGCCATAATAGCGTGACTGAGCAGTTGCGGCTCGTCCATTCCGACGTACCTCCTAAAAAACCGACTCATCGTCGCGATATAGAATGCAGCACTTATTGCCGCAGCC
>Ga0066388_100002652_pt1 | contig 11090 bp, 10 predicted proteins | sample PanSoiMetaGPlot6_FD_64539 | JGI IMG/M metagenome (GOLD analysis project Ga0066388, IMG submission 64539) | Tropical forest soil microbial communities from Panama analyzed to predict greenhouse gas emissions - Panama Soil - Plot 6 (Hybrid Assembly) | ecosystem: Environmental > Terrestrial >... | reverse complement strand
ACGTTCGGTGCGACCTCGGTGACCTCGGGGCGTGCCTGCTCCTGCTCCTGGCGTTTGGTCATGCTTCGATCCTACCGGACCGAGTCGGTGCGGAACCACTCCAGGGTCCGGCGCAGGCCTTCGTCGAGCGGAACCGGCGGGCGCGCGCCGGGCGCGGGCTCGAGCACGGAGCGCTGCAGGTCGCCGGGCCGCCGCGGCGCGCGCCGGATCTCGGAGCGGCTGCCGAGCGCGCGCTTCATCTTCTCGGCGAGCTCGAGCGTGGTGGTGGCGCTGCCCGATGCCACGTTCGCGACCCGCGCCGCAGTCTCGCCGCGCGCGGCGCGCAGGTTCGCGTCGACCACGTCGTCGACGTACACGTAGTCGCGCACGCAGCCGTCGTCGCCTTCGCGCACGCGCGCGTTGATCTGGATCGGCTCGTTCGCCAGCAGCCGCCGGGCGAAGATCGCCACCACGCCGGCCTCGCCGTGCGGGTCCTGGCGCGGGCCGTACACGTTCGCGTAACGCAGCACGGTGTAGGCGAGCCCGTGCTCGAGCCGGAACGCCTCCAGGTACGCCTCGGTCGCGAACTTCGAGCAGGCATAGGGGCTGGCCGGCGCGGGCCTGGTCGCCTCGCTCGCGCGCTGGCCCTCGGGCACCTCGCCGTAGATCGCGCCGCCGGTGCTGGCGAACACGAAGCGGCCGACCTTGGCGGCGACGCACGCCTGCAGGAGGTGGATCGAGCCGAGCAGGTTGACCTGCGCGTCCAGGATGGGGTCGCGCGTGCTGACCACGACGCTCGCCTGGGCGGCCTGGTGCACGACCACGTCGGGGCGGAGCGCGTCGACGATGCGCGCCACGGCCTCGCCGTCGCGGACGTCGACCTCGTGGAAGCGCGCGGCGGCGGGCACGCGCGCGCGCTGGCCCGTCGCCAGGTTGTCGATCACCTCGACCGTGCCCCCGTCCGCGATCAGCGCGTCGGCGACGTGACTCCCGATGAACCCGGCGCCGCCGGTGACGAGCGCCTTCATTTCAGCGCTTCGTAGACCTCGGCGATCAGCCGGAACCCGCGCGCGTCGCCCGCGAGCCCCATCTGCATCTGGTTCATCACGTAGGCGAAGCCGACGCCCGCATCGGGATCCGCGAACGCGATCGAGCCGCCGGCGCCGGGGTGGCCGAAGCTGCGCGGGTTGGGCCCGAAGGGGATCATCGGCTGGGTCATGAAGAAGCCGAGCCCGAAGCGGGTGGCGAGCGGCGAGAGCACCGCGTCAGGCCCGTAGGCGTTCTCGGTGTTCGCCTTCGCGATCTGCGCGGGCGAGAGCACGTGCACGCCATCGAGCACCCCGTCGCCCGCGAGCGCGCCGTAGATGCGCGCGAGCCCGCGCGCGGTGCCGTGGCCGTTCGCCGCCGGGATCTCGGCCGCGCGCCAGCCGCGCGTGTTCACGCCCCCGGGCCCGATCGCGGGGTTGCTGAACACCTTGCCGACCAGCGACTCGGGGTTCTGCGCGGCCGCCTGGAACGGGTTGGGGACACCCGGCGGTGTCGGCGGCGCGGGCAGCATCTCGGCGACGCGACCGTCGAGCTCGGGCCCGAAGCCGATGTGGAAGTCGAGCCCGAGCGGCTGCGCCAGCTCCTCGCGGAAATAGCTGCCGAGCGAGCGCCCGTCGATGCGGCGCACCACCTCGCCGACCAGGAAGCCGTACGTGAGCGCGTGGTAGCCGTGCTGCGTGCCCGGCTCCCACCAGGGCGTCTCCTCGGCGAGCGCCTGGGTCATGAACTTCCAGTCGTAGGTGGCCCCCGCGGGCAGGGTCTTCCGGATCGCGGCGAGCCCCGCCTTGTGGCAGAGCAGCCAGCGCACCGGGATCCGGCTCTTGCCGGCCTGCGCGAACTCGGGCCAGTACGCGGCGACCGGCGCGTCCAGGTCGAGCGCGCCCGTCTCGGCGAGCCGGTTCGCGCAGATCGCGGTCATGCCCTTGGTCGTCGAGTACACGTTCACGATCGTGTCGCGGTTCCAGGCCTGGGTCCGGGCGGCGTCGCGGTGCCCGCCCCAGAGGTCGACCACCAGCTCGCCGCCAACCGACACCGCGAGGGCCGCGCCCACCTCGCCCTTGTCGAAGTTCGCCGCAAAGGCCTCGCGCACCCGCTCGAACCGCTTCGCGCACTCGCCGGAAACCGCCGCCATGCCGACCTCCTGGCCCATCGGGCCCGGGGCATTCTACACGGACGGGGCGCAGCCCCCGTCCGACACCTGCAGGCCCGGCCCGGCGCGGCGCGCCCCGGGGAGCCCGGAGCCCGCTTCCCGCGCGGGCACCGGCCTTGCTATGAAGGCAAAGTGGGTCGACCCGTGGTGGAAACGATCGAGAGCGCCGAATTCCTCGAGGAGGTCGTGCCGGCCAAGTCCGGCGGGACGCTCTTCGTGCGCAGCTCGCGCGGGACCGTGGACGTGCGCACCCACGACCTGGAAGAGGTGAGGGTCGAGGCCGAGGCGCGCGGGCGCAACGCGGAACGGGTGATCTTCACGCTCGAGCACGCGGGCGACGACGTGCGCTTCGAGGTGCACACCGAGGGCTGGCTGACCGGGCTGTTCGGGGGAATCGACGTGCGCTCGCGCATCTGGGTGCCGCGCCAGTACTCGCTGGTGTTGCGCTCGAGCGGCGGCGACGCGCGAGTGGACGGCATCACCGGCAACGTCGACCTGCAGACGAGCGGCGGCGACACCACCGTATCGCGGATCACCGGGCGCGCCGGCATCCACACCTCGGGCGGCAATCTCGAGCTCGAGCACCTGGACGGTTGCGTGCGCGCGCGCAGCTCGGGCGGGACCACGCTCTTGCGCGACGTGTTCGGCGACGCCGACGTGCGCACCTCCGGCGGGAATCTGCAGATCGACGGCATCGACGGGTGCGTCGAGGCGCGGCTCTCCGGCGGCAACACTTCGATCGTCTTCCTCGGCAATCCGAGCGGCGACATCCGCTCGAACGGCGGCTCGGTGGACGTGCGCCTCCACGAAGACGCGAACTTCGACCTCGACGCCAAGTCGAACGGCGGGAAGGTGCATCTCGACGTCGAGCTCGACCGCGAGTGGCAGAAGGAGAAGCACCGTGTGTACGGGCGGCGCGGCCAGCGCGGCGCGCGGCTGAAGATCCGCACGAACGGGGGCGACGTCCACGTGGGGCTGGTCTAGCCGCTGTGCGGCGGGGCCAGCGCGAGCCGGTCGCGCTGCTCGGCGCACGCGCGCGGATCGTTGCTGACGGCGATGTCGATCCCCGCCGCGAACACCGCCGCGCAGGCGGTCGTGCGCCCGGCAAAGGGGCGCTCGTACTCGGCGCCGAGGTACCAGGCGTCCATCGACGAGAGCTTCCCGCTCTGCCGGATGCGTCTGAGGTTGCGGGGCGTGACCAGCTCGGGATGGAGCTGGATGATCAGGAGCCGGGGGTCGCGCGCGGCGAGGAGCTCCGCGAGCTGCGCCTCGGCGTCGCGGCCGCGCGGCGACGCCTCGATCGCCACCCGCGGGTCGAGCTGGCGCACGGCGCGGTAGAGCGGGAGGTTGTTTCCGGTCTGGAAGTAGACCCACTCGTGTGCGCGGTAGCGGCGCACCAGCGCGATCGCCGGCGCGGCGACGCCCGCCTCCTTCAGCTCGGCATCGACCACGACGCGCCCGCGCGACCACGCGAGCACCGACTCGAAGGTCTCGGGCCCGTGCGTGGCGCCGTCGAGGCGGCACGCGGCGAGCTGGCTCGCGGTGTGTGCGCCGACCGGGCCCGTGCAGTTCGTCTCGCCGCGCAAGTCGCCGTCGTGGAAGACGAACGGGATGCCGTCCTTCGAGAGGCGCAGGTCGGTCTCGACGATGTCGGCGCCCTGGCGCAGCGCGGTGTCGAAGCGCGCCAGCGTGTTCGAATCCGAGTACCAGTACCCGCCGCGGTGCGCCGCGACGCGCATCCCCCGCAGGCGCTCGGCGAGCGAAACCTCCTGCGCATGCGCGCTCGGCGCCGGCGCCAGGACGACACCGGCGAGTGTTCCCGCGAGCAGCAGCCGGAGAAGGGTCACGGTCTCCCCTGGGCGGTGGGACCGGTCGACGGTAACCGCCGCGCCGCCGGTCCGCGACAGATTTCGCTTAGACCCGCCTCATCGGGCCGGTCTAGCGGCCGGGCGGGGCCCCCAGCGCGAGCTCGTCCCGCTGCTCGGCGCAGGAGAGCGGGTCGTTGCTAATGGCGATGTCGATCCCCGCCGCGAAGACTGCCGCGCAGGCCGCGGTGCGGCTGAAGGGCCAGAACGGGCGCGCGTACTCGGTGCCGAAGCGCCAGGCGTCCATCGACGAGAGCTTGCCGCTCTGGCGGATCAGCATCAGGTTGCGCGGCGTCGCCAGCTCGGGGTGGAGCTGGATGATCAGGAGCCGCGCGTCGCGCGCGGCGAGCAGGTCCGCGAGCTGCGTGTCGGCGTGGCGGCCGCGCGGCGTCGCTTCGATCGCCACCCGCGGGTCGAGGCTCCGCACGGCGCGGTACAGCGCGACATTGTTGCCGGTCTGGAAGTAGACCCACTCGTACGCGCCGAGGCGGCGCACGAGCTCGACCGCGGGCCCTGCGACCTCCGGCTCCTTCAGCTCGGCGTCGATCACGATGCGCCCGTGCGACCAGGCGAGCACCGACTCGAAGGTCTCGGGCCCGTGGGTGGAGCCGGTCAGGTGACACGCGTCGAGCTCGTTCATCGTGCGCGCGCCGACCGGGCCGGCGCAGCTCGTCTGGGGGCGGAGGTCGTCGTCGTGGAAGACGATCGGGATTCCGTCCCTCGAGAGCCGGATGTCGGTCTCGACGATGTCCGCGCCCTGACGTCGCGCCGTATCGAAGCGCGAGAGCGTGTTCGAGTCCGGGTGCCAGTAGCCGCCGCGGTGCGCGGCGACGCGCATCCCGCGCAGGCGCTCGGCGAGCGAGCTCTCCACCTGCGCGCCCGCGCACGGCGTGTACCACAGGGCGACACCGAGCAGCGTTCCCGCGAGCAGCCTTGGACGGATCACGGGTCTCCCCCTGCACCTCGAGGCTAGCGGCGGAGCGCCGGGCCTGCGCGAGAACTGGCTTAGACCCGCTTCATCGCCTCAGGGCCACGCCGAGCCGGCGTGCGTGCGCCACCACGAGAGGCCGTGGAGCTGCCGGTAGTGGAGCGCCAGCTCCGCCGACGGCACGTGCGTGGCCGGCAGCCCGCCATCGAGCGTCTCGACGCGGCCCGGGTCGCGGACCCGGAAGATGAAACCGGGGGCGACCACGGCGTCGTCGCCGTAGCCGATCTGCGGGCGCGCGCCGTCGAGCAGGTCGCGGCCGAATGCCGGGTAGGCGAAGCCCGCCGGCGCGACCAGGTCGACCAGCGTCGGGACGATGTCCACGTGCGCTCCCGCGAGCGCGGGGGGCGGCTTCACCCCGGCCAGCACCTCGGGTCCGTGCAGCACCAGCGGCACAGCCGTCGACTCGAAGAGGGTCGGCCGCGGGTTCACCGACGTCTCGCGCGAATAGTGGTCGCCGGTGAGCGCGAACAGCGGTCGCGCGAGCTGCGCCTCCGCGGCGGCGACGAAATCGCCCAGGCTCTGGTCCGAGTACCACAGGTGGCCGAGCACGCGCAGCTGGCGGTCCGAGAGCCCCCGACAGCGCGGGTTGTCGCGCAGCGCCGCGAGCGGAAAGCCCTTGGCGTCGAGGTCGACGTCGTAGGGCGGGTGGTACGAGGTGCTCATGACCACGTCGAAGGTCGGCTCTGCGCCGGTGTGGGCGAGGACGAAGTGGAACAGCACGTCGTCGTCGACGCCCCACTCGTTGCCCTTGGCCTGCGCGCCCATCTCGTCGCCGCCCCACACTTCGTCGAAGCCCTGCTCGCGCGCGAAGTCGCCCACGCGCTCCCACGACAGGTAGCCGCCGTAGAAGAAGCGCGTGCGGTAGCCGAGCCCCCGGAAGATCCGCGCCGCCGCGGTCGGCACGCCGCCGCGGAGCACGGGCTCGTGGCTGACGAAGAGCCCCGTCGAGGGGAGGCCCGTCACGATCGCGCCCAGGCTCTTGATCGTGCCGCTGCCCGCGGGCACGAACGCGCGCACCGCGATGCCGCTCCGGCCGAGCTCGGCCAGGCGGTCGCTGAGGTGCAGCGAGGCGTACTTCGGTTCGAGCGGCCACGCGTCGTAGCTCTCCATCACGACGACGAAGACGTGCTCCGCGCGCGGGCCGCGCGCGCCGGGGGCGACGCGCGCGAGGCTCTGGTCGAGGTCGGCGGCCGCGCCCCGCTCGGGAAAGAGCGCGCGCGCCGCCCCGCGCACGTCGCCGTCGGGCAGGAAGCTCTGGATTCCCGCGTCGCTCTGCAGGCGCAGCTCGTGGCGCACGGCCAGATAGAGCGCGAGGACCGGGTTCGGCACGAGCTCGTTCAGCACTGCGTCGCCGGTGGTGGCGAGGTCCTTCTCCTGGAGCGGGCGGCGGCCGAGCGAGCCGCGCAGCCCGCCGACGGTGAGCGCCGCCAGGGCAGCGACTGCGAGCGCGCGCGACCCCGTCCGGCGCGGAACGGGAAGGCGCTCGCTCGCGCGCGCCGCAGCGCGGCCCGCGCGGCCGACGGCGGCGAGCGCCACCCACGCGCCGGCCGCGGCGATCCCGAGCAGGAGCACGACGGGATACGTCTTCCAGATCGTCCCGAGGATGGCCGCGCGGTCGTCGTAGACGACGCCGAAGATCCAGTCGTTGAACTGCGCGCCGTACTCCGCGAAGTACGCGGCGTCGACCGCGAACACGAGCGCGCATCCGCACAGGACGAGCGCCGCCGTCGCGCGCCGGACGCGCGCCGGCCATGCGCCCAGCGCGAACGCGCCACCGAGAAGTGTCACCAGGAGCGCCGGCAGCACGGCCCAGGTGGCGACCAGCACGTCGGAGCGGACGCCCGTGACGAAGAGGTGCTCGAGCGCCGCGGCGTCCGCGCCGGGTCCGAGCCGGGCGCGGAACCAGAGCGCGAGGAACGCGCGGAACCCCAGCGAGAGCGCGACGACCGCGAGCCACAGGACGGCGAGCGAAGCCACGCGGAGAGCGTACGGCGCAGGTTCCGGCGCGCGATCCGCGCTCTCTAATGGAAGGGCCGCCGCCTCTTCCACTCGGGGCGACCTCCGCAGCCGAGTCCGGCGCGCCGCTTCGCTGCTTCGCGCGGAACGGGCGCCCGCGAGGTTCGCGACGTGCTCGGCCGCTCTGCAGACGCTTCGCTTGCGCGCCGGACTCGGCTGCTCGGTGCCGCTAGGACGAGGTCCAGCGGGTGTAGACGGCGCGCAGGCGAGTCCGGCGCGCCGCTTCGCTGCTTCGCGCGGAACGGGCGCCCGCGAGGTTCGCGACGTGCCCGGCCGCGCTGCAGACGCTTCGCTTGCGCGCCGGACTCGGCTGCGCGGTGCCGCTTAGGACGAGGTCCAGCGGGTGTAGACGGGGCGGAGCTGGGGGGTGCGCGGGTTCTCCCAGCGCGTGTGGAGCACGCGCTCGATCCAGAGCTCGTACAGGACCTCGTCGGGCCGGACCTGGGAGAGGAAGCTCGCTTCGATCGGACGCCGTCGCGCCGGGTCGAGCACGGCGCGCGCCGGGCCGGTGCAGTAGAAGCTCTCGTCGTCGTCCCGGCCCGGGAACGGGTGCAAGGCATAGCGGCCGTCGCGATCGAGGTCCGCGCGCTTCGGCGAGTGGGCGACCACGAACACGTACAGGCCGCCGTCGTGCAGGCCGGGACAGACCGGGTGCAGGCGCGGCCCGCGGTCGGCGCGGGTGGTCGCGAGGAACGCGAGCCCTGGCACCGCGGGCCCGAACCCGTACAAGAGCGCGCGGCCGCGCTCGGCGAGGGCGGGCGCCTTCTCTTCGAGCTCCCCCCAGCGCACCGCTAGCCCCGGCACGTGAGCTCCACGAAGTGCCGGTTCGGGTCGCGCACGTAGAGCGAGTGACGTCCGCCCCCGTGATCGTGCTCTTCGAGGATCGGGACGCCGTGCTTCTTGAAGCGCTTCCGGAAGCCCTCGAGGTCGGCTCGCGTCGCGACCCCGATGGCGAAGTGGGCAACGGTCTCGAGCCAGGCGGGCTTGGACCGGGCCGGCTCGGGGGCTCCAGCGATCTCGAAGAAGTCGAGGAGCGCTCCGCTCGGCAGGCCAAAGACGCGCATGCGCCACGGGTGGTCGTCCCACTCCGGGCTCACGCCCTCCGCTTTGTCCACGACGGGCAAGCCGAGAACCTCACCGTAGAACCACTCCGTCGCCGCCATGTCGAGGGCGCGCAGGGCGACGTGGTCGATGCCGAGCAGGGTCGCGCTCATTCCGTGCCTCCTTTCGAAGCACAGCCTAGGGAGTGGATCCTGACAGCTTCTGTCAGCAAAAGCGGGTACGATGCGGATATGCGCGCGCGACGGCTGCTGTCGCTCCTCCTGCTCTTGCAGAACCGCGGCCACGCGACGGCCGCGGCGCTGGCCGAGGAGCTCGGGGTCTCGCTGCGCACTGTCTACCGCGACCTCGACGCCCTCTCCGCGGCGGGGGTGCCCGTCACCACCGAGCGCGGGCCGGGCGGCGGGTGCCGCCTCCTGAACGGCTACCGGACCCAGCTGACCGGCCTCGACGCGGGCGAGGCCGAGGCGCTCTTCCTCGCGGGGCTGCCGGGACCGGCGGCCGAGCTCGGGCTGGGCAGCTTGCTCGCGCGCGCGCAACGCAAGGTGCTGGCGGCGCTTCCCGCGCGGCTCCGCGCCGCCGCCTCGCTCGCCGACCAGCGCTTCCACCTGGACGCCCGCAACTGGTTCGCGGCGGCACCCGAGCACCCGGCGCTCGAGACGGTTGCGCTCGCGGTGTGGAGCGACCGGGCGATCCGCTTCGCCTACGCGCGCAACGACGGCGCGCACGTCGAGCGAGAGGCCGACGCGATCGCGCTCGGGCTGAAGGCCGGGCTCTGGTACTTCGTCGGCCGGGTCGGCGGCGAGCACCGCGTGTACCGTGTCTCGCGGATGACCGAAGTCGAGCTGCGCGCCCAGGCGTTCGCACGCGACCCGGCGTTCGACCTGCGCGCCTTCTGGGCCGAGTGGATGGCGCGCTTCGAAGCGAGTCTCGAGGCGATCCCGGTCACCGTCCGCGTCGCTCCCGGCGCGGCCGAGCGCGTGGCGAGGCTCGGCAACCCGGCGCAGCGGCCGCCCGCCGACGCGCCCCCGACACCGGATGGTGACGGCTGGCTGCGCCGCACGCTGGTCTTCGAGAAGCTCGAGTACGCGGAGACCCAGCTCCTGGGCCTGGGCGCGGCGGTCGAGGTGGTCGAACCGGCCGAGCTGCGCGCGCGGCTGCGCGCGCGAGCGGCCGAGATCGCCTCGCTCTACGCCGCGGGCTAGGATTCGCGGTCATGTCCGACCGGCTCTGGTGGAAACACGGCGTCGTCTATCAGATCTACCCGCGCTCGTTCATGGACGGGAACGGCGACGGCGTGGGCGATCTCGCGGGCATCCGCGCGCGGCTCGACCACCTGGCGTGGCTCGGCATCGACGCGATCTGGCTCTCGCCGATCTTTCCCTCGCCGATGGCGGACTTCGGCTACGACGTCTCGGACTACTGCGACATCGACCCGGTGTTCGGGCAGCTGGCCGAGTTCGATGCGCTCCTGGCCGAAGCGCACGCGCGCGGCATCCGCGTGATGATCGATTGGGTTCCCAATCACACTTCGGACCAGCACGCGTGGTTCCGCGAGTCGCGCGCGGACCGCACCAATCCCAAGCGCAACTGGTACGTGTGGCGCGACCACAAGGCCGACGGCGAGCTGCCCAACAACTGGGTCGCGATGTTCGGCGGGCCCGCCTGGCATCCCGATCCGGCGACGGGCCAGCTCTACCTGCGCTCGTTCCTCGTCGAGCAGCCCGACCTGAACTGGCGCAACCCCGAGGTCGAGCGCGCGATGCACGGCGTGCTGCGCTTCTGGCTGGACCGCGGCGTCGACGGCTTCCGCATCGACGTGATCCACCGCATCGCGAAGGACCCCGCGATGCGCGACAACCCCCCGAGCGAGCGGCCGGGGCCGGGCTGGGGCGGCCAGCTCCACGTGTACGACGAGAACCACCTCGACATCCACGACTTCCTGCGCCGCATCCGCGCCGTGCTCGACGAGTACGACGAGCGCGCGGCGGTCGGCGAGGTCGGTCTCGCGCCCGCGCAGGTCGCGAGCTACCTGGGCCGCGGCGACGAGCTGCACCTCGCCTTCAACTTCGCCTTCCTGCTCGAGCCCTGGGACTGCGAAGCCTTCGGCCGCGAGCTCGCGCTCTTCGACGCCTCGGTGCCGCCGGAGAGCTGGCCGGACATCGTGTTCTCGAACCACGACATCCCGCGCCACGCGACCCGCTGGGACCATCCGCAGCTCGGCGAGGCGCGCGCGCGCGCCGCCGCGGTGATCCTGCTCGCCGCGCGCGGAACGCCGTTCCTCTACTTCGGCGAGGAGCTCGGCATGCGCAACGGCGAGGTCCCGCCCGAACGCCGGCGCGACCCGCTCGCCTGGACGCTACACCCGAATGCGTCGCGCGACGGCGAGCGGACGCCCATGCAGTGGAGCGCCTCGGCGGGCGCGGGCTTCACCCACGGCGACCCGTGGCTGCCGCTCGCCGCGGACTGGCTCACGCGCAACGTCGAGGCGCAGCGCGCGGACCGCACTTCGATCCTGTGGCTGTACCGCGACCTGCTCGCGCTGCGCCGGCGCACGCCGGCGCTCGAGCGCGGCTCGTTCCGGCTGGTGCCGGCGCCGGGCGGGGTGCTCGCCTGGGAGCGCCGGCACGACCGCTCGCGCGCGCTCGTCGCGGTGAACTTCGGCGACGCGGCGCAGAGCCCCGGCCTGCCCGCCGCCGCCGTGCGCGACGGCGTCTGGACCCGCGCGGGGGAGCCGCTGCCCAGCGACGCGGCACAGCTCGCGCTCGGCCCGTGCGAGGCCGCCGTCCTCGCAGTCGATGTCTGAGCGGCTCCCCCAGCGCGTCGAGCCGGCCGAGGGTCGCGGCGCGTTCGGCGGCTTCGTCGGTCCGCGCACGCTGGTCGGCCTGGTGCAGAACACGGCCCCCTGGCTTTTCGGGCCCGGTGCGCCCGACCAGCCGTACGTCGCGCTCCTGCGCGGCGGCGCGCGGCTCGCGGCGAGCGCCGA
>Ga0066388_100002651_pt1 | contig 11092 bp, 7 predicted proteins | sample PanSoiMetaGPlot6_FD_64539 | JGI IMG/M metagenome (GOLD analysis project Ga0066388, IMG submission 64539) | Tropical forest soil microbial communities from Panama analyzed to predict greenhouse gas emissions - Panama Soil - Plot 6 (Hybrid Assembly) | ecosystem: Environmental > Terrestrial > Soil... | reverse complement strand
GGGAAGGACAACCTTTCGAAGCGGTCCTCGCTGTGCGGCTTTTTTTCATGGCCAAGCGGCGTGCGCAGAGGTCCGGAGCCGGCGACGGGGACGAGAGCGTGAACAGGAAGACCACAGCAACGTCGGCCGACGCAGGTATCAGCCGGCGCGATCTAATGAAATCCGCCTCCTCGACAGCGGCAACTGCGGCGCTGATGTACGCCGTCAAGTCGGCGTTCCCCACGGGTGCCTTTGCGCAGGGCTCGGGCTCGGAGGTGACCGGTACAAAGCTCGGCTACATCGCGCTCACCGATGCCTCCCCACTCATCATCGCCAAGGAGAAAGGCTTCTTCGCCAAGTACGGCGTGCCCGACATGGAGGTCCTGAAGCAGGCCTCGTGGGGCGCCACACGGGACAACATGGCGCTCGGCGCGCGGGCAAACGGCATCGACGGTGGACACATTCTCCGTCCCAAGACGCACCTCTACACCACCGGCAAGGTGATCCAGAACAACCAGCCCTTGCCGATGTACACGCTGTTGAACCTTAACGAGGACTGCCAGGCCATCTCGGTTGCCAACGAGCACAGGGACACGGGCGTCCAGCTCGACGCCTCGCCCCTGCGCGCCGCCTTCGAGCAAAAGAAGGCGTCCGGCAAGGAGGTGAAGGTCGCCATGACCTTCCCCGGCGGCACCCACGACTGCTGGATCCGCTATTGGCTCGCCGCCGGCGGCATCGACCCCGACCGCGATGTCTCCACCATCGTGGTGCCGCCGCCGCAGATGGTTGCCAACATGAAGGTCGGCAACATGGACGCCTTCTGCGTCGGTGAGCCGTGGAACGAGCAACTCGTCAATCAGGGCATCGGCTTCACCGCGCTCACCACCGGCGAGCTGTGGTTCAAGCACCCGGAGAAGGTCCTCGGCATGCGCGCCGACTGGGTCGACGCCAACCCGCGCGCCACCCTCGCCATCCTGATGGCGGTGATGGAGGCGCAGCAGTGGTGCGAAAGGATGGAGAACAAGCAGGAGATGGCCGAGATTATCGGCCGCCGCCAGTGGATGAACGTGCCCGTGCCCGACATCATCGGCCGCATCCGCGGCGACATCAACTACGGCCATGGCCGCACGGCGCGGGGCACCAACCTGCTCATGAAGTTCTGGGGCACGTCGGGTGAGGTCTCATATCCCTGGAAGAGCCTCGACGCCTGGTTCGTCATCGAGAACATCCGCTGGGGTAAATTCGAGCCGACGCTCGACATCAGGGGGCTGGTCGACCGCACCAACCGCTCCGACCTCTGGATCGAGGCCGCCAAGACGCTCGGTGTCGCTAACCATCCCACGGGCGACAGCCGCGGCGTCGAGCGGTTCTTCGACGGCAAAGTGTTCGATCCCGGCGATCCGCAGGCCTACCTGCGGTCGCTGTCGATCAAGCGCGCCACGGCCTGAATCGGGTCTTTCGTACCCCTTCTCTCCCAACGGAGATTTCCGCATGAACATGCCCATGCTCAAGGCCGAGAGCGCGACGGCCGTTGCCGTCCGCAGCGCCCCCTCCGACGTACTGAAGCTCAGGGCCCCGCGCACAGGCTTTGCCACCCGCATCCTGCCCGCGCTGTCCAACGCGGCGGCCCGCGTCGTGCCGCCTCTGGTGACATTGGCGCTGATCCTTCTCGTCTGGCAGATGTTGTGCAACAAGCCAGGGGCCACGCTGCCGGCGCCCACCAAGATCTGGGCCGAGGGGCGCGACCTCATCATCGATCCGTTCTTCGTCGCCGGTCCGCAGGACATCGGGCTCGGCTGGCGCGTGCTGACCTCGCTGCAGCGCGTTGCGACAGGCTACGGCCTGGCCGGCGTCATCGGCATCATGCTCGGGACCATCATCGGCCAGTCAGTCTGGGCCATGCGCGGACTCGACCCCATCTTCCAGGTGCTGCGCACGATCTCGCCGCTGGCCTGGCTGCCGATCTCGCTCGCGGCTTTCAGAGACAGTCAGCCGTCGGCCATCTTCGTGATTTTCATTACTTCCGTATGGCCGATCGTCATCAACACCGCGGTCGGCATCCGCAACATCCCGCAGGACTACCGCAACGTGGCGCTGGTGCTGCGGCTGAACCCGATCGAGTTCTTCACTAAGATCATGATCCCGTCGGCGGCGCCCTACATCTTCGCGGGCCTCCGCATCGGTATCGGCCTCTCGTGGCTCGCCATCGTGGCGGCCGAGATGCTGACCGGCGGCGTCGGCATCGGCTTCTTCATCTGGGATGCTTGGAACTCCTCGCGCATCCCCGACATCGTCGTGGCACTCGTCTATATCGGCGGCGTGGGCTTCCTGCTCGACCGTATCGTTGCGCTCATCGCCAGCGTCGTGACACGCGGCACGGCGTCGAACTGAGGAACCCCATGAGCTATCTCAAAATTGACCACGTCGACAAAAGCTTCGTCCGCGGCGCGCAGACGACCGAGGTGCTGAGCGACATCACGGTCGCCATCGAGAAGGGCGAGTACGTCTCCATCATCGGCCACTCCGGCTGCGGCAAGTCCACAATGCTCAACATCGTCGCCGGGCTGACGCCGGTAACCACGGGTGCCGTGCTGCTCGAGAACAAGGAGGTGAACGACCCCGGCCCCGATCGTGCGGTCGTGTTCCAGAACCACTCGCTGCTGCCCTGGCTCACCGTCTACGACAACGTGCGCCTCGCCGTGGACAAGATTTACTCCGCCACCAAGTCGCGAAAGGAGCGGCACGCCTGGACGATGCACAACCTCGAGCTGGTCCAGATGGCCCATGCCAAGGACAAGCGACCGATGGAGGTCTCCGGCGGCATGAAGCAGCGCGTTGGCCTCGCCCGCGCCCTTGCCATGGAGCCCAAGGTGCTGCTCCTCGACGAGCCGTTTGGCGCGCTCGATGCGCTCACGCGTGCCCACCTGCAGGACTCGGTGATGGCGATTCACGCCCAGCTCAAGAACACGGTTCTGATGATCACGCACGACGTCGACGAGGCCGTGCTGCTTTCGGACCGCATCGTCATGATGACCAACGGCCCGGCGGCGCGCATCGGCGAGGTGCTGACCGTACCCCTGCCGCGCCCGCGTCGCCGCCTCGAGCTGGCAGCGGACGCCGTCTACATCAAGACCCGCCAGCGCGTGATCGAGTTCCTGTACGCGCGCCACCGCGCGCCGGCCCTGCAGGCCGCGGAGTAGCCGCCATGCCCGAGGCACGCCTCGAGACGCGGAGACGCAAGCGGCTGCTGATCGTCGGCGGCGGCATGGCCGCGCTCAGGTTGATGGAGGAGCTGGTCGAGCACTGCCCCGGCCGCTACGACATCGTGCTGGCGGGCAAGGAGCCGCGCGCGCCCTACAACCGCGTGCTGTTGTCGAGCCTGCTCGCCGGCGATGCGGAGCCGGCCGATATCGAGCTCAAGCCCCCCTCGTGGCTCGCCGGGCGCGGCGTAGAGATGATGACGGGGGTGGAGGTCGCAGGCCTGCGGCCGGCGCAGCAGCAGGCTGTGCTCGCGAACGGCACGGCGCTGCCCTACGACCGGCTGGTGATCGCGACGGGCTCGAAAGCGCTGAGGCTGCCCGTGCCGGGCCACGACCTGCCGGGCGTGCTCGCCTTCCGCGATGTCGACGACGTGGACCGCATGCAGCAGGCCGCGCCTGACGCATGCGCGGTGGTCATCGGTGGTGGCCTGCTCGGCGTGGAGGCCGCCTGCGGCCTCGCCAAGCGAGGGCTCACCGTCACGCTCATCCACCTCATGGCGCGCCTGATGGAACGCCAGCTTGACGCGCGCGCTGCCGCCCTGCTGAAGACGGCCGTCGAGAGCAAGGGCGTAGCGGTGGTTCTGGAGGCGCAAACGTCGGCGATCGAAGGCGATGGCCGCGCGGAGCGCGTGGTGTTGAAGGACGGCCGCAGCTTCTCCGCCGATCTGGTGGTGATGGCCGCCGGCATCCGGCCGGAAACATCCCTTGCTGAAGATGCCGGGATTTCCGTCGGCCGCGGCATCAAGGTCGACGATAAGCTCGAGACCAGCTGGCCCGGCATCCATGCGCTCGGCGAGTGCGCGGAGCATCGCGGACAACTCTACGGTGTCGTCGAGCCGCTCTACGAGCAGGCCAAGGTGCTGGCGCAGCATCTCGCCGGTGCGCCCGCGCGCTACGAGGGCTCCATGACGGCGGCGAGCCTAAAGGTATCGGGCGTGCCCGTGTTCTCCATGGGCGACTTCGAGGGCCACGGCGCCGAGTCCATCCTGCTTGAGGACGAGGGCGCCGCCAGCTATCGCAAACTCGTCATCCGCGACAACTGCCTCGCCGGCGTTGTGCTGTTCGGCGACACAGCCGACGCGCTCTGGTACCGCGATCTGGTGCGCAACGGTACGCCCATCGCGCCGCTGCGCCCCACGCTGCCCTTCGGCAAGGCCCTTGCCCAGGCCGCCTGACCATGAGCGCGCAAGACTTCACCGACGAGCAGCGGCGCTACCTCGAAGGATTCGTGGCCGGCGTGCAGGCGCGGCGCGCCTCAGGGGGTTTAAAGCTCTTGGGCTCGGAAGGGGGTGGCGCAGGTCACGCCGCGCCGTCCGGACCCGACAAAGATCATCTCGCCGCCATGGCTCGCTTCGAGGCGGCCGGCAAGAAGCTCTCCAACGAGGAGAAGGCCAAGCGGGACGAGCATCCCTTCGACGCCTATGCGCGCTTCAAGAGCGAGAGCGCCAATGGCGAGTTCCCTAAGGGCATCGACAATTTTCGTTGGCGCTTCCACGGCCTGTTCTACGTGGCGCCGGCGCAGAACTCCTACATGTGCCGGCTGCGCATCCCAAACGGCATTCTTTCGCACTGGCAGTTCGCCGGCGTTGCCGATCTCGCGGAGCGCCACGGTGGTGGCTACGCGCACGTCACTACGCGCGCCAACCTGCAGATCCGCGAAGTGATGCCCGAGGGCGCCGTGCCCCTCATCGAGGGCCTGACGAGCCTCGGCATCACCACCAAGGGGACGGGCGCCGATAACATCCGCAATGTCACCGGCTCGCCCACAGCCGGCATCGACCCGCAGGAGCTGCTCGACACCCGTCCCAACGCCAGCGCCTGGCATCACCACATCCTCAACGATCGCTCGCTCTACGGGCTCCCGCGCAAGTTCAACGTCGGCTTCGACGGCGGCGGTGCCATCCCCGTGCTTGAGGACACCAACGACATCGGCTTCACGGCCGTCACGGTGGCCGAAGGCGCGGGTGTGGATGCCGGCGTGTGGTATCGCCTCTGCATCGGCGGCATCACGGGCCACGAGGACTTCGCCAGGCACGGCAACATCTACGTGAGGCCCGGCGAGGCGGTGGCGGTGTCGGATGCCATCGTGCGCGTATTTATCGACCACGGCGACCGCACCGACCGCAAGAAGGCAAGGCTCAAGTATCTGCTCGACGCCTGGGGCCACAACAAGTTCCTCGCCGAGGTGGAAGTCAAGCTCGGGCGTTCGCTGGTGCGGCTGCCCGCCGACAAGGTCTCCGTGCCCAACCGCCAGCACCGCCAGGCGCACGTCGGCGTGCATCCCCAAAAGCAGCCGGGCAAGGTGTGGGCTGGCGTGGCGCTGCCCGTCGGCAAGCTGACTGCCGAGCAGATGCGCGGTCTCGGTAGTATCGCGCGCGAGCTGGGTGACGGCGATATCCGCCTTACCGTGTGGCAGAACCTACTGATCTCCGGCATCGGGGCTGAGAACGCGGGCCTCGTCGAAAGCTGTCTGAAGGAGATCGGCCTCACCTCAAAAGCCACCAGCATCCGCGCGGGCCTCATTGCCTGCACCGGCAACGTCGGCTGCAAGTTCGCCCTCTCCGATACCAAGGGCACCGCCACGGCCATCGCCGCCTGGGTGGAACCGCGCGTAGCGCTCGACAAGCCCATCAATATTCACCTCACCGGTTGCCCGCATTCCTGCGCCCAACACTACATCGGCGACATCGGCATGCTGGCTTGCCGCGTGCCCATTGATGACGCCGGTGAGGACACGGTGGAGGGCTTCCACGTCTACGTCGGCGGCGGCTTCGGGCCCGACGCCGGCATCGCCCGCGAGTTCTTCCGCGACGTGAAGGCCGAGGCCTGCCCGCAACTGGTGGAGCGCATTCTTCGCACCTACGTCACGCACCGTAGCGGCGGCGAAACCTTCCTCGCCTTCGCCCGCCGCCACGACATCGCGACCCTCAAAGCCATGGTCGACGCCCAGAACCTCGGGGCCACCGCATGACCATCCAGACCGATGCGCCGGCCATGCTCGACGTCATGATCCCCGAGGGCGCACCGTTCAGCGCCGAACAGCGCGCCTGGCTCAGCGGCTTCTTCGCAGGCCTCCTATCGCTCGACGCCAAAGTCGGTGCCGCAGCCTTCGGCGGCGCCATGCCCGATTTAGTGGCCAAGGTTCTTGGCGAGGACGACGGCGCACCCTGGCACGATGCAGCGATGCCCATCGCCGAACGCATACAGCTGGCCGAGGGCAGGCCGCTGCGGCGGCGACTCTACGCTGCCATGGCGCAGCAGGACTGCGGCCAGTGCGGCTATCTGTGCGAGACTTACTCTAAGGCCATTGCCGACGGCACCGAGACCAAGCTCAACTTGTGCGTTCCCGGCGGCAAGGATACGAGCCGCACGCTGAAGCGGCTGCTCGAGGGGGTTGCCACCACCCCGGCCGTCGGCGAGGCGCCCGCCGCTCCTGCGATCGCCAAGGAGCCATCCGCCCCGCCCGCTCCGAAGGCCGCTGAGCCCGGCACGCGTGATGCCCCGGTCGAGGCGATCTTCCGCATGGCGACGCGCCTCAACCGCAAGGGGTCTGAGAAGGACACGCGCCACGTCGTGTTTGACATCTCGTGCAGCGGACTTACCTACGCGCCGGGTGACAGCTTCGGCATCTACCCCAGGAACGACCCGGTGCTGGCCGAGGCCGTGCGCGCGGCCCTGCGCGCCCCACCCGATTTTCCCATCGGCGGCAAGCCGATCCGCGATGCGCTCATCGACGACTACGCGCTGGGTCTCGCCCCCGACATGCTGTTCGAACTGATGACCTATCTCGTCGGTGGCGAGCGGCGCCAGAAAGCCAAGGCGCTGGCCGCCGGCGAAGATCCTGACGGCGACGCCGCCACCCTCGACGTGCTGGCCGTTCTGGAGAAATTCGGCCCCGTGCATCCCGATCCCGAGGCGTTCGTGGAATGCCTCGAGCCGCTGCAGCCGCGCCTCTACTCCATCGCCTCCTGCCCGCTCACCACGCCCGGCCAGCTGCACCTCACAGTCGATGGTGTGCGCTGGGAGTCGGGCGGGCGCAAGCGGCTGGGTGTCGCCTCCACCTTCCTCGCGGACCGGCTCAAGCCGGGCATGCGCGTGAGGGTCTACATCCAGAAGGCGCACGGCTTCGCGCTGCCGGAGAACGACGCCACGCCCATCATCATGGTGGGCCCCGGCACCGGCGTCGCTCCGTTCCGTTCGTTCCTGTGGCATCGCAAGGCGGCAAAGGCCAGTGGCCGCAGCTGGCTGTTCTTCGGCCACCAGCGCGAGGCCACCGACTTCCTCTATCGCGATGAACTGACGGCAATGCTCGCCGACAAGTCGCTCACTCGCCTCTCCACTGCTTGGTCGCGCGACGGCGCCGCCAAGGTCTACGTGCAGGACCGCATGCGCGAGGCCGGCCCCGAGCTGTGGGCCTGGCTCAAGGAGGGCGCGCATTTCTACGTCTGTGGCGACGCCCAGCGCATGGCCAGGGACGTGGAACGCGGGCTCACCGAGATTGCGGCCAAGGCCGGCCAGATGAGCGACTCCGCCGCCCGCAGCTTTATCGCCGAGCTGAAAGCCGCTGGCCGCTACCAGGCGGATGTCTATTGATGGCGCTGGCTTCCCCCTCTCCGCGCGCATCATCGACCCTTTCGCGCACACCGACAGTGCGGGGAGAGGGGATATCGGCGCCCCCCGGAGCCACCATACGCACGACATGCCCCTACTGCGGTGTAGGCTGCGGGGTGCTCGCTGCACCCGACGGCAAGGGCGGCGCGGCCATCAAGGGCGACCCGGAGCATCCCGCCAACTTCGGGCGGCTGTGCTCCAAGGGTTCGGCGCTGGGCGAGACACTCGGGCTCGATACGCGCCTGTTGCATCCCATCGTCGATGGCGCTTACACAAACTGGGCGTACGCCCTCGACCAGGTGGCAAAGCGCCTGCAAGCGGTGAAGGCCGCCCATGGACCCGGTGCGATCTCCTTCTATCTCTCCGGCCAGCTCCTCACCGAGGACTACTACGTCGCCAACAAGCTGGCGAAAGGCTACATCGGCACGCCGCACGTCGACACCAACTCGCGCCTGTGCATGGCCTCCTCCGTGGCCGGCCATCGCCGCGCCTTCGGCGCCGACGTGGTGCCGCAGTGCTACGAGGACTTGGAGATCGCCGACCTCGTGGTGCTGGCGGGTTCCAACGCCGCCTGGTGCCACCCGGTGCTCTACCAGCGAATCCAGGTGGCGCGGGGCGAACGGGGGATGCGTGTGATCAACATCGACCCGAGGCGCACCGCCACTTGCGAAGGCGGCGACCTGCATCTCCCTCTCCGGCCTGGCACCGACGGCATCTTGTGGAGCGGTCTGCTGGTGTGGCTCTCCGAGCGCCGCGAGATTGACCCGGGCTACATCGAGGCAAACACGCGAGGCTTCGCCTGGGCGCTCCGGCGCGCACATCGGCTGGCGCCCTCGCTCGATGCTATCGGCCGCGCCACCGGACTCGACCGGCAGGCCGTCGCCACCTTTTACAATTGGTTCTCGGCCACGCCGCGCGTCGTCACCTGCTACAGCCAGGGCGTGAACCAGTCGGCGCAGGGCACCGACAAGGTCAACGCCATCATCAACTGTCATTTGGCGACGGGGCGCATCGGCAAGCCTGGCGCCGGCGCGCTCTCCTTCACCGGCCAGCCTAATGCCATGGGCGGGCGTGAGGTCGGCGGGCTAGCCAACATGCTCGCCGCACACATGGGCTTCTCAGATGCTGACCGCGATCGCGTCCGCCGTTTCTGGAACGCGCCCAATCTGGCCGCCGGCGAAGGCCTCAAGGCCGTGCAGATGTTCGATGCCATCGCCGACGGCCGCATCAAGGGGCTGTGGGTCATGGGCACCAACCCGGCCGTGTCGCTGCCGCGCGCTGATGCCGTGCGCGACGCGCTCGCCAAGCTCGATCTGCTCGTCGTGTCGGAGAACGTCGCCGGTAACGACACCGTGCAGAATGCCCACATCCGCTTGCCCGCGGCGGCCTGGGGCGAAAAGGATGGCACAGTCACCAACTCCGAGCGCCGCATCTCGCGCCAGCGCGCCTTTCTGCCGCTGCCGGGCAGCGCGCGGCCCGACTGGTGGATGTTGTGCGAGGTGGCGCGGCGCATGAGCTACGGCGAGGGGTTCGCCTTCCGCTCCGCCGCCGACATCTTCGCCGAGCACGCGCGCCTCTCCGGCTTCGAGAACGAGGGCGGGCGCGCCTTCGACATCTCGGGCGTAGCAAGCCTGAGCGGCGACGAATTCAATGCGCTCGAGCCCTTCCAGTGGCCGCTCCGGCCGGGCGGCAAGCCCGTCGAGCGCCTGTTCGCCAACGGCGGTTTCTTCACCAGGGACGGCAAGGCGCGCTTCGTGGCGATCGCGCCGCCGTGCGTTGCCTCGTCCACGTCCCGCGACTGGCCGTTCGTGCTCAACACCGGCCGCGTGCGCGACCAGTGGCACACCATGACCCGCACCGGCCTGTCGCCACGTCTCTCCACCCACATCGCCGAGCCTTACGTGGAGGTGCACCCCGACGACGCCACGCGCCTGGGCCTTGAGCAGGGGACGTTGGCCAAGGTCACCAGCGACCACGGCGCCGCCATCCTGCGAGTGCTCATCAACCGCGGCCAGCAGCCGGGCACGCTGTTCGGGCCGATCCACTGGTCGGGGCAGAACAGCAGCGCGGGTCGCATCGGCGCTTTGGTGCAGCCCGCCACCGATCCCTTCTCCGGCCAGCCCGAGGCCAAGGCCACGCCGGTGCGCATCGCCCCCCATCCCGTCGCGGCGTTCGGCTTCCTCCTCTCGCGCCAGCCGCTGCAACCCGCAGGGCTCGCCTACTGGGCGCACGCGCACGCGCCGTTCGGCCACATGCTCAACTTCGCGCTCGACGCCCCGCGGGATGGATGGCAGGCCTGGCTGCGCGCCGCGCTCCCCAACGACAACTACATGAGCCTCCACGACGACGCGACCGGCACCCATCGCGCCGCTGTACTGCGCGAGGCATCGCTGGAAGCGGTGGTGCTGGTGGGCCCCAGTCCGAAGCTGCCCCCACCCGATTGGCTCAAGTCTCTGTTCGACCAGACGACGCTTTCCTTAGGAACTCGCCGCCACCTCCTCTCTGGCATGCCAAGCGACGGCGCTACGGATGAGGGCCCCGTGGTATGCGTGTGCTTCCAGGTCGGAGCCAAGCGCATCGAGAAGACCGCGGCCGAGGCCGGCTGCTGCAGCATGGAAGGGGTCGGCCGCAAGCTCGGTGCTGGCACCAACTGCGGCTCCTGCATCCCCGAGATCCGGCGAATTCTTGCGGAGAAGGGGATGGTCCGTAAACCGTAGCACCGGTAAAGGGGCCTATCGCTGTCGGCGCGGAAACGGCGAGCAACGCCACCCGGTCTGAAGGATCGCCGAGGCCACACGCGCAGGGTTCGGCGCAAATGGCTCGGATGGCTGCCGCCGGCGCTCGACTTTCGCCTGCGTGAAGTTCTTGTCGCGGTTATTCACTGCTTTGAACTTGCTGCCATCGATCGCGACGCTGGCCTTCGCGAGCAATCCCACCTCGCGACACACCTCGAGGAAGCGCGCGCAGACTTTTTTGATCGCCGGCCCGTTGTCCTTGCGGAAACCGGCGATCGTCTTGAAGTCCGGCGCCAGCGGCCCAAGAGCCACATAACCTCGACGTTGCGGCCCGCCTCGCGCTCGAGCCGCCGGCTCGAATACCCGCGGTTGAGATAGCCGTAGATGTAGAGCTTCAGAAGCGCGAGAACGGACCCGTACACCAGCCCGACCATTGCCCCAACAATCGCTCGGCTCGCTGCTGCACCAGCCGTCATGCTTGATACTACGCCGCGAATGTTCAGCCGT
>Ga0066388_100002650_pt1 | contig 11093 bp, 8 predicted proteins | sample PanSoiMetaGPlot6_FD_64539 | JGI IMG/M metagenome (GOLD analysis project Ga0066388, IMG submission 64539) | Tropical forest soil microbial communities from Panama analyzed to predict greenhouse gas emissions - Panama Soil - Plot 6 (Hybrid Assembly) | ecosystem: Environmental > Terrestrial > Soil... | reverse complement strand
GACGTGAGAGGCTTCGCATTCACCCTTGGCCTGTCGACGATTCTCGACCTGGTCGTGGTGTTCCTGTTCACCCATCCGATGGTGTCGCTGCTGTCGCGCAGCACCGCATTCGGTTCGTCGCGGTTCACCGGCCTCAACGCGCTGCGTGGAGAGGCCGCTCCGGCCGACACCGAGGTCGAGGTGGCTAGCGCCCCGCGTCGGGCTCGCCGGGCGAAGCCCGTCGCGGTCGCTCCCGAACCGGAACCGGAGCCGGAACCTGCCGCGGTTGCGGTTCTTGACGACGAGGTCGAGGAAGATCAGCCCGAGCCCGAACCTGCGCCGGCTCCGCCTGCGTCGCCGGAACGTCCCCGTACGCCGCCGAAGGCGGGCACCGCGGCAGAGCGGGCGGCGGCCCGGCGAGCCAGGATGCGAGCCGATGCAGGCGACAGCCAGAAGGGCAAGCGCTGATGTTGTCCCTCTTCAGCCGGCTGTATCGCGGCGAGACGCACTTCGACTTCATCGGCACCCGGCGTCGGTGGTACATCGCCTCCGGCATATTCCTCGTCATCTGCGTGCTGAGCTTCATAATCCGCGGCTTCAACTGGGGCGTCGAGTTCAAGGGCGGCAGCCAATTCCAGATCGCGGCCTCGGGGACCTCGATAACGGCGCACGAGGCCGAGGCCGCGTTCAACCGTGCCGGGATCCCGCCGGCCGATGCCGCCCGGGTGGTCGGTTCGGGAAGCACCCGCCAGATCGTCGTAAAGACGGAGAACACCACGCCCGCCAAGCAGGAATCAGCCAAGGCCGTGGTGGCCAAGGACCTCGGCATCAGTCAAGACTCGATCAGCGTTCAGTCGGTGAGTTCCAGCTGGGGCCACGACATCACTGTCAAGGCTATCGAGGGCCTGATCATCTTCCTGATCGTCGTGTCGATCTACTTATCGATACGGTTCCAGTGGCGGATGGCCCTTGCCGCATTCATCGCGCTCCTTCACGACCTGCTTGTTGCCGCGGGCGTGTACTCGCTAGTCGGCTTCGAGGTGACTCCGTCGACGGTCGTCGGTCTGCTGACGATCCTCGGCTTCTCCCTCTACGACACGGTCGTCGTGTTCGACAAGGTGGCCGAGAATTCCAAGGACATCTTGGCCGGTTCGCGAATGACGTACTCCGAGGCGGCGAACCTCGCGGTCAACCAGACCCTGATGCGATCGATCAACACATCGCTCATCGCGCTGCTACCCGTTGCGGGATTGCTGTTCATCGGCGCCGGCGTGCTCGGCGTCGGCACCATCAAGGACCTCGCCCTCGTGCTACTCGTGGGGCTGGCGTCCGGGGCGTACTCCTCGCTGTTCCTGGCCACGCCGATCGTCTGCGACCTGACCGAACCGCAGCCCGCCTACCGCGCACTCACCAAGCGGGTGCAGGCCAAGCGAGCCGCCGAGGCGGCGCGGCTGGCCACCGGCGAGCCGGCGCTGGCCGGGACGGGCGCGCCGCGACGCACCGGCGGACCCGCACCGGCGCCACGTCCGGGTGCGCGGCCACAGCGGGCCCGGCGCCGATAGGCGATGAGCGCTGACGGCGACGGGGGAGCCGGGATAGCCGCACGCGTCGCCGGGCGGTTACGGGATGTGCCCGACTTTCCACAGCCGGGCATCGTGTTCAAAGACATCGCACCGCTGCTCGCCGACCCGGACGTGTTCGGCGCGGCGATCAGCGCGCTGGCCGAGTTCGCCCGAGCCGCCGGTGGTGCCGACCTCGTGGCCGGCATCGAGGCTCGCGGATTTCTGGTGGCCGCAGCACTGGCCCGGGAGCTCGACTGCGGCATCCTGCCGGTGCGCAAGGCCGGCAAGCTGCCGCCGCCGACACTTCGCCGCGCCTACGACCTGGAGTACGGGCAGGCCGAAATCGAAGTGCCGGTGAATCTGGCGAACGGGCGGCGCGTGTATCTGGTCGACGACGTGCTCGCAACGGGAGGGACGGTGCGTGCCGCGGCGGAGTTGATCGGTCAGGCCGGGGGAGAGGTCATCGGTATCGGTGTGCTGCTCGAGCTGGGTTTCCTCGGCGGACGCGCCCGGCTCGACGGGGTCACGCACGGCGGGATCGTGGCGCTGCTGCGCACCTGAATCAGGTGAGGCCGCCGCGACGGCGTGGATGACAACTCGGGCGCGGGCCGTTGCACCTAGACTGGTAGTTCACCGCTGGCGTGAAGGAGGCATTCCTGACGACCGAGGCCGTGACTTCTGGGGCCCGAGCCGGGAAAGACGCGGACCGGGTTGATTCCGGCACGCCCGACGCCGATGCCACGCCGAACGGCACCGCTCCGGTCCTCGCAACTCCTCCGACGCCCGATGCGCCGCCGGACGGGGCGCAGAGTCAACAGCATCGGCGCCGGGTGCGCGACCGCCTCGCTCGCCGGCTGGTCACCGCGCCGCGCCAGTCGCCGGTGCGCCCGGTGCTCGAGCCGCTGCTGGCCATTCATCGCGGTGCGCATCCCAAGGTCGATCCGCGGCTCCTCCAGCGCGGCTACGACCTCGCCGAGCAGCGCCACCGCGGCCAGTTGCGTAAGAGCGGCGACCCTTACATCACCCATCCCCTCGCCGTGGCGACGATCCTCGCCGAGCTCGGCATGGACACGACCACGCTCGTTGCCGCGCTGCTGCACGACACGGTCGAGGACACGGGACTCTCACTCGACGCGATCCAGGACCAGTTCGGGGGCGAGGTCGCCCACCTGGTCGACGGCGTCACCAAGCTCGACAAGGTCAAGTTCGGCGAGGCCGCCGAGGCGGAGACCATCCGCAAGATGGTGGTCGCCATGGCGCGCGACCCACGTGTCCTGGTCATCAAGTTGGCCGATCGGCTGCACAACATGCGCACGCTGCGGTTCCTGCCGCCGGCCAAGCAGGAGCGCAAGGCCCGCGAGACGCTCGAGGTCCTCGCTCCGCTCGCGCACCGGCTCGGCATGAACACCGTCAAGTGGGAGCTGGAAGATCTCGCGTTCGCCACGCTGTACCCGAAGCGGTACGAGGAGATCGTGCGGCTGGTGGCAGAGCGTGCCCCGTCGCGCGACACGTACCTGCACGAGGTGATCGAGCGCGTCAACGCCCAGCTGCGCGAGGGCGGCGTCAAGGCCACCGTGACCGGGCGGCCCAAGCACTACTATTCGATCTACCAGAAGATGATCGTCCGCGGGCGCGAGTTCACCGACATCTATGACCTGGTCGGTATTCGCGTCCTCGTCGACAGCGAACGCGACTGTTATGCGACGCTCGGCGTGATCCATGCGAACTGGCAACCGGTTCCCGGCCGGTTCAAGGACTACATCGCGATGCCGAAGTTCAACATGTACCAGTCGCTGCACACGACGGTGATCGGCCCGGGCGGCAAGCCGGTGGAGCTTCAGATCCGCACCCAGGCAATGCACCGTACGGCTGAGTACGGCATTGCGGCGCACTGGAAGTACAAGGAGATCAAGAACGCCGAGATCGCCGATCCGGCCGCTGTCTCCGACGAGATGGGCTGGTTGCGTCAGCTGCTCGACTGGCAGCGGGAGGCGCAGGAGCCGGAGGAGTTCCTCGACTCGTTGCGCTACGACCTCGGCTCGTCCGAGGTGTACGTGTTCACGCCAAAGGGCGATGTCGTGGCGCTGCCGGCGGGCTCGACACCGGTCGACTTCGCCTACGCCGTGCACACCGAGATCGGGCACCGATGCATCGGAGCGCGTGTCAACGGCAAACTCGTCGCGCTCGAGAGCACGCTCGACAACGGCGACACCGTCGAGGTATTCACGTCAAAGGCTGAAAACGCCGGGCCGTCGCGGGACTGGATGGGGTTCGTCAAGTCGCCTCGGGCGAAGACGAAGATCCGGCAGTGGTTCGCGCGGGAGCGGCGCGAGGACGCGATCGACGCGGGCAAGACCGCGCTGTCCAAGGCGATGCGCAAGGCGGCGCTGCCGATGCAGCGACTGCTCGGTGGCGAGGCGCTGCTCACGATCGCCCGCGACCTGCACTTCACGGACGTGGCTGCGCTTTACGCCGCGGTCGGCGAGAACCACGTGTCCGCGCAGTCGGTGGTGCAGAAACTCGTTACACAGCTCGGTGGCGTTGAAGGAGCCACCGAGGACATCGCCGAGACCGCGCTGCCCACGACGCAGGCCGAGCGCAGCGGCGCCCGCCGCTCGGGCGACGCCGGGGTCACCGTCAAGGACGTGACGGACGTCTGGGTCAAGCTGGCCCGGTGCTGTACGCCGGTGCCCGGCGACGAAATCCTCGGCTTCGTCACCCGTGGCGGGGGTGTGTCGGTGCACCGGCGCACCTGCACCAACGCGGCGTCGCTGCTGCAGCAACAGGACCGGCTCGTCGAGGTCGATTGGACGCCTTCCGCGGCGTCGACGTTCGTCGTGTCGATCCAGGTGGAGGCGCTCGACCGCCACCGGCTGCTCTCGGACGTGAGCCGGGTGCTGTCCGACGAGAGCGTCAGCATCCTGTCCGCCGCGGTGAACACCAACCGGGACCGGGTGGCCGTCAGCAAGTTCACGTTCGAGATGGCCGAGCCGAAGCATCTCGGCCACCTGCTGCGCGCGATCCGCAACGTCGAAGGCGTCTACGACGTCTACCGGATCCACAACGGTAATTAGCCCGCGGTGCTGACCTTCTTCAGGTCGACGACGAACACCAGCGGTGAATTGGCCGGAATAGGTCCCTGGGCCTGCGCGCCGTAACCGAGCGACGCAGGCATGATAATGATCCGCCGGCCGCCGACCTTCATCGGTGGGACACCCGAGGAGCCCGCGATGCCTTGGGTGAAGCCCTTCACGACCTGGGCCAGCGAGAACTGCGCCGGCTGGCCACGCGACCAGGATGAATCGAACGCCTTGCCGTTCTTGTAGAGCACGCCTGCGTACTGGACGGTGACCGTGGAAGTCGCAGTGGCCGGCTCGCCCTTGCCGACGACGAGGTCCTTGTACTCCAGCTTGGTGGGAGCCGTCGTCGACTTGGAGGTGACGCCCGGAGCGCCGGCGAGGTCGGTCGCGCCCTTCACGGTCACGCCGCGGAAGGTGACCGCTGCGCCCTTGGCCGGTGGGTAGGACGTGGACGGCGTCGGCGTGGGCGTCGGCGTAGCGGACGGTGTGGTGCTGCCCGTCGGCGTCGTGGTGCTGTTGGCGTTGGCCTTCTTGTTGTCGTTCGTCAGCGCGATCACGACCACGACAACGACCACGGCGAGGATGATCGTCCCCGCGATCGTGGCGATCAGGGTCGTGCGCTTGCGTGAGGCTTCGCGCTGCTGGCGGCGCTCCAGCTGACGTTCGAGGTGGCGGCGAGCAGCCTCACGGCGCTGCTTGTTGGTCGGCACGAAGCGTTCCTTCCGTAGTGCATCCGGGGTGGACCGGATCCCGAGTCGGCGTCAGTGTAGGGAAGCTGCCACAGTGCGTGTGAAGAAGTCCCCGGGTTCACTCCTTTTTGGCCTCCGTGACCAGATACGTGCCGTCATCGCCTTTGGTAGAGGTGATCACAAGTTTGGTGCCGTCGATTGCCGTGAATCGGGTCTTGACCACGGGCGCCTGATCGTCGGCTGAGCCGTCGAAGGTGGGCGTGAACACCTCGCCCATGAGGCTGCGGGTGAACGACTCCGGAACCGTCCCCGGCTTGGTGCACGCCTGCGCACCGGCGATGTCGAACAGCTCGGCGAAGATGACGTACGTGACCGCGGGTCCTTGGCCGTCGGTGCGGGGGTCGTCGCAGCGATTCGTCGGCGTCGGGGTCGGCCGCATGGTCGGCAGCACGAGCGGGCTCTGCGCGTCGGTGGTCGGAGTCTGGGTAGGCGACGCGCTGTGCTTTTTCCCTGCGGTCATGGCAACGACGACAGCGACGACGGCCGCGATAGCCAGTAACCCACCGCCGGCGGCTAACCAGGTACGCCGCCCGCCGCGCCGGGGCGGCGATTCGCTGGGGTAACGCGACGGCGCGGGCCCGAACTGCGGCGGTGCCGAAACGTACGCCGGCGGGGCGGTCACCGGCGGCGGCGTGTAGGCCGGCTCCGGCGTGCTGCCGTAAGGCGGAGGTCCGGGCTGCGCCTGCTGTGGGGGCCCGGTGCCGCCGGAAGGGCGGCGCCCGCGGTCGATCACGTCGTCGAGCAGCTGCACGATCGTCGCGGCTGCGGGACGCTGCGCGGGATTGCGGCGCATCGCCTGGACGATGACGTCGGTGAGCGGGCCTGCACGCGTGGGAACCGGGGCGTCGGTGGTGGCGATGCGGTTCAAGATCGCCAGCGCGTTGCCACCCATCGAGTACGGCTGATCTCCCTCGACCGCGGTGTAGAGCAAGGCGCCGAGCGCCCAGACGTCACCGGCCGGGGTGTGGCTGCCGCCCAGCGCGATCTCGGGCGCGACGAAGTTCGGGGTGCCGAGGAACGTCCCCGTCGAGGTAAGGCCGGCGTCGCCCTCGTCGCGGGCGATACCGAAGTCGGTGAGCTTGGCCGTGCCGTCGGATGCGATCAGCACGTTGGCCGGCTTGACGTCGCGGTGGATGATGCCGGCCCGGTGGGCGACACCCAGGGCCGCGGCGACCTGACGGCCGATTCGGGCGGCGACGATCGGGTCCACGCGCCCTTGCTGGGCGATGACCTCCTTGAGCGACGTGCCGCGGACCAACGCCATGACCAGGCAGGGCACGTCCTCGTCGACAACGACGTCGTAGATGGCGACCGCATTGGGGTGGTTCAGCCGCGCGGCGAGACGCGCTTCACGCATGGAGCGGCCCACGGTGACGTCGTCTCCGGCTGGGTCGCCGTACGTCAGCCGCTTAACCGCGACGTCACGCTGCAGGAGCGTGTCGCGGGCGCGCCACACCTCGCCCATGCCGCCACGGCCGATCAGCTCGACGCATTCGTAGCGACTGCCTATCACGCGGCCGGCGTCGCCTGCGTCCATCCTCACCCCTGAGAGCCCGCTCGTTACGCAGAGTCTAGCCAGCGGGCGATATGTCTCGGGCGCCGTGCGCCGATCGCGAACCGGGCGTCCGGGCCCACTCGGTAGGCTGGTGTGTCCTGTCCGAGACCGAATCCGGAAGTGCTCGCTGTGCTGATCGCGGGGTTCCCGTCACCCGTCACGGACACCAATTGCTGGGTGCTCGCACCAGCACACGGCGAACAGTGCGTGATCGTCGATCCGGGCATCGGCATCGGCCGGTGGCTGGACGAGGTGGTCGCCGACAGTCGCTTGCACCCTGTCGCGGTGCTGCTCACCCACGGGCACATCGATCACACGTTCTCGGTGCTGCCGGTCTGCCAGGCGCGCGACGTGCCGGCGTATATCCATCCCGACGACCGCGGCCAGCTCACCGATCCCTGGTCCGGACTTGGCATGCCCGCGGGGACGCCGCTGCTCGGGCTGGAACGGTTGACGTTGGCCGAACCCGACGACCTGCGACTGCTCTGCGACGGCGACACGCTGCCCCTCGCCGGGTTGAAGTTCGCCGTGCGGCACGCGCCCGGGCACACGCGTGGCTCGGTCGTATTCGCGCTCGACGACACGCTGCTCAGCGGCGACGTGCTGTTCGCCGGATCAATCGGCCGCGTCGACCTGCCCGGCGGTTCGATGGCCGACATGACGGCATCGCTGCGGGACGTCATCTTGCCGCTGCCCGACGAGACGGTCGTCCACCCCGGGCACGGCCCGTCGACGACCATCGGACGGGAACGCGTGACCAACCCCTACCTGCTGGACCTGCTGTGAGACCCAGTCCGCTCAGCGGCTTTCCCGAGTTTCTGCCGGCGCAGCGCATTGTCGAGCTCCACGTGATCGAAACGGTGCGGGAGACGTTCGAGCTGCACGGCTTCGCGTCGATCGAGACACGCGCCGCCGAGCCGCTCGAGCAGTTGCTGCGCAAGGGCGAGATCGACAAGGAGGTGTACGTCCTGCGCCGGCTGCAGGCAGAACAGGAGGAGACTCCCGGCCAATCCACGCTCGGACTGCACTACGACCTCACGGTTCCGTTTGCGCGCTACGTGCTGGAAAACGCCGGCAAGCTGGAGTTCCCGTTCCGGCGCTACCAGATCCAGAAGGCGTGGCGGGGAGAGCGGCCGCAGGAGGGACGCTTCCGCGAGTTCACCCAGGCCGACATCGACGTGGTCGGACGTGACGAGCTGCCGTTTCACCACGACGTCGAGATTGCGCGGGTGATGGCCGAGGCGCTGTCCCGGCTGCCCGTGCCGCCGCTGCGGCTTCAGGTCAACAACCGCAAGCTGATCGAGGGCTTCTACCGCGGCATCGGCGCGCCCGATCCGTTCGCGGTCATGCGGGTCATCGACAAGCTCGACAAGGTGCCGGCCGACGTCGCTGCGAAGATGCTTGTCGACGAGGCCGGTCTTTCCGACGCGCAGGTCGGGCAATGCCTGGCGCTGGCGGAGATTCGGACGCCCGACACTTCCTTCGCCGAGCGGGTGCGCGCGCTCGGGGTGCGCGATGAGCTGCTCGACGTCGGGCTCGCCGAGCTCGAGGCGGTGATCGCAGGTTGCCTGGTCGCGGTCAGCGAGCGGCTCACCGTCGAGGCGGACCTGCGCATCGCCCGCGGCCTGGATTACTACACCGGCACTGTGTTCGAGACACGGATGTCCGGCTTCGAGGGCATCGGCTCGATCTGCTCGGGTGGGCGATACGACTCGTTGGCAAGCGACGGGCGGGTGACCTATCCCGGCGTCGGCATTTCGCTGGGAATCAGCCGGATGCTGGTTCCGCTGCTCGCTCGCGGACGGTTGTCCGCCTCCCGGTCGGTCCCCTCGGCGGTCCTGGTCGCGCTGCCGTCCGAGGCCGACCGTGTCCGTTGCGACGAGATCGCGCAGGAGTTGCGGAGGCGAGGCATTCCGACGGAGGTGGCGTCGAGCGCGGCTAAGTACGGCCGGCAGATCCGCTACGCCGAACGCCGGGGCATCCCGTTCGTCTGGTTTCCCGGGGCCGGCGAGGTCCGCGATATCCGCACCGGCGACCAGGTGCCCGCGGACCCCGGCACCTGGACGCCGCCCGCCGGCGACCTGCGACCGCAGATTGAGGAGAACCTGTGATACGGACGCATGACGCCGGGGCGCTGCGGCTCGACGATGCCGGCGAGATCGTGACGCTCGCAGGTTGGGTGGCCAGGCGGCGTGATCACGGCGGAGTGGCCTTCATCGACCTGCGCGACGCGTCCGGGGTGGTGCAGGTCGTGGTGCGCGAGGACGAGTTGGCGCACGACCTGCGCAACGAGTGGTGCGTGGCGGTCACCGGCGAGGTGCGCCCGCGTCCGGAGGGCAACGTCAACCCGAGCCTGCCGAGCGGTGAGGTCGAGGTCGCCGCATCGCGTCTGGACGTGCTCAGTGAATCTGCGCCGTTGCCGTTCCAGATCGACGAGCACATCGAGGTCGGCGAGGAGGCGCGGCTGAAGTACCGCTATCTCGATCTGCGCCGTCCCGGGCCGGCGGCGGCAATCCGGCTGCGCAGCGCGGTCAACCGTGCGGCCCGCGATGTCCTGTACGCGAACGAATTCGTCGAGATCGAGACGCCGACATTGACCCGATCAACGCCCGAGGGCGCGCGTGACTTCCTGGTTCCGGCGCGCTTGCGGCCCGGGTCGTGGTACGCCCTGCCGCAGTCGCCGCAGCTGTTCAAGCAGCTGCTGATGGTGGCCGGTATGGAGCGCTACTTCCAGATCGCGCGCTGCTATCGCGACGAAGACTTTCGCGCCGACCGGCAGCCGGAGTTCACCCAGCTCGACATCGAGATGAGCTTCGTCGACCAGGACAACGTGATCGCGTTGTCCGAGCAGGTGCTGACGGCGCTGTGGCGGCTCGTCGGCTACGAGATCGAGACGCCCATCCCGCGCATGACGTACGCCGAAGCGATGGCCCGCTACGGCACCGACAAGCCCGACCTGCGTTTCGGCGTCGAGCTTGTCGATTGCACGCAGTTCTTCGCGGACACCCCGTTCCGCGTCTTCCAGGCACCCTACGTCGGCGCGGTGCTGATGCCCGGCGGAGCGTCCCAGCCGCGGCGCCAGCTCGACGCGTGGCAGGACTTCGCGAAGCAGCGCGGGCACCGCGGGCTCGCGTACGTGCTCGTGGGCGATGAGGGCGAGCTGAGCGGCCCGGTCGTGAAGAACCTCTCGCCCGCCGAGCGTGCCGGCCTGGCCGAGCACGTGGGAGCGCAGCCGGGCGATTGCGTATTCTTCGCGGCCGGCCCGGCGTCGTCCGCTCGGGCGCTGCTCGGCGCCACCCGGCTCGAGATCGGGCGGCGGCTCGGGATGATCGACGAGTCGGCATGGTCGTTCGTGTGGATCGTCGACGCGCCGCTTTTCGAGCTGGTGTCCGAAACCGACGATGTCGCGGTGGGATCCGGCGCCTGGACGGCGGTGCATCACGCGTTCACATCGCCAAAGCCCGAGTCGACGGACACGTTCGACACCGATCCCGGCTCGGCGCTGGCGTACGCCTACGACATCGTCTGTAACGGCAACGAGATCGGCGGCGGGTCCATCCGTATCCACCGGGCGGATGTGCAGGAGCGCGTGTTCGCCGTGATGGGCCTCTCTAAGGAGCAGGCCGAGGAGAAGTTCGGGTTCCTGCTCGAGGCGTTCAAGTACGGCGCCCCGCCGCATGGCGGCATCGCGTTCGGCTGGGACCGTATCTGCGCATTGCTGACGGACACGAGCTCGATACGAGACGTCATCGCCTTCCCGAAGACCGGTGGCGGCTACGACCCGCTGACCGGCGCCCCCGCCCCGATTACGCCTGAGCAACGCAAAGAGGCGGGCATCGATGCCGCCCCGGACCGGGCCGCTGAGCCGGCCTGATGTTGACCGGACGGCGACGGCGGCCAAGGATCGGAAGGGCATCCCGGCACTGAGGAAGCGAGGGTTCCCTATGGCAAAGGTCCTGATCCTTACCGGCGACGCGGCCGAAGACCTCGAAGTCATGTACCCGTACCAGCGGTTGCTGGAGGAGGGGTACGAGGTCGATATCGCCGCGCCGAGCAAGAAGAAGCTGCAGTTCGTCGTGCACGACTTCGTCGACGGCTTCGACACGTACACCGAGAAGCCGGGGCATACCTGGCCGGCCGACGTGGCATTCGCCGACGTCAATCCGTC
>Ga0066388_100002649_pt1 | contig 11094 bp, 11 predicted proteins | sample PanSoiMetaGPlot6_FD_64539 | JGI IMG/M metagenome (GOLD analysis project Ga0066388, IMG submission 64539) | Tropical forest soil microbial communities from Panama analyzed to predict greenhouse gas emissions - Panama Soil - Plot 6 (Hybrid Assembly) | ecosystem: Environmental > Terrestrial >... | reverse complement strand
CAGATCCTGCGAGACGAGCGTCAGATGTGGGTCGATCCAGACCGCGAGCGCCTGGAGCGGCGTCGTCTGGTAGTACCGCACGGTCGTCATCTCCAGCTTCCCGTCGGGCACGGGCTCGTAGCGGGGGTGGTCCCCGAACACGATCAGCGGCATCACCGACCGTGCCGGGCCCGGGCCCACGGCGTAGTACGGCAGGCGGATCCAGGCGGCCGCGACGAAGACCCCGGCCACGACGACGAGGACGATGATGCGGTAGGGATGACGCGGGCGGCGCATGCGGGCAGTCATCCTACGGATGCTTCGCCCGCGGGATCCGACCGGTTCCTCGCGCCGGCACATCCGTGGGGGTACGCTCGGCCTCCGATGGCGTACGTGCTCGTGCTGGTGGTGGCGGCGGCCGTGGGCGCGGCGTCGTTCCGCGCGACCCTCCGGCAGGGCGTCGCGCCCACGGCCGCCGTGCGCGCGCGCTCGGTCCAGCCGGTCGGCGTCCCGGTCCCCAGCGCAGAGCAGCACTACGTCCCCGTGACCGACTTCCGCTCGACGTGGGAATCCCGGCTCACCGGCGCCCTCGGCCTCGTGATCGCGGTGCTCGTCGGCGCGGTGGTGCTGGCCCTCGGCACCTACCTCGGCGTCACGTTCCTGGTGAAACTGCTGGACCGGTCGGTCGCCTGACCGTCAGGAGATCTCGGGGGTGATGTCGCGCAGCTCCCGCACCAGGAGTTGCGAGATCCGATCGTCCTCCCGGAGCCGCCCCTCCAGGTTGTACCAACCGGCCCAATCGGCGATCGCGGCTCGGGTCGCGTCGTCGTAGGAACCTTCCGCGCCGCCTTCGTACCGCCCGAGAGCTGTCAGCCGCCGCTGGAGCTCGCCGACGAGCTCGGGCGTCGCTTCGAGCAGCGGGTCGTTGCGGACCAGCATCACGTCGTCCCAGATCCCGAACAGCCGGGCGAGCTCCGCCGGCGCCTCCGGATGGTCGTCGACCCGGAGGTCGATGTAGCGGTCGTTCCGGCCCTCGTACCCGCCGCCCGCGCGGACGACGAGCATCGCGGCGGACTGCTTCCCACGGCGGTCGCCCCCGGCGCCGTCACCGGCGAGCAGCGCGGCCAGCAGCCGGTCGCAGAGATCGCCCTCCGTCGAGCCGAACGCCTCCGCCATCGATGCGACCACCCGCTCCCCGGCGAGGATGTTGCCCTGCGCCGCGAAGTGCTCCCCGGTCACGCCGCCGGCCCAGTCGACGCATCCGGACCCCGTGAACGTGGCGACCCCACCGCGTGCGTCGGCGAACCCGGCCTGTCGCTCGTCACGGCCGTCGTCGCCCTCGAGCACCGCGTCGAGCGCCGAGGCCGCGGGCATCCCCCCGCCCATCAGACGCAGACCGTCCGGACCGAAGTCGGTGTTCGCCCACGCCTGCGTCGCGACGGCGCCGACCCCCGCCTTCGCCGAGGGCACGACTGCACCGACGCAGACGAACTTGGACGCGACAGCGACCCCCAGATCACCCGTCGCCGGATCGAACCCGACGATCGAGAACGTCATGCCCGCCCTCCGTTCCTGGACCGGTCAGCGGGGAACGGCCGGCCGCACCAGCTGGAAGGCCGAACGGTACTCCTCCAGGTGCTCCAGCATGTGGCCGGCGCCCAGCGCCACCGTCTCGAGCGGCCGCTCGGCGACGTGGACCGGCACCTCGCATTCCTCGGACAGCAGCTGGTCGATCCCTTTCAGCAGGCTCCCCCCGCCGGTCAGGAACATCCCCGTCTCCAGCACGTCGTGGGTGAGCTCCGGTGGCGCGTCCGCGAGCGTCCGCCGCGCGCCGTCGATGATCGCCCGGACCGGCCGGGCCATCGCCTGCCGGACCTCGTCCTCGTCCACCTTCACCTCGACGGTGTTCCCCGACGCGAGCTCACGCCCGATCACGAGCGCCGCCCTCCCCATCGCCGAGGGGAACGCCGCCCCGATCGCGATCTTGATCTCCTCGGCGGCCTTCTCGCCGATCGCGACCCCGTAGGTCGTCCGCAGGTGCTCCTGGATCGCGGCGTCCAGGTCGAAGCCGCCGACCGGCACGCCATGTCCGGAGACCACGCCGCCCATCGACACGACGGCCATCTCGGACCGAGCGCCCCCGATGTCGACGATCAGATGCCCGACGGGCTCGTGGATCGGCAGACCGGCACCGATCGCGGCGGCGAGCGCCTCCTCGACGAGCGTGACCCCCTTCCCGCCGCTGGACGTGATCGCCTCCTCGAGGGCCCGCTTCTCGACGCCGGAGCTCTCCGACGGGATGCACACGAGCACGCGCGGCTTCGGGAACCGGCCGGGCGCCACCCGCCGCATCACCGACCGGAGGTACCGCTGGGTCATCTCGAACTCGGTGACGGTGCCCTCGCGGAGGGGGCGGACCGCGACGACGCTCCCGGAGTCGCCGCCGATCAGGTCCCACGCTTCGTCACCCGTCGCGACGACCCCGCCGGTCGAGGTGTGCAGCGCGACGATCGTCGGCTGGTCGAAGACGATGCCATCCCCTTGCCGGTACACGATCGTGTTCGCGGTCCCCAGGTCGATCGCCAGGTCGCGGCCCATCAGGCGCCCATCACCCAGTGGCCCTCGCCAGAGGCGAGCAGCTCCTTCTTCCAGATCGGGACGTCGTGCTTCAGCTGCTCGATCCCCTCGCGGCATGCGTCGAACGCCTCGGCGCGATGGGCCGCGGAGACCGCGACCACGACGCTCGCTTCGCCGACGTCCAGGTCGCCCGTGCGGTGGAGCAACGCGACCCTCCGCACGGGCCACCGGGTACGCAGGTTGTCGGCGATCGCCCCCAGCCGCTCGACCGCGATCTCGTCCCACGACTCGTAGCGGAGGCTCGTCACGACCGCGCCGCCGGCGCCGGCGTCGCGGACGGTCCCGACGAACAGACACGACCCACCGGCCGAGGGATCCGCGATGAACCGGAGGGCTTCGTCGACCGACAGCGGCTCGGCCGAGACGCGCACGAGCGTGCGGTGGTCGGACACGGCGCCCATCGTAGCGCGGGGGTCGTCGTACCCTGGCCGTCATGAGCGACCCTGGCTTCCCGTTCGGGATGGATCCCGACGCCCTCCGCGATGCCCCGCTGTTCCGCGAGCTCCAGCGCGTGATGGCGTCGTCGTCCGGCCCGATCAACTGGGAGCTCGCGCGGCAGGTCGGGATCGCGACGGCGCTCGAATCGGGTCCCGATCCCGAGCCGACCGACGAAGACCGGCGGATCCTGGGCGAGGCCGTCCGGGTCGCCGAGTTGCAGGTCGCTGAGTTCACCGGTCTCGAGTCGCCCGCGGAGGTCGCGACCGTCCGCGCGATCCGCCGCGCGGAGTGGGTCACGGCGAACGCTGAGGGTCTCCGCGGGCTGCTCGAGCCGGCGGCCGCCCGGATGGGCGACGCGCTCGATCGTGCGATGCGCGAGCAGATGCCGGAGGAGGCAGGACCGATGGCGGGGCTGCTCACGCAACTCGGGCCGCTGCTGCAGGGCACCCAGGTGGGGCAGGTGTTCGGCTTCCTCGCGACGCGCGTGCTGGGCCAGTACGACCTGGCCGTTCCGCGCGAGGGCGCCGCCGGCGCGTTGCTGTTCGTCGTGGCGAACCTGGCGGCGTTCGAGCACGACTGGTCGCTCGACCCGGTGGAGTTCCGGACCTCGGTGGCGTTGCACGAGGTCACGCACCGGCTGGAGTTCGCACGGCCGTGGATGCCCGGACGGTTCCGCGAGCTCGTCGACGACTTCCTGTCGACGCTCACGATCGACGTCGGCGCGATCCAGGAACGCTTCGCGTCCCTGGATCCGACGGATCCGGAGGCGGTACAGCGGGCGTTCGGGGTCGAGGACGACGCCGTGTTCGGCGCCGTCCTCGACCCCGAACAACGCATCAAGCTCGGGCGGATCCAGTCCTTCATGGCCGCGGCCGAGGGGTACGCCGACCACGTGATGCACACGCTCGGCGGCCGGCTGCTCGCGACGCACGCGCAGATCCAGGAGGCGCTGAAGCGCCACCGCGAGGACGAGGCCACCGACCCGGTGTTCGAGCGTCTGCTCGGGGTCGACATGAAGCGGGAGCAGTACGCGGCGGGGCGACGGTTCTGCGACACGGTCGTCGAGCAGACCGACGAGCCGACGCTGGCCCGGATGTGGGACTCGGCCGACGCGATGCCGTCCCTGCCCGAGATCGACGAGCCGCGGCTCTGGCTCGCCCGGTCCGTCTAGCACGGTATCCTGCGCCGCGATGGAGACGGTCGGGGAGCTCGTCGCGGCTGCGGTCGTGGACGAGCGTGTATGGGAGTCGCACGGCGACGCGTCGCCCGACGGGATCTACCTGACCGGACAGCCTGGCCCCGCGCTGCCCTTCGTGTTGTTCCGCGCGTGGAAGGTGGGGGTCGGGATCGTCCAGGAGGAGGTCCGCATGTACGGGCCTTCGGGTCGAATGGTCTGGCGCTGGGGACCCGATTACCGGCGGATGGAGGGGATGTTCGACCTCACCACGGAGCTCGACGTCGTCCGGGACGCCGTCTTCGACGAGACGGGGACGTACGTGGCGTCGTTCATCATCGACGAGCAGGTCGTGGGCGAGATCGAGCTACCGGTCTACGTCCAGGCCGCGCCCACGAAGCTCCCGAAGGGGACGGAGGACGGGCTCAAGAAATCGGACGTGGTCTGGCTGGGCGCGGACCTGTACGGGCGACGCATGACGATCCCCGCATGGTTCGTCTACAAGGACGGCAAGATCCTCGTCCTCTCGCAGCGCGAGCCGGGGCCGGAGGAGCAGACCGTTCCGGGCGCAGGCGAGGCGAAGGAGTTCGTGATCGTCACGAGGCGGAAGGGCCGCGACACGGCGCTCGAGGAGTTCTCGGCGGCGCCGCGGGTGCTGGATGGCGCCGAGTGGGAAGCGGCCGCGAAGGCGCTGGCCGACAAGCGGAAGTCGCGGGCCGGCGCGCCCGACGACAGCATCCGGCGGTGGCGCGGGTCATGCGACATCCTCGAGCTGACGCCGAACGTGCCGGTGGGTGTGTAGCTAGCGGTTCATCGGGCGACCGAGCGCGTCGGCGATCGCGCTCAGCTGTCCACCGAGCTCGGCGATCTCCTCGGGTAGCAGTGCCTGGGCGCCGTCGACCATCGCCTGCTCGGGATGTGCGTGGACGTCGATCATCACCGCGTCGGCGCCCGCCGCCAGCGACGCGCGGGCCATCGCCGCCACCAGATGCCGCTTCCCGACGGCGTGGGACGGATCGACCATGACCGGCAGGTGCGATTCGTGCTGCGCCACCGCCATGCCGCCCAGGTCCAGCGTGTTCCGCGTCGAGGGTTCGAACGTCCGGATCCCGCGCTCGCACAGGATGATCTCGGAGTTCCCGCGCTGCGCGACGTACTCCGCCGCCTGGAGCCACTCCTCCACCGTCATCGCCAGCCCGCGCTTCAGCATGACCGGCTTGTTCGCGAGCCCGACCTCCTTCAGCAGCTCGAAGTTCTGCGCGTTGCGCGTGCCGACGCGGATGCAGTCGGCGACGTCGTTCACGTGCGCGACCTGCGACACGTCGACGACCTCGATCACGAACGGCAGCCCGAACTCGCGCCGGGCTTCCTGGAGGATCTCGATGCCCTGCTCGCCCAGACCCTGGAACGAGTACGGCGACGTCCTCGGCTTGAAGACGTCGCCGCGGACGATCGTCGCGCCGGCCTCCTTCGCGGCGCGGATCGCCCGCATCGTCTGCTCGGGTGTCTCGACCGCACACGGGCCCGCGATCAGGGTGAACGTGTCTCGCCCGACGGGGACCGTGCCCACCTTCACCACGGTGGTCTCGGGATGCAGGTCGCGCGACACCATCTTGTACGGCTTGCCGATCTGGATCACGTGATCGACGCCGTGCATCTGCCGCCAGTCGATCGCCTTGAAGCGCTCGGTGTCGCCGACGAGCCCGATGATCGTGTGCACCGTGCCACGGGAGACGAACGCCTCGCCCCCGTTCGCGCGCACCCGTTCGGCGACGGCTTCGATCTCGCCGTCCGTCGCTTCCGGCGTCATCACGACGACCATGTGGTCGAACCTCCTCGTCCGGCCGGTCGAACGGCCCGGTGAAGTCGAAACCCCGGGCGTCCGGCCCGGGGTCGCTGGCTGCTCGGTGGCCGCTGGCGTCTACGCCGGGTCGCGCCCGCCGTAGAAGAACCAGGAACCGAAGAACGTCTGCATGTTGCGCGCATGGTGACAGACCGCGGGCGCGGGTGACAAGCCAGCCCTCCCCACCCCCGCTACGATGCGCCCCGATGACCCTGACGGTCCTGGACCATCCGCTCGCCCTCGACCTCCTCGGCCACCTCCGGGACGAGGGCACCCCGCCCGACACCTTCCGGACCTTGACGCGACGGCTCGGCTGGCTCCTCGTCCTCGAGGCCACCCGAGACCTCGCCACCGACCACGTCACGATCCGGACGCCCCTGGAGGAAACCCCCGGCGCGCGGCTCGCGGAGCCGCTCGTGGCGATCCCCGTGCTCCGCGCCGGGCTCGGCCTCCTGGACGCGACGACCGACCTCTTCCCCGACACCGTGGTCGGCTACCTGGGGATGGAGCGCGACGAGGAAACGCTCGAGCCCCGTGACTATTACGCGAAGCTGCCCGCGATGGAGGGCCGACGCGCGCTCGTGCTGGACCCCATGCTCGCCACCGGCGGGAGCGGGACCGCCGCCGTCGCGCACGTGAAGGCGAACGCGAGCCCGAAGTCGATCTCCTTCGTCTGCATCGTCGCCGCACCCGAAGGGGTCGGGCGGCTCGCCGCCGACCATCCTGACGTCCCGGTGATCACGGCCGCCCTGGATCGTCAGCTGAACGACCGGGGCTTCATCCTGCCGGGACTGGGCGACTTCGGCGACCGCCTCCACGGCACGGTCTGACCGCGCCTAGCTCGTCGTCCCTTCGTAGGCGCGGCCGGCGGCCGCGGGCGGTCGGACCTTCCCGATGAACCCCGCCAGCACGACGATCGTCACCACGTACGGCGTCATGTTCACGAACTGCGGGGGGATCGACCGGATGATCGGCCAGTCGCGGAGCGCGAGCGGGATCGCCTGTGCGAACCCGAACAGGAAGGCCGCCCCCATCAGCCGTATCGGGCTCCAGTTGGACAGGATCAACGCCGCGAGGGCGATGAACCCGAGGCCGAGCGTCTGTCCCTCGCGCCAGTTGTTCACGATCTCGACCGAGAGGAACGCACCGGACATCCCCGCGAACGCCCCCGACAGCAGCACCGCCTCCCACCGGAGCGGCGCGACCGCGACGCCGAGCGAGCGGGTCGCCTCCGGGTTCTCGCCCGCCGAGCGCAACCGGAGCCCCCAGCGCGTCCGGTAGAGGACCCACCACACCGGGAACACGATCAGGAACGGGAACAGCACGAAGGGCGACAGACCCTTGAACGCGTTGCCGAACGCGGGGATCGCAGAGAGCAGCGGGATCGAGATCACGTGCATGTGCGGCTGGCCCGGGTCGGACTGCGTCGCCTGCCCGAAGAAGATCGTCGAAAGGAACCTGGCTAAGCCGACCGCGACGAGGTTGATCACCACCCCCGACACGATGTGGTCGATCTTGAACGTGACGGTCGCGAGCGCGTGGATCGAAGCGAACGCGGCGCCGCAGAGCGCCCCGAGGAGGAGGCCCATCAGCGGCCCCGCGGGCACACCCCATCCGAGCTTCGCGCCGAAGTAGTAGGCCCCGAAGGAGCCGGTGACGGTCCCGATGATCATCAGCCCCTCCAGGCCGATGTTCACGATCCCGGATCGCTCGCTGAAGAGCCCGCCGATCCCCGTGAGGTAGATGATCGTGAAGTAGGTGAACGCGATACTGACGGCGAACCCCAGCTTGCTCACGCGGTCACCTCCTGGATCGTCGGCGGCGGCTCGGGCTGTTGGATCGCCTCTTCCTCCGCGATCACGCGCCCCGTCTGCCGGCGGTCCAGCCGTCGCTTGGCGAGCGTGTAGGTGATCACGACCGACATGATCAAGATCCCCTGGAGGATGATCACGAACTCGCGCGGCATCTCGGTCTCGATCGGCAGGATGGACTCCCCGCGCGACAGCGCAGCCCAGAAGATCGCGGCGAACACGATCCCGATCGGGTTGTTCTGCCCGAGGAAGGCGACCGCGATCCCCGTGAAACCGAGAAGTGCCTCGTAGTTCTGCGGGAGGTAGCCGCCGCCCGTCGACGAGGCGTTGTTCGACAGGATCTGCTGCATCCCGACGAGACCCGCGAGCGCGCCCGAGATCAGGAAGAGCTTCACCTGGACCGACCCGATGCTGATGCCGCCAGCTTGGGCTGAACCAGCGGAAGCCCCCACGGCGCGCGCCTCGTACCCCAGGCGCATCCGCTTCACGATGAACCACACGATCACCGCGGCGACGACGGCGAGCGGGAACAGCCACGAAAGGTGCGGGGCCGGACCGAACCCCAGGAGGTGGCCGAGCTCGGGGACTTTCGCGTTGGACGGGAAGATGTCCGTGCGCAGATCCACGTTCTGCCCGGTGGGGGCGTTCGTGTACCTCAGCGGGCCGTTCAGCGCCCACGCGACGAGGCTGACCGCGATCCCGTTCATCATGATCGTCGTCACGACCTCGTGCGCCCCCGTCTTCACCTTCAGGACGCCCGGCACGGCCGCGTACGCGATCCCCCCCAGCATCGCGAAGACCAGCACGCCCCACATCAATGCCGGACCCGGGAGGATCCCGTCCAGGTGCAGCGCCGCCCACGCCGCGGTGACCATCGCCACGAGGAACTGACCCTCGACCCCGATGTTGAACAGGCCACCCTTGAAGCAGATCGAGACCGCCAGGGCCGAGAAGATCAGCGGCGTCGCGGCGGCTAGGACCCACGCCGGGCCGTCCTTCGCCGTCGTCGCCGCCTCGAAGATCGTGCGGTAGACGTCGAGCGGGCTCTCGCCGTAGAGCACGATGATCACCGACCCGAGCGCCAGGGCGATCAGGAGTGCGAGGAGCAAGGCCAGCCCCTGACCGACGGCTCGCTCGAGCCACTCGGGTCGGGACTTCGCGACGGCCCCGCTCGCGGGGGGCGCGGTCATGGTGGCGGCCATCAGCCGGCCCCTTGTATCGCGGCGGCGCCGAGCATGCCGCGACCCACCTCGTCGGCCGGGGCCTCGGGCGGGTACTCGCCGGTGATCCGGCCCTCGTACAGCGTCAGGATCCGATCGGAGAGCGCGTAGATCTCGTCCAGCTCGGCCGAGATCAACAACACACCCCGTCCCTCCGCCTTCTGCTCCAGGATCTGCCGCCAGACGAACTCGATCGCGCCGACGTCCAGACCCCGGGTGGGTTGCGCGGCGAGCAGCAGCTTCGGGTCGGTCTCGAGCTCGCGGGCCAGGATCAGCTTCTGCTGGTTCCCGCCCGAGAGCGCCCCCGCAGTGACGTCGATGCTCCGCGCACGGACGTCGAACAGCTTCACGAGCTTGCGGGCCAGCTCCTTGATCGTCCGCAGGGACAGGATCCCGCGCTTGACGAACGGCGCGTCGTCCTGACGGCCGAGGACCGAATTCTCCCACAGGGTCATGCCCAGCACGAGACCCTGCTCGTGCCGATCCTCCGGGACGAAGCCGACGCCGGCGTTGCGGATCTCGGCCGTCGACAACGAGGCGAGGTCGCGGCCCTCGAGCACCACATGGCCTCCGTCGAGCGGCCGCAGTCCCATGATCGCGTCGGCGAGGTCCCGCTGGCCGTTCCCCTCGACGCCCGCCACGCCGACGATCTCGCCGGCGCGCACCTCCAGCGAAAGACCGTGGAGCCGGCCGCCCTGCAGGTCCTCGAGCCGGAGGACCGCCTCGCCCAACTCGACCTGCGGTTTGTCCAGCCGGAAGAGCACCGGCCGCCCGACCATCATCTCGGCGAGCTGAGCCTTGGAGGTCTGCGCGGGCGTCGTCTCGCCAACGACCGCGCCGCGGCGGAGGACGGTGATCCGGTCGGCGATCTCGAGAACCTCGTCCAGCTTGTGGCTGATGAACACGATCGACTTGCCGTCGGCGCGCAGCCGGCGGAGGTTCTCGAACAGGTCGCGCGTCTCCGCCGGCGTGAGCACCGCCGTCGGCTCGTCGAGGATCAGGATGTCCACGCCCCGGTAGAGCGCCTTGAGGATCTCGACCCGCTGCTCCTCGCCCACAGAGAGGTCCTCGACGGTCGCGTGCGGGTCGATCTGGAACCCGTACGCATCGGCGAGCTCCTTCACCTTGCGCTCGGCGCCGTCCTGATCCAGGACGGCGCCATCCTCGTCGCCCAGGATGACGTTCTCCGCCACGGTGAACGGGTCTACCAGCACGAAGTGCTGGTGGACCATCCCGATGCCTCGCGCGATCGCGTCGCGCGGGGAATGGATCTTGACCTCCTCGCCACGGATCAGGAAGCGGCCGGCGTCGGCCGGGTACATCCCGTAAAGGATCCGCATCAGCGTCGACTTGCCGGCGCCGTTCTCGCCGATCAGCGCGTGGACCTCGCCGGCGCGGAGCTCCAGCGAGACGTCGTCGTTCGCCACGACGCCGGGGAAGTGTTTCGTGATGCCCTCGAGGACGACGAGGGGCGGGGAGCTCCCGCTCCCCGCCCCGCCGATGTCATTCATCGTCGTCAGATGATCCGGGAGCCTATGGTTTCTCCGGCGCCGTGAGCGTCCCGTCGATGAATTCCTGCCGATATTTCTCGAGCTGATCGATGATGTCCTGGGTCATAAGCTCCGTGTTCGATTTCGAATAGTCGAGGCCCTGGTGCGCGAGGTCGAAGACCGTGCTGCCGCCCTTGAAGCTCCCCTCCTCGACGTCCTTGATGGCGTTGTACACGGCCGTATCCACCCGTTTGATCATCGACGTGAGGATCAGCGGCTGCTGGTCCGCACTCGCGGTGAGGTACTGGTCGGAGTCCACGCCGATCGCGAGTTTGTCGGCCTTGACCGCTGCGTTGAACAGGCCCGCACCCGAGGCTCCGGCGGCGTGGTAGATGATGCACGCGCCGTCGTTGTACATGCCCGTCGACAGCGCCTCGCCCTTCGTCGCGTCGTTGAACGCCGTGACGTCGTCGCCGATGTACTGGACGAGGACCTTGATGTC
>Ga0066388_100002648_pt1 | contig 11094 bp, 7 predicted proteins | sample PanSoiMetaGPlot6_FD_64539 | JGI IMG/M metagenome (GOLD analysis project Ga0066388, IMG submission 64539) | Tropical forest soil microbial communities from Panama analyzed to predict greenhouse gas emissions - Panama Soil - Plot 6 (Hybrid Assembly) | ecosystem: Environmental > Terrestrial > Soil... | reverse complement strand
GCCACGGCAACGCCGCCAACCTGTGCGAGCATCTCGACGAGAATGACCGCCGGTACGACCGGCTGACCGGGAAAATGCCCTTGAAAGTAAAAGTCGTCGGGGCGCGCGCGGCGGATGCCGACGGCGCTCTCGCCGTACCGGATAGCCACGATCTCTTCCGGCAAACGCATCGGCGGCTGATGCGGCAGGCAATCGATCAGGGACATATTCAAAGCTGGAAGTTAGAAGTCAAAAGTTAGAAGTTAGAAGTTAAAGTTCAGAAGCCAGAGTTCTGAATCCTGACGCGTCGCACAGCGGCGCGACCGGCGCTCGACCTGTTCCCTGGATTCTGACCTAGACCGACTCTTGATTTGTGACTTTTGCCTTTCACTTCTCGCTTCTGACTTCAACTGCTCACGTTGTCTGAAATCTTCGTCCAATTCGCCGTCATCCTTGCCGTGTGCCGCGCGCTCGGCTGGGCGTTCGCCCGGCTGCGGCAGCCGCTCGTCGTCGCCGAGATGGTGGCGGGCTTTCTTCTCGGACCGTCGTTCTTCGGCGCGATCGCGCCGGCGTTTCAGGCGCGCGTCTTTCCGGCCGCGTCGATGCCCTCGCTCTACCTGCTGAGCCAGGTCGGCCTCGTTCTCTATATGTTCTCCGTCGGGCTCGAGTTCCGGATCGATCTCGTCACCCGCTACCGGCGACGCGCGCTCGGCGTCTCGGCCGCGGGCATCGCCGTTCCATTCGTGCTCGGCGGCGCGCTGGCGATGGTCATGGTGAAGAGCGGCGGCTTCTTCAGCGAGCACGTCCAGCCGCTCCAGGCGATCCTCTTCATGGGCGCGGCGATGGCAATCACCGCGTTTCCGGTGCTGGCGCGCATCATCAGCGAGCGCGGCATCGCCGGCACCACCGTCGGCACGCTGTCGCTGGCGGCCGGCGCCATGGATGACGCGGCGGCCTGGGTGATCTTTGCGGTCGTGCTCAGCCGCTTCACCGGCAACGCGATGCTCGCCGTTGCCGCGGCCGGCGGCGCGCTCGTCTACGTGGTGGTCGTCTGGTTTGGCGTCCGGCGACTGCTCGAGCGGCTGGCCGTGGCGGCCGAGGACGACGAGACCAACCCGTCGCTGCTGCCGATCGTGCTGGGTCTGCTCGCGTGCGGCGCCTGGTTCACCGATTTCGTCGGCATCCATTCGGTCTTCGGCGCGTTCGCGCTCGGCGTCAGTGTCCCGCGCGGCGCCCTCACCCGCAATCTGCGCCGCGCAATCGAACCACTGACGATGACGCTGCTGGTGCCGCTCTTCTTCGTCTATTCCGGGCTCAATACGCATCTGCTGCTGCTCGACTCGCCGGCGCTGTGGACGATGACGCTGGTCGTGTTTCTCACCGCGTGCGTCGGCAAGGGTGTGGCGTGCTGGGGCGCAGCACGATTGAGCGGGGCGCGCACCCGGCACGCGCTCGCCATCGCCACGTTGATGAACACGCGCGGGATGGTCGAGCTGATCCTGGTCAACCTCGGGCGCGAACACGGCCTCATCACGCCAACGCTCTTCGTGATGCTGGTGCTGATGGCGATCACGACCACCGTGATGACCGGCCCGATCTTCAGCGCGATTTGGGAAGGCGAGCCCGATCTCGCGGTAGACTCGCGGCTCGCCGCAGAGCGGAACTAGGATTTGACCTCGACACCAGGCCGTCCGTCGCCCAGCCGTCTCCTCGCCCGTTTCACCGACATCTGCCGCGACCATCCCGCGAAGCCGCTCATTCACCTTCCGTCTGCCGGCCGGTCCGTCACGGCGTCAGAAATCTGGGACGCGCACACCGTCTGGGCCAATCGGCTGGCGCGCATCGGCGTCGGCGCCGGACGCCTGGTCGTGTCGGCCGCCGGAAACACCCCGGCGCTGGCGGCGCAGGTGCTGGCATGCCGCGCCCTCGATGCCGCAGTGATGGCGCTCGACGGAGACGTGACCGCGGCAGAAATCGACGCGCTGGCATTGCGGTTCGGCGCGGCTGCGGTCGTCACGGGCGACGCCGTTCGTGCTCGATCGGGTCCGGTGCGGTGCCATGCCGGTGCGGCGATGCTGAAGATCACTTCCGGATCAACCGGCTCGCCGAAGGCGACGCGAACCACGGAAGACCAGCTGATCGCCGACTGCCTGCACATCATGGAGGCGATGGACATCCGCCCGCACGACACCCAGATCGCCGCAATCCCGGTCTCGCACTCGTACGGACTCGGCAATCTGCTGCTGCCGATGCTGATGCAGGGGACGGCGTACGTGCTGCGCGAGTCGTTCGTGCCTCAGCTCCTGCCGGCCGACGCGTGTCGATTCGGCGCTCGCGTGTTCCCCGGCGTGCCGTTCATGTTCGAGTACTTCGTGAACAACCCGCCGCCGGACGGCTGGCCGCCAACGCTCCAGCGGTTGATTTCCGCGGGGGCGCCGCTGGCGCCGGCGACGGTTCGTGCCTTCCACGATCGGTTCGGGGTGAAGATTCACTCGTTCTACGGCTCGTCCGAGACCGGCGGCATCGCGTTCGACGGCGACGACGAGATCGACGGCAGCGGCGCGGTCGGCCGCCCGCTTCCGGGCGTCACGATCACGATCCGCGACTCGCGAGTCCACGTGCGCAGCGACGCGGTCTCGAGCGGCTATGTCGACGATCCCGGTGAGGAGTTCGTCAACGGCGGCTTCGTGACCGGCGACTGCGGCGAGTGGGACGCGCGCGGCCGGCTGCTGCTGCGCGGACGCGTATCGTCGTTCGTCAACGTCGCCGGCCGCAAGGTGCAGCCCGACGAAGTGGAAGCGGTGCTGCGGACGATGCCCGGCGTCGCCGACGCGCGCGTCGTCGCCGCACCCGACGCGCGGCGGGGCGAGCAGATCGTCGCGTGCATCGTCGCCGACGCTGATGCGGCGTCGATCAGCACGCTCGACGTCCGCCGCTTCTGCGCCGAGCGGCTCGCCGCGTACAAAGTGCCGCGCGCGATCGTTTTCGTCGAGCACATCCCGCTGACGGCTCGCGGAAAAACCGATCGCGACGCGCTCGATGCGGTCGTGCGCGCCCGGCTGCATGCATAACCTTGTGGTATATTCCAGTTCCGCATGAATGCGTGGAAACCGCTCGAGCTCGCCCTCGCCGGGGGCGCCCGAATTCTGTGGCCCGCGTTTCAAGCAATCAATCGCCGCATCGATGCGCAGCCGTTTCACCCCGCGTGGGCGCCGGCGCCGCTCCTGAAAAGCCGCGAGCGGACCAAGCCGCCCCTCGGCTGGCCGCGCACGACCGACTCGCTGTGCCCGACGTGCGTGCGTGACGCGCGCGCGCGCATCCTCGCAGGTGATCAGCCGCTCGAGTCGCTGATCGACGCTCACGTCGGCGAGATCAAAGCAGAGATCCTCGAGCGCGACGGCAAGGTGATCGTCGAGAAAACCTGCCCGCGCCACGGCACCTTCGTCGATACGCTGGCGGTGAATCCGGCGTTCCTGCGCCGCCTGGAATCGCTCTTTCCCGGCCGCGACTTCCCCGCGATCACCGAGACGCTGCACAACCACGGCACCTCGTCGATCAAGTACGGACGCGGCGCGGTGCTGACGATCGACCTGACCAACCGCTGCAACATGATGTGCGACCCGTGCTTCATGGATGCCAATCAGGTCGGCTACGTCCACGAGCTCACCCTCGCCGAGGTGCAGAAGCTGCTCGACGACGCGATCAGCATCAAGCCGCGGCGGCAGATGACGGTGCAGTTCTCCGGCGGCGAACCGACGATCTCGCCGATCTTCATCGACGCGGTCCGCTACGCGCGGTCGATCGGGTACTTCAGCGTGCAGGCGGCGACCAACGGGATCCGCTTCGCGCAGGAGCCGGAGTTCGCGTCCGCGGCGCACGACGCGGGCATGCGCATCGCCTACCTGCAGTTCGACGGCGTCAGCGAGGAAGCGAACGCCCATCGCCGCGTCGGCAACCTGTTCGACGTGAAGCTGCGCGCGATCGAGAACCTGCACGCTGCGGGGATCGACGTCTGCCTGGTCGTGACCATCGTCAACACCGTCAATGATCAGCAGGTAGGTCCGATCGTCAAGTTCGCCCTGCAGAACTGCGACAAGGTCAGCTTCGTCTCGTTCCAGCCGGTCTCGTTCACCGGGCGCGACGAGGCGATCGGCGACGACGAGCGCCACCGCAAGCGCTACACGCTGTCGCACCTCGCCGAGGACATGAAGCGGCAGACCGGCGTCACCGATCCGCTGCGCGACTGGTTCCCGCTGTCGGCGTCGAGCGCGATGTCGCACGTCACCGATCTGATGAAGGGCCCCGGCGCCGACTGGGGATCGCTCAGCTGCGGCTGTCATCCCGACTGCGGCGTCGGCATGGGCTTCATGGTGAGCAAGAAGACCAAGGAGTGGGCGCCGCTCTCCGAGTTTCTCGACGTCGAGCAGGTGTTGAAGGACGCGACCACGATCGCCGACGCGGCGCGGGGACGGGCGTTCACCGTCATGCAGACCGCGCTCAGCCTGCTCCGCAACTACAGCCCGATGAAGGCACCCACCGGATTCCGCCTCGTCGATCTGCTGCACAAGTTCGACAAGCAGAGCGGCGGCCAGCTCGGCGGCCGGCTGGGCGCGCGCGACAACGACAATCGCAAAGGCGACGAGTGGCTGCTGATGTTCGTCGCCGGCATGTGGTTCCAGGATCTCTGGACCTACGACTTTCGCCGCACGGAGATGTGCATCATTCCGTACGCGACCCAGATGGGCGAGATCTCGTTCTGCGCCTACAACACCGGCGTCGGCTGGCGGCAGATCGTCGAGAACATGTATCAGAACGCGAAAGTCGCCGACTGGTACAAAGCGCACGGCAAGCACGCGGTCTACGCCAATCCGAAGAAAGCGGTTCCGCTTCCCGACAACGCGCGTCCGGTGGCACTCCACATTCCGAAGGACGGCCGCCTGGTGCAGTGGGCGCCAAAGCCAACCGCCGCTCCCGCCGCCGCAGCCGCGGCAACCGCGGAACCAGTCACGATCGGCTGATGCGGTTGCGACTGCAGTGTCGTGTCCGCCTTCAGGCGGACCATCGCCGGTCCGGCCAAAATCGACTCTCCATTAACGTCGAAATGCGCGCTAGCGGCCGAGTAGCGCGAAGGCTGTAGTCGAGCGATCGCCGACGCCAGCCTTTCATCGTCCGAAATCCGCCGTCCGTCGGCCGGGCCCCCATTTCGGCTGCATCTGGCGTACCGTCTGATCGATGTCCGACAGCAGCCGGCCCCGCCGGTTCTCGCGCGCCTACTGGGTCCGGGTGTTGGCCGCGAACGTCGCGGCAGCCCTGGTCGTGACCGTGGTCTACAGCGGCGTCGGCCTGCACACGCCGCTGCGGAGAATGCTCGAGGCCTTCGGCGTGTCGATGCTCTTCTCCTTCATCATCGGTCCGATGCTGGGCATCGTCATGCCGCGGGTCGGCCGCGTGGTGTCGTGCCGGTATACGTTTCCCGTCGACTGGATCATTCTGATCGCGACGATGATCGGGATCGCGCTGGCCGGGAGCTTCGCGGCGATTCTGATTCTCGCCGGCATCGGCTACCTGCACGGCGCCGGCATCGTGGCGACGTGGATGGCCGGATCGCTGAAAGCGTCGATCGTCATCACGCTGATCTTCGGCATCTTCGTCACCGTCGTCGAATCGATGCGGCGGCGCCTCGAGGAAACGACCGTGGCGCTGCGGACGAAGGAACGCGATGAGGCCGACGCGCGCCGGCTCGCGGCGGAAGCGCAGCTCGCGTCGATCGAGTCGCGGGTACAGCCGCACTTCCTCTTCAACACCCTGAACTCGATCGCCGCGCTGGTTCACGACGATCCGGCGGGCGCCGAGCGGATGACCGGACAGCTCGCGGCGCTGCTGCGTTCGGCGCTCGACAGTACGGCGACGCCGGCCGTGACGCTCGACGAGGAACTGCTCGTGGTGCGCGCCTACCTCGACATCGAGCGGGTGAGGTTCGGCGATCGGCTGCGCTACTCGGTGGACGTGGCGAACGGCGCCGGGCGGACGATGATCCCGCGTCTGGCGCTGCAGACGCTCGTGGAAAACAGCGTGAAGTACGCGGTGGCGCTGCGGCGCGACGGCGCATCGATTCGCGTGCACGCGGTCGCCTCGCGCGACCGTCTGCGCGTGACCGTCGAGGATGACGGGCCCGGGTTCACCGGATCGGCACGGCCGCCGGGCCACGGTCTGTATCTTCTCGAGCAGCGCCTGCACCTGCTGTTCGGCGACCGCGCGTCGCTGGTCGTCGAGCGGCGCGAGGGTAAGACCGCGGTGGGCATCGACGTGCCGTCGGACGGACCGCGATCATGATGCGCGTGTACATCCTCGACGATGAGGCGCTCGCCGTGCAGCGGCTGCAGCGGCTCATCGAGGCCAGCGGCCGCGCGACGATCGTCGGATCGTCGACTGATCCCGAGGACGCGCTCGCGTTTCTGCGCCGGCACGACGTGGACGTCCTGTTCCTCGATATCCAGATGCCGGTGCTGACCGGTTTTCAGCTGCTCGAGCGGCTGGAGCGCGACGTCGCCGTGGTGTTCACCACCGCCTACGACCGCTACGCGATCGACGCGTTCACGGTGAACTCGATCGACTACCTGCTGAAGCCGATCGATGCCGACCGGCTGGCGCGGGCGCTCGACAAGGCCGAGCGCCTGACGCGGACGCCGCGGGACGTGCAGGCCCTGGCCCGCGAGCTCGCGGCCGCGCTGTCACCGACGCGACGGCTTGAACGAATCGCGTCGCGCGTCGGCGAGCGGACAACAATTCTCGAGACCGCACGGATCAGCCATTTCGTCTCGAAGGACAAGCTCACCTTCGCGTGCGCCCATGGCCGCGATCACGTCGTCGATTTCACGCTGACCGAGCTCGAGCAACGGCTCGACCCGCGGCGGTTTGCCCGGATTCACCGCGCCACCATTGTCAATGTGCCTTTCGTGCAAGAGCTGTTTCCCGGCGTTGACGGCGGCCTTATGGTGCGCCTCAAGGACGAACAAAAAACTGAACTTTCCGTCGCCCGCGACCGGGCGCGTGAACTGAAGGATCGACTGGGCGTCTGACCGGGTGTTTTCACCCTTGACAGGTAGCCGAAGGGCACCGTAACGTGCCCGTCGACATTCGGTGACAACTCCGGAGGGAACCGTCATGCGTCGAGTCGTGCTCTGTACGGCCCTGTTATGGGCCGCGGTCGTGTTGCTCCCGGCAACGAGCCACGCGCAAGTGGCGATCGCAGGAGTCGTGAAAGACGGCACCGGCGCCGTTCTGCCTGGCGTCACGATAGAAGCCTCGAGCCCCGCACTGATCGAGAAGACGCGATCGGTCATCACCGACACCGCCGGTCAGTACAAGATCGTCGATCTGAGTCCGGGCTCGTACGAGGTGTCGTTCACGCTGCCAGGCTTCAAGACCTTCCGACGCAGCAACATCCTGCTCGAAGGCTCGTTCACCGCGCAAGTCAACGCCGAGCTCCAGGTCGGCGCGGTCGAAGAGGCCGTGAACGTGACGGCGGAGACGCCGGCGGTGGACGTCATCAACAACACGATGTCGTTTGTCGCCAACCGCGAGATTCTCGACACCATCCCCACGACCGATCGCAGCACGACGGCGCGCGCGCTGCTGATTCCCGGCACCACCGTCACCCCGTTCGTGCTTGGTCAGTTCAACCTGACCAGCCACGGATCGTCGACCTCGGACTTCACGATCGCGATCGACGGGCTGCGGGTGAACAACTTATGCGGCAGCGGACAGTACAGCGGCTTCTACATGAACGACGCGAGCGTTCAGGAGCTCACCTACAGCACCGGCTCCGAGTCCGCGGAGATTCAGAGCAGCGGCATCAGGGTCAACAGCGTGCCGAAGGACGGCGGCAACAGATTTTCGGGCTCGTTCTTCCTGTATGGCCAGGGCAGCTCACTGCAGTCCGACAATCGCTCGGACGCGATGAAGGCGATCCAGCCCAATGGTCTACCGCTCATCACGATTGCCGGGACGGCGTACGACTGGCAGATCAACCCGTCGTTCGGCGGGCCGCTCGCGAAGGACAAGCTCTGGTTCTATTTCACCTACAAGTATCAGGACGCCAAGGTCTACGTCCCCAGCTCGCATTTTGCCGACGGCAGCCCGGCGTACCGGAACCTGATGGGCAACTACAGCGGCGTCGGCCGCCTGACGTGGGCGGCGTCGAACAAGGACAAGGTTCGCCTCTACGTCGAGAAGCAATTCAACGGCGAGTTCTACAACGGCTTCAACACCTACGCGGTGTCGACGCCCGAAGCGTCGACCGACGCGTTTGGCCGTGGATGGATTCCGCAGGTTCGCTGGACCCGCGCCCAGTCGAACAAGTTGCTGTTCGAGGCCGGCATTGCCTACTACAACCAGCCCTACGAGCAGGACTGCCGGCCTGGCCTGAGCGCGAACGCGCTGCCCAGCTTGAACGGTTCGACCGGCCTGCTGACGGGAGCCTGCGGCTACACGATTCCACCCTACTCGAGCACGACCAAGGACTACAGCTCGCTGGCGTCGGCCAGCTACATCACCGGCTCGCACGCGATCAAAGTCGGGATGACTGACGGCTGGGGCGAGAACTCGCGGACATTCGCGCCCAATGCCAACATCGACACGCTGATCAAGATCAACGTCGCCGGGCTCGGGAACGAGATCCCGTTCCAGGTCGTGGTCTACAACTCGCCGGCGACCTCGATCCAGAACGTCAACAGCGACTTCGGCAGCTACGCGCAGGACACCTGGACGATGAAGCGGCTCACGTTGAACTACGGCGCGCGCTTCGAGCACTTCAACGCCTCGGTCCCGGCGGAATCCTCAGCCGCATCGACGTGGATCGGCGCCCGCGACTTCCCCGCAATTCCGAACGTTCCGAACTGGAACGATTGGGCGATCCGCCTGGCCGCCGCCTACGATCTGTTCGGCACCGGGAAGACCGCGATCAAGGCGAACGCCGGGAAATACGTGGCGTCGCAGGCGGCAGGGTATGCGCAGACGTTCAACGGCATGAGCGGCGTGACACAGACGGTCACGTGGACCGACCTCGACAGAAACGGCACCATTCTCGACGCGAACGGCAATATTCAGGTCAACGAAGTCGGCCCGCGCACCGCCAACTTCGGCCAGGTGACTGTTCGCCCCGATCCCGCACTCGCGCGTCCGAACAACTGGGAGTACAGCGCGGTCCTGCAGCACGAGCTGATGGCGCGCACGTCGGTGACGGTGGGTTTCTATCACCGCGACTTCTACAACCTGCAGGTGTACGACAATCAGAACGTGTCCGCGGCCGACTGGACGGCCCTGTCGGTTACGACGCCGACCGACACGCGTCTGCCGCTCTCCGGTCAGCCGATTCCGCTCTACACGCTCAACCCGGCCAAAGTCGGCGTCGCGACGGATAACCTGTATAGCTACTCGACGCAGAACACTTCGTCCTACAACGGCGTCGAGGTCACCGCGAACCTCCGCCGCGACAACTTCATCGTGTTCGGCGGGGTGACGACCGATCGCCTGATCACCTCGAACTGCGACGGTTCCACGGCGACGCAGGACGTCGGCGCGCGCGGCGCCTCGGCGCGCGACAATCCGAATTCGCTGCGGTTCTGCGACGTGACGTTGGCAACGTCAGGTCAACCTGCCGGAGTGTTCCGGACCACGGTGAAGGCGTCAGCCGCGTACTCGTTCCCCTACGACGTTCAGCTGAGTGGATCGTTCACGTCGATTCCGGGTCCTGGCATCAGAGCTGATTACACCGTCACATCGGCGATCGCTGGCCGACCCATCATCGGATCGACCACCGGCACAGCCTCGACGGTCGTCAACCTGGTCCAGCCGAACTCGCTGTTCCTCGATTACCAGAATCGCCTCGACCTGCGGCTCGGCAAGACCTTCCGCTTCAATCGAACGCGGATCCAGGGGTTCGTCGATATTTTCAACGTGATGAACGCCGGGACGGTCCTGAGCGTGAACCAGACCTACGGCGCCGTGGCGGCGACCAACGGCTGGTTGAACCCGACGACGATCATGCCGGGTCGATTCGCTCGATTCGGGATGCAGATGACGTTCTGACGCGGTCAGGCAGGTCGCGTCGGTCAGGTGGGTCAGGTGGGTCAGGTGGGTCGGAGCGATCGAGTTTTTGGTTGTAGCTGACGAACACATCCGCGATCCAAAAAAAGGGCGACGGAAAAACCGCCGCCCTTTTCGTTTTCGTCCGACCTACCTGACTTACTCGACCTACCCGACTTACCCGACCTGGCCAGAGCTACCGTTTCCGTACCGTCGTGCGCATCCACGGGTGGATGCAGCACTGGAACTTGTCTCCGCCCATCACGCCGCCCACGGCGTGACTTTCGCCCGGCCCGAGGAACGTCGGACCGACCGACGGCAACAGACACTCCGGCGCGGGGACGGGGTTGCCGGACAGCGCGTTGAGCACGTCGACCTGCCCGCCCCCGAACTGCTTCACCTTGGTGAACGAGTGCGTCTCGCCGCCGCGGTTTTGCGCGACGATGTTGCGCGGCTCGCTCATCCGATCCGGATTGAAGCGCCATTTCTCAGCGACCTGCGTCGCCTGTAGTTCGGCGATGAACTCCCCGAACGTCGTGCCGCCGTCACCATCGCAGATATGGCCGAGACCGGGGCCATCGGGCGGGCCTGCGTTGAACGTGGCCGGGTCGCAGTCGTCGCGCACTTGCACGACCTGCGCACTATCCTCGGCCGTCAACCTAGCCGCCACTCCGGTGATCGCGAGAGCCAGGCCCGTCGCAATCGTCAAACGCGTCACTCGTGTCATCTTTACGTCCTCCTTATGCCGTCGATGCGCCATTCTATGACAACTCATGCATTTTCGTGAAGGCACTCCCGCTCGCCTGTTGGTGCCGAGGCACACGAAGTCTTTCGGTCCCGCCGGCCATCCGACCGCCGCCAGCGCCCGTTCGCTGCAGCCTCGGACCGTTCCCTGAAAATGTAATCCTCATAAGCCATTTCTCTTCTAAGATTTAGCGCATGCACAAGCCAATCAAGTACGTTGAGAAGGGCCTGTCGATCGCGGCGAACGGCGCGTGGACGGTCTTCAACGGGTTGAACAAGATCAAG
>Ga0066388_100002647_pt1 | contig 11094 bp, 5 predicted proteins | sample PanSoiMetaGPlot6_FD_64539 | JGI IMG/M metagenome (GOLD analysis project Ga0066388, IMG submission 64539) | Tropical forest soil microbial communities from Panama analyzed to predict greenhouse gas emissions - Panama Soil - Plot 6 (Hybrid Assembly) | ecosystem: Environmental > Terrestrial > Soil... | reverse complement strand
GCGCCGTGCGGCCACAGGATGTGTGTCGAGATCGTGTCGCTCGGAAAGGTTGCACGGTCGACGAGCAACACCTTGAATCCCCGTCGAGCTAGCAGCATTGCGGTCGGCGAGCCCGCACACCGGGCGCCGACGATGATGACGTCGAACATCTTGGTCCCTCCGTCGACAGCCACCGTACTTGACGTTGGGAGGGACGGGCATCGGACGGATTACCCAAAATCGCCGGCGCGATGAAATTGGGTAATTCTGCGTACGCGGGTCAGACGAGGTTGCGCTGGTATGCCCAGGCGGTAGCGCCGGCGCGACTCGATACGCCCAGCTTGTCGAAGATGTTGCTGACGTGGCGGGCCACGGTCTTCTCGCTGATGAAGAGGTCCTCAGCGATGTCGCGATTGGTCTTGCCGGCCGCAAGGAGGCGAAGGACCTGCACCTCGCGTTCGCTGAGCGTGCCGACTGCCTGACGCGTTGGCCGGCCCAACTGCTCGTCGAGACGGGCGAGGAACGGCGCGGCGTTGAGCTCTTTGAAATGCCGTTTCGCCGTATCGAGCTCGAGGCGGCGGCCATCCTGATCGCCCCGCCGCTCACAGACGGTGGCCATCAGCAGGCACGTGTGCGCCTCTTCGTACGGCATCTCCAGGTTTCGCCAGATGTCCAAGGCACGCTGGAGCGATGCCGGGGCACCAGCGATGTCGTCGCCGGCCAGGAGAACCGCGCCGGTCGCGTGCGCGGCCGCCGCGGAGAGAAGCGGCGCGTCGGACGCGGCTGCGATATCCGACAACTCCGCCGCAACGGTGCGCGCGCGTTCGACGTCGCCTGCGGCCAGAAGGATGTCGACGGCAGGTGCCAATATCCGCGTGCGAGCCGGGGCCCGTGTGTCGAGGAGAGCGCTTCGAATCGCCGCGGCCGCGGAGTCGGTCTGACCCTGCGCTAGACGAAGGAGCGAGAGCCCCGGCTGCGGCTTTCGCCCGCGTTCGTTCGCGCGCGAGTACGCCGCTTCCGCCTTCGCGAACTCGCCCCGCAATCGATGGATCTCGCCCAGCCGATAGAACGCCGCTCCGGCCATCGGCCGGGACGCCAGCAGCTCGCACGCCGCCTGGGCGTCCTGTGCCGCATCGGTCCACTTCCCGCGCAACTGCATGACCTCCGCGCGATAGACGAGGCATTCTCCCCGGTAGCGGACCAGATCCGGCTGACTCGCGCACCAGTGCGCAAGCGATGCGGTCCACTCGTAGGCGCGCCGCAGGTCGAAAGTCTCCTGACAGGCCTCCAGCACGCTGCAATAGATGTCGCCCGCGATGGGTGGCGTCACGTCGCCTGCCATCACCGCGACCATTGCTTCGTCCAGCAGCGCGACACCTTCCGCGACGCGTCCGAGGTAGATGAGCGCACGGCCACGGCCACTGCCTGCCAGCGACGCGAGATCGCGATCGCCAAACCGGCGGGCGACGTCAACGGCCTGCGTGAAGGTGGCGTGGCCTGCCGCCAGATCGCCCTGCACGAGGAATCGAATGGCGGCGGGAATCAGCAGATAGCCGCGCACGCGGCTGTCGAGACGCGCCTCGTCGAGGATGCGTTCGGCTCTCGCGAACCAGCCGGACGCCGGAGCCATTTCGCCGCGCTGCAGCAATCCGAATGCAAGCCAGGCAGCGGCCCCAGCGGCTCCTTCGTGGTCGCCTCGATCGAGGAAGGCCTGGTGCGCGCGTGCGTGAAAGGCCTCGCTCTCTTCGTCTCGGCCCGTGAGGTACGCCGCCGCCGCGAGCTGTTCGAGATCTTCGGGGCCAAGCGGTGCGTCGCGATCGGCGGCTTCGAACAGGCGGTACGATTCGGCCCACTCGCGTCGCGTGAATGCGCTTCGTGCGCGCCCGAGCGGCTCAACCTCTGCCATGATGCCACCGACGATGGTAGATCGCTCGACGTGAATCTGCTCGCCGACGCTTATGATCGGCCTGTACAGCGCCGCCTTCGTGCAATGCGCTCCGGCGAGCCAGGTCTGGGAGGAGCTCTATGGCGTCAGTCGCAGGTGAATCGCGAACCGCTCGTGTCTTGAGTCGCCGGGAGTTGATCGCGATCGGCGTCACAGTGGGTGGCCTCGCCGGTTCTGCCGGCGCGCAGACCGACTCCACGCCCGCGTCGAACGTGAACGCGATGCTGCAGCGCCAGACGCAGGAGCTCATGGATGCCGTCGCCGCTGGCGATCGCACGCCCTGGCAGCGATACATCGCCGACACCGTGACGTTTGTGACCGAAGACGGCACCCGAAAGTCGAAGACCGATCTGGTCGACGAGATTCGTGCCTTACCGCCAGAAATCTGGGGACGCATCCGCGTGATCGACTTCGATGTCGTCCGTCACGATCGCGTCGCCGTCGCGACCTATATCGCAGACGAGGAAGAGGGCTACTACGGCCAGGTCATTCGCGCGCGGTATCGAAGCACCGATACCTGGCTGCTTTCGGATGGCGCCTGGCGGATGATCGCCTCACAGGTGATCGCATTGCGCGACGATCCGCCATCGATCGATCTCGCGCCGTCCAAGCTCGACGCCTACATCGGGCGCTACGCTCTCACCGCCTCGGTCGCCTACACCATTACGCGCGAGGGAGCGAACCTGCGCGGTCAGCGAACGGGGAGAAAAGAGGAGCCGTTGAAGGTCGAGGCGCCGGACGTGCTGTTCGTCCCCGGACAGCCGCGCTTGCGCAAGATCTTCAGGCGCGATTCAGCGGGACGCATCACCGGTTTTGTCGAGCGGCGGGAGACCTGGGACATTTCCTGGCAGCGGAAGTCGTAGCAGCCCGTGGTGAAAGTCGAGACGGGCTGCTGAGGCCGTGGCGCACAGTGAAAAAGCGTGTCAGACACCTTTTGAACCGAAGCCGCCAAAAGGTGTCTGACACCTTTTTCCGACCTGCGCCACGGCCTGCGAGCCCTTCGATGAGAGGTGGGACATGAGACGGTTCGAACACGTCCTCCAGGATCTGAAATTCGCGCTGCGTCAATTACGGCGCAACCCGGGGTTTGCCGGCGCGGCCATCGTGTCGCTCGCGCTTGGAATCGGCGCGAACACGGCGATGTTCTCCGTGCTGAACGCCGTGCTGCTTCGCTCGCTGCCGCTGCCCGCCGCCGCCCAGCTCTTCAAGCTCAGAATCGAGGCGCGCGTGCCCACGGCGCAGCGATTCTCGTACTCCGCGTTCGAAGCGTTCCGGGATGCCGCGGGCCGTGGGAACGCCGCGGCGATGAGCCAGACGAACCGCGTCAATCTCGTCGCTGGGCAGGGCGCGCTGTCGGAGCGCGCGAACCTTCAGCTCGTGTCAGGCGAATTCTTTCAGCTCATTGGCGTACAGCCTGCGCTTGGACGGCTGCTCCGCCCCGACGACGATCGAGGCATCAGCGCGCATCCGATCGCGGTCCTCAGCCACGCGTTCTGGGCGGAGCGCTTTGGCGGAGCGGCGGACGTCGTCGGCCGCACGCTCGTCATGAATGGCTCGCCCTTCACCGTGGTGGGTGTTGCGCGCGAGGGATTCAGAGGCATGTTCCTGGAAGCGCCGACCGACATCTGGATCCCCACCATGATGCAGTCGGACGTTCGCTACCATCAGAACTTCAGTGCCAATAAAGCGGATCCCGAAGCGCCCTGGGTTCCGCAGGACGGCATCATCTGGCTCGACGTCCTCGTGCGCGCGCCGGGCCAGGCGGAGGCTCGGCTCCTCTCTGCGCTCAACGCGGCGTTCCGAGAGAGGCGGCTGCACCAGGCCGACGCCATCGGCGATCCCGAACAGCGGAGGCGGTTCCTCGATTCACACATCGCGCTGGACCCGTACGCCCAGGGGCGGTCGCGGCTGCGCGAGCGGTTCACGCCGCTCCTGTACGCGCTGATGGGCATGGTGGCGCTGGTGCTGCTCATCGCGTGCGCCAATACGGCCAACCTGTTGCTCGCGAGGTCCGCCGCGAGGCAGCGGGAGATCGCGGTGCGCCTCTCCATCGGCGCCGCGCGAGGGCGCTTGATTCAGCAGCTGCTTACGGAAAGCTTTCTGCTCGTTATCGCCGCAGCGGCGGGTGGTCTCGTGCTGGCGCGGTGGTCCGCCGACGTGCTCACCGCGATGGTGATCCGCAGCGTGACCGGATCCAGCGCGTCCGTGATTCAGGTGGATGCGCGCGTGCTCGGCTTCACCGCGGTCGTGTCGGCCCTGACGGCTCTCGTGTTTGGTCTCGCGCCGGCGCTTCGAGCGACGCGGCTCAATCTGTGCGCCGCGCTCAAGAATGGGGACAAGGGCACCCAGAACAGGGCACGCTGGCACGCCGCCACGCTTCTCATCGGCGCCCAGGTGGCGTTGTCGGTACTGCTGGTGACGGCCGCCGGGCTGTTCGGCCGAAGTCTCTACAATCTTGCTCACGTCGAGCTCGGCTTCGATCGGGATCACGTCGTGAACGTGGCCATCGATCCGCGAAATTCCGGCATCGCTCCAACGGCGCTTCCCGCTTTCTACGCGCGTGTGCTCGGCCGCATCGAGTCGGTGCCCGGCGTGACGTCGGCTGCCGTCGCGGAATGCGGGGTGGCCGGAGGATGCCGGTCGGCGAGCGACGGGATCGTGATCAGCGGGTACACGGCCGCGCCATCCGAGCAGGTGTTGTTTCAGGAGAACCGAGTCAGCGCGGAGTACCTCCCCACGGTCGGCATCACGCAGCTTCGAGGGCGGAACTTCGATGCGCGCGACCGGCGGGATGCGCCCAAGGTGGCTATCGTCAACCAGACGCTGGTGAAGCGCTACTTTGCCGGCCGCGAACCGCTCGGTCAGCGATTCGGGTACAAGACACCCGATGTCGAGATCGTCGGCGTGATCGCCGACGCCCGCGTCAACAGCGCCCGCGAGGCCGCGGAGCCGATGGCGTACTACCCGCTCGACCAGGGGATGCTGTACACGACGAACCTTTCGGTGCGAGCGTCCGGAGATCCGCAGCAGATTCTGAATGCCGTGCGCGACGCGATTCGCGACGCGGCGCCCACGCTCGTCGTCGACCGCATCACGACGCTCGCGCAGCAGGTCGACAGCGGCCTCGGCGCCGACCGCATCGTCGCCCTGCTGGCGTCGGCGTTCGGCGCGCTGGCCGTCGCGCTGGCATGCATCGGCGTCTACGGTCTCATGTCGTATTCGGTGGCGCGGCGGACCGCCGAGATCGGCGTTCGCATGGCGCTTGGTGCTCGGCCGATCACGGTGTTGCGCGGGATCCTCGCCGAATCGATGACTCCTATCGTCGCCGGACTGCTCGTCGGCCTGCCACTCGCCGCTGCCGGCGGCCGGATGGTCTCGAGCATCCTGTTTGGCGTGAGCCCGTGGGATGGGTCGACGTTGATGGCAGCGATCCTCACGTTGGCTGGACTTGGTCTTTCAGCGGCGCTCATTCCTGCGCGGCGAGCCTCGCGGGTCGACCCCGTGATCGCGCTGCGACAGGACTAGAGCGCGCCGCGCCGGTTACGACGTGTTCGACGACGACCTGGCGGCGATCCGCCGGTCGGGAGACCTCGTGCAGCGCCGCGGGTCGGCGCGCGGAAAACCGCGGGCTTCAGCGTGAGCTGACGACGCCCGCGTCGATTCGGGTTCTCTCGGTATCCGGCTCAAACAGGGTACATCCCGGTGGTTTGCGGCCGACCCGCGGCAATCACAATCGACGCGGCGGCTGGCCTACGCCCGCGGTTTACTGCTCACGCCGATCGCGCCTCGCACGCGGCGCCCGGCCGGTCACACGGCGTCCCGGTTAGTAGAAACGTGCGCTACGAAGTGGCTTTATCGGTAAGCGCGGAAGTGGCGCTGTCGATCTATCCCAGTTCGGCCCACAGTTTCGGCATGAGAACGCTGAGCGGCGTCGAGTCGGTTGTCTACGGCGGGCTCGTCGTCGGGACGCTCGACGCGCTCGATGCCGTCGTGTTCTTCGGACTGCGGGGCGCGACGCCGGTCCGCATCTTTCAGAGCATCGCGGCTGGTTTTCTGGGACGGGCGACGTACCAAGGCGGGCTGCGCACGGCGCTGCTCGGCCTGGGCATCCATTTCTTCGTCGCCTTCTCGATCGTGACGACGTACTACCTGGCCAGCCGCGGTCTCCCGATCCTCGTTCGCCGTCCCTGGATCTGCGGCCCGGTCTACGGCGTGCTCGTCTACTTCTTCATGAACCGCGTGGTCATTCCGCTTTCGGCGATAGGCACGCCCACGTTCTCGCTCGCGCCTTTCATCAACGGCATCGTCATTCACATCCTGGGTGTCGGCATCCCGACAGCTCTGTTCGTCGCTCGCAGCGCATACGCGCACGGCGAAAGTCTGACGTCCCAAGTCTGACGTCTCAAGTCTGTTCGAAGACTCGAGTTGGTCAGCTCGAAGTCAGCCCCGCACGCCAACCGACTTGAGACTTGAGACTTCAGGCTTGAGACTTACTGCTACAGGGTCTCTGCCATCGACAGTTGACCGCTCGGCGGCTTCGATCGCCGACGCGAGCTGCTGCATGCCCCGCTTGAGCACATCGGGTCCTACAGCGGCGAAACCGAGGACGATCGCGTTCGTCGATCCATGTTCGCGAATGATTGACCTGGGGCGACCGAAGTAGTACTGCGAGAGCGGCATCACCTCGACGCCTCGCACGGCGGCTTCGTGACACACGCGCTCTGCATCGACACCGGCGAGATCGGCAACCGCATGCAAACCGCTTCGAACCGGTCTCAGCGTCAGCACGCCGCGGCACCAGCGCTCCGCGGCATCGGTAAGCGCATCCAGGCGCTCGCGGTAAGCCGCTCGCATCCGCCGTAGATGCCGATCGAAATGGCCGCCTCCGATCAGGTCGGCCACCGCCGCCTGTTCCAGGAGCGGCGGGTGCACGTCGGCGGCGCGCCGTGCGTTGACGAGCAGCTTCTGGAGATCGGCCGGCACGATGAGAAAGCCGAGGCGGAGGGCAGGGAACAGCGTCTTGCTGAAGCTGCCGGCGTAAATCACGCGGCCGTCTTCGTCGAGGCCGTGGAGGCAAGGGATGGGCCGCGTGCCGTACCGGAACTCGCTGTCGTAGTCGTCTTCGAGTACCCAGGCGCGAGCGGCGCTCGCCCACCGTAGCAGCGCCAGCCGGCGCGCCAGGCTCATCGGCACGCCCAGCGGGAACTGGTGGGATGGCGTCACGTAGACGAGTCGGGCGCGGCCTGCGCGCTGCGCCCCGATCGTCACGCTCAGGCCTTCTTCGTCGACGGGCACCGGCACGATCCGTGCGCCGGCGCCGACGAGAGCGGCGCGCGCCCCCGGGTAGCCCGGCTCTTCGAGCCAGGCCTCATCGCCGACATCCAACACGAGGTCGCAAATCAGCTCGAGCCCTCGCTGAGTGCCGCTCACGATGAACACATCGTCGGCGCGACAGCGCGTACCGCGCGCGCTCTGCACGTGATCGGCGATCGCCTCCCGAAGGGGTCGGAACCCGCCAGCCTCGTTGTAATCGAGCTGTGCCAGCGTGAGCGATTGCAGGCGACGGTTGATCAGCTGCGTCCAGAGGCGAAGCGGAAACAAATCGAGCGCCGGCGAGCCAAGCCTGAACGCGCGAGGTGGGCCCGCGATGCGACGCGCCGCGGAAGGCGTCGATGTCAGCGCAACGCCGCGCCGTGAGAGCGGCGGATGTTTGTCGTTCCGCAGGCGCCTGCGGACCACGTTCCCGCGCAGCAAGTCGTCTGGCAGCTCATGGGCCACGAACGTGCCGGAACCGCGCCGACCGACTAGATAGCCTTCGGCCGTCAGCTGCTCGAACGCGAGGAGCGTCGTCGTGCGGGACACGGCGAGGTCGTCGGCCAGCGTGCGAGACGAAGGCAGCCGCGCGCCCGGCTGCACGACGCCGTCGAGGACGGCGCGTCTGATCTCAGAGTAGATCTGCTGCTGCAGCGCGCTCCCGGCCCGGCGATCGACGCGGATCAACAGATCGCCCGTTCCGTGCGTCGGCATAGCGAGTCCTCTCCAGCGGTTCTGAAAACGTCCCCAGTGTAGTGGCTATTCGAACTCCAGCTTCTTCGAAGATTCTGATAAGGCCACTTTTTTTCGGCCCGATTCGGTTCCTTGGAGTACCTCAAGTGGCCACATCGCCTCGCAGCGAACTGGCACTCCACTCTCCGCAAGCGGACGCCCACACTCGGGCGATTGCGACATGTTCGTCGCGGGAGTGATGGATGAAAACCTTTGTACGACTTGTTGTTCTCTTGTTCGTCTGCGCGGCGGCACGGCCGCTGGCGCATGCTCAGCAGCAGACCGGTGAAATCTTCGGCAAGGTGACCGATCAGTCGGGCGCCGTCCTGCCCGGCGTCACTGTCACCGTCACCGGGTCGGTGCTGCTCCAACCGCTGACCGCCGTGACGAGCGACGCGGGCACGTATCAGTTTCCGCGCGTGGAGATCGGCGCCTACACCGTCAGGTTCGAGCTCGCCGGGTTCAAGACAGTCATCAGCGAAGACGTGCGCGTCACGGTCGGCTACAGCGCGCAGATCAACGCGGCGCTGGGCGTCTCGGCGGTGCAGGAAACGGTGACCGTGACCGGCCAGAGCCCGATTGTCGACACCAAGGAGACGGGGACGCGGCAGACGTTCACGAACGAGCTGCTCCAGAACATCCCGTCGGCCCGAGATCCGTGGGTGATCCTGCAGCAGACGGCCGGCATCGCAATGGACCGCGAGAACATCGGCGGCAACATGTCGGGCCAGCAGTCGAATTACGTATCGCGCGGAGGCATGCCCTTCAACAACAAGTGGTCGCTCGACGGCGTCGACATCACCGACATGGCGGCGACCGGCGCGTCGCCGACCTATTACGACTTCGACGCGTTCGAGGAGATGACCATTACGACCGGCGGCGTCGACGTGACGCAGCAGACCGGCGGCGTCGGCATCAACCTCGTCACCAAGAGCGGCGGCGATCGCTTCCGCGGTTCGTCGCGCTTCTACGATACGAACCACCGCATGGAAGGGCAGAACATCACCGACGCGCAGCGGGCGCAGGGCGCAACGTCTGGCAACCCGATTCAGGACATTCAGGACTACGGCATCGAGGCGGGCGGTCCGCTGCGGCGGGGCCGCGCCTGGATCTGGGGCAGCTACGGCAAGCAGAAGATCGGCGTCGGCGTCATCAACTTCTATCAGCCGACGGCGACGTGCCAGGCCATCAAGGCCAAGCCCGGCTCCTTTCCGATCGACGAGGTCAACGACTGCCTGAACACCGATCTCACCACGCTCGAGAGCACGAATCTCAAGACGGAAGTGCAGCTGTTCAAGGGCAACAAGGCGACGCTCTTCGGCGGATTCTCGAAGAAAGTGCGCAACGCCCGCAACGCGAGCGACCTGACGCCGCCCGAGTCGACGGTCCGTCAGAGCGCCGTCCCGAGCAGCTACGGCCCGTGGGGATGGAAAACAGGGCCGAGCCCCACGTACAAGTTCGCGGACCAGTGGATCCTGAACGACCGGCTGCTCCTTGACGTGCAGTACGCGCACGTCGGGAACAACTTCATCCTCGACTACCACGAAGATTCGCTCAGAGACGTGCAGCCGACCTTCATCATCTCGACGGGATTGAACGGCCGCTCGACGCCTGATGGCGCGCAGTCGGTGAACATCCGGCCCGTCAACCAGGTGAACGTGCACATGAACGCGTTCGTGCCGGGCGGCGTGCTCGGCGATCACGCCTTCAAGATTGGCGGCTACTGGAAAGACGCGTACACCTACAGCGCCACCCACACGCCCGGGTATGCTGTCGCCCGCTTTCCGACGTCCACGAGCGACGACTGTTCGCTCGCCGCGACCGCCTGCCAGACCAACGTGACGCGTGATGGTGTCGGCGTGTTCGATCTCGTGAACATCGCGGCGTACGTGCAGGACACGCTGACGCGGAATCGCCTGACGCTGCAGCTCGGCGTGCGCTACGACCGCAACCACGATCAGGCGTTCGCCGCCAACGCCGACGGCAATCCGCTCGTGCCGGCGTGGCTCCCCGCAGTCGCATTCCCGGGCGTCGACCCGGGCATCGTGTTCAACAACTTCTCGCCGCGGGTCGGTTTCACGTATGACGTGCGAGGGTCGGGGAAGACGCTCGCGCGCGCCAACTACGCCAGCTACTGGGGCCAGGTCGGCACCGGCGGCGTGGCCAATCAGCTCAATCCGATTTCGCGCGTCAGCGTGCGCTATCCATGGCTCGACCAGAACGGCGACAAGTTCGTGCAGGCGAGCGAAATCGGCGTGAGCAACCGGCCACTCGCGGTGACGGGCAACTGGGATCCGAACAATCCATCGGCGACCACGACGGCGAACACCGTGGATCCCAATCTGAAGAACGACCGCACGGACGAGTTCATCGCGGGCGTCGAGCAGGAAATCGGGGCCGGCTTCGCGCTCGGCGTCAACTACGTCTGGCGGCGGTACGCCAACTTCAATTGGTCGGACATCAACGGTCTGACGAGCGCCGACTACACGGCGGTCAGCTTCACACCGCCCGCCTCAACCTGCCTGGCGGCCCAGGCCGCCCGGTGCCCGTCCGTCACCTTCTATCAGCCCAACATCCAGACGCCGACGGTGACGACGCTGACCAACGCTGAGGGGTTCGATCGCACGTTCAACGGCGTGGAGGTCACCGGCCGCAAACGGCTCTCGAACCGGTGGCTGATGAACAGCAGCTTCTCGTACAACAGCACGCTGGTGAACTTCAACGACTTCACGGGCAGCATCACGTCCACCAACGCCGCTTCGTCGGCGCTCGTCGAGGATCCCACCAACCGCGCCTTGCGGGCGGGATTTCAATACGACTACCCGACGGGCGGCAGCGGCCTGGGCAACGTGTACGTGAATGCCAAGTGGCTGTTCAAGGTGAGCGGCATGTACGAAGGCCCGTACGGCGTGAAGCTCTCGGCCTTCTACAACGCGCGCCAGGGATACCCGTTCGAAGCGTCGGTGCAGAGCCCGTCCCGGGCGAACGGCGGCGGCATCGCCATCGTGCTGCTCGACGGGATTGGCGAGAACCGGCTCCCGAACTACCAGAACCTCGACTTCCACGTCGAGCGACCGGTGTTCGTGGGCACCGCGCGGCTGGTGCCGGCGCTCGACGTGTTCAAC
>Ga0066388_100002646_pt1 | contig 11094 bp, 9 predicted proteins | sample PanSoiMetaGPlot6_FD_64539 | JGI IMG/M metagenome (GOLD analysis project Ga0066388, IMG submission 64539) | Tropical forest soil microbial communities from Panama analyzed to predict greenhouse gas emissions - Panama Soil - Plot 6 (Hybrid Assembly) | ecosystem: Environmental > Terrestrial > Soil... | reverse complement strand
CACCTGCGGGTAGGTCTTGATAATGGTGTTCGTGAGCTTTCCATCCACACGCGCCACCTTGCGAATGTGAATGTCGAGGATTGGCGTGCCGTATTCGTCGAGCCGTACCGGGCCGATCGGACCATGGGTCAGGCGGACATCGTGCATCGCCTTGAGGAACGCCGCCGCGTCGTCGGTTTTCCCTCCGGTGCTTTTCAGCGCTTCCTCGATGATGAGGAGCGCCGTGTAGGGGCCAGCAGTATAAAAGCCCGGATCGTGCTTATAGGCTTCGTTGATGCCGGCGACGAATTTCTTGTTGTCCGGCGTGTCGAGACCGGCGGCGTACCACCCACCGGTAATAACGCCGATCCCCTCATCGCCCATGACCCGGAGGATGCCTTCGTCAGTGCTGGTCGTGTTACCGAGCACGGCAACTTTTCCCTTGAGACCAAATTCGCTGAACTGCTTAAGGAAGCGCAGCGGATTGCTGCCCGCGAAGCCCATGTAGATAGCATCCACATCGCTCTTGATCGCGGCCAGGTACGGTGCGTATTCGGGCGCGTTGAGTGGCGGCCAAAGCTTCTGCACGATCTTGCCACCCGCGCCCTCGAAGCCAAGCTGGAAGCCGCCGGCCCCTTCGTGGCCGTACGTGAAATCCTCGGCGACGATCGCAATCTTCTTGAAGCTGAGCGTCTTGGCCGCATAATCGCCCAGAGGGTAGGTGACCTGCGGCGCGGTGCCGAACGCATGCAGCACCCACGGATTCACGGCGTGACTTTTCAGGTCGACGGTGGCGGCCGACGTCGTGGTAATCAGTGGCACCTTGGTGTCGCGAACATAGCCATCCATCGCTATGGCTTCATTGGTCGCAAGCGGGCCGATCGACACTGCGACTCGCTGGCGCTCGACCAGGTCTTGAAGTTTAGTTTTCGCAAGCGCGGGATTGCCGTTTGTGTCCTGGGTAATCAACTCGACCTTGCGGCCGCCGATCGCGCCATTCCGCTCCTTAAGAAACAGCGCAGCGCCTTCTTCCTGTTGTTTGCCGCCGGCCGCGAGCGGGCCGGTAAGAACCGTGAGAAAGCCGATTTTGAGTGGCTCCGCGGATTGTGCAAGCACATGCGGCGCGGGAAACATGATGATCGCGGCGCCCGCTTTCAATAGTGTGCGGCGCGAGATTCCAAATTTGCTGTTCCGTGCCAACATCGTCGGTCCCTCCCTGCTTGTCTGACGTTTCCCTTGTCGCCGGGAAATCGGTGAACGATAGCGATTTGCCGGCCAACACAGCCGCCGGCCGTCTCACCCCAATCAACACCTTTGGCTTGGTAATATTCGCACATCCAGTGGTTTCCGCCACCAATAATCAGCGGACGGAATTGGATGTCCTGTGTTTCCTTCGGGACTACTCGACGGCCTTACCCTTGCGATAGCTTTCCTCGAGAAGGTGCAAGTTGTTCTGAACATATTTGTTGGTGGGATCTTTGCGCTGGGCAATGGCGAGCGCAGCACGCGCACGCTTATAGTCACCGCGCAACATGTACGAGTAGCCTTGATTGTTGAGGATCGCGACCGTCGGGCCGACAATTCCGATCGCCTGACCATAAGCGCGATCGGCTAGATCAAAGCGGCGCAAGCGGTCATAGGATGCGGCGAGGCCAAGCCAGGCTTCGGCATCGCGTGGATGGGTTTCCACGGCACGGCGGAAATGCTTTTCGGCAAGGCCAAAATCATTGGCGCGATACTGTTTCTTGCCGAGACTCAACTCGTCATTTGGATCGCTGCCAAGAAGTCCTGGCTTCGCGGTGGTAACCGGCGCCCCATACGGCGCCGGTACTGAACCGGTCGGCGTTTGGTCGACAACTCGCGGAGGTTCCGATGTGTCGGCAGTTTCCTGTGGCGCGGACGTATCGGCGGTCGGGGTACTCGAGTTAAACAGGTCGGACAAACTGGTGGAGGTGCTACATCCCGCGAGCCACAAACCGGCAACGGCGACTGTGAAACCTCGGGCAATTCCAATAAGCATGTCAACGCCTTGCGGAAGCGCCCGGTAACGGGACGCCGTCAGGCTATGGGAGGATGGTTAACAAAATCTTCACCTCGATATCCGGTTGCGATTTCGAGGCGGAAATACGGGGGCGCGCGTAGCTAGAAGTAGCCGCCTACATGCAGGCGTACGATGACAGGCAAGAGAATGACCACGAAAAGGACCGGAAAGATGCAAACCATCATCGGTACCGCCAGCTTGGCCGGGAGAGCGTAGGCTTTTTCTTCAGCGCGCGAGAGCCGCTTGTGGCGCATGTCATCGCTGTAGACGCGCATTGCGTCCGTAATGCTGGAGCCAAGGTCTAACGACTGATTGATCAGGGTCGCGAACGCTCGTGCCTCTTCTAGCGCCAAACGTTCCGCAAAATGTTCAAGTGCGTCCTTAAGGGGGCGACCGGCGCGGATCTCAAGATTGGTCAAATGGATGTTCGCCGCAAGCGACGGATAGCTTTGTCCCAATTCACGTCCGACGCGCTCAAGCGAGGCTTCCATCGACAAACCAGAATCGGCGCAAACAACGAGCAAATCCATGAAATCCGGAAAGCCTGAACGATGCTCCAGCTTGCGAGAGGAAATTCGTCTGTCGATATAAAAGCTCGGGCCGGCATAACCGACCACGCCAGCGGCCATCACAAACATCCAGAACAGCGGACCTCCCATCTGCCGCACAAGCGGAATCAATACGAAAGCGGCGGCGGCCAGGCCGATCGCCAAGGCCGTGCGGGTAATGAAGAAGAATGCGACGCCGCGTGGATCGTAAATCCCGGCCTGGACCAGCCGTCGACGGAGAACTTTCATGTTCTCATCATTGGCGGTCGAATAGTGTTTGGTCGTATATTCGATGAGCTTGGCAATCGTCTTTTGACTCGAATGCTGTAGTGCGCGTCCACTGTTGTGATCGTCCGCCATAATGCGCGACGTCCGCTTTTTAACCGCGCCGCGCACACGCACGACCGCCATCAGCGAAAACGCGAGCGTGCCGGCCGCGAGAAAGACAAGCAACGCCATCAGCATTGTGCTGCCGTCGCTCAATATATCGCTGAACACGGAGCCGATCGAGTCCATCGGTCAGATCCTGAAATTGACCATGCGGTACATGATGAAATTTCCAACGCCCATCCAGCATGCAGCCATCGTAAGCGCGATCCTGGTCAGATCCTCATTCCAGACGCTTCCGTAAAAACTAGGCACCAGAAACTGGATCACCGCAAATAAGCCAATTGGCAGCGACGACAGAATTAGCGCTGATGCGCGGCCTTCTGCAGCCAGCGCGCGAATCTTGCGACGCATCTTGAAGCGATCCCGGATAACCGCGGAAAGATTCTCAAGAATTTCGCCGAGATTGCCGCCGGTTGTGCGCTGGATAGCGACTGCGGTAACAAACAGGGGGAGATCGTCGGTGCCAATTCGGAAAAAGAGATTGCGCATGGCGGCTTCGAGGTCGGAGCCATAGGTGAGCTCGTCTGACACAATGCCGAACTCAGTGCCGATCGGATCCGCCATTTCCCGTGCCACCATATTGATGGCAATCGGCACAGGGTGGCCGGCGCGCAAAGAGCGCACGATGATGTCGATCCCGTCCGGGAATTGCGCGCTGAACTTTTTCTGCCGGCGGCTGCGTAAAAACTTCAGGACCACCAGCGGCAAGATCAGACCACAGAAGAGAGCAGCAAACAGCGCGTACAACACGTTGCCGCGAAAGATCAGCACGGCCGCAAAGACCGCTATCATGCCGATCACAATGAGCAGAACAAGCCGGCCGAGGCCGAGACTCAGTCCGGATTGCAGCAGCAGTTGATTGAGGTTGATGAGCGGCAATCGGTATTCGCCGCCGCTTGTCAGACCGCGTTCGCGCCTCAACTGCACGAGCACACTTTCGCGGTCGGATTTGTCCGACATGACCTTGAGTCGGCGATTGATGTTCTTGCGGTAGGAGGCGTTGTTGTAAACCAGGAGATACACGCCCTCCGCCAACATCGCCGCCGAGAGGCCGATCAGTATGTAAAACACGTAGATGGAATTGAAACTGGGCATGGCCGTTCAGAGCGGCTGTGTGGGATCAAAAAAACTGCCGGCGATTTTGATGCCCTGATTGGCAAGCTCGGCGAGGAAGCGCGGACGCACGCCAGTGGCCTGAAAATGCCCCTGCACAGTGCCGTCCGCGGCAGTGCCCGTACGCACGAACTTGAAGATCTCCTGCATCTGAATGATGTCGCCCTCTAACCCGGTGACTTCGGCAATCGAAGTAACCTTGCGCCTGCCGTCCGACTGGCGCTGAAGCTGCACGATGAGCTGGATGGCGTTGGCTATTTGGCTGCGGATAGAAGCCACCGTCATCGGCATACCGGCCATCCCAATCATTTGCTCAAGACGAGAAATCGCGTCGCGGGGTGTGTTGGCGTGAATCGTGGCCATCGAGCCTTCGTGACCGGTATTCATCGCCTGCAACATGTCGAACGCCTCTTCACCGCGGCACTCGCCAAGAATGATGCGATCAGGCCGCATACGCAGCGCATTTTTCACCAATTCGCGCTGGCGAATTTCGCCCTTGCCTTCAATATTCGGTGGGCGCGTCTCCATGCGGCCGACATGCGGCTGTTGTAGCTGCAGCTCGGCTGCATCTTCGATGGTAAGGAGTCGCTCCTTTTCGGAGATGAAAGCTGACAGGGCGTTGAGCATTGTCGTTTTGCCGGAGCCGGTCCCGCCCGAGATGATCGTGGTAATGCGAGATTTCACCGCGGCCGCTAACAGCTCGGCCATCGGCGGACGGAGCGCGCCGACTTCGACCAGCTTGTTGAGGTTGAATGGCTTTTTCGAGAACTTGCGGATCGAGACGAGTGGACCATCGACGCCGATTGGCCGCACCGCTACGTTTACGCGTGAGCCGTCCTGCAGGCGCGCATCGCACAGCGGATGCGATTCGTCGACGCGGCGGCCGACCGCCGCGACGATCTTGTTAATGATGCGCAATAAATGCTCTTCGTCCTTGAAACGCACGGACAATAGTTCAAGTACGCCGGCCCGTTCCACATAGACGCATTCGTGGCCATTGATCAGGATGTCGTTGATGCTCGGATCCTTGAGCAGCGGCTCCAGCGGACCCAAGCCCGTCATTTCGTCGAGAATTTCCGAGACAAAGTCGCCAAGTTCCTGGGTGTTGAGCGGAAGACGTTCGACCAGCACGTATTGGGACACTAGCTGCTGAACGTGCCGGCGAAGTTCCTCTTCCGGCACCTTGTCGAGCGCTGAGAGATTGATTTCCTCGATCAACCGGCGATGCAGACGCACCTTGGCATCGAGCAGCTTGTCGCTCTGCAGCGGATTTTCCGGCTGCTGTGCGGAAGGGGCCTGCTGCTCCGCCGTTTCCGGAAACACGGTCCATGAAACGCCTTCGAGTACGGACGGCGCTGCTTCTTCAGGCGGCGGCGAATCCGGCTGCGCAGCACGACGGACGGTAAACCGGCCGATCATCCTAGCCCCCCACCACCGACAGCTTGAGTTTCTTCATCAGGGGTATCGCCAGGCCATCCGCCGATGTTTTGGCGGGCGCATCCAGGACCAGCTTCTTAAGTTCAGCGGTGATTTTGTTGCCTGGCTTTACTTCATCCAGCGGCACGCCGCGGTCGATCGCCTCACGAACGAGGGCATAGTCGTTGGGAATTGCACTCAAGAATGCGTCGCCCAATGCCTGCGCGAGATCGCCGCGACGAAGACCAGAGTCGAACATGCGCTGAGCGAAGCGATTGACGATTACGTGCGGATTGGGCCCATCGCCCAACCGTTCTTTTATTGCGGCCACAAGCTGCTTGGCGTGCCGCAAACCTGGCACAGTTGTCTCGCTGACAATGAACAGCTTGTTCGAGCCGAGCAGCACACTGTCGGTCCATGAGAACCAGGTGCGCGGCATGTCGAAGACGACATATTGGAAGTTGCTGGACACGAGGTCCAGCAGGCGCGTGACCACATCCGGATCGAACGAGCGCATCTCGGCCGGCCGGTTGGGCGCCGCAACGACGGCGAGACCCGAGGCGTGGTACGAGAGCATGACTTCCAGCAGCTGCCGATCGAGCCGATCAGGCCGCGGCTCGATTTCCGCCAGATTGAGTCGCGGCTCGAGGTCGAGATAGTCGGCGACCGCGCCATGTTGGAAATCGAGATCGACCAGACAAGTGGACGGCTTGGTGCGGGGACCGGCGCTGTTGAGCAGAATCATTGCCGTCTGTACCGCGAGCGTCGTAACGCCGGCGCCTCCCACCGCGGGAAGGAACGTGTAGATCTTCGCTTCAGTGGGCTCGGTGCCGCCACCGGGCCCCTTGGCAACGCGAGCGCAAGCGCGCACGAGATTGATGGGCTCGACGGGCTTTACCAGGAAGTCGGCAACCCGCATCTGCAACAGTGTGCGCGCGACGTCCTGATCGAAGGTTTGCGTTACCGCGATGACAGGTGGCCAGGTGCCGACCCGGCTCATCAGCCGCGCGAGCGCCGCCATTTCATCCGCCCGGCCGGCATCGAGATCCACCACAACAACCGTGGCATCTCCGACAGAAAGCGCGTCCCCTTGCTCAGCAAGGTGACCCGAAACCACGACAAGTTCGATCGCAGCCGATGCGCCAAAGGTTTTACGCACCGAATCATCGAGCTCGGCGTCGGCGGTAAGAACCACCACGCGCGTCTGCTTTGTGCTCGAGGTACGTCCAATGCTCATGTTGCAATCGAATTCCGCTTATTTGACCGGCGCCTGCGTTATTCCAGGTCCGACAGGTCCTGAGTTGTTCTGGCCAACTGGAGTTGCGGCGCCGCCTGGTGACGGCTCGGCGTAAGTGCTGGACGTGCCGACTCCTCGCGGCGGAACTACCCTGTTAGTGCGATAGCGTTCGACGGCGGTTTGCATCTTTGCACCATTGAACGCGATGTTGCGGTTGGCGCTTGCGGGCGGCCATGGATCGACCATTTGAGTCACTATGTCGGTTGCGACCGCGTTGCCACCTGAAGCCACGATAGGATCGCGGCGGTCGAGGTACTCCGAGCAGCCGCCAACCGCGGTAAGCAGCACGGCAAGCGCGAGCGTGCTCACGGCTTTATTGAATGGCTGCATTGGATTCCCCCTTCGGCATATCGAGCATGTGTCCGGTAAACGGCCGGTCGCCTGCGACAGCGAAGCGTGCAGTAGCAGGCGTGAGCTGCCTTGCCTCCTCCCGCGTGACTTCGTTTTTCCCGAGCAGGAAGAAGTCAACATCGTTCGGCTGTAACGTGTCGTCGGCCGGAGTCTTGATCACGTCACCGGGACGCGCCGGACGTACGAGACGCGGCGTCACGACGATGGCGAGGTCGGTCTCGTTCTTCTGGTAGGACTTGCTGGAGAACAAGGCGCCCAGAACCGGCACGCTGCCAATCCATGGCAGTTGCTCGATCTGGTTCTTGTTGTCGGTTTGCAGCAGTCCGCCGATCACAAAGCTCTGGCCATCCCGCAATTCGACCGTCGTCGAAGCGCGACGCACGATGAGTGCCGGCACTGATACGCCGTTGGTGACCGAGATCGTGTGTGTGGTGTCGATCTGGCTCACTTCGGGCTCAATCTTCAGGTTGATCAGGCCTTGGTTGAGCACCGTCGGCGTGAATGCAAGGCCGACGCCGTACTTCTTGTAGTCAACGGTAATCTGCCCAAACGACCCGGCAACCGGAATTGGATACTCGCCTCCAGCCAGAAAGCTTGCAGTGTCGCCAGAAAGCGCAACCAGATTCGGTTCGGCCAGACTGCGCGCAATGCCCTTCTGTTCGAGCGCATTGATCAGAGCGTCGGTAGTGGCTCCGGACGCGATGATGCGACCAATCGCGAACCCGAACGGTGACGCGCCGGAGAGAACGCCTGCCGCTATTTCGCTGGCCGGACCAAGAGGCAGCTGATTAGCCGACTGGCGGTTGCCGACGTTGATGATGCTGTTGGCGCCAAACCGGTTCCATTGAATGCCCAGCTCGCGGCCGGCGGTGCGCGAAATCTCGACGAATCGTACCTCGAGCAGCACCTGCTGCGGCGACATCACCGACACGGAATTGATGATTTCGGGCCCAAACTGACGCGAGATCGTCACGGCCTTATCGAGCGTGGCGGCATCGACGACTTCGCCCGACAACATGATGCGTCCGTTGACGGTAGACGCCTGGATCCGCGAACCAGGGAAACGCCGGTGCAGCTCGTTGGTGAGTCGGGTGATGTCGTATGACACCTCAATGTCAAAAATGCCGACAAGCTTCTTGCCTTCGGCATAGACCGATACGCGCGTGGTGCCGATCTTTTTTCCGAGCAGCGACAGCGCGCGGTCGGTGAGCGGGTTAACGTCAGCAATATCCGGATCGCCGACAACAACGTCGACAAAGCTTGTATCCGTGCGCACATCCTGCGACTTGCCGATCGGCACGGTCACCATGACCGTGCGCTCGCTCCCACTGATCTGGATCGATCGTGACTGCGCGCAGGCATTGCCGATCACGCCCAGGATCGACGCCGCAAAGGCGACAGCCAAGGCGATCGCGAGATCGCGCAGCCAGTTGCCGCGCTTTGTGGCCCTGTCCGTAGAACGCCAGCCGAAGCCGGCGCGGATTTCATTTTGCTTATTCACGACACACTCCCCACCCCTTTGATGAGCCCGGACCTACCAGGCGTTCTGCCTCCGCTCCGTCGTGGCCGAGGCCCCACGAGTTTCCTCGGTCGGAACGGTGTACTCCTGCTTCGCCGACGCGCGCGTCACGACCACCGTCGTGGTGGCAGCCTTTTCGGTGCCAACCGGTTCATTGGTCCCCAAATCCTTGAGCGTAATTTTGCGCGTGCGCACCTCTGCTGTTTCGCCAGCCTTGCGCAGCAGCAACGAGAGGCTGCCGACTGAAGACGCAAGCCACAATTTCTGTGCCTCCACGGTGTCAACTTCCAGCGTCACAGACTTGGCAACTGCCGCTTTGGCGGCGCGGTCGTCCGCAGTTTGGTCGACCGCCAGCACCTTCGTGTTCTGCAAGACGACCTCGGTCGTTGCCGAACCTTTCTCGATCTGACGCGTGAGCACGACGTCGACGTGATCGCCCGGCAACACAAAGCCGCCAACACCTTCGACGTCGTTGACGCGGATCGTCACGGCCTTCATGCCGGGCTTAACCAGCGCAGACAGCGTCGCGCGTTGGCCCGGGCCGGTGATCTTGAGCGCGAGTACAGGCTCGTTTGCCTCGATTGCCGCCAGTACAACGCGACGGCCACCCGACATGATGTCCTGGACCTTGCCGAAGGCGCCGGCCGGCAACGCATCAGACGGCCACGGCACCTCCTGAAGCATGGAGGCGTTGAGCTCAGTGCCAAATCGCAACGCTTGTTTGGCAACGACCACCGTTTGCGACGCGAGCGTCCTTGGCGTCTCGACATTCTTCGCTCGCATGCTGGCCTGGTTGTTGAGCCAGATCTGAGCAATGAATACAGCGAGCAAGCCGAAGACGACGGCAAACCCGATCATCACGATAGTACTGGCACGCACGACAATAAGCCCCGTTTGACGCGACCGAACTGTTCCCCGGCCTATTCGTGCGAACACTAGAGGCGATGAAGTATTGAATTGCTAAAATCACTCTCGCAATTGCACCTATGCTGAAGGTGGCATGAATTCGTAGCGTTTATGTCTGGTATCCTAAATGCGCTAAACTTTAGAGTAACCTTGCACGCGATTAACAATGCTAGGTCGTATACTCATGGAGCGGGTAACGATCCATTCAGGCTGATGTCACCGGATGAATTCAAAAAGTGCCCGCAAATAAAGGCTATCGCCTGTTCGCCCACATTGCGTCCGCCGCGTTGGCATATCGTGAAGACTAAGGCAGGGTTACCGTAATACATCAGCGGGCGTTGCTCGTGCGGCGGGGTTGCGGCAACATGCCTGACCTGTCACCAGACCGCCGACGTCGTATTCGAAGTTGTACGTCACGACGAATTTTTCCGGGAGAAACCGCCAATGTCGAAACCCCGCATTAGTTATGTCGATCCTTCAACGATTAAGGATCCTGCCATGATCGCCGAATTCGAGCGTTGCGCGCGGGAAGGAACACCGCGACCGGAAAGCCAGGCTATCCGTGCCCATGTTCCCGCAACATTCTGGTCATTTGCCAATACCTGGCGCGACGTATTCAAGAACGGAGTTGCCGATCACAAGATCAAGGAACTCTGCCGCATTTATGTCTCACGCTCGGTGCTCTGCGAATTCTGCGGCAATCAGCGCTCGGTCAAAGCGGCAAAGTCCGGTCTAATGGAGGATGACTATTCCGATCTGATCAATTTCGAAAGCTCCACGCGTTACGACGAACGGCAAAAAGCGGCGCTGGCCTACGCGGAAGCAATTACCTGGGACCTGCCCGCCACCGACGAATTGTGGGATCGACTGCACAAGCACTTCAGCGAGCCCGAGCTGGTGGAGATCGGCTATTTTGTTGCGATCACGATGGGCCAGCAACGCTGGTTGCGCACGTTGAACATCGAGCATCACCAGATTCTCGCGGGAACTGACGCGTCGATGGCGCCGGGTTTCGAGACCTTGGACGCGCTCCAACGTTCGAAACTGGCTGAAGACTATTGGGCCAAGGTCAACGCAAAATCTTCAAAACAGGCCGCCGAGTGACAAATCAAACCGCATCTACGCCCGCTATTCGTCCCACGCCAGCATCACAGGCCGCCAAGGGTGAACCACGCATTCGTGTCAGAGGACTCGGCAAGAGCTACGGCGTGCTTGAAGTATTCCGCAATATCGACTTCGAGGTCGGCGAGCGTGAGATCGTCGCTGTCGTCGGCCCGTCCGGCTGCGGCAAGACCACATTGTTGCGTTGTATCGATGGCTTATTGCCGCACGATGCGGGTGAAATCTGGGTTGGCAGCGAACGTGTCACCGAGCCGATCGCCGGCGTCGCCATGGTGTTCCAACACTTCGGACTTTTTCCCTGGAAGACTGTCTTTGAGAATGTTGCCTATGGCTTGCGCATGGCGGGCGCGCCGAAGGCCGAAATTGAACGCACAGTGCCCGACTTCATCAAGCTGGTTGGTCTGACAGGTTT
>Ga0066388_100002645_pt1 | contig 11094 bp, 10 predicted proteins | sample PanSoiMetaGPlot6_FD_64539 | JGI IMG/M metagenome (GOLD analysis project Ga0066388, IMG submission 64539) | Tropical forest soil microbial communities from Panama analyzed to predict greenhouse gas emissions - Panama Soil - Plot 6 (Hybrid Assembly) | ecosystem: Environmental > Terrestrial >... | reverse complement strand
TTTCCCGCTGCCGATGTGAAGATATTTTTGGATGCTGACCCGGTGGTGCGCGAGCAGCGCCGGTTGGATCAGGGGAAGATCACAGGGCCGTCGGCACGGGAGACCGCCGCGCAGTTGCGGGAACGTGATCTTCGGGATCGAACGCGAGCGGCTTCGCCGCTGGTCCCGGCAGAAGACGCCGTGATTCTCGATTCTACGAATATGTCAGAGGACGAGGTGCTGCGGAGGGCCGAGGAGCTTGTTCGCCAAAGACTCGAGAAAATCAACAACTGACCCAACAGCGCAGCTCATCGGAGGCTGTGGCTTCGATCGTCACTGATCGAGCCTCCGGCGGCTGCCGAGGCGAGGTATTGCGCCTCAACTCGGGCAGAGCTTTTAGAGCGGCCGCCTTTGATGATCGGCAATTCAGGGAATCAGTTGATCGCTGTTTATCCTCAAGCGCAGGATTTCCCTCCGCTGCCTTGAACGGATCAGACTTTTCCACCAGGAAGCACATCCTACAGTGTTGAGTGCCGTTCTGGCGACGATCATCTTCCGCGCCCTGGCAGCTTAGATTTTTAATTCTCCGTGGGTTCCGGAGAAGACGGCGGCTCGGATAGTTTTCGGGCGGGTGGACTGGGTTCAGCAGACTCGATCGATCCTTTGCGGATCTCGATTGTCCCGTGTTCGTTGTTCAACTTGAGCACAGCGGTCCCATTTCCCACGGCACCAGTAGCTGTGGCCTCATTTTCGCCATTATTTACCTTTAGCTCCCCAAAGTCGGACTGAATCTCACCATTGGTGGCACGAGCGTCGACGCGGAATGAAGCCTGACTCGGTAGCGTTAGCTGGATATCACCATTTTTGTTGTCGACCTGCACATTGCCGGTTTTTCGCACAAGGATCTCGATGGCGCCGTTGCGGTCGTCGAGACGAAGATCTCCGACGACGCCTTCGAGGTGAATGTCTTTATCCCGCGTGCTCAGGCGTATCGGGCCTTGCACAGAATTTGCCCGCAAATCGCCGGAATCGAGATCCAATGTGCCTGCAAGTTTGGCAAACTCCATGTCCGTACGTCCCGACTTAAAGATGGCGGCCTTCCCGATCTGCGCCATCTTTACGCTCTCATAAAATTCCCCGGTTAAACGGGCCGAGCCCTGAATGTTGGTGGCAGAGACGTCATTGACTCGTCCATCGATGGATAAATCGCCGGAAATATTGGAGGCCTTGAGGGAACTGCGCTCGAGGTTGAGATTGGCATTACCTTTAATGTCCTCGAGGGTCACGTCGCCATGTTGCGATGAAATCTCCACGTCGGAGTTGCGGCCGGACACAGTGATGTCGCCGTGCTTGGAAGAGATCATCAGGGCGGCGCCCGGGGGAGCATAAACAGTCAAATCGGCGCTGACACCGTGCTCGCCGGCCCCCTCAGTATTGGCATTGATGGTTATGGTCCTTTCACTGGACGTGATCTTAGTTTTGGTTTGCTGGTCGTACTTATTCGCGTCCTGTTGGTTGTCGGCGTGGATCTTCTTGTTGATTTCCACTTTGACCTGTTTCGCATCGCCCGACACAACGTTGATGGAGCCACGATCGGAAATTAGGTGCAGGCTGCTGCCCGCCGGGAAGGCTTGGGTCAGTGTGTCCGTAAAAGCGAAGCTCTGGCCGAAGAGGCCATCGAGATCCTTATCGTCGATTCCGATTTGATCGTGCAAGCTCTGCCAATCGACCTTGCGAACCTCGTTAGCCATTAGGCCTGAACAAATGAGGAACAATAGCAGGAACACTCCGCCTACGCCGATCCCCGACGCACGTGTGCCTTGCTGCCGGGCGCGCTGATGCTCCACTAGTTTGATCACACCCCACACAATGATCAGCACCGGCCAATACTCGGCGTATAGACGCCCCAGCACTGACCAGTGCAGCATGCCCATCGTGCCCATCAGAAACACGACGCCGAGCACGATCAGAACCACCGGGCCGGCGAGCGAGCGCGGGGGGCGCGGCGAGACGGGCGTTGGAATGGTCACCGGGCTAGACATTTCTTACCTCATTGGCCGGCGGTTGCGATGACTCTGTGCCTGCACCCGGCGAACTACCTGGAACGGCTCCTGTCTCTGGCGTACCCGGACCGGGGGTTCCCGGCCTTCCGCCAAAGCCGCTACTCTGAAGAAGCAACACAATTCCGATGACCAGGATCATCACGGGCCAAGTGCGGTGCCACCCCAAGCGGGTGGTGTTTGCCAGTAATGACAAGACCCCGAAGGTCACCAATACTGCCGGCCACACAAGTCGAGGATAGCCACGACGCGAGCGTCTTTGGCTGAACGACGAGTCGCCCGTGAGTCCTGAATTTCTGACGAACAGCCAGCCTCCGAGCAGGATGAAGAAAATGGGCCAGATGCGGTCAAAATCGAAACTGAAAAGACCCAAGGTTTCGAGCAGAAAGAGAATGCCAATGCCAATCAGGACCACGGCTGCAGTCGGGACCTTGGAGACATCGAGTTTCTCACCGGCTCCAAAGGCTTGTCCCAGACCGAATGGATCAGGCGCAGGTTGCCCAATTTGGATGGCACGCGCGGAGCGAACCGCGTCGATAATCTGATACACATAGAAGAATGCGAACGCGAGACCCGAGAGCGTTGGCAGTGGGTCGCTCTGATTCATTCCCATGATCAACAGCACAAATATGACGAGATGAGCTAGACCTTTGGCGTACTGACCGTCGTACACTGCGCCCACGCCAAAGGGAAAGAAGCCGGCCAGAATTCCGGCCAAGGCCGGATTGGGGCCGCTCTGTGGCGGCTGGGTGTAGATCGGAGCTCCAGGCAGGATGGGCGCGGCCGGCAAGCCAGACCCGGCAGCAGGCTGTCCCTCCAGACGCGCAGATAGGCAGTTGTCGCAATAAATGACCCCGCGTACATCCCGGGTACAGGTGGCACAAAGCGGTTTCCCGCAGGTGCGGCAGTAGGCAACGGCCGACACATTCTCATGGTAGGCGCAGTTCATGCAAACCTCCGGGTCGCGAACGCGGTCACGACCGGCGGCGCGTCTGGGACAGAGGCCAGTACCGGCTGGTTGTCCCCTCGGCTGTAGTTACGTTCCTGCCTTTGTTCGGGCTGCTGGCTGGTGTTGTTGTCCCTCGGATGCCGTTCCTGGGTAGGAGCAGGCTCGGCCGGAGTGGTGGCACGCTTGAAGTCGCGCACCCGAGACTCGAACTCGTAGACGAAGCGAATGTTCTCGTAATACTTCACGACTCTCCCTGTGGTCATGTGATATTGGCGAACCACGGCGCTGGGGCGAAGGTCCACATGCCGTACATCGCTCAATCTCACCCCGGCCAGATTCAGCGCCATGGAAATCGAGAAGAAGGCCATGCCGAACGACATGGCGAACCGCGGCTGACGAACCAGGGCGACGAGCGGCGCCGTTGCGGGGGCGAACGACTGGCGTATGCGATCGATCAAAGTTGGCTGGGCCAGACGAGTCTGCCCCGGGACGTGCATGCGCGTCGTGCTCAAACCGGTGGTCGCGGCCAGGATGTTATTGACTAGATGCGGGGGAGCGGCAACCTCTTCGAGGGAGTGAAGCAGGCGTCGCCCTGCGTCGATCTCGGCGAAAAGAGGGCCACAGACCTGGCAGAGTCCGGCGTGAGCTTGGAAGCGCGCCAGCTTCTCGCCTGACAGAGTGCCATCGAGAGCCTCGGTCAGCAGAGCATCGAACTCGCTGCATAACATCCGGTAATCGGTTTCACCTGGCATCACATTACCTGCTTATACGTACGTTGGAGCAGGCGCGCAAGTTCCGCACGCCCGCGATTGATCCTGGATTTGACGGTTCCCTCGGGCACCTTCAAAACCGTAGCTATTTCGCGGTAATCCATATCCTGCAAGTCGCGCAGGATTACCGCTTCTCGCAATTCGGGAGATAACTTTTGTAAAGCATGATGTACAGATTCCCTTGTCTCCCGGCTCTGGACATGGGCATCGGGCGGAAGGGAACTGTCTTGAATTCTGTCGCCGCGTGACAACTGATCTTCGTGTTCGGAAAGCGGAGCGTCGAGCGAATCGGTCATACGATCATGCTTGGTCCTACGAAAATGATCGACCAGAAGATTGCGCGCAATGGTGGTGACCCAGGTCATAAACGCGCCTCGCTCGACATCATATGTATCCAGCGTTTTATACATCTTGATGAAAACTTCCTGGGTCAGGTCTTGGGCGTCGTCCCCGGAACCGGCAAAGCGATAACAGATGTTATAAATGCGCCGGTGGTAGCGCTCGACGATTTTCTCCCAGGCGGCTGCATCGCCCGCAATACAGCGACGGATCAGAGCAGCAACGACCTGGGCATCTTCCAACCGGCACTCCCCAGAACTCCCGGCACGAGAGGCGATGGCACGGCTGTTCGCGCCCCGAACCTAACACCACAACAGAGATACGTTATTGTGTGGCCAAAAGTTCTTTTAATTGTAAGAAGAAAGCATAATAGCAGCGGTCCGCCAAGGGGCGAAAAATGGGCGAAGGATATCAGGCTTGATCAAACGTTTCTCATTTGGGGCTGGATTTCCAGGCTGTCCAAACTGGCCTGCGGTTCAAACCGATACTGTCGCCTGCCTATATTGCAGCTGGGAAGCGCTGCTGCGAGCTTCGACCCAAAAGGCAAGCCCTCTGCCGCTTCGCCCGGGAGCGGCGCCAGAGCGCCAAGGATACAGCCTAAGTTGCAGGTTATCACGTGTATGGCTTCGATTGAGGTCTTTTGACCAGGCGAGCCAGTGTTTTCAGCAGTCCGGGGGCTTCCTCGTGAAGTTGATCCAGGCTGTAATGGACCACCTGGTCGAGAGCACGTTGGCCCTCTTTGGTCACCGACAGGAGAACCGAGCGTCGGTCTTCTTTAGAACGGTCACGGCGGATGAGCCCGCGCTTTACAAGTCGGGTGGTCAATTCGACCGCGCTGTGATGCTGTAAACGCAACTGGTCGGCAATCTGTTTGATCGTGGGCTTCTTGTCCGCGGGCAGTCCTTTAATGGCCAGCATCAATTCGTACTGCTGCGGTTCGATACCCGCGCTTTCTGCGGCGCTGCGCCGGCGGCGTAAGAAGCTGGCTAACTGGTAACGGAACTCGGCCAGGGCCTGATACTCGGCGCGCGAGATGGCTTTTGACGATTGCCTCGTCCGGGGAGCGGTTGAACTCGTCTCTGATCGACTCCCGAGCCGCATGATTTCCTGCGTTATTCCGATGTGAAGTAGTCCACCGTAATTGGGTTTTCAAACAGGGAATAGTCGCGCGTCACCACGGTGATGCCACTGTCGGTGACGAAATAGCGCTGCCGGTCAGCTTGCGTATCGTAACCAATAGTTGTGCCCTCGGGAACGTGCACGTCGCGGTCGAGAATGGCCTTGCGTATACGGCAATGGCGTCCCACGTTGACGTGCGAAAAAAGGATGCTGGAGTCGACGTCGCTATACGAATTCACGCGGACGTCCGGCGAGAGAACGCTGTTGCGGACCGTGCTTCCAGAAACGATGCAGCCTGCCGAGACAATCGAATCCAGGGCCGTACCGGTGCGGCCCGGTTCGGCGAAAACGAACTTTGCCGGCGGATATTGCCGCTGGTGCGTGCGAATTGGCCAGTCTTCATCGTAGAGGTTGAACACCGGTGATACAGAGACGATGTCGAGATTGGCCTCGTAATAGGCTTCCAGTGTCCCTACATCGCGCCAGTACAAAGCTTCTTTTTTGTTCTCGTCGATGAAATTGAATGCATAAACCCGGTAGTCGTCCGCCATACGCGGGAGGATGTTATGGCCAAAATCATGGCTGGAGGTGGGATCCTCCGCGTCCTTCAGCAACACCGGGATGAGGACGTCGGTATTGAACAAATAAATGCCCATCGAGGCGGAGACCATCTCGAGGTTAAAGGGAGAACGCACCTCGGTTTGCTTTGGTTTTTCCTGAAAACCGACCACTCGACTGTCGCGGTCAATCTCGACCACGCCAAAGCGGGAAGTTTCTTCCGGTGTAATCAGAATGGTTGCCAGAGTCACGTCCGCTCCGGATTCGACGTGTTGGGTCAGCATGCGACCATAGTTCATTTTGTAGATGTGATCGCCGGAGAGAATAAGAACGTGCTTAGGCTGTTCCGAGCCTATCGAGTAGATGTTCTGATAAACGGCGTCCGCCGTTCCCATGTACCAGTTCTCGCTGACCCGCTTCATGGGCGGAAGGATTTCGATAAACTCCCCCATTTCACGCGCCAGAACGGTCCAGCCTTCGCGGATATGGCGGTTCAGGGACAGGGCTTTGTACTGGGTCAGAATGAAGACGCGGCGCAGGTCAGAGTTGACACAGTTCGAAAGGGTGATATCGATGATGCGGTAAATTCCACCGAAGGTGACCGCAGGCTTGGCGCGGTCGCGAGTCAGGGGATAGAGTCGCTCGCCAGCACCTCCCGCCAGCAGGACCCCGAGAGTGTCTTTCATCGATTCTCCGCGAGCTCGCTTAAAAAAAAATTCCTGCGGAAGCATGATTCGCTCCCGCCCCGGCCGACAAACCCACGATAGTAGCATAGCGTTGCACAGACGAAGGTAGCCTGCGCAAACAACATGTGGACAATGGAATTAGTCGGCGAGAAAAGATGCTGAAGTGGATCGATGCAAACGATTAGGCAGCATCATCATCGATCTTAATGCGAAGCGATTTCAAGAACTTCACGTCCTGATCATTAACCTTGAGTTCAGGTTTGGTACTGAAGGTACTTACCAAGGAGCCTTTGTCGGACGTTTTTTCCCCCTGTTTGCTGAACCCGATAGTTGCTTCCAGAACCAGGAAGATATCGTAGCCGCCGTCTTTGATCCTGGAGACAACATCTGCAATCTGGTCAGACTCGGCCAGGGATTCGTTAATGGCCTCTCCCAACTCTTTCATCAACTTCTTGAGTTCCTGGTCCACAAGCCCCCCGATCCGCCCAGTAGCCGGCCCGGCTGCTAATAGTTTGGATGTGGCGACCGATCACAAGGTTTTGTGACGGCACCGTTGGCCGGCCTATTGTACCCTGAGACTGTTACAATCAATCGAGTAATGAGTGTCTCTACTGCCCGGAAAATGGGTATCGCCGCCCGCATCGCCGGTCGCCTAGCGTTGCGGCACGCCGGCCAAAACCGCTGGATGGCCGCGGTTTGGCGTGGCCTGCGGGTCACGACAGCTTCTTTCAGCCGGGTTCTCGGAATTTTGTGGCTGGAAGTGACCGGCTTTGTTTTCTTAAGCCTTGCCGGAATTGGCGCCTTGGCTTTTACGCGTGAGTACGCCAAGTTTGAAGCTGGCAAGACGGGTCCGGGACGACTGATTTTGGCCGTTTGTTTCACCCTGACTTTTGCTTGGTTCGGAGTGACTTCCTTCTGGCGGGCCCGGCGGAAGAACTGAGCGCTCCACAACGCCCGGAACTCCCCCAGGGCTGCTCGCTTTGGCATTCTTAGCCGCCCAAGGGCGGTGCCTCTGCTCGGCGGCGGATCCGCGAGGCTGAGATGGCCGAAAAATCCCAATCCGCAATGGACGCGGACGAGGTTGTGAGTCCGGTCTCAAAGACGCCCACAGACGAATCACAAACCTCCTCCCACATTCCCGTGCGGCCGCTCTACTTACCCTCGGACTTCGAGGGATGGAACTACGACCAGCAATTGGGTTATCCGGGCCAGTTCCCATTCACCCGCGGGGTGCAGGCGACGATGTACCGCGGACGGCTGTGGACGATGCGGCAGTACGCCGGTATGGGGGATGCGGAAGAGTCCAATCGCCGCTATAAATACCTGCTCGCGAACGGCACGACCGGTCTCTCCGTAGCCTTCGATCTTCCTACCCAGATCGGAATGGATTCTGACCACCCGATGTCGCTAGGAGAGGTCGGCAAGGTGGGTGTGGCGATCGATTCCATTGAGGACATGCAGTCGTTGTTCAGGGGCATCGATCTCACCAAGATCTCGACCTCGATGACCATCAATGCCACAGCTGCCATTTTGCTTGCCTTGTATGTTGCGGTGGCGAAGCGGCAGGGAGCGGACCTGCGAAACTTGTCCGGAACCGTCCAGAATGACGTTCTGAAGGAGTACATTGCTCGGGGCACATACATCTATCCGCCCGAGGAGGCCATGCGGATTATCACCGACATGTTCTCCTGGGCGAACGCGAACGTACCGGACTGGAACACGATCTCAATCTCCGGCTATCACATGCGGGAAGCCGGTTCCACGGCGGTGCAGGAAGTCGCCTTTACACTGGCGAACGCCATGGCTTATGTGCAGGCGGCGTTAAATGCCGGCTTGGAGGTAGACCGGTTCGCACCGCGCTTATCGTTTTTCTTCAATGCACATAGCAATTTTTTGGAAGAGGTGGCCAAATATCGGGCGGCACGACGCATGTGGGCGCGTATCATGCGCGATCATTTTCATGCTACCAATCCACGCTCGTGGATGCTGCGCTTCCACACGCAAACCGCCGGCTCGACGTTGACGGCACAACAGCCGGAAAACAACATCGTGCGCACGGCCCTCGAGGCCTTATCGGCCGTGCTGGGCGGAACACAATCTTTACATACCAATTCCTTCGATGAGGCGCTGGCGCTACCCAGCGAGCATGCGGCGCGAACCGCACTGCGAACTCAGCAGATCATCGCTTATGAATCGGGGGTGCCACAAACGATTGATCCCTTGGCCGGATCGTATTACGTCGAGGCATTGACCAACGACATCGAGGCGCGCGCTCAGGCATATTTGGACAAAATCGATGCGCTGGGAGGCATGCTGCGGGCCATTGAACGCGGTTATGTGCAACAGGAGATCCAGAACGCCGCGTACGAGTTCCAGCAGCAAGTCGACGGTGATCAGGCGGTAGTCGTAGGCGTGAACCGATTCGGAACTGAGGAAGAGAAACCGGTCCCGCTCGAAAGGATTGATCCCGCTCTAGAACCCAAGCAGGTGGAGCGGGTGCGTGCGTTGCGCGCACGACGTGACCCACTGGTGTGGGCAGCCGCGCTCCAGCAAGTCGAAGAGACGGCACGCTCAGGGAGCAATCTCATGCCGCGAATTATTGCCGCGGTCGAAGCAAATGCTACCGTGGGAGAAATTTCCGATACGATGCGAAGGGTGTTCGGGGAATATCGGGAGACGGTTGTGATTTGATTGTCCCCTGCTGATTCGCCTTTGGTTGTTGTTTTAGCGAGGACAGGGGGCAGCCAGCATTTTGGGGCCGATCCAAGAACTACATCGAGCTGGCCCTGACATACAACGCGCGCGCAATCGCAGCGTTGTTCCCTCATTTCGCGTTGCGAGCACGTGGAATGTTCGCGACAAATCTTAAACGACAGCCGAGGCGGTGGATTACGCTTCTCACAGGCCGCGCTTTCTGGTTTGAATCTCTCTCAAGTGTTCGTCGAAATCTTCGTTGGGCCATTCATGTCCCCGATCGGGCATTGGAGATCGGGGAAGCTTAAGGTCGTTCCAGCGGTTGAAGCCTGCGCGCGCTGCGTGATACGGTAATGGGTCTCACCATCTCGGCAGCACAGCCACTGCTGGTAGAGGATCTGACCATTGTCCGCTGTTGAGGCGACGACTCCGACCATTCGCAAGACTGCCTTGAACGCCGTGCACCGCCAAATGGGCGCCAAAATGGTCGAGTTCAATGGTTGGGATATGCCAGTCGAGTACCCCGCCAGCGGGGGGATTATTGCCGAGCACAATGCGGTCAGGAACAGCGTCGGGGTGTTCGATGTGAGCCACATGGGCGACATTCGTTTGGTCGGCCCCGAGGCGTTATTCGCGGTTCAGCACCTCACGATGAACGATGCTGCTCGATTGGCAATCGGGCAGGCGCAGTACTCCGCCCTGTTGTACCCACAAGGTACTTTCGTGGACGACGTGATCGTGCACCGGCTCGCCGAGTTCGATTACCTGTTGGTCATCAATGCCGGCACGCGCGAGAAGGACCTCAGCTGGGTGCGCGACAATACGCGCAGATTTGATAGCTTTGTCGAGAATCTTAGTGACGAATACACGCAGATCGCCATCCAGGGCCCGAATGGGATTCGCGTGCTTCAGAAATTGACTGACGTTGATTTGTCCGCCGTCAGGTTTTACTGGGTTACGCATGGTACGGTCTGCGGGTTGGCGAACGTTCTTATCGCTCGCACCGGCTACACCGCCGAGGACGGCTTCGAAATCTACGTTCCCTCCGACGAGAGTACGAGCGCCATGGTATGGAACCGAGTGCTGGAGGCGGGTAGAGAGTTCGGAATTGTGGCCTGCGGCCTGGGGGCAAGGAACACGCTTCGCCTTGAAGGCAAACTTCCTCTCTATGGGCATGAGATTTCCGAAACCATCAATGTCTGGGAAGCCGGTCTTGACCGTTTCTCGAAGCTGGAGAAGATGGATTTCATCGGACGCGGTGCCTTGGAGGAGGCCAAGGCCAGGGGCGTGAAGCGGAAGCTTGTCGGTCTGGAGATGATCGAACGGGGGATTGCGCGCGACGGGTACAAAGTTCTGGATGATTCAGGCAAAGAGATCGGATATGTCACCAGCGGGTCCTATGCGCCATTCCTCAAGAAGAATATTGCCCTCGCGTATGTTCCTGTGGAATTGGCGGAGATTGGAGGAACTTTAAAGGTTGAGATCCGCGGGCAGGGGGTTGCGGCACGGATTGTGCCCACTCCTTTTTACAAGCGGCCGAAGAAGAATTAACCCCGGCGACACCAGGGTTCGCCAAGGATCAAGCAAGCAATCTTGCCAAAAGCTAACAAGCCAGGAGCTAGAAGCTATCATGCCTTATCCCGCGCAGTTCAGATACACCAAAGAGCACGAGTGGATTAAACCTGATGGCAACACCGCCACCATTGGTATTACCGACTACGCCCAGCAGTCGCTCGGAGACATCGTTTTTGTGGAGTTACCCAAGCCCGGGTCGGAGCTCACTGCGGGGAAGACTTTCGGCAGCGTAGAGTCGGTCAAGGCGGTGTCGGATCTATTCGCCCCCGCCTCGGGTACCGTGACAGAGGTCAATGGTGAATTGGCCACCTCTCCTGAGAAGATCAATCAAGATGCCAACGGCGCTTGGATGATTAAGGTCACCT
>Ga0066388_100002643_pt1 | contig 11099 bp, 8 predicted proteins | sample PanSoiMetaGPlot6_FD_64539 | JGI IMG/M metagenome (GOLD analysis project Ga0066388, IMG submission 64539) | Tropical forest soil microbial communities from Panama analyzed to predict greenhouse gas emissions - Panama Soil - Plot 6 (Hybrid Assembly) | ecosystem: Environmental > Terrestrial > Soil... | reverse complement strand
CTCGCGCGATGTCCCTGGGTGGCAGGCTGCTCCCGCGATATCGGAGCGTGGAACTACGGGCGATCACGAACAGTGACCGGTTGGCGGCCAGTGCCGTGATGATCTCTTCGGTAATGCCATTGCCGAAGTATAGAGCCCCCTCCTCACAGTCGAACGGAAGGACGGCGATGCGGGGGCGCTGAGCTAAAAGGTCTAGCCGCCGAGCCAATAGATCCAATGTTCCGGGGAGCAAGGCTATCTCGTGCCCATTGGATTCGGTGGGAGTCGGCGTGAAACGGTATCCACGCCCTGTGACCGTCGCGATCGCATCGGGGCCAAGTGCACGCCGCAAGGCGGAGATCTGAACGGAGAGGTTGTTCTCCTCGACGACCATGCCTGGCCAGGCGGCGTCCAGGAGCTCTGCCTTTGAGACCAGGCGGTCGCGACGCTCGACGAGTGCCATCATGACGTCGAACGCGCGCGAGCCGAGCACGACGGGCTTGCCATCGACTCGAACTTGCCGCAGGGCAGGCTGGACCTCGATGCGGCCGAAGCGGAGTTGCTCACTCATTGCCGATGCGAACCCAAAGCCGAAGCCGAAATGAAAATGACAGTTTACGGGGCGAATGGGCCCACCGCAATGGGTCGCAAGGTGCACTACCGTTCAGCTCTGGCATTGGCTAGCTCCCGATTGAACGGGAGCGGCCAGTGCGGCATCACCAGGTAAATCTCGTCCAGCAATGGTACAGTGTTGGCGTACGGCGTGGCGATACGACTCCACACATCCGCCTTGTCGACCCTCATTGAGCCGCCCGCCAGATGGACCAGTCGCGCAAAAGCAACTCCTTCATCGGCAGGCCCGTCGAGCGCATCGAGGATCCGCGGCTGCTGCGCGGGCGCGGCCAATATGTCGGCGACCTTGCGGTTGATGGCGCATTGCATGCCGTGGTCCTGCGCAGCAGCATCGCCCACGGGCTGATCCGGCGCATCGAGGCGACAGGTGCGCGCGCGCATCCGGGGGTGCATGCGGTCATCACCGCGCAAGACATTGCGCAGGTGCTGGCGCCGATTCCGGTGATCCCGATGCGACAGGAGCCGACGCCACAGCTCAAGCCATACGAGCAACCGGTCATTGCTCACGAAAAAGTGCGCTATGTCGGTGAGCCCCTGGCCCTCGTCGTAGCCGAGAGCGCCGCGATCGCCGAGGACGCGCTCGATCATATCGATGTTGAGATCGAGCCTTTGGTTGCAGTCGCCGATCGCGACATGGCACGTTCGAACCGAAGCATCCTGTTCGATGCGACTGCAACGAATCTTGCCATAACCGTGACGGCCGTTCGCGGCGATGCGGATGCTGCATTCAAGCATGCGCCCTACACCCGGCGCGAGCGTTTCAAGGTGCAACGGCATGCGGCGGTGCCGATGGAGCCGCGCGGGCTGCTCGCCGAATGGGACACCATCAACCAGCAAATGACGGTTTCGGGGGCCGCCAAGGTGCCGTTCAACAATCGGCGGATCCTGGCAAAGATGCTGGCACTGCCGGAAACCTCCGTTCACCTGATCGAATGCGATGTCGGCGGTGGATTTGGCGCGCGCGGGGAATTCTACCCGGAGGACTTTCTCATTCCTTTCGCGGCGCGGCTCCTGAACCAGCCGGTGATGTGGGCCGAGGACCGGCGCGAAAACCTGCTCGCCACCAACCACGCGCGCGATGCCGAATGCGAGCTTGAGATCGCCTGCACGCACGATGGCCGCATTCTCGCTCTGCGTGGTCAGGCCTTTACCGACGTCGGCGCCTATTTGCGAACGGTCGGAGCGACGGCTTCGCGCAACATTGCACAAGTCATGTCAGGCCCCTACCGCATTCCCGATATTCGGATCGACGTGTCGTTGCTCGTGACCAACAAGACGCCCTCGGGCACCTACCGGGCTCCTGGTCGCTATGAGGCCGACTTCTTTCGCGAGCGGCTGTTCGACATCGTGGCACGAGATCTGAACATCGATCGCGTCGAGTTTCGCCGGCGCAACCTGATTGCCGAGGCGGAGATGCCCTATCGGCTCGCCAGGATTGTCAATCTCGACATCGAAACCGAGTGCGACAGCGGCGACTATCGGATCACGCTCGATCGATGCCTGAAGGAGATCAACTGGACCGAGCGGCTTAAGCTTCAGGGCCGCCTGATCGACGGCTGCTATCACGGCACCGCGGTCGGCTGCTATCTCGAAGGCGGCGCTTCGGGCCCCAAGGAGACGGCACGGCTGGCGCTTGAAGCTGATGGTTCAGTATCGGTTTATGTCGGCTCCTCGTCGGTCGGCCAAGGTCTGGAGACGGTCTGCGCCCAGATCGCCGCTGATGCGCTTGAAATTCCGATCGATCGTATTCACAGAGTCTTCCACGGCTCGACCGACTATGTCAGCGAAGGCGTTGGCTCCTTTAGCTCGCGCTCGGTCGTGATGGGTGGTTCCGCCATCGTCGTCGCGGCAGAGCGGTTGCGGGATGCGTTGAAGGCGGCTGCGGCGCATTGCCTGGGCTGCGCCAAGGAGGACGTGACGATCGATGATGCGAAAGTCGTGGGTCCGGGCCGGGCGGCGTTGCCGCTGCGCGATTTCGCAGGCCTTTCGGCAGAGGGTGTATTTGCCAGCAACAAGCGCACCTACAGCTACGGGGCGCATGCCGCCCATGTCGCGGTCGATCCGAAGACCGGTTATGTGAGGCTCATTGACTATGTGGCGGTCGAGGATGTCGGTCGCATCATCAACCCACTGACACTGCACGGCCAATGTATCGGTGCCGTCGTGCAGGGTCTCGGCGGCGCGTTCTTCGAGCACTTCATCTATGACGACGAGGGGCAATTGCTGACCGGCTCGCTGGCCGATTATCTGATGCCGACGGCAAGCGACTTCCCGAATATTCGCGCTGTCGCGCTCGAGGACAAGCCATCACCGAACAATCCATTGGGCGCCAAAGGCGCTGGCGAGGGCGGGGTCATTCCGGTCGGCGGCGTGATCGCGAATGCGGTTGCGGCGGCGCTCGCGCCGCTCGGTGTCGAGCCGCGCGATCTTCCGCTCTCGCCGGAGCGCGTGTGGCAGCTCATCAACACAGCCAAGAACCTGACCAAGACAACATCCTCGTTGGTGTCGTCGAGTTGACCGATTGAGCAACGCGATGTTAGCTAACCAAGCGCTCTCGCCGGATTGCTGTTCGAAGGGAATGCGTCGATGAAAATGCCACCCTTCGACTACGCCTGTCCGGCGACGCTTTCCGAAGCCATCGCTTTGTTGTCCGCGCATGGTGGTGACGCCAAGGTGCTGGCCGGCGGGCAGAGCCTGGTGCCGATCTTGGCCTTCCGACTGGCAGCCCCGAAGCTGCTGGTTGATCTGCGCAAGCTCACTGATCTGCGGACCATCAAGATCACTGCTGACGGCGTCGCTCTCGGCGCCATGGTGCGCTGGTGCGACATAGAAAACGATACGCGCTTGCACACGGCACATCCGCTTCTGGTCGCTGCTGTCGCACACGTGGCGCACTACCAGATACGGAATCGCGGCACAGTCGGTGGCAGCATCGCTCATGCGGATCCGGCCGCCGAGATGCCGGGCATTGCGGTGACCTGCGAAGCCGAGATCGTGGTGATGGGCCAAGCAGGCCTCCGTGCGATCAAGGCCGCGGACTTCTTCCAACGCGCGCTCACGACCGCGCTCAAGCCCGATGAGATCATCGTTGAAATTCGCCTGCCGCAGTGGCTGGCCGGCCGGCGCTGGGGCTTTCAGGAATTTGCGCGCCGCCGCGGCGATTTTGCGCTCGCAGCCGCCGCGCTGTTCTACGACCCGGACGTGCGCGGCAGGGCGGCGAATACCCACGTCGGCGTGATCGGCGTCGCCGACCGGCCACTCCGGCTGCCGAGCGTTGAGGGCGTGCTCAATGGAGCGGCCATCGACGCTGCCACGATCGCCAAGGCCGAAGCGACCACGACAGCGGCGGTCGATCCCGATAGCGACATTCACGCCAGCGGCGCCTACCGCAAGGCGCTTGCCGGCACCATGGTCGAACGTGCTCTCAAGATGGCGGTGGAACAGACGCCATGAAGACTCGCTTCGAGGTCAACGGTCGCGAGGTCGAGGTTGTGGTCGAGCCGCGCCTGACGTTCGCCGATTGCCTGCGCCATCATCTGCGGCTGACGGGCACGCATGTCGGCTGCGAGCACGGGGTTTGCGGTGCCTGCACGGTGCTGGTCGACGGCAAGGCTGTGCGCAGCTGTCTCATGCTGGCGGTCCAGGCCGACGGCAGCAAAGTCGTCACGGTCGAAGGACTGTCGAACGATGAGGGCCTCACGCCGCTGCAGGCAAGCTTCCGCAAGCACCATGCTCTCCAATGCGGCTTCTGTACGCCCGGCATGATTACGACGGCACACGCGCTGCTCAGCGAAGAGCCTGACTGCGACGCCGATCGCGTGCGCGAAGTGCTCTCGGGAAATCTCTGCCGCTGCACCGGCTATGTGTCGATTGTCGAGGCCGTGCTCGATGCGCGCGCCGCCTACAAGAGCGGCACACGATGAAGAACACGTTCATCGGCACGCCGATGGAGCGGCGCGAGGATTTGCGCTTCCTGCGCGGACGCGGCGAATATGTCGATGATCTCAAGGTCGAGGGCCTGCTCTATGCGGTGATCCTGCGCAGCTCTGTTGCCCATGGCCGTATCGCTTCGCTTGACACCTCTGGTGCGCGCAAGTGTCCCGGCGTGCATACGGTGATCACCGCCAAGGACATGCCGGAGGGCGTGCCGATCATCCCGATGCGGCTGCAGCCGCTGCCGGAATTCAAGCCCTACGAGCAGCCGGTGCTGGCGCATGAGAAGGTGCGCTATGTCGGCGAGCCCGTGGCGGTCGTGCTGGCGGAGAGCGTTGCGTTGGGCGAGGATGCGCTCGAGGCGATCGGGCTCGAGATCGAGCCGTTGCCTGCAATTCCCGATCACGCGACGGCCGCGCGGAACAAATCGCTTTTGTTCGAAGCGACCGGCACTAACGGCTCGCTGGTTTTTCACGCGCGCAAAGGTGATGCCGATGCGGTCTTTCGCGACGCGCCCTATACCCGACGGGAGCGCCTCTCGACCGGTCGCCACTACGGGCTCACGATGGAGCCGCGCGGCGTGATGGCGCAGTGGCATGCCGAAACGGGCCGGCTCACCGTATCCGGCGCCGCCAAGGTGCCATTCTTTAATCGGCGCATCCTCGCCAAGCAGATCGGGCTCCCCGAAGCCGCAATCGAGATGATTGAGAACGACGTCGGCGGCGGCTACGGCGCGCGCGGCGAGTTCTATCCGGAAGACTTCCTCATTCCCTTCGCGGCGCGCCATACCAACCGACCGGTGAAATGGATCGAGGACCGGCGCGAAAATCTCATGGCCATGAACCACGCGCGCGAGGCGACGGCCGATATCGAGATCGCCTGCACGCGCGCTGGCACGATCCTGGCACTGCGCGGCGACATTCATAACGACATGGGCGCCTATATGCGCACCAACGGGGCGGTCGGTGCCCGTAATGTCTGTCAGTTTCTAGCCGGGCCCTATCGCGTGCCGCACGTCAAGGTCGATTCCCATCTCTGGATGACCAACAAGACACCGGTCGGCACCTATCGCGGGCCGGGCCGCTTCGAATCGAATTTCTTTCTAGAACGACTGATCGACATGGTTGCGGCCGATCTCGGCATCGACCGCGTGGAATTCCGCCGGCGTAATCTCGTGACACAGGCCGAGCAGCCCTATCCGATTGCGCATGTACAGCCGACGGACGCCAAGGACCAATACGACAGCGGCGAATACGGAGCTGCGTTTGAGCAATGCCTTGAGGAGATCGGCTGGCACGAGAAGGCAAGGCTCTGCGGCCGATTGATTGACGGCCGTTATCACGGTCTCGGCGTTTCCTGTTTCATCGAAGGTGGCGCCGCTGGTCCAAAGGAAACGGCGCGGCTCGAAATCAACGATGACGGAACATTTTCGGTCTATCTCGGCACCACCTCGGTGGGCCAAGGCGTCGAAACGATCTTCGCGCAGATCGCGGCTGACGCGCTCGAAGTGCCGATCGATCGTATCCGTCATGTCCACCACGGGTCGACCCACTACGTGAGCGAGGGCTTCGGAGCCTATCATTCGCGCTCGACCGTCATGGGAGGGTCGGCGCTTCTCGATGCGACCAGGAATCTGCACGCTGCCATTCGCGCGGCAGGAGCAAAACGATTGGGATGCGATGCGTCGGCGATTGCGATCGACGGGGAGAAGGTTTCGAGCTCCGATGGCCGCTCGTTTCCGCTCAGCGAGCTCGCCGGCCTCACCGCCGAGGGTACGTTCCAGAATCACCACCACACTTACAGCTATGGCACACATGCGGCACATGTCGCGGTCGACCCCAAGCTCGGCCGGATCGAGATTATCGACTATGTCGTCGTTCAGGATGTGGGTCGCGCCGTCAATCCGCTCACGCTAAAGGGCCAGGTGATCGGTGCCGTGGTGCAGGGACTTGGCGGTGCCTGCCTCGAACATCTGCAATATGACGATGAGGGCCAGTTCCTCACGGGTTCGCTGGCCGATTATCTCTTGCCGACCGCTACGGACTTTCCGAACCTGCGCTGCGTCATCACGGAAAACTATCCGTCGCCGGACAACCCCCTGGGGGCCAAGGGCGCCGGCGAAGGCGGCATCATCGCCGCCGGAGGCGCGCTTGCGAATGCGGTGGCCCATGCGTTGGCCCCATTCGGTGCCGAGCCGCGGACCCTTCCCCTGACGCCGAGCAAGGTCTGGGAGCTTGTTGGGCGCAAGAAAGGTTAACACCGAGCTCGCGCCCCGGCAGTGCACGCGCCTGCGACTCATGGAACGTGCTATGGAAAAGGCGTAGAATGGTCGTGCCGGAATGAGCGCAAGAACGCCTAGCCCTGCACCTCTATAAGGGCTGTGTTCGGAGGCCTCGACATGCACCGTCGCATTCTCGCTATTGCGGTTGCTGCCGTTGGGTTGAGCCTTTCTCACATCGCGTCCGCCGCCGAATGGCCAACCAAGGCAGTGCGGATCATTTCGCCGACCAGTCCCGGCGGCGTATCCGATACTTTCGCGCGCATGCTTGCTGATGGTTTCGCCGACATGTTCGGCCAGCGTTTCTATGTCGAAAACCGCGTCGGTGCCGGCGGCCTGATCGGCGTTGCTGCGGCGGCCAACGCCGAGCCGGACGGCTCAACACTCGTGATCTCCGGGATCGCCTATACAGTCATCGCACCGGCTGCATCGTCCAATCCGGGTTTCCATCCGATGCGCGATCTCACTCACGTCGCCTATCTCGGGGGGCCGCCTATCGTGTTTGTTGTCAATCCTTCGATTGGCGTGCGCTCACTCGCCGATCTTGCCGACTACGCGCGACGCACCGGCACCTTGAACTATGGATCACCAGGTGTCGGAACGCTTGGCCATTTCATCGCCGAGCGGTTTTCGCGCGAGGCCAAGGTTCCGATGCAGCACATTCCAAGCCGTGGTGGGTCGGCCGCGATGATGGATCTCGTTGCCGGCACCGTTGGAATGGTGTCGACCGCATGGAGCTCTGCGCTAGGTCAGATCCGAGGCGGTCAGGTCATTCCGATCGCGGTCTCATCGGAGGCGCGGTTGGCCGAGGCGGCGCAGGTCCCGACGCTCATGGAGCTCGGCTATCCAAACCTCGCCACATCGACCTGGTTTGGACTCTCTGGACCCGCCAAGATGCCGCGCGATGTCGTCGAGAAAGTCAATCGCGCAGTGTCGGAGGTGCTTCGCCGCCCGGCCGTGCGCGAGCGAATCCAGCGCGACGCGATCGAAATCAGGACGATGAGCCCGGAGGAATACACCGCCTATATGGCGAGTGAATTGCAGTCCTGGGGACCGCTTGCCAAGCAACTGGCGCCTCAGAATTGAGCAGGTATTTTCTGCGCGCGCGAATCAACGCACTCTGAGACGCTTGCTTCGGCGCTGCTGCGTTTCGCGCCTTCACCTGCGGTATTTAATTATGGACATGCGTCTGCTCAGTTGCTGACGGTCACTACAACCAGATACCGTAACTGTTACTCATCTACCTTTGTGACCGAGCACGAGACGCGGATGGTGCTATTTGCACAGAAAATTCGCGACGTTAATCTTGCACCATCGCATCACCGCGCGCATCGTCAATGTACCTTCATCGAAGCGCGCTATTCGCTTCGAGCGCAAGTGTGCAGTCTCGTTTCAAATTGACCAACAGTCAAAGACTGCAGTTGCCGACAGGTCGCCGTTGAATCTCGGTGGCCCGTCGCTGCCGAAGCTGTGTCTGATTCCAGTTGCTTTGCGTAATGGGTGCCTCATGAGGCTGTCAAAGCAGACGGTAAAGGATCATGCACGGCGAGATCGCGGGCTCCGAGCGGTCCTGGCCGCTTTCATATGGCTCGATCGAAGCGATCGTGTGCGCGGCGGATGTCCTGCTGATCATCATGGTCAGCGTGGTCACGGGCGCAACCTATGCGCTCGTCAGTCAAGGTGACGTTGATCTCGCGCGATACGTGGCGACCGCCATTCTGGCAAGTGTCGTTTTTGTCCCGCTCTTTCGAAGGCGGTGCCTCTATGATCCAAGCTCATTGCTGAATTGGAGTTTGCAGGCTCGAAATATCGCGACTCTGTGGCTGGTGACATTTCTCGTCCTCGCGGGCGTCGCATTCGCCCTCAAGATCGGTAAGGATTTTTCGCGGGGCGCGGTTCTGTTGTTTGCCATTGCGAGCCCGGTCGTCCTCATCATCCATCATGGTCTTTGGCGGGCAGTCATCGAAGCCGGTCGTCGAAGGGGCAGCTTTCGAGGTTGCAGGAGCATTTTGATCTGCATGCACGAATGTGCCGAGGCCGCCCGGATTGCTCAAGCGCATACGCGAGAGCTGGAGCTCCATGGGTTCAGGATTGATCGAACCTACCAGTTGAGCGCCGACATTTTGCCGCAAGAGCTCATCGAGCGGGTCGCCGAGTTTGCGCGAGGATCCGAAGTCGAAGAAATCTTTGTTGCCGCAGACCTGCAACGCTGGCGAGAAATTCCAGATTTAGTCCGGCCACTTGCTGAACTCCCTCTGCCGTTGACCTTCCTTCCTGATGAGGGCAGCGCGGCGCTGTTTACAATGACCTCTCGGCAATTCGGCAGCTCAGTTGGCGTTGAGTTTCAACGCGCTCCTTTAAATCTATCCGAGCGAGTCGCTAAACGGCTGTTAGATATCGTGCTTGGCGTCAGCGGAATCGTCCTCCTCGTGCCGATGTTCGTCATTATCGCGATTGCGATCAAGCTTGATTCTCCGGGTGATGCGCTGTTCAGACAGACGAGGCGCGGCTTCAATAGCAGGAGATTCAAGATCTTTAAGTTTCGCACCATGACAGAGGCTGAGGACGGATCGACCATAAAGCAGGCGGTGCGAGGCGACCGCCGAGTCACGCGGATTGGCGCCTGGCTGCGACGGACAAGCATCGATGAGTTGCCGCAGCTGTTCAATGTTGTCAGTGGGGAGATGTCGCTGGTCGGACCACGGCCACACGCCGCAGCCCACGATGACTATTATGCCGAACAGATCAGCCACTACGCCTTTCGCCATCATATGAAGCCCGGGATCACCGGTTGGGCACAAATCTGTGGCTATCGCGGTGAGACACCGACTGTTCAGTCTATGAAAGAGCGGGTCGACCTCGACATTTGGTACATCGACAATTGGAGCGTTACGTTGGATCTTCAGATTATTCTCTTGACAGCCCTGGAAGTCGTCCGGGGGCGAAATGCGTATTGACGAGCGCCCTCAAGCAGTGAGTTGCAGCGTGGCACCAAGTCGCGAGGACGCGACCAGCCGCTTGCTTCCGTCACTTCTTGCTGAACTGCTCCTCAACGATCGCAGCGAAAACCGAGAATCCGATGAGGATAGCGGCGACCGCCAATAGAAATCCGCTCGCCGGAAGTTCAAGGCTCCAGTCGAACATCATCTGAATGCCTGTAGCCGCTTGCATTGATGGAGCTTCGTCAAGACCTGCAAGGGCGAGCACTCTTGAAATTGTAAAGGAGCTCCACTGGCCGTACAAAATCCGTTCAGCGACTTGCCAGCTGACAATACTCGCCGCCAGGATCAACGTTACAAGCGTAGAAGCAAGCGCCGCGACCCTCAAAAATGTTGCCGCGAAGGCTGTCTTTGCATCAAAACGGGCCGCGTCCCGAGTCGAAAAGAACACCATCATTTGCCCCCATCGGCACTTCTCAAATGGACACGGCCGCTCTCTTTGTGACGCTGGAAAACAATCGAATACCAATGCCAGTTCCGCGCTATTCTTGCGATTTACTCACGCTCCTCGAATCGCCGACGCTATGTCCATGAGCATCATACCATCCGCGGCGCGCGACGGGAACAAAATACCTCCTCCTGTGTGGATTACTTCTTGGATGACTTGGTCGAAATATTTAATCCCGATTGATACGCTGCCGGCGTTTTGCGCGGCGCGGTTGAGTCCAAGGGACGCTCGCCAATTCACACTCACCCTAGTGATGTCTAAGGCAGCCGATTCGGCAGCGAGCTTTGGATCAAAGGAAGGCGCTCACTCAGGAGCACGCGTCTCGTGAGCGGCGCTTCAGCGCGCGAGATTCTATATCATGATACCATAACAGCGATTATTCGTAACAAGAGCCAGAGTAAGACGCCGGTCCATAGCATGGTTGCCGAGATCGCAAACGCGATGACAAGCGCTGGCCATAGCGGACGCCGCGGCATCTCTTCTGCCACCGGGCCAGTCTGAAGCGCTTGGCTGCGATCGTGAACTGTGATGTCCATGGCAATATTAGCGCCACCCGACGAAACGACCGATCGGTGTGACCTGAAAGCTCCCATTCAAAACGGAAATGTTCATACTCCGAATCGCTGAGATGGTATTCTCACACAATATCTGGAAGAACGAAATTGTAATTCGATTGGACGATGACTTATCAGAAGGGCGACGGATGCGATTTTCCGTGAGGTGTTGCCGTTGCGCCTCACCGCCGTACGATGTGTAGGTGCACGCATAAAGATAGTCCACCAATGCTCACAATATGTCCACTTTGACCCGCATGAATGGGGAGGGGGGG
>Ga0066388_100002642_pt1 | contig 11101 bp, 9 predicted proteins | sample PanSoiMetaGPlot6_FD_64539 | JGI IMG/M metagenome (GOLD analysis project Ga0066388, IMG submission 64539) | Tropical forest soil microbial communities from Panama analyzed to predict greenhouse gas emissions - Panama Soil - Plot 6 (Hybrid Assembly) | ecosystem: Environmental > Terrestrial > Soil... | reverse complement strand
GCTCTGCTGGCCGGCGCCCGCGCCGTCGCGCTGACCGACAGCGACCGAGCGCTGGCGCTGCAGGAGCAGCAACCGAAGCTGGTCATCTCGTTTCCTGACCAAGAGGCGGGCGGCAGCGGCGCGTTTCTCCTGCCGGCCGTGCTCAGTCTCACGGCGCGCGGCGCCGGCAATCCCGCCGCGGCCAGCCTACTCGAGTTTCTCCTTTCCGCACCGGTGGCGCGCCGCATCGCGATCACCGCCGACACGATCCTGGTGCTGAACGACGCGGCCGAGGAACCGGCTGGGATGCTCGGCATCGGGAAGTTGCGCGCGATGCCGGTGTCGTACGGCGATGTAGCGGCGCGCCTACCCGCCACGCGCGCGGCGCTGGCCGGCCTGCGCGCCGCGGCGCCGGCCCTCAACGCGATGCCGGTGCGTCCGATTGCGGCCCGTTGGCGCTGAGCGCCGCGAGCGTGCGCAGCAGGCGCGCCTGCATGCGGCGCAGCAGGCGCTCGAGGCGCTGGCGCTCGGCCGGGGACAACCCGGCGGGATCGAGTGCGCGCAACTTGCGGCCGAGGCGGCGCACGGCGCGCGCCACCTCGATGAGGTCGGCCCGGCCGGCCGGCTCGCCCGCCTGCTCGGAGCGGAAGCGCTGGACGGACAGCTTGCGCAGCCGCGCCAGGCGCCACAGGACATCCTGCTTTTCCGGTGACGGGGCCCGCGCCACCGAGATCAGGATCTCGCGCGAGACATCGGGGCTGGCGTGGTACGCCTCCTTGATGGCCGGCGGCAGCCGCCGCAGCGCCAGCGTGTTGCTGACGTATGGGCGACTTTTGCCGATCAACTCGGCCAGCGCCTCGTGCGTGTAGCCGTACTGGTCGATGAGCGCGCCGAGCCCTTCGGCCTCTTCCAGCGGCGAGAGATCTGCGCGCTGCAGATTCTCGATGATCGCCACCTCGAGCGGGTCGTCTTCACGCACGATCGCCGGGATGACGTCGAGGCCCACCAGCTGCGCGGCGCGATAGCGCCGTTCGCCGGCCATGATCAGATAGCCGTCGCCGTCGCGCTTGACGATCACCGGCTGCAGGATGCCGTGCTGGGCGATTGATGCGGCGAGCTCGGCGAGCGCATCCGGATCGAAATGATGGCGCGGTTGCGCAGGGTTCGGGCGCACCGCGGAGAGGGGAAGCGCGGTGAGCACGGTGCGCGCCTTGCGGTGGATGGTACCCGCCGCCAGCGTCCGTGCGGCCCCGCGTTCAACGTCCGCCATTCGGGGGCGGATGATACGCCCGTCGCGCCGCGGATCACAAGGTTCTGGCGCGCCGCTTGTTCCGACAAGGGGTTACGCGGCTCGGGTTGGGGTTAGGGAGAAATTCCCCCCAACCCCATAACCCCATAGCCACGCTTCGATTATCCGATCTTGCCTTGCAGGAAGAATGCGATGACCAGCGCGTAGATTGCCAACGCTTCCATGAATGCGATGCCGATGATCATCGGCGTCTGAATGCGGTCGGCGGCGTTCGGGTTGCGGCCGATCGACTCCATCGCCGCCGCCACAGCGCGGCCCTGGCCGAGGCCGGCGCCTACTGCTGCGATACCGATGCCGAGCCCGGCTGCCAGCGCGATGTAGCCATTGCTCGCGCCGCCGGCGGCTTCCTGTGCTGCGGCCATGCTCGGCCCCAGCACTGCGAGGACCATCGTCCCCACCAACCATGAGAGTGTGTTGCGCATCGTTTCTCTGTCCTCCTTTCGATGCAGACTACGGGTCGCTCGCGGCCACGCCTCCTCTGTCCTCCTCGCCGCTCCTCGGCCTCGCGATCCCGGGGTTGGACTGAAGATGTAAGGCATCGGCGGTCGGGGCGCGCCCGCAGGCGGCTCCCAACCGCGTTGGTCAGTGGTGTTCGTGCTCCTCGTCGTGCCCACCCACCGCCAGGGCCACGTACACCATGCTCAGCAGCGTGAAGACGAACGCCTGAATCACCGACACGAAGGTGCCGAGCATGTAGAACACGACCGGCAAGATCAGGCCGGTGAGATCGGTGAAGATGTCGAGCACCAGGTGGTCGGCAAACATGTTCATCATGAGACGCAGGTTGAGCGTGATCGGACGCAGGAAGTTGTCGATCAGCTCGAGCGGCAGCATGAGCACCACCAGCCACCAGATCGGCCCCATGAAGTGTTTGAGGTACGAGATGCCGTGGGCGCGGAAACCGAAATAGTTGTAGGCGATGAACGATGTGATCCCGAGGCCGAGCGTCGTGTTGACGTTGCTGGTCGGCGGGACGAAGCCGGGGATCAAGCCGATCAGATTGCAGACGAGGATGAAGAGAAACAGCGCGCCATAGAACGGCGCGTACAGATCCGCGTCGCGGCCGATGACGCCCTCGACGAGACCGGTGAAGTTCTCGACGAAGATCTCCATGATGTTGCGCGGCGTGAAGGTCGCGTCGGGAACCGCCGGGTCGGGCGCCGCGGCGATCTGCCGCCGCGCGACGTACGCGGTGCCGAGGATCAGCGCCGCGACGAGGCCGGCGGTGGCGGTGTGATCGGGGAGCGCGTTGACGCCTGGGATCAACGACAGCCAAGTGAAGCCGTGTTCGGTTGCAGCGGCCATGGTCCTCTCAGGTGGATGCCAGCGGGCGCGGCTGGCGCAGCGCGGCGCCGACGCAGGCGACCAGCAGCAAGGTCGCGCCGACGCCGAACGCGAGCGGGTCGAGCTGCACGCGCCAGAGCAGCAGGCCGATCAATCCCATGAACAGCGTGAACTTGAGCAGCATGAGCCCGAGCACGATGCCGGGTCGCCGTCGCACCGGCGCCAGCAGCCGCGTCGCGAGTTGCCGCATGAGCCAGAAGTTGGCGGCCATCACCGCGCCGCCGAGCAGCAGGCTGAGCGGCGCCAGCCACCCGGTGGCGTACGCGGCACACACTGCCGCGCCGAGCAGCCCGACGTGCAGCCGCTCGATGTCTTGCAGGCGAAGTCCCATGAAAATCCGCTACCGGCTAGTCTTTTTGAGCGACCAAAGCAAGACCCGCAGCGCGCCGATGAAGCCGCCGATGGTGAGCACAAGCGTGAACAGCGGCGCCGTGCGTAGGTAGTCGTCGAGAAAGTAGCCGAGCAACAGTCCGCCGACGATCGAGCCGCCGATCTGGAAGCCGAGGGCGAGGTAGCGCCCGCTGTTCAGCAGGCTGTTGCGGTCGAGCATCATCGACGCGGGCCGGGGTGCGGGCGTCGGCAGTCACCGCATCGACGCCAGCACGGCGTCCGCTGCCTGCACCGTGTTGTCGATATCCGCCGCGCTGTGTGCGAGCGAGATGAACGCCGCCTCGAACTGCGACGGCGGTAGATAGATCCCGCGCTCCAGCATGCCGTGGAAAAAGCGCGCGAAGGCAGCGGTGTCGCAGGCGCGCGCATCGACGGCGTCGCGCACGTGGTCGAGGCCGAAGAACAGCGTCCACATCGAGCCGCGCCGGTTGACGCAGCCGGGCAGGCCGTGCCGCCGCAGGGCAGCGCGCAGGCCGTCCTCGAGCTGGGCGCCGGCGGCTTCCAGCTGCTCGTAGGTACCGGGTTTCTCCAGCTGGTCGAGCGTCGCCAGCCCGGCCGTCACCGCCAGCGGATTGCCCGACAGCGTGCCCGCTTGATAGACGCCGCCGACCGGCGCGAGCAGCTGCATCACCTCGCGCCGACCGCCGACCGCGGCGAGCGGCAGCCCACCGCCGATCACCTTGCCGAGACACGTGAGGTCGGGCCGCAGGCCGAACGCGTTCTGCACGCCGCCCCAGGCGAGGCGGAAGCCGGTCATCACCTCGTCAAAGATCAACAGCGCGCCGTGCGCGCTGGTGAGGGCGCGCAGACCCTCGAGGTAGCCCGCTTGCGGAGGCACGAGCCCCATGTTGCCGACCACCGGCTCGACGATGACCGCCGCAATCGACTCGCTGTCGGCGCGCAGGCGCGCCTCGATCTCGTCGAGGTCGTTGAAACGCGCGGCCACGGTATGGCTGGCGGTGGCCTCGGGCACGCCCAGGCTGTCGGGCACGCCCAAGGTCATCGCCCCCGAGCCGGCGCGCACCAGCAGCGCATCGGCGTGGCCGTGATAGCAGCCGTCGAATTTGACCACCTTGGGGCGACCGGTGAACGCGCGCGCTAGGCGAATCGCCGTCATCGTCGCCTCGGTGCCCGACGACACCAGCCGCACCTGCTCGACGGCCGGCAGCGCGCCGGTAATGCGCCGAGCCATGGTGATCTCGCGCGGCGTCGGCGCCCCGAAGCTGGTGCCGGCGCGCAACGCCTCGTTCACCGCGCGCAGCACGTCGTGGTGCGCATGACCGAGGATCATCGGCCCCCACGAACCGACGTAGTCGATGTAGGTGTTGCCGTCGGCGTCGGTGATCGTGCTGCCGCTGGCACGCTGGATGAAGCGCGGTACACCGCCTACCGCTCGCCACGCGCGCACCGGACTGTTCACACCGCCGGGAATCTCAGTGCACGCTTCGCTGAACAGTTTCTCCGACGTGCTGGTGCGCATGCTCGCGCGCTAGCACCGCCACGCGCGCGGCGTCAATCCGTCGCATCGCATGCGCGCGGCGAATATTTTTCTTGCCACGATGCGGCGAACGGGCTAAATGCTCCTGCCCGCTCACAACACGGGCGTCTCACAAGCACCAGCAGCGTCATCAACCCGACCATCGCCTGTGGATTGCGCTGTGGAGAAACCGTCCGCTACCTCAGCAACACGTGGATTCTCAAGGCAGTTCGTGCTTGTCACGACCTGTTGATAATTGTCGGGTCCGGGGATGGAAAAGGAGTGGCGTGAGAGCATCGAGGCGGTTCTCTCCGAGCTCTCCGCCTCCGACCTGCGCGAGTTCGTCTCGCATTTGCGCGCCGTCGCGACGCGCAATGATACGCTAGTGGTCGAAGCGCCGAATCGGCTCGCCGCCGACGTCGTGCGCGAGCGCTGTCTGGAGGCCTTGCAGCGCGCGCTGACGCAGGCCAGCGGCGGGCAGTTGCGCCGCATTGCACTGACGGTGCCGAGCGGCCCGCAGCGAGAGCTCTTTCCGTCACCGCCGCAACCGAAAGCGCCGGGCCGCGCGGTCGGCCGGCGCTCGGCGCTGCTGCCCAAGTACACCTTCGACAACTTCGTCGTCGGCGCGAGCAATCAGTTCGCGCATGCGGCGTCCATCGCGGTCGCCAACCAGCCGAGCGATCACTACAACCCGCTCTTCATCTACGGCGGGGTGGGGCTCGGCAAGACTCACCTGGTCAACGCCATCGGTCACCAGGTGCTGGACAACAACGAGGAGGCGCGGGTCGCGTACCTGTCGGCCGATTCGTTCATGAACGAGCTCATCGCTGCCCTGCGCCGTGACCGCATGGACGAGTTCAAGAGCCGCTTCCGCCGCATCGACGTGCTGATCGTCGACGACGTGCAGTTCCTCGCCGGCCGCGAGCGTACCCAGGAAGAGTTTTTTCACACCTTCAATTCGCTGTACGAAAGCCACCACCAGATCGTGCTCACTTCGGACAAGTTCCCGAAGGAGATCCCCGATCTGGAGGAGCGCTTGCGCAACCGCTTCGAGTGGGGGCTGATCGCAGACATCCAGCCGCCGGACGTCGAGACGCGAGTGGCAATCCTGGAGAAGAAGGCCGAATTCGAAGGCATCGAGCTGCCGCAGGAGGTGGCGATCTTCATCGCCACCAACATCGATTCCAACGTGCGCGAGCTAGAGGGATCGCTCACCCGCTTGGGCGCCTTTGCTTCGCTCAACAAATGCCCGATCACCGTCGACTTCGCGCGCGACGTCCTGCAGAGCGTGCTGCGCGACCGCGCCAATCGCATCATCACCATCGAATCGATCCAGAAGGCGGTGTGCGACTTCTTCCACATCCGCCCCAACGACCTGCGCTCGAAAAAGCGCACCCGCACGGTGGCGTTACCGCGCCAGCTGGCGATGTATCTGTGCCGCCGGCACACCAACGCCTCGTTTCCGGTCATCGGCGACCGCTTCGGCGGCCGCGACCACTCAACCGTCATTCACGCCGCCCAGGTCATCGAGCGGCGCGTGCGCGACGATCCAACCTTCCGCGCCACGGTCGAACGGCTCGAGCGCCTCTTGGAACGACCCGGCTGACCATGCGATGAATAGGGCGGTTGCGGGAGTGGCGCCGCGCCGGAGGCGGCTGGTGTGGAGAAGGTGCGGAGACGCGGTGGAGTGGATGTGAGTCGGTGGGTGAAACGGTCGCAGCGGGTGAGCCTCTCCGCTGCTCTCTCCGCACGTCGCCGGCGCGCCAGAACCGCTCGCGCAAGGATTTCCCCACATCCACAGGTCCTACTACGTTCTACTCTTTTCTTTTATGAAGAGAGTAAAAGAAGGCGACGCGCGGGAGCGCGGGGGCGGTGAGCATGGAATTCACCATCGGACGAAGCGAGCTGTTGGCGGGGCTGTATCTCACCCAGGGCATCGTCGAGCGGCGCACGACCATTCCGATTCTCGCCAACGTGTTGATGCAATCGGCGGACGACGGCGTCGTCGTGGCGGCGACCGACCAGGAGATTGCCATCCGCCGCCTGTGCACCGCCGACGTCAAACGCAAGGGGATGGTGACCGCCGGCGCCCGCAAGCTCTACGAGATGGTGCGCGAGATTCCGGAAGGCGACGTGCGCATTCGCCAGCAGGACAACAACTGGATCGAGGTGTCGGCCGGCAAGTCGCGTTTCCGCCTGGTCGGACTCGATGCGCGCGAGTTCCCTGGCATGCCGGAGCCGCCGGCCGGGGACCCGTCGGTGCGGATCGGCGGCCCGACGCTCACCGAGATGATCGAGTATACGATCTTCGCCGTGTCGGCCGACGAGACGCGCGTCAACCTGAACGGCATTCACATCGAGCCCGACGGCAATGATCGCCTGCGCATGGTGGCGACCGATGGGCATCGGCTGGCGATGATCACCCGACCGGTCGACCGCGCCGACCTGGCGCGCGCGGTGACCATTCCGCGCAAGGCGGTCATGGAGCTGCGCAAGGTGCTCGAGAGCGGCGACGAGCCGGTCGAGCTGGGCGTGCACGGCGGCGTCGCATACGCGCGGCGCGGCCGCGTGCAGATGTCGATGCGACTGATCGAAGGCGACTTTCCCGACTACCACCAGGTGATCCCGTCCAAGTCCGATCGCATCGCGTCGATCGATGCCGCCAGTCTGCTCGCGGCGCTGCGCCGCGTCTCGATCGTCTCGAGCGAGCGGACGCGCGGCGTCAAGCTGCAGCTCGAGCCGCAACGCCTCGAGCTGACGGCGATCAATCCGGACGTCGGCGAGGCCGCCGAGGAGTTGGACGTGGAGTACGACGGCGAACCGTTGAGCATTGGCTTCAACTCCCGCTACCTGATCGACGTCCTGGGCGTTTTGCCGGTCGACAAGCGCGTCGAGCTCGGCCTCAACGACGAGGTGAGCCCCGGTGTGATCCGCTCTGCCGGAGAAGCAGACTACTGTTATATCGTGATGCCGATGCGGCTCTGATCAGCAGCCGGTCGCGAGGCCGGAATCTCCCCTCCTGGCAGGCCTCGGAAGCGGTTCTTCAGCGCGCCGTGAAAGGTCGGTCAACGTGCTGATTTCCCGCTGATTTTTTCCGCATTACAGCCTTTACCTGGGTTTCGCAACATGGTAGATTTCAACGGATAACAAACGGTGGATTACAGCTTGACGGCGGAGCACGAAACGGACGTGGTTGGGAACGAGGCGCCGGCCGGTTACGGCGCCGACACCATCACCGTTCTCGAGGGGCTGGAGGCGGTGCGCAAGCGGCCCGGTATGTACATCGGCGACACAGCCGAGCGCGGGCTGCACCACTTGGTCTTCGAGGTTGTCGACAACTCGGTCGACGAGGCGATGGCCGGCTTCTGCCAGAACATCGAGGTCACCTTGCACATCGACGGGACGGTGACCGTCGAGGATGACGGCCGCGGCATCCCGGTCGAGATTCATCCCAAGGAAGGCATCTCGGCCGCCGAGGTGGTGCTCACCAAGCTGCACGCCGGCGGCAAGTTCGACAGCGGCGCGTACAAGGTCTCGGGCGGTCTGCACGGCGTCGGCGTCTCGGTAGTGAACGCGCTGTCGGAAACGTTGGCGGTGGAGATCAAGCGCGGCGGCAAGGTCTACGCACAGCGCTATCAGCGCGGCAAGCCAGACGCGCCGTTGGCCGAGATCGGCACCTCTACGCAAACCGGCACCAAGGTCAGCTTCACCCCCGATCCGTCGATCTTCGAGCGCACCGACTTCAGCTTCGATATTCTCTCGCAGCGCCTGCGCGAGTTGGCGTTCCTCAATCGCGGCGTGCGCATCGTCATCGAGGAGCAGGCGACGCAGAAGCGCCACGAATTTCTCTACCGCGGCGGCATCGAGGAGTTCGTGCGCCATCTCAACCGCGCCAAGACGCCAATCCATACCGGCGTGATCTCACTGGTCGGCCGGCGCGAGGACGTGGAGATCGAAGCGGCGTTGCAGTGGAACGAGGGTTACGCCGAGAGCATCTTCTCCTTCGCCAACAACATCTCCACCCAAGAGGGCGGCACCCATCTCACCGGCTTCAAGGGCGCCCTGACGCGGACGCTGAATGCGTACGCGACCAGCGCCGGCTTGCTGAAGGCGGGCGAGGCGCTGCAGGGCGAGGACACCCGCGAGGGCCTCACCGCGGTGATCAGCGTCAAGCTGCCGCACCCGCAGTTCGAGGGCCAGACCAAGACCAAGCTCGGCAACAGCGACGTGCGCGGCTACGTCGAGGCACTGGTGAACGAAAAGCTCGGCGAGTACCTCGAGGAACATCCGACCGACGCCAGGCAGATCGTGCTGAAGTCGCTCGACGCGGCGCGCGTCCGCGAGGCCACCCGCAAGGCGAAGGAGCTGGCGCGTCGCAAGGGCGCGCTCGACTCGGCCTCGCTGCCGGGCAAGCTGGCCGACTGCCAGGAGCGCGACCCGGCGCTGTCCGAGCTCTATATCGTCGAAGGCGATTCGGCCGGCGGCTCGGCCAAGCAGGGGCGCGACCGGCGCAATCAAGCGGTGCTGCCGCTGCGCGGCAAAATCCTCAACGTCGAGAAGGCGCGCTTCGACAAGATGCTCTCCTCACAGGAGATCCGCGTCCTCATCACCGCGCTCGGCACCGGCATCGGCAAGCCGGAGGACAAGGACATCACCAAGCTGCGCTACCACACCGTCATCGTCATGACCGACGCCGACGTCGACGGCTCGCACATCCGCACCCTGTTGCTAACCTTTTTCTTCCGCCACTTTCCCGAGCTCATCGAGCGCGGGCACATCTACATTGCCCAACCGCCGCTCTTCCGGGTCAAAAAAGGCAAGAGCGAGCAGTACCTGAAGGACGAGGGGGCGCTCGACGCCTATCTGCTCGAGCTCGGCACGCGGGACACCGAACTGCGCTCGGCGAACGGGATGACGATCGGCGGCGAGCCGTTGCGCAAAGTCATCCGCCAGCAGATGCGCTTCGACCGCGTGCTCGACGTGGTGGCGCGGCAGCGCCGCAACCGCGACGTGGTGGCCGCGCTGGTGCGCGATCCGGCGCTCAACGCCGCCGCGCTCACCAACCGCGAAGCGCTGGCCGGCATCATCGAGCGGGCGCGGGCCCGGCTCAGCGCCACCGCGCCGGACCTCGAGCCGCTGCACTTCGAACTGGCCGACGACGCCGAACACGGCGGCGCCCGCATCATCGTCCGGGTGCGGCAGAACGGCGGCGCGCAGGAGACGCACATCGACAGTGCCTTCTGTGCCGGACCCGAGTTCGCCGAGCTGCAGCGCCTGGCTGCCGACCTGCGCATCGCCGGCGAGCCACCGTTCACCATCGCCGCCGGCGACAAGGCCACCAGCGCCGCCAGCCTGAGCGCGGCGGTGGCCGAGCTGCTGGCGCAGGCGCGCAAGGGGCTCGACGTGCAGCGCTACAAGGGCCTCGGCGAGATGAACCCCGAGCAGCTGTGGGCGACGACGATGAACCCCGACTCGCGCACGCTGTTGCAGGTGCGCGTCGAGGATGCCTACGAAGCCGACGAGATCTTCTCGACGCTGATGGGGGACGAGGTCGAACCGCGGCGGAGGTTCATCGAGGACAACGCGCTGAGCGTCAAGAATCTCGATATCTAGCAGCAGTCGTGGCGAGCGCCGCTCCGTCGGCGCCGCCGGGGTGGAGGATGATCATGGCGCCGACGGAGCGGCGCCCGCCGGGGCAGGCGTGCCCAGGACAGACCGCGCATGGACCCAACCAGTAAGAGCAATCGCGTTCCGGTCGCCATCGAAGACGAGATGCGACAGTCCTTCATGGACTACGCGATGTCCGTCATCATCCAGCGCGCCCTGCCCGACGCGCGCGACGGACTGAAGCCGGTGCATCGCCGCGCGCTGTACGCGATGTACGACCTCAACAACGACTGGAACCGGCCGTACAAGAAGTCGGCGCGCATCGTCGGCGATGTCATCGGCAAGTACCATCCGCACGGCGACGCCGCCGTCTACGACACCATCGTGCGCATGGTGCAGGATTTTTCGCTGCGCTATCCGCTGATCGACGGCCAGGGCAACTTCGGCTCCATCGACGGCGATCCGCCCGCCGCCATGCGCTACACCGAGGTGCGCATGGCGCGTATCGCCGGCGAACTGCTGGCGGACCTCGACAAGGAGACGGTCGACTTCGCGCCCAACTACGACGACACCATCCGCGAGCCGGTCGTCCTGCCGGCGCGCATTCCCAACCTGCTCATCAACGGGTCGTCCGGCATCGCCGTCGGCATGGCGACCAACATCCCGCCGCACAATCTCGGCGAGGTGGTCGACGGGCTGATCGCCCTGATCGAGAACCCCACCCTCACTGTCGACCAGCTCATGCAGCACATCCCAGGCCCGGACTTTCCCACCGCCGCGTTTCTGCACGGCCGCGGGGCGATTCGCGACGCCTACCATACCGGCCGCGGCGTGCTGCAGATGCGCGCCCGCACCGAGATCGAGGACGGCGGCGACCGCGGCAAGACCAAGATCATCGTCCGCGAGCTGCCCTACCAAGTGAACAAGGCGCGCCTGATCGAGCGCATCGCGGAGATGGTGACGGACAAGCGCATCGAGGGCATCTCCGACCTGCG
>Ga0066388_100002641_pt1 | contig 11101 bp, 13 predicted proteins | sample PanSoiMetaGPlot6_FD_64539 | JGI IMG/M metagenome (GOLD analysis project Ga0066388, IMG submission 64539) | Tropical forest soil microbial communities from Panama analyzed to predict greenhouse gas emissions - Panama Soil - Plot 6 (Hybrid Assembly) | ecosystem: Environmental > Terrestrial >... | reverse complement strand
CGGCTCACAGTGACAGCTCCGGGGCGTCTCGCCACTTCGGCTCGCCGTCCGGGCGGAAATTCTTGGTGTTGACCCAGTGCAGGCCATGGTGAAGGTTCATCTTGTACTTTCCACCACCGTACCGCTCGCCGATCCAGCCGGCGGGGTCGGCGAGGAAGGGCGCGAGGTCGCTCGACGGGATCCGCGCCAGCCACTTGAAGCGGATGGTGCCCGCGAATGGCTCCTGCACGCCGATTGTCGCCGTGAACTCCGGCCACACGCGGACGAACTCCTCGAGCACTTGTTTGCGCGAGGGGCGATCCACGCCGCGATTCTGGAGATTTCGCCGCAGATACGGCTCGATCATCTCCCAGCACCACGCGGCGATCACGGCGGGCCCGAGTGTAACATGGGCATGATGACGAAAAACTTCGAGCTGGCGCGGCTGTTTTACGAAATGGCGACGCTGCTCGAGGTGCAGAACGAGAGCCGCTTCCGCGTGCGCGCCTATCAGCGCGCGGCCCAGACGCTGGAGGCGCTCTCCGAGGACGTCGAGACGATCGCTGCCCGCGGCGACACGCAGAGGCTCCCGGGGGTGGGACGCGATCTCGCTTCCCGGATCGACGAGTACCTGCGCACCGGACGGATCGGTCAGCTCGAGGCGTTGCGGGGCGGCCTCCCGCCGACCTTCCTCGGCCTGCTGGAGATCCGCGGCCTCGGGCCGCGCACCGCGAAGCTCCTGCACGAGCAGCTGGGCGTCGACTCCGTGGAGCGGCTCGAGGCTCTCTGTCGCTCGAAGGAGATCCTGGGCGTCGCCGGCATCCGCGAGAAGACGTGCGAGAACATCCTCAAGGGCATCGCACAGTGGAAGGCCGGCCGCGCCCGGACCCCGCTCACGCGCGCGCGGGCCATCGCGGCCCAGCTCGCGGCTGCGCTGCGTGCCCACGGCGGTGTCGAGCGGCTCGAGATCGCGGGCTCCATCCGTCGGCTGTGCGAAACCGTCAAGGACGTCGATCTCCTCGTCACGTCCACCGAGACCACGCGCGTGATCGAGACGCTGTGCACCTTGCCGTCCGTGACCGAGGTCCTGGGCCGCGGTGACACCCGGGCCGCGGTGCGCCATCAGGACGGACTGCAGGTCGACCTCCGCGTCGTCGCCCCCGAGAGCTTCGGCGCCGCACTCCAGTACTTCACGGGCTCCAAGGAGCACAACGTCCGCGTACGCGAGATCGCGGTGCGGCGGGGCCTGCGCGTGAGCGAGTACGGCGTCTTCGACGAGACCACGGGCGCGCGCATCGCCGGGGCCACCGAGGAGGAGGTCTACGCCGCCGTCGGCCTGCCGTACGTCCCACCCGAGCTGCGCGAGAACAGCGGCGAGATCGAGGCCGCGCGGGAGGGACGGCTTCCTGCGCTCGTGACCACGGACACGATCCGTGGCGACCTCCACGCCCACACGGAGTGGTCCGACGGTCACCACCCGCTCGAACGCCTCGTCGAGGCCGCCGAGGCTCGCGGCTACGAGTACATCATCGTGTCCGATCACTCCCAGTCGACCGCGATCGCGGGCGGCCTCACCGTGGAGCGCCTGCGCGCTCAGCTCGCCGCCATCCGCGCACTCCAGCCGCGCTGCCGGATCCGGATCCTCACAGGCTCGGAGTGTGACATCCTGCCCGACGGGACCATGGACTTCCCCGACGAGGTGCTCGGCGAGCTCGACGTGGTGGTCGGATCGGTGCACTCGCGCTTCGGGCAGTCGCGCGAGGAGATGACGGCGCGGGTCGTGCGCGCGCTCGCCAATCCGCACGTCGACATCCTCGGCCATCCCACGGGCCGTCTCATCGGCTCGCGCGAGCCCTACGACGTCGACCTGGAGGCCGTCTTCGCCGCCGCGCGCGCGCACGGCAAGGCCATCGAGATCAACAGCTCACCCGACCGGCTCGATCTGCACGACGGCCACGCACGCCGGGCGGCCGAGCTCGGCATCCTGCTCGCGATCAACACCGATACGCACTATCTTTCGGAGCTCGGTCACATGGATCTCGGCGTCGGCGTGGCGCGCCGCGCCTGGATCGGCCCGACGCAGGTCCTCAACACCCGCCCGCTCGCGGACCTGCTCGCCTGGACGCGCCGGCGCTGACCCGCGCCCGACGTTTTCCGGGTATATTCCTCCACCATCCGCACTGCCGGCGACGGCCATATCCGCCGGCGGTCGAGGAGGCGTGATGACACCGACAGCTCGATGGTGGCGGCGGCTGGTGGTCGTCGTGCTGGGTATGCTCGGCGTCGTCGCGTGCGCGGGTGCGCGCACGGAGCCGACGCTCTACGAGCGGCTTGGTGGCGCGCACGCGATCTACGCGGTGGTGGACGATTTCGTCGGCCGGGTCACGACCGACTCGCGAGTGAACCGCTACTCGAGGGCTCGAATCTTCCGCTCGTCCGCCAACAGCTCACGCAGTTCCTCTGCCAGGCGGCCGGCGGGCCCTGCACCTACCTGGGTGCCGACATGAAGACCGCGCACGTCGGGCTCGGCATCAGCGACGCGGACTTCGACGTCGTCGCGCAGGATCTCTCGGCGAGCCTCGACAAGTTCAACGTCCCGGCCCGCGACAAGGCGGAGCTGCTCGGCATGCGGGGCCGGATGCGCGGCGACATCGTCGAGAAGACGCCGTAGGGCGGCGGCGTGTCGGCCGCCGCCCGCCGTCCGGCACGAGCGCCCGCGAAGCAAGCGCTTCGCGAGCGCGTGTGGGCGCTCCTGCGCGAGCGGCGTGTCGCACGTTTTCCCTTTCCCATCGAGGACCGGATCCCGAACTTTGTGGGCGCCGAGCGCGCGGCGGCACGCGTGGCCGAGCTGCCGGAATGGACGCTCGCGCGGCGGCTGAAGTGCAATCCCGACGCGCCCCAGCGGCCGCTGCGGCTGCGCGCGTTGCGGGACGGTAAGACGGTGTTCATGGCCGTGCCGCGCCTGCGCGCCGTGCGCTGCTTCCTGCGACTCGATCCAGCGCGGCTCCGTGGCCGGCTGGCGGAAGCGGCGACGATCGGGGGCGCGTCCCGACTCGGCGAGGCCGTCCTTCCGCGCGAGCTCGGCCGCATCGATCTGGTCGTCGCGGGCAGTGTCGCCGTCAACCGGCGCGGGGCACGGGTCGGCAAGGGCGGCGGTTACAGCGACCTCGAGTGGGCGCTGGCCCGCCAGCTCGGCGCGGTCGACGAGCGGACGCCCGTGCTGACGACCGTCCACGAGCTCCAGGTCGTCGACGCCGACCTCCCGATGACCGAGCACGACGTCCCCGTCGACCTCGTCGTCACGCCGGATCACGTGATCCGCACCGGCCGCAAGCGTCCCAAACCGCGCGGCATCAGATGGAACGAGCTGTCGGACCAACAGCTCGCCGAGATGCCGCCGCTGCGCGCGATCAGGTCTGCTGGAGATCGAGCCAGGCGCCGGGGATCGCAGGCGCGCGCCAGGCCTGCATCTCGTCGAGAAGCTTCGCGGGAGACGAGGCGGAGACGAACAGCGCCAGATACTCGCGCTTGATGAATCGCTCCCGGACGCCGTGCGCGATCATCCCGAGCAGCCCGTCGTAGTAGCCGTCGACGTTCAGCAAACCGATCGGCTTACGATGGATGCCGAGCTGTGACCACGTGAGGACCTCGAGCGTCTCCTCGAACGTCCCGAGCCCGCCCGGCATCGCCACGAAGCCGTCCACCAGCGAGGCCATGAGCGCCTTGCGCTCGTGCATGCTGTCGACGACATGCATCTGCGTGAGGCCAGTGTGGGCGAGCTCCTTGGTCGCCAGCGGCCGCGGGATCACGCCGATCACCTCGCCGCCGTCGGCGAGGGCGGCGTCGGCGAGCACGCCCATCAATCCCACACCACCGCCGCCGTACACGACGCCGAGCCCGCGGCGGCACAGCTCGGCGGCCAGGTCGCGCGCGTTCGCGGCGTAGGACGTCCGCACGCCGACGTTCGAGCCGCAGAAGACGCAGAGCCGCTTCATCGCCCTCCGCCCGTCACGTAGCGCTCCACGAACTCCCGGCCCATGACGCCCGTGCAGACCTCTTCGACCGCGCCTTCCAGGCGGAGGGACCAATCGGCGCGCACGTGGACCGTGAGCTCGCCGCCGGGCATGCGCACGGTGACGCGTCCGGCATCGCACCGCCCGGTGCGCACGGCCGCGCTGGCCGCACCGCACGACGACGAGCCGGAGGCCAGCGTGTAGCCGGCGCCGCGCTCCCAGATCCGGATCTCCATCACGTCGCGGGCGAGCACGCGCGCGAACTGCACGTTCGTGCGGTTCGGAAACACCGGATGCCGCTCGAGCAGCGGCCCCACGCGCCGGGTCTCCTCGTCGTCGAGGCGGTCCACGAAGACGACGCAGTGCGGGTTGCCGACCGACACCGCGGTCGCCGTGACCGCCGCGCCATCGCCGAGCGCGAGCGTGACGTCCACCGCCTCGGCGGCCGCGCTCGTCATGGGGATCTCCGCCGGCCGGAAGGTCGCACGCCCCATCTCCACGGTGACGAACTTGACCAGGCCGTCGCGGGTCTGACACCGGCACTCCACAACGCCGCCCTTGGTGTCCACGGTGAAGACGTCGCCCTTCGCGTGGCCGTGGTCCCGCAGATACTTGGCGAAGATGCGAAGCCCGTTGCCCGACTTTTCCGCTTCGCTGCCGTCGGGGTTCAGGATGCGCACGCCGAAATCCGCGCGGCCGGTCGGGACGCGCAACAGGATGCCGTCCGACCCCACGCCCCAGTTGCGGTCGCAGATCCTGACGATGGCCTCCGCGCTGAGCGGGCCCGACAGGTCCTTCTCGTCGATGACGAGGTAATCGTTGCCGAGCCCGTGACCCTTGGCAAACGGGATCATCGGGCGAGCTCCACGCGCCGGCCGGTGGCCGACGAGAGATACCCGGCGTAGATCACCTCGACGACGTCGCGGGCGAGCGCGGCGCCCGACAGCGGCTCGCGCCGATCGCGAATCGCGTCCACGAAATCCTCGAGCTCCTGCGGATAGCCGCGCATCCAGTCCTCTTCGGGGGCCGGGAACTGCCAGCCCGCCTTGGTCTCGACCTTCTCGGAGATGTACTCGTCGCCCCACACGGCCCCGTCGGGGGCGTAGGCCATCACGCTCGTGCTGGGCGTGATGTTGGCCTGGAGCACGCCGTTCGTGAGGTACGCGGTGACCACGTTGCGCACGCCGCCCAGCGTGACGTCGTTCGAGTGGACGGTGGCCTTGGTCCCGTCGTCGAACGTGATGATGGCGACAGCCCAGTCCTCCACGTCCTCCGGCGCCGCCCGGAGAAAGTGCTTGCGCTCGGCGACGGCCGCGAGCGCGGTGAGCCGCGCCGTCTCCGCGGTGACGGCGACGGCTCGAATGGGCCGTCCGCGACGGATCTGGCCCTCGTGGTGCTTGAGCTGGAGCACGACGCCCACCGGGTGCGAGCCCATGCGGAGCAGCGAGCCGCCGCCGGACGTGCGCCAGCGACGCGCGTAGGCGGCGTGAGAGCCGGAGTGACTCTCCTCGGCGCGCAGCTCCAGCACGGCCCCGCCACTGACCTCCATGAGTCGTCGGAGCTTGGCCACGGGCGGCGCGTAGACGAAATCCTCCGCATAGCAGAGCGTCACCCCGGCGCGCGCGGTTGCGTCCAGCACGGCATCGGCGTTGGCGAGCGCCGTCTGCAGCATCTTGTCCGCGGGATCCGAGGCCTCACCGAAGTAGCCGGTCAGCGGCTTTTCCACGATCACGTGGCGGCCGGCGCGCGCTGCGGCGATGGCGATCTCGTGATGCACGTCGGTGGTGGCGCAAATGTCCACCACCTCGACGGCCGGGCACTCGATCAGCGCGCGGTAGTCTGTGAACACCCGCTCGATCTCATGACGCCGGGCCAGCGTCTCGGCGTCGCTCCGCGTGCGCGCACACACCGCGGCGAGCTCGACGCGGCCGCCGCGGAGATGGCGGTAGTTCACGGCGTGCAGATCCGCCGCGAATCGAGCGCCTACGAGCCCGATCCCGAGCGCCATCAGTGGCTTCGCCGCGTGAGGGTGAGCTTGTCCTTCACCCAGTCTCCGACCCGCGCGCCGAGCGGCCGCACGTCGCACGGCAGGCGGTGCCCCCATTTGTCGAGCAGCCGGTCGATGGCGATCTTGCGGAGCGCAAGGTCACGACGCTCCCGCTCGGGGTCGCGCACGAAGGCCTCCACGCGGGTGCCGCCCCCGTGGTGCACGAACGGCGCGTGCACGACGACGCACCGTAACCCCCGCTCACGCACCGCGAAGGAGAGGTCCTTGTCCCAGCCGTGGTAGAAGCCGTACCGCTCGTCGGCGCCGCCGAACGCTGCGAGCGTCTCGCGCCGCATGCAGAGGCACACCCCGTCGATCGCCGCGACTTCCTCCCACGGGGACCGCACGGTCGGCCCCTCGGCGAGGCTGTGCACGATGGTCCTCCCCACGAAGCGGCTGTTCCGCCGCAGGCGCTTGACGCCGAAGAGGCCCGTCATGCCGACGTCGGGGCGAGCGAACGGCGCGAGCACGCGCTCGAGCCAGTCGGGCGTGATCATCTCGGTGTCGTTGTGAAGGAAGCACACGAACTCTGTCTCGGCCAGCGGCCAGCCGCGGTTGAAGGAGGCGATGACGGAGTCGTTCCGGTCATTGAACACGTAGCGCAAGGGGAACGGGTAGGGAAGCGCGTGGAGGAACTCACGGCTGCCGTCGGTGGAGCCGTTGTCGACCACCACGAGCGCGAAGCGCTCGGTGCTCTTCGTGAGGCTCTCCATGCAGGCGCGGGTGAGCGCGAGCTGGTTGTAGACGGCCATCACGAGCGTCACCCGCGGCGTCACGGACCGACGGACGCCACGAGCTCGGTGCCGATGTACTCCCGCAGCGCATCCCGCCACGGTCGCATCCCGAGCCCCAGGGCCTCGAGCTTCACGCTGCGTAGCGCCTCCGAGCGTCGGGGCGCAGGCAGCGGAAACCGATCGGACGACACCGCCCGGATCTCGACGGCGGGGCGCCCGAGCGCATCGCGGATGGCCAGCGCGCACTCGTAGCGCGTACACGCGCCGGCGTTGGCCATGTGATACACGCCGTACGGCCCGGCCGGCACGAGGCCGCGGATGCCGAGGAGCAGGTCGAGCGCGTACGTCGGGCTGCCGATGAGATCGTCGACCGCCTCCAGGCGCGTCTGGCCCCCCTGGATCAGTCGCGCGATCTTGCCCACGAACTTCACGTCCCGGCCCACGCCGCCGAACATCCAGCCGGCGCGGACGATGTAGTGGCGCGCCAGCGTGGCGACGATGAGCTCGCCCGCATGCTTGGTCCGGGCATAGACGTTCGGCGGCGCCGGCGTGTCGCTCTCGGTGTACGGCTCGCTCCGGATGCCGGGGAACACCGCCCCGGTACTGATGTAGACGAGCGGGATGCCGGAGGTTTCGCAGGCGCGGACGATGTGCTGGGTGCCCACCACGTTCGCGCGCTCCGCCCAGGCGGGTTCCTGCTGGCAGCGATCGACATCGGTGGCGGCCGCCAGATGCAGGACGAGGTCTGGCTCCGCGTCCGCGACAGCTCGCTTCACGGCGGTGGCGTCGCAGACGTCGAGTGACGGCCAGCCCTGCGTCACATCGGTGAGGACCAGCTCGTGATCGGCGAAGGCCCGGCGCACGTAGGACCCGACCATCCCTGCCGCGCCGGTGACGAAGAGCTTCGGCCGCGACGTCACCTTCGGACTACGAATACACCCCGCAAGCCGGAGTCATCGACCCGCTACCGACGGTCGATCGGGACGTACGACTGGCGGCCCGGGCCCGTGTACTCGGCGCGCGGGCGGATGAGTCGGTTGTTGGCGTGCTGCTCGAGGACGTGCGCGGCCCAGCCGACGACCCGGCTCATGGCGAAGATCGGCGTGAACTGGTCGGTGGGGATCCCCATCGTCTTGTACGCCGCGCCCGAGTAAAGGTCGACGTTGGGGTAGATGTGCTTCAGCTCGGTGACGACCGTCGCCACCGTGTTGAGGATCTCGACCGAGCTCGTGTTCCCGGCCTGATGGCTCAGCTCGGTGGCGAGCCGGCGCAGATGCTTGGCCCGGGGATCCTCCACGCGATAGACACGATGGCCGAAGCCCATGAGCCGCATCTTGTCGCCGACCGCCTTGCGGATCCACGCCTCGGCGTTCTTCGGCGTGCCGATCTTTTCCACCATCAGCATGACCTGCTCGTTGGCGCCGCCGTGGAGCGGGCCCTTGAGCGCCCCGATGCCGGAGACGATGGCCGAGTGCAGATCGGACAGCGTCGCCGCCGTCACGCGGGAGGCGAAGGTCGACGCGTTGAACTCGTGATCGGCGTGCAGGATGAGGGCGACGTCGAATGTCTTGGCGGCGAGATCCGTGGGCTTCTTGCCGCTCATCATGTAGAGGAAGTTCGCGGCGAGGTTCAGCTTGGGATTCGGCGCCACCAGCGGCTTGCCGCGGCGGATGCGCTCCCAGGCGGCGACCAGCGTGGGCATCTGCGCGGTCAGCCGCGTCGCCTTGTGGAGCGTGGCCTCGCGCGAGTTATCGCCCGCATCCGGATCGAACGCCGACAGCGCCGACACGCCGGTGCGCAGCACCTCCATGGGCGTGGTCTTGCGCGGAAGCTGGCGAAGCATCGTCACGAGCTTGGGAGGGAGCCGCCGGTTCGCGGTGGCCGACAACGCCTTGACCTGCGCGTCGAGCTCCTTGCGGCTCGGGAGCGCGCCATGCCAGAGGAGATAGACGACCTCCTCGAACGAGGAGTGCGCGGCGAGGTCGTCGACGTCGTAGCCGCGGTAGAGCAGGCGGCCCTCGCGACCGTCGATGAAACAGATCTCCGAGGTAGAAACGACGACGTCTTCGAGACCTTCCTTGAAGCTACTCATGAGGCTCCCTCGTCCGCGGACGGTTGGAAACGGGCTTCTTTTATCATAGGTCGCATGACCCAGCAAGGCGCGGCCTTGCGCGATTTCTACGACCGACATCCCATCGGCGAAGCGCAGGTGATGGCGGGGCTGCGCCGTCGCGGCGTGCCGCTCGGCGCGCCCGTGGCTCCCGAAGATCTGTTCGACCTCGACCAGGACCATTACGGCGGGCCCGACGCGGTCGACGCGCTCGCGCGGCGGGCCGGCATCGGCGTGCGCTCCCGCGTGCTCGACGTGTGCGCGGGGCTCGCGGGCCCCGCGCGCGTGCTCGCGCACCGGCGCGGGTGCGCGGTCGTCGCGTGCGAGCTCAACCACGGGCGCGCCGCCGGCGGCGCGCGTCTCACCCGACTCGTCGGCCTCGGCCGGCGAGTCGTCGTGGTCCGGGGCGACGCCCGCGCGTTGCCGTTCGCCGCCGCGCGCTTCGACGCCTGTGTGAGCCAGGAGGGTCTGCTCCACATCGACGACAAGGCGGCCGTGCTCGCCGAGTGTCATCGCGTGCTGGCCCCGGGTGGCCGGCTGGCCTTCACTGACTGGATCGCGCATCCCCGTCTCGGCGAGCGCGAGCGCGATCGACTGCACCGCTGGATGGCGGCGACGACGCTGCAGGGCCTTGACGGCTACCGGGGGCTGCTGGGTCGCGCGGGATTTCACGCCATCGAGACGGAGGATGTCTCGACGGACTGGCGCACGATCGTCCGCGAGCGCCAACGGCGGTACCGTGCCCTGCGCGCCGAGACCGTGGCCACGCTCGGCGAGTCGCGATACGAGGAGTACCTGCAGCTCTACGCGTTCTTCGTGGTTCTGCTCGAAGACGGCAAGCTCGGCGGCGGGCGCTTCACCGCGACCCGGTGACACGACCCACCGTTGCCCACGGCAAAACTGGGAAACTTTTTTCACGCCTTGCGGCAGGCGTCACTTGTCAGTGATAGTGACGGCGGCCGATGAGTAGGAAGATCGTCAGCGTGGCCGTCGAGCGGGTCCAGCCGCAATCTCCGCACCGACCGGTATCACGCCCCGATGTGATCGACATCGGGGCCGCGCGAGCGCGCAAGCCGCGCGGCACGCGCGATCATCCCCAGCCACTCGAGGCGGAACACGCCGTGTCCTTCAGTGGTCTCGTGTCCCTCGTCGGCGTGCACGTGATGGTCGTCGAGGACAATTCCGACGCGCGCAACATCATCCGGAGGGTGCTCCAGCATTGCGGCGGGATCGTCACGGTCGCGGACTCGACAGCCGCCGCGCTGCGGCGCCTACGCGGGAGTACCGGGCGGCCGCACGTGCTGGTGAGTGACCTGGCGCTGCCCGGCGAGGACGGGTATGCGCTGATCCGACAAGTGCGCGCGATGGCGCCGCTGCGGGATCTGCCGGCCATCGCGATCACTGCGCACCGCAACGAGTACGATCGCGACGCGACGCTCGCCGCGGGATTCCACGAGTATCTGCAGAAGCCCCTCGATCTCGTCGCGTTCTGTCGCGTCGTGGCGGAGCTCGCCGCGCGTCCGCCGGCTCCGCGCTGACCACCTAGCGGAATTTCTTCAGCAGCTCCTTGAGGCCACGCTCGACCTTTTCCGGATCGATCTGCCGGAGGATGCTGGCCGGCGCCACGCGGATGGCCGGCGACGCCGCCGGGCCCGTCACCTTGGCCTGGAGCTGTCGCCGCCCGTCGTCGACGACGACGTCGAAGCTCACGTGCCGTGTCGTCAGCGCGTAGTCGCCCACGACGGTCACCTTCATGGCGCGGCTCGTGTAGACGAGATCGCGGGTGGTCACGACCCCGTTGCGCACCTGATACGTCCCGGCGATGGACTCGAACTCGAGCGGTGAGGACGTCACGACGCGCGGCACGTCGACGGCCAGCGCCGACGTCACGCCGGTGCCCAGCTGCAGGAGGGAGCCGAGCAGCGTCAGCGCGCTCGAGCCCACGACCTTGCCCGGCCCCACGCGGAGCTGACCGCCGCCGGCGAGCGTGCGCAGCGGATCGCCGACGGCGAGCGTGAAGCCGCCGGTCAAGTCGAGCGGCCCGTTCACCGCGTAACCCTCGCACAGGAAGTCGACCAGCACGCGCTCCAGCGGAACGCGCTTCACGACGAGATCGGAGACCTCGGCCGTCATGGCGGGCGCCGCCGTCGCGGCGAGCTTGGTGGTGACGCTGCCGCCGCCGACTCCGGTGGTGAGCGGCTGGACGACGAGGCGGCCG
>Ga0066388_100002640_pt1 | contig 11104 bp, 9 predicted proteins | sample PanSoiMetaGPlot6_FD_64539 | JGI IMG/M metagenome (GOLD analysis project Ga0066388, IMG submission 64539) | Tropical forest soil microbial communities from Panama analyzed to predict greenhouse gas emissions - Panama Soil - Plot 6 (Hybrid Assembly) | ecosystem: Environmental > Terrestrial > Soil... | reverse complement strand
GACGGAATTTTTGAAGGCATCCGTTTTTACAACGGCCGCGTTTTCCGGTTGGAAGAACATCTCGAACGGCTTTGGGATTCGGCGCGTTCGATTTGCTTACAAATTCCAATGTCGCCGCGCGCGATGAGTGAGGCGGTGCTGGAAACGATCCGGCAAAATGATCTCCGGGACGGTTACATTCGACTGATCGTGACGCGCGGCGTGGGCAACCTGGGTTTGAATCCAGAGCAGTGCAAAACGCCGAGTGTCATCATCATTACAGCGCAGATCGCGCTTTATTCGGAGGAAATGTACCGGAAAGGTTTGACGATCGTGACGGTCGCAACGCGCCGGACGAATCCGAGCGCGCTCAATCCCGCGGTCAAGTCGCTCAATTATTTGAACAACGTGATGGCGCGGATTGAAGCCAATCAAGCGGACGCAGACGAAGCGCTGATGTTGAATGACGAAGGCAACGTCGCCGAGGGCACGGCTGACAACATTTTCATCGTGAAGCATGGCCAGATTTTCACGCCACCGATCACGGCGGGCGCATTGCGCGGCATTACTCGGTCGGTTGTGTTCGAGATCGCGGCCGAAACCGGAATTAAAGTGGTCGAAGCGGACATCACGCGGCACGACGTATTTGTCGCCGACGAAGCTTTTCTGACAGGAACGGCGGCGGAAATCATTCCGTTAGTCAAAGCGGACGGCCGCCCGATTGGAACTGGGAAACCGGGCCCCATTACCACACGAATGATTGCTCGGTTCCGCGAAATGACGCGAGAGAGTGGGACGCCGATTTACACCTGATGGAGGATCGATCCGCCTTCGCTAAAGCTACGGCGTGACAGGCGTCGGCGCGAAAGGTGCTCGACAAACCGGCAGCTTGAATGTTTTAAGCGTGGCGGAGGTCTAAGAAGTAGAAATGTTGTGCGACGTTTGTAAATGCAATGACGCAACGGTCTTCCTGACTCAGATCATTGAAGGGAAGATGCAGAAGGTGAATCTCTGCGACGCGTGCTCGAAAGAAAAAGGCGTCCAGGATCCCACCGGTTTTGCGTTGGCGGATTTACTGCTCGGAATCGGGGCAGCCGAAGAAATCGAAAAAGGCGCTCCGACTCAGAAATGCCCGGTTTGTGGTTTCACTCAGGCCGATTTCAAAAAAACAGGCCGGCTCGGTTGCAGCACTTGCTACGTCACATTTACCGACGCCTTGAGCGCTCTGTTGAAAGCGATGCACAAAGGAACGTCGCACGTGGGCAAAGTTCCTCAGCGCGCGCATCGGGCAGTGGAGTTGAGCGACCGCATGCGCAACCTGAACGAGAGTCTGCAGAAAGCGGTCGCCGAAGAAAATTACGAGACGGCTGCGTCTTTGCGGGACCAGATCAAGCAGCTCGAAAGCGAATCGACGAGGTAGCGCCGTGAAATTTTCGAATGTGATGTCGAACGCAGGTGAATGGCTCCGCGGCGAGGGACCGCATCATCAAGTTGTGATTAGCAGCCGAGTTCGACTCGCGCGGAACCTGCGCAATCGCGCGTTTCCCGGTTGGGCCAAGAAAGCCGAGCGCACGGCCGTGCTCGATTTGATCAAGCCGTGCGTCGAAAAACTTCCCGAAATGCAGGATTCGTTTTCGGAATTCTTGCAGGACTTGTCCGCGTTGGAAAAACAAGTGCTGGTCGAACGCCATCTAATCAGCCGCGAGCATGCGGCCAAGAGCGCCGGCAGCGCAGTGATCATGAATCGCCGCCAAACCCTCAGCATCATGATCAACGAGGAAGATCATCTGCGGATGCAATCGATGCGCTCGGGTTTGCAATTGAAACAGGCGTTCAAGCTTTTGGACAAGATCGACACCGCACTCGAAAACGAGCTCGAGTTCGCTTACGACCACAAGCTTGGCTATCTGACGGCGTGCCCCACCAACGTCGGCACCGGCATGCGCGCATCCGCGATGTTGCATTTGCCGGGATTAGTCTTGAGCGAACTGATTAATCAAGTCGTGCAAGCGGTCAGCAAAATCGGTCTCGCAGTGCGCGGTCTCTACGGCGAAGGGACCGAAGCGATGGGCAATCTTTTCCAGATCTCCAACCAGACCACGCTCGGAGAAAAAGAAGACGAGATCATCACCCGGCTAACCAAAGTGATCGAGACTATCATTCAAAAGGAACACGACGCGCGGCACGTGCTCATTCAAAAAAAGTCGAACACGCTCTGGGATCAGATCGGTCGCGCATACGGTGTGCTTACATTTGCGCATGCCATGAGTTCGAAGGAGGCTCTCAACCTGTTGTCGATTATTAAGCTCGGGATCGATCTCGGCGCCTTTCCCGAGGACAAGCGCCTCGCAGTTGATGAATTGTTCATCGATACCCAACCGGCGCACTTGCAGAGAAGTTCCCAACAAAAGCTGACCGCGGAAGAGCGCGACCATCTTCGGGCCCAAATTATTCGCACCCGTTTGAAAGTGCTTCCCAAACCTGATATTAGTAAGCTGGCGAAGGAAGCGGGCAACGGCTCGACATCGACGCCGACAGAATAATGAACAATTTCACTCCCCGCGCCCAACAGGTTCTCCAGCTGGCTCGCAAAGAAGCCGACCGTTTCAATCACAATTACGTCGGCACCGAGCATCTCCTGCTCGGCCTGATCAAGCTCGGCCAGGGCGTCGCGGTCAACGTTCTCCAAAAAATGGGGCTCGATCTCGAAACGGTGCGGATGGAAGTAGAGAAACAAGTTGGTTCCGGACCGGAAACGAAAATTGTCGGCAACATTCCCTACACGCCGCGCGTGAAAAAAGTTTTGGCGCTGGCCGGTAAAGAGGCGAAAGCGCTCAATCATTCCTACGTCGGCACCGAACACATTTTACTTGGACTGTTGCGCGAAGGCGAAGGGGTCGCCGCGCGCGTGTTGAAGAGTCTCGAGATCGACATCGAACGAACCCGCAACGAAATCTTGAAAGAGCTCGACCCGAATTTTACGCCGTCGGAATCCGAAGAAGGCGAACCGACTTCAAAGAAAGATGTTAAAACACCAGCGTTGCGCGCGTTTGGTCGCGATCTCACCGAGCTTGCAAAGAAAGGCGAGCTTGATCCGGTCATTGGACGTCGCAACGAGATCGAGCGCGTGATTCAAGTGCTCTGCCGCCGCACGAAAAATAATCCGGTGTTGATCGGCGAAGCCGGCGTGGGGAAAACTGCGATCGCCGAAGGCTTGGCTCAGGAAATTGCCAGCGGCAACGTTCCGGAGTTGTTGCGCGACAAGCGCGTAGTGACTCTTGATCTCGCTTTGATGGTCGCGGGCACTAAATATCGCGGCCAGTTCGAGGAACGAATCAAAGCGGTGATGGATGAGATTCGCCGCTCCAAGAATGTCATTCTCTTTATCGACGAGCTGCACACGATCGTCGGCGCCGGTTCCGCCGAAGGCGCGATGGACGCGTCGAACATCATCAAGCCGGCCTTGAGCCGCGGGGAATTGCAATGCGTCGGCGCGACCACGATGAATGAGTATCGCAAATACATCGAGAAAGACGCCGCGCTCGAACGCCGTTTCCAGACGGTGAAGGTTGATGCGCCGACGATTGATGAGGCGATTGAGATTTTGAAAGGGCTGCGGCCGAAATACGAAGCGCACCACAAAGCAAAATTGACTGACGAAGCGCTCGAAACTGCGGTGAAATTTTCCGAGCGTTACATCACTGGACGTTTTCTACCCGACAAAGCGATCGACGTGATGGACGAAGCCGGCGCGCGCGCCCGGATCAACGCAATGACGCGACCACCGGACGTGAAGGAGATCGAAAAGGACATCGAAGCGATTCGGTTGCAAAAAGAGGCCGCGATCAAGGCGCAGGATTTCGAAAAAGCAGCGTCGCTGCGCGACAAGGAAAAGCAGACCAAAGAGAAACTCGATTCAATTTTGGCGAAATGGCGCCAGGAACGAGAAGAGAAGGAAGTGCTCGTGACCGGCGACGACATGATGCACATCATTTCAAAGGTTACCGGCGTTCCGCTACAAAGAATGGAACAGGCGGAGACCGAGAAGCTCCTCAAGATGGAGGAGGAGTTGAAAGGAAAAGTGATCGGCCAGGACGAAGCGGTCACCGCGATCTCGAAAGCTCTGCGTCGCAGCCGCGCCGATCTCAAAGATCCGCGGCGTCCGATCGGTTCGTTCATTTTCCTCGGCCCGACCGGCGTCGGCAAAACGTTTCTCGCCCAAAAGCTGGCCGAATTCATGTTCGGCGATCGCGACGCACTGATTCAGATCGACATGTCGGAGTACATGGAAAAATTCACCGCGTCGCGGTTGATCGGTTCGCCGCCGGGTTATGTCGGTTACGAGGAAGGCGGGCAACTTTCCGAAGCGGTGCGTCGCCGCCCATACTCCGTCGTGCTCTTCGACGAAGTCGAAAAGGCGCACCCGGACGTGATGCATCTTCTTCTGCAAATTCTCGAGGAAGGCAAGATCACCGATTCGTTAGGCCGAAAGATCGATTTCCGAAACACGATCATTATCATGACGTCGAACGTAGGGGCCGAGTTGCTGAAGAAGCAAACGGTGATGGGCTTCGGCGCGCCGCGGGAAGGCCACGATTATGATTCGATGCGGGAAAAAATTCTCGATGAAACCAAGCGCGTCTTTAAGCCGGAGTTTCTCAATCGTCTCGACGAGATTATCGTCTTCCACTCGCTCGAGAAGTCGCACCTCCTCCAGATTGTCGATCTTGAGGTTGAGAAAGTGAAAGCGCGCCTCAAAGCCAAAGAAGTGGAGATCGTTCTCGACAGCGCCGCGCATGAGTTTGTGATCGAGAAGGGTTACGACCCGAATTACGGCGCGCGCCCAATGCGTCGCGCGGTCGAGCGTTATCTCGAAGATCCGCTCGCCGAAGAAATTTTGCGCGGCAACGTCAAGGCCGGCACCACGGTTAATGTCACCGCCAAAGACGGCAAACTCGTCTTCGAGCCGAACGTGACCAAGGCGAAACTCGCCGAGCCGATCACTTAATAAAACGCCGCGAGCTTCCTTGCGTTCGTCTCGCAACTGGCTGTTCGGACTGATTCTGATTGGCGCGACAGCGCTCGCTTATCAGCCAGCCTGGAATGGAAAACCAATTTGGGACGACGACCTTCACATCACGTCGCCGGAACTTCGCTCGCTTCACGGGCTCATTCGGATTTGGACCGAGCCCTCCGCCGCGCCGCAATACTATCCGCTGCTGCACACGGTTTTTTGGATTGAACACAAACTTTGGGGCGATTGGCTGCTCCCTTATCATCTCGTTAACGTTGCCCTTCACGCGCTGACCGCGCTGTTAATTCTGAAAATTCTGCAGCGCCTCAAACTGCCCGGCGCTTGGATTGCCGCCGCGATTTTCGCGCTCCATCCGGTGATGGTCGAATCCGTCGCCTGGATATCGGAACTCAAAAATACTCTGTCCGGCGCATTGTGTGCGGCATCGGCATTAGTCTATCTCAAATTTGATGACTCGCGCAGTCGCGGTGCTTACTGGAATGCGCTTCTGCTCTTCCTCGCGGGCGTGATGACGAAAACGGTCGTGGTCACATTGCCGGCCGTTTTGTTGATTATTTTTTGGTGGAAACGAGGAACCTTAAATTGGAAGCGTGACGTCGCGCCGTTGGTTCCGTTTTTCCTTCTTGGCCTCGTCGCCGGTCTCATGACGGTTTGGGTCGAACAAAAATTCTGCGCCGAACAGGGCGAGACATTCAATTTCACGTTGGTCGAGCGATTCCTGATCGCCGGCCGCCTGTTTTGGTTTTATCTCGGGCAACTCTTGTGGCCGCGAAACCTGATGCTCATCTATCCGACTTGGGATATTCGTCAGAGTGATTGGTCGCAGTACTTGTTCCCGGTCGCGGCGGCGTTTTTATTCTTGGCCTTGTGGTCGATTCGCAGGAAAGCGCGTGGTCCTTTTGCAGCGGCGTGCTGTTTTGCCGTGATGCTGTCACCGGTCCTTGGTTTTTTTAATCTCTCCTACTTCATGTCCGGTCTCGGGCCCAACCATCACGCGGCAATTTTCCGGGCCGATCATTTTCAATACTTGGCAGTGGTGCCCGTGTTCGCGGTGATCGCGTTCGGATTCGATTATTTAATTCAGGCAACAAAGACGAATCTTCGTCCCGCGCTTTACGCGGCTTCGATCGCTTTGCTCCTTTTGCTCGCAAGCCTGACTTGGGCGCAAAGCGCCAACTACCGGGATCCGGAAACTGCTTTTCGCGCGGTCATCGCAAAGAATCCAAGTTCCCCGACTGCTCAGAGCAACCTCAGTGGCGCCCTTCTCAAACGGCGCGCAATAGACGAAGCGATCGTCCATTCGCAGCGATCGCTCGAGCTCGAGCCCAATTTTCAGTTTGGGCACTACAATCTCGGCCTTGCTCTGTTGCAAAAGGGAAACTTGGATAGAGCGATCGAAGAACTGCGAAAGGTTCTCGAAATCAATCCCAATGACTTCAAGACGTACTACGCGCTCGGCAATGCGCTTTCCAAAAAGGGCGAGGTGGATGAAGCGGCCGCGTCATACAAAAACGCCTTGAGATTCCAGCCCGATCTGGTCGATGCCCACACGAACCTCGCAAATGTGCTGCTCGAAAAAGCTGAGATCGACGCGGCGCTGACGCATTATCGGAAAGTGGTCGAGCTCGAACCTGACAGTCCGGGAAGTCACTACAATCTCGCGGTGGGTTTGGCGCGCAAGGGCGAATTGGATCCGGCTATCGCGGAATTGCGAATCGCGCTGCGAATTGATCCCAAATATCCTGATGCCGAACCGCTGCTGCGCGATTTGCTCGCGCAAAAATCGCGGTGAGATGGAATGATTACGCGCGCGGATGTGCGTCCACGTACGCTTTCTTCAAGCGCTCGACTGTCACATGCGTGTAAATTTGCGTCGTCGACAGACTCGCGTGGCCAAGTAGTGCCTGGACGCTGCGCAAGTCTGCGCCGCAATCGAGCATGTGGGTCGCGAAACTGTGTCGAAGTTTGTGCGGACTGATTGAAATTGGGATTGAAGTGTGTCGCAAATACCGTTTCAGGATCAGCCAGATCGAATAAGACGAGATCCGCTTGCGTGATTTGTTGATGAAGAGCGCGCCGGAGTGCACATTCGCCGCCGATCGATATTTTTGGATTGCTTCCAGCGCCGGCGCGCCGATCGGACAGACTCGCTCCTTGCGACCTTTTCCGAAAACGCGGACCGATTCGGTGTAAAGATCGACATCGTTTACGTCGAGCGCAGCCAGCTCGCTTAGACGGAGACCGCAGCTGTAAAAAAGTTCCATCACGGCGACGTCACGCAACGGCATCCACTCGGGCGCGGCGCGTTCTTTTTCGATCTTCAGCGGCGCGGCGAGCAATTCTTCGATTTGTTGCCGCGTGAGGACGAGCGGAAGTTTTTTCTCCAGCTTGGGGAGCTGTAATTGCCGTAACGGATCGCTCCGAAGTTTTTTTCGGTCGGTCAGAAATTTGTAAAACGCGCGAAGCGCGGAGAACTGAAGCCGCACATAGGAGCGCGCCTGCCCGCGCTTCATAATTGCGAACAAGTAGTCACGAAAATCGTCCGTGGTGCATTGTTTCCACCGCTTTGGGTTTCGCGCGCGAAACGCCGTCAGGGCCTCCCGATAAGCTTTCAGTGTTCGCGGCGACACGTTTCGTTCCACTGCGAGATAACGCAGAAATTCTTCGCTGAGCTTGTCCTTCTCGCTCGGCGTCTTCAGGTTTCTTTTTACCGGCAAGATGCTAAATCAACTCCAGACTTAAAATCCCTCTTCCGGTTTCTCGATTACGTAGCGGGTTTGCGCCGCATCAGCCTTGCCGCTCAACTGACTTTGGAAAATCGGCGGCGGATTCGTGGAGATAACCTCGAATCGGGTGACCAGAAACTCCGGATAAACTCGGTTACTCGCCGGCTCGTAAACCTTGTCACCGGTGAACCGGCCGTAGAGTTTGTATTCGTAATTATTATCTGAACCGAACTTCAAGGCCTCACGATCGGGTGCCAGCTTTTGTTTTTCATTCAGCATCACCAGCTGCGATTTGCTCCATGGTTCGCCCGGCCGCCGAACGTATCCCCAAAATTTGAAGTCCGGTTTGAAATAGCGCCGGGCAATGTAGTAATCGCCCGGTTGCTCGGCAGCGATCCGCTGCGCCATTTGGGCCTTCGCGCTTTCACTAGCAGTAGGCATGGTCTGACAGCCCGCCGCAAAAAGAAACGCTGCCGGAAGAAAAAGCTTTATCGCCTTTGCTGGTCGCAAGATCGACAGTTCGAGCCGGGGCATCACACGATCGACATCTACTCAGCTCTGCGCGGGACGCAATCGCGGGTTTCCTTTTGCATGAACCGGTCGTGTCCGTAAAATCTGGTCGCCGCTCGATGTTCGGCACTTCCGTTTAATGCTCATTCGATTTTTTAACGCACTTGGCCGGCCGCTCCTTCGCTTCGTTCAGTACTTGGGCGAAGTCGTCGTGTTGGGTGCCGACACTTTCCGCTCGCTTTTTACTCATCGTTTGCGCTGGAAGTTATTTCTCAATCAAGTCGTTGAGATCGGATTGCTTTCGCAGCTGGTCGTGGTCATCACCGGCGGTTTCACCGGTGCGGTTTTTTCTGCGCAGACTTATTTTCAATTTCACAAAATCGGGATGGGCTCGGCCGTCGGCGCAGTCGTTTCGGTTGCGCTGATGCGCGAGCTCGGCCCGGTCTTGACCGCGTTGATGGTGACGGGTCGCGTCGGCGCTGCGATGTCGGCTGAGATCGGGACGATGAAAGTGACGGAGCAAATCGACGCGTTGCGCGCACTCGCGGTCTACCCGACCGATTACTTGGTCGTGCCGCGCGCGCTCGCGATGATGGTTTCGATGCCACTGCTGGTGGCCGAATGCATCGCGGTTGGAATCGGCGTTGGCTATTTGGTCGCGATTTTTTTGCTCGAAGTAAACGGCACTTATTACATGGCGAACATGGTGAAGTGGACGCGGAGCCGCGACATCATCATGGGCCTTTCCAAAGCTTTTTGTTTCGGCATCCTCATTGTCTTCATCAGTTGCCACAAAGGATTGACCGCGCGCGAAGGCGCAGTTGGTGTCGGCCGGGCGACGACGGAGGCGGTGGTGAACGCGTCGCTGGCGGTGCTGATCAGCAATTTTTTCCTGACGATGACGTTGAACATCATTTATCCAGCGGGTTATCAATAAACTGCCGCCAGAGACGGCGGCAGCTACAACACAATGAGCTTTGGCAAACCGCAGAGATTGGAGTGGATCTTTAAAAGGTATGATCCACCTCTATACTTTGTCACATTGTGTACCGCGAAGCGGCGCAAAGTTCTCGCGAATGAAAAGGCGCATTCAGCGTTTCGGAACTACGCGGAGGTCGGAGAGGCGCGTGGCTACGCGGTTGGTCGATACGTCATTAGGGGGATTTGGCAGCGCGGTTTTTTTGATCACCTGATTTGGAGCGATGAAAGCTACTCAGAAAAGTGGAACTACGTTCAGCAGAATCCAGTTCGAGCCGGGTTAGTTCGCGACGCTGATGAGTGGCCGTTTCAAGGTGAGATTGTCGCGATCGAGCATTCATGAATAGAGACCAAAATCACGAAGCGCTTCTGCGGCTGAGGACAGCAGCGGCAGCTACAACGCCTTTTGCCTACCAATGAGCGCGCAAGATTCGCGAAACGGTTCGATGATCGCGGTGCAGGGATTGATCAAACAGATTGGTCAGCAGGAAATTTTGCGCGGAGTCGATCTTGAAGTCGCGCGCGGCGAAACGCTCGCGATCATAGGCCGCAGCGGCGGCGGCAAAAGTGTTTTGCTCAAACACCTGATCGGCTTGATGAAGCCGGACGCGGGCGAGATCTGGATTGAGGGACAAAATATTATCGGCATGTCGGAACGAAATCTCGCCTCCATTCGGCAGAAGGTCGGGATTCTGTTCCAGGGCGCTGCGCTTTTTGATTCGATGACGGTGGCGGAAAACATCGCTTTCCCGTTGCGCGAAGCGGGCGAGCGCGATCCGAAGGTTCTGCGGAAGAAAGTGAGCGAAATGCTGGACGTGATGGAGCTGAGCGGCGAGGAAGAGAAAATGCCGGTCAACTTGAGCGGCGGAATGAAAAAGCGTGTCGGCCTCGCGCGCTCAATCATCCGTCAGCCGTCGTGCATTCTTTATGACGAGCCGACGTCCGGACTCGATCCGGTTGTGTCCGATTCAATCAATCGCTTGATTCGCCGCCTGCAGCGCCGCTTTGGCGTCACCAGCATCGTTGTGACGCACGATATGAAAAACGCGTTTGATGTGGCGGATCAGATCGCGTATTTGCACGAAGGACGAATTCATTTCCACGGAACTCCGGAACAGTTGCGGCGATCGACCGACAAACTTCTGCAGGACTTCCTCCTAGGGCGTTCGGAGGAACAGTTGACCCGAAAAGGTTTTGGGGTTGAGAGTTGAACCGGCATGAACCGGCACGAGCGAGGTTTGGAATTCAAAGTCGGCGTGTTTGTTTTTGCCGGACTCGCGATGCTCGGCGCCCTCGTCGTGCAATTCGGGCGATTAGGCGAAGGATTCAAGACCTACTACGCGCTCAACGTGCGATTCAATGACGCCAGCGGTCTGTTGAAAGGCTCTGACGTTTTGCTCGGCGGTGCGCGGATCGGCAAAGTAGCGGGCGGCCCGCGCCTGGTTCGCGAAGGCAACGGCGTGATCGTTCCGTTGAAAATCTATGAATACATAAGAATCCCGGAGACGAGCAAATTCACCGTCGGCAGTTCCGGTTTGCTAGGCGACCGATTCGTGAATGTAACCATGCCGGCTGGCGCGCCGACAAAGTTCTTGCCGCCGAACGCGAACATCACTGGTTCGCGCGAAACTGGTATCGAAGATCTCACCCGCGAAGGCGGCGCGTTGGTGGGCGATCTGCGTGGAGTTGTGCAAAAGATCGACACCACGGTGAGCCGCTTGAATGAAGATGTGCTTTCGAAAGCAACCGCCGAGAATCTTAGATCCAGCGTCGCTCATTTGAATGAAGCGACAACAGCCTTTGCGGAGTCGGCGAAAAAACTCGGCCCGGTTGTCGATAAAGCGGATTCGGCGATGGACTCGACCAAGAAAGCGGC
>Ga0066388_100002639_pt1 | contig 11105 bp, 9 predicted proteins | sample PanSoiMetaGPlot6_FD_64539 | JGI IMG/M metagenome (GOLD analysis project Ga0066388, IMG submission 64539) | Tropical forest soil microbial communities from Panama analyzed to predict greenhouse gas emissions - Panama Soil - Plot 6 (Hybrid Assembly) | ecosystem: Environmental > Terrestrial > Soil... | reverse complement strand
GCTGCAGATAGTGCGCCTGATTGCGATCGTTTTCCAGAATGAGATGAACATGTCGATCTTGCGGGATTGCCGAGCGGACTGACTCTGCCAATTCCGAAAGGATATCGGGCGTGGATTCATCCGTGATGGCGTGCACCGCGTCCAAACGAAGCCCATCAAAATGGTATTCAAGGAGCCAATAGAGTGCGTTGTGGATGAAGAAGCTTCGAACCGGCTGGCTTTCGGGACCATCAAAGTTGATGCCATCTCCCCAAGGCGTGCGATGGCGATCCGTGAAGAATTGTGGCGCATACGAATGAAGATAATTTCCTTCGGGACCAAAGTGGTTGTAGACGACGTCGAGCAACACCATCATGTCGCGCGCGTGCGCGCTTTGAATTAGCTGCTTGAGATCCTCTGGAGTGCCGTAGGAACTGTCAGGTGCGAAGTGGTAAACGCCATCGTAGCCCCAATTTCGCTGGCCCGGAAAGTCAGCCACTGGCATGAGTTCGAGAGCCGTAACTCCCAGATCCGCAAGATAGTCGAGCCGCTCACGCAAAGCAGCAAAAGTGCCTGAGGGAGTGAAAGCTCCGACGTGCACCTCGTAGGTCACAGCTTCTTCCCACGGCCGACCTATCCATGTGTGATCCTGCCAATCGAAGAAGTGGGGGTCGACTAACTGACTAGGCCCATGCACATCTTTGGGCTGGAAACGAGAGGCAGGATCAGGAACCTGCTTTGTATGATCGATCTGAAAAAAATATTGGGTCCCAGGGCGAACACGATTCGTGACGAGCTCAAACCACCCCCCATCGCGCCGCTCGAGGGCGAACCGTGGCCCAGTATCCGTTCCTGCTAGACTGAGCGCAACCTGCTGCGCGGCGGGGGCCCACAAACGAAAGCGTACGCTTCCATCCTCCTCATACTGGGCGCCGAATGGCATCTTATGACGACGCCTCATTAGCCTCATCTTTCTCGTCGGTTCTCTTGCCATTTCCACCCTGCTCCATCAACAAAACCATGGAGCGCGCCTGCAGCGCATAAACTGTGCCGACGTAATATGTTCCAGCAGGACGGTGACCGTTGTCTCGAGATGTATCCATCCACGCGAACCAATGGGTCCGTGGACGAAACGACGGCAAAGTGAATTGCACATCTTCGTAGTAACTGTTGAGGAGGACGAGGAAGTTCTGATCGCTGACTCTGTTCCCTCGTTCGTCGGTCTCATCCAGTCCCTGACCGGAAAGAAGCACTCCCAGGCAGTGGACTGAAGGATCATTCCATTCATTCTCACTCATCTCTCTTCCGCTGGGATGAAGCCAAAGTATGTCTTTCACATTTGCGCCTTTTATCGGACGACCCTGAAAGAAACGGCGGCGACGAAAGACGGGATGTTTTTTGCGCAGGTGGATTATGCGCTGAACGAACAGGAGCAAGTCGCGATCCTGTGGTTTCAAATCCCAGTTGAGCCAGCTTAGCGAGTTGTCCTGGCAGTAGGCGTTGTTGTTTCCCATCTGCGTGTGCCCGATCGGGTCGCCTTGCGAAATCATGGGTACTCCCTGGGAAAGAAGCAATGTTGCCATAAGATTTCGCTTCTGTTTGTCACGCAGAGCTTGGATGTCGCGGTCGTCAGTGGGACCCTCTGTTCCACAATTCCAGCTGAGATTGTTGTTGTTGCCGTCCTGATTGTTCTCGTGGTTGGCTTCGTTGTGCTTTTCGTTGTAACTGACCAGATCCCGAAGCGTGAACCCATCGTGCGCTGTGACAAAGTTGATGCTGGCATACGGACGCCGGCCGCTGTGAGCGTAGAGATCGCTCGAGCCGGTGATGCGATATGCAAGATCTCCTACCAGTCCCCCATCCCCTTTCCAGTACGCGCGGACCGTGTCCCTGTAGCGATCATTCCATTCTGCCCAGCCCACTGGAAAATTGCCGACTTGATAGCCCCCTTCACCAAGGTCCCAAGGTTCAGCAATCAGCTTTACCTGCGAGAGCACAGGATCCTGGTGGATGATATCCAGAAATGCACCCAGTCGGTCGACTTCGTGCAGTTCGCGAGCAAGTGTGGCAGCGAGGTCAAAACGAAAACCATCCACGTGCATCTCGAGAACCCAATAGCGAAGGCTGTCCATGATCAACTGAAGAACACGCGGGTGCCGCATGTTTAGCGTATTCCCCGTACCCGTATAGTCGATGTAATAACGAGGGTTGTCAGGAACGAGGCGATAATACGCCGCATTATCGATGCCCTTGAGAGACAGCGTGGGACCAAGGTGATTACCTTCTGCTGTGTGGTTATAAACGACGTCAAGAATGACTTCCAGGCCCGCAGAGTGCAACGTCTTGACCATGGTCTTGAACTCACGAATGGATTTCGTGGCCATGTACCGAGGCTCAAGCGCCAAAAAGCCGATGGAGTTATAGCCCCAGTAGTTGCGAAGCCCGAGTTCGACCAGGCGGCGGTCGTCGACAAAGGCGTGAACCGGCATGAGTTCGATCGAAGTCACGCCCAGTCGCTTCAAGTAATCGATCACCGGGCCCGTTGCCAAAGCCGCGTAGGTTCCGCGCAGGTGCGCCGGAAGATCAGGATGGCACATGGTGAACCCTTTAACATGGACCTCGTAAATCAGGGTCTCATGCCAAGGAATGCGCGGTGGTGTATCCGATCCCCAGGTAAAGGCCGAGTCGGCTACTCTGCTCTTGGGCATTCCAGCAGCATCGTCGCGGCGGTCAAAGGACAAGTCTTCGTGCCTGTGGCCCACTCTGTACCCGAAATGTGAATCATTCCAACGAATCTGCCCTTCAACTTGCTTGCCGTAAGGATCAAGCAGAAGTTTGTGGTGATTGAAACGATGGCCTTGCTCGGGAGCGTATGGACCGTAAACTCGGTATCCGTACAATTGGCCTGGGCGCGCCTCAGGGAGGTAACAATGCCAGACCATGTCGGTTTGCTCGAAGAGTGGAATGCGAGAGGTCTCTCGTTTGCCCGAAGCGTCGAATAGACACAACTCCACCTTCTCGGCGTGCTCCGAGTAGAGCGCGAAGTTTACGCCCTCTCCGTCCCACGTTGATCCTAAGGGGTAAGGTTGGCCCGGCCAGACGATGGGCTGCGCCTGATTGGTCATCTATCTCGGTTTCCTCCCACTTATCAGAAGAAGCCTCTGGGTCACGAGCCATCTATAGATGCCGGTATTCCACAATACTGGTGAAACCGGTACCCGTATATACAGGGAGACCTGTAGAAGTCGGCAGGCCAGAGTAACAGGAAAATCGGATGCGACGTGAGTTCGAACTGGGCTCGTTTCTGGCCAGTTCGCGCTATCGAAAACTCGCCACGATCTCCTTTGCCGCCCGAAGTCCGCTTGCAATGGCGCCATGAACTGTACCGTTGTTTCCGGTGACATCTGTGGCTTCGCCGGCAAAAAACAACGTGTTCTCCACCGCGCTCGCCAGCATCTCTTGCGCGCCATCCGATCCGACTGAACCATAACTGTAGGCGCCTCGCGAAAACGGATCTTCCTGCCAGTCGTGGAAACGGGCGACTTCGAACAGCGGCTCAATCTCTCGCACGCCGATTCTGAGCAAACGACTAAGGGTCTGAAGGGATTGTTCGATCACGAAGTCACGGCTCTGGCCGGAGAGGCGGACTGCACGGCGGTCAGGAGCCCACGCCGTAATGATCGGCAATTTCTCGGGCAGCGATGTCCACCAGGTCGGAAACCAATCGTCGTCCGAGAAAAGAAAGCTCATCTCAGAAAGAGTTTCACGATAGCCGTCGGGAGAAATCGTGTCCCAGAACCGATTCCGAAAGCGGAGGGTCACGCGCATAACGCTGCCCATTTCCAATCGCCGGAGTGCCTCGAGCTTCGCTGGGGGCAACGATGGCGTAAAACGCACGCCGCCCGCGTTTCGGACCGAAGCCTGCAAGATGGAGACAGGCAATGTAACCAACACTCGTGCAGCCGTCGATGTCGACGGTTCCGAGAATTGATGAAATTCGATGTCTGCATGTTCTTTTCTCCAGCTAATCCGAGAGACAGTCGTATCGAATCTGACGTCTACACTTGATCCACTCAATTCTCGAGTGAATATTTCGATCAAATCTTCGTAACCGTTTGGAGCTCGAAAGGCGCGATCTCCGTGGATCTTTTGTTCGGCAAGCATGCCTTTCACGAGCCAGTGCACGCCTACCTTGCTGGGATCAGCTGCGTTGAAACCGACTACGTATTCCAAGGCTCGTTCCCGAGCTTCGCGTAGTTGGGGATTGTTATTCTGGTCAGGGCAGCAGCGGTTCAAGAAGCTGAGAAAGGATTCGTCGGGGCGGTCGGAGTCCATTTTTTCGAAAATGTCGTCCACTTGCGAGGACCAGTCACATTGCGATAGGCGGCCTTCGCGGAAACACCAGGGCTGGCCTGTGAGCTCTCTCGGCGTGATGTTGTGTCTCCCGAGTAGGTCCCAAATCTCAGCCGGACGTCCATGAATAAACTCGGCCCCATTTTCGATTGGCGTTCGCAAGACGAAATCTCGTTGCGTGAAAATCCGTCCGCCAATCCGGTCGCGCGCTTCAAGAATCACGACTGAAAGACCCGAGTGAGCCAGCTCTGCGGCGGCGGCCAGACCCGCCGCACCTGCGCCGATTACGATCACGTCGGCATCTTGTGACATAGACAGCTGAAATCCGAGAAAAGTATCCGGCTGCTATTGTAGCCAGGCGATCTTGGCCAAGGGCCAAATGTGTACCGCAGTGCCCTATTTCTGGGTGTTACTGAATAGCCTCGTTCCCTGGCGGCTTAAGACGTTTACAGCAAGATTTCGGGTGAACTACGGGCTGCACCGGATGGCGTCGAGGTGTTTGATTCCCTACCCTGCTCTAGTGAATGCGCTCTTGAATTTGGTGCGGAAGCGCTGAAAGGGGTTGCACTTGAGCATGGAAAGCCAATCCATATCGAGACAGACTTCAGATCTAGACTTCGTGAAACGGGCCCAGCGGGGAGATGCCGATGCATTCTCTGCGTTGTTCCATGCCCATCGCGCCAGGGTTTATGCACTTTGTTTGCGGATGACCAACAATACCGCCGAGGCGGAAGACCTGACGCAAGATGCTTTTCTGCAGGTGTTTCGCAAGTTAGCCACATTTCGGGGAGACTCGGCGTTGTCAACGTGGCTCTACCGAGTTGCCATGAACACCGTTCTCATGCATTTCCGAAAGAAGAGTCTGCCAAAGGTGTCGCTGGACGACGTGAACCGAGAGGAGACTCGTCATCTGAAGCGGGAATATGGCGGCCGGGATGGTCAGCTTTGGGGCGCAGTGGACCGCATTGCCTTGGCCCGCGCCATGAAAGAACTGCCGTCCGGATATCGCACCATCTTCCTGTTGCATGAAGTGAAGGGCTACGAGCACCAGGAGATAGCCCGCCGGTTGCGCTGTTCGGTAGGGAATTCAAAGTCGCAGTTGCATAAAGCCAAGCTCAAAATGCGAGAACTACTGCGGGACAAACATAGAGCTGCACTCGCTCAATCGGCAATACCATCAAACGGCATTGAGTCGCGCTCCCAGGCAATCAGGCAAGAGCTTCTCGACGAAGAGCTGCACGGCAGGGAACTCGGGAACCATCCGTTGCCCAAAAATTCTCCGATCGCTTCTGATACTGCAATCTAGGATTGCCTTCGCGGATATATACACAAATATTGCGCAATGTCACACGTCACATTCTGGGAAGGTCTTCGAGCGCTTCGACTTGGAATTCAGACCGTTGGTTGGCTGCCTAGATAATCATTCGACAATTCAGTGGATTGCATGACCGTGAAGAGCCTCAACGCGCTTCCGAAGGTGGCAGTAGGACGGCATTCTTCCTGGGAATCAGATGTTGAGAGTTATCGTTCCTGGGTAAGCGATGAATTGATCGAGGAGATTCTTGCTCTGGGCAGAGATCTCCGCGGACTGAGGGTCTGCCAGCTCAACGCAACAGCCACCGGGGGTGGAGTCGCCGAGTTACTCAGCCGAATCGTTCCAGTCGACATCGCATTGGGCCTTTCGACGGAGTGGCGAGTAATCTATGGCGACAAGGAGTTCTTCGCGATTACGAAGAGCTTGCACAATGCCCTTCAGGGCGCTGATCTGAACCTTACTCAGGAGGCCAGACAGGTTTATCTCAAACACAATCAGCTGAGCGCCGAAATGTTGAATGAAGACTACGACGTTTTTGTTGTGCACGATCCGCAGCCCGCAGCGATTCGGCATTTCAAAGACTCTCGACATCAGCGCAAGTGGATCTGGCGTTGCCACATCGACAGTTCTGTCCCAAACGTCGAAGTGTGGGAATTTCTCCGCCCGTATGTCGAAGAGTACGACGCTGCCGTCTTTACGATGCAAGCGTTTCGACCTGCCGATCTGAGCCTGGGACGCGTTGAGTTCATTCCTCCCGCCATAGATCCACTGTCAACCAAAAACATGGACCTGCCTGCTGACATCTGCCGAGGAGCTATCGTTGAAATGGGCATAGATGTAGGTCGTCCTCTACTGGTCCAGATCTCTCGCTTCGATCCCTGGAAAGATCCGATCGGCGTGATTCGAGCGTATCAGCTAGTGAAAGAAAAAATACCCGGAACCCAACTCGCGATGGTGGGCGCAATAGCGGGTGACGACCCTGAAGGCTGGTCCGTGCTGGAGAAGATTAACGCCGCCGCTGTCGAGGATCCGGACCTGTATGTGTTTACCAACATGACCGGGGTTGGGAATATGGAAGTCAATGTTTTCCAGAGAAGTGCCAACGTCATTCTTCAGAAGTCCATTCGAGAAGGCTTCGGCCTGGTGGTCGCTGAGGCATTTTGGAAAGGAAAGCCCATGGTTGCCGGCCACGCCGGCGGCATTCCCATGCAGTTTCCCGCCGGTTACGAGAACTTTCTGGTGGAGAACACGGAGGACTGCGCTGCCAAAGTGATAACTCTTCTCGAAGATCCCAGCCTCGGTGAAAGCTTCGGAAGGGCCGGGCGCACGAAGATTCGCGCAGAGTTTTTGCTGCCACGCTTGATCCGCGACGAACTCCGCCTGTTGAAGAAAGTGGTTGGCTAATGTAGGAATCCCGGGAGCTAATACAGGATATCTTCGCTGCCCGTACAGTCGGCTCCCGATGTTCCGAAATCATCAGGAGGTATATGTAGGTTGTGAAGACTATTATTGTCGCCGTGCACTTTTCGGAAGGTGCTTGCTCGACTCGCAGGACGGAGCCTTGAGAAGTTAGTGGCTCTTGAAGTACTGAACCGCGCGCTCCCGCGCCTGCGCCGCCTTTCTCGTGCTAAATGTCCCGAGATTGCGCTTCCGGCCGGTCTTGGGGTTCTTCTTCCGAGAGTACAGCCGGTATTGACCGGGTTTTAGTTTTCGGATCATAGCTACACCTCGTTAAACTTTTGATGCCGAAAGATTGTGAGATGTGGCAGTGACCGCCAAGATAGAAAGGGACTCAAGATGGAGGCCGTGACTGGAATATTTCGCTGGCTGCCCGAGGCTCAACGTGCATTCGCCGATCTGCGTTCGACTGGTATGCCCGAGGATCGCGTTTCACTCCTAACGCCGGGAAAAATCGATGCAGAGCTGAAGTCGACGCCGGCCGTGGCTGCGGAGCAACCCGGCATGGGCAAGGCCATTGGCGCACTGGTAGGGGCATCTGCGGGCGTGTTGGGGGGCCCCCTGGCGGTGGCGGCGATCCTGCCTGGCGTGGGACCAATCACAGCCATTGGCCTGGTTGGCGGCGCAATCATGGCTGCCGCAGGTGCCACGATTGGGGCGGTTGCTGGTGCCCGCTTAGAAAATCAGATGACAGTCGGACTGCCGGAGGACGAATTATTTGTCTATGAGGACGCTCTGCGAAAAGGACGAAGCGTCGTGATTGCTCTTGCCGACGATGAGGCTGCGGCATCACGCCTGCGGGATCGCCTGAGAGCGCAAGGGGCTGAAGCGGTTGATGCGGCTCGTGAACAATGGTGGATCGGCCTCCGCGGAGCCGAAGGTGAGCATTACACCACGCTCGGCAAAAATTTCAGCCAGGACGAGAAGTTTTATCGGCTCGGGTTCGAGTCGGCGCTCCATGCTAAAGCGCGCTGCAAGGAATACGATCAGATCTTGAACGAAATGTCCGCGGAAATCGAGGATCTACAACAGCAGTATCCGGGTGTTGAAGTGGCCGAGCCTTACCGGCTGGGTTACGAGCGCGGACGCGATTACTATCAGCAGCTTTGCAACAAATCTAAAGCGGCCTGAACATCGGTCGTCGTGCTGGTCTTTGCGCGAGCAGAGGCAAACGGATCCCGCAACGCGTTTTTCTTTACTACAACAACCACCCCGCGAAAACTACAGAATTAATTCGATTTCTTCCTTCAATTGCGGTATTTACGCTGCGCGATGGAGGTATTTTTATGCCCGAAAAGGAGACGCTCGAGCGCGCTCACGAAGACGCCCAGGAAGGGAAATCACCAAGCACGCAGGCGGGAGAATTCGTGCGGGAGGAGATGCATCACATTCGTGAAGGCAAACACGGCGCCCGCTCACCTCAACAGGCCATCGCGATTGGCCTGTCCAAAGCCCGACGTGCGGGCGTGAGACTGCGTGCACCTAGGAAAGGAAAAGCCTCGGCCAAGACCCGGAAACAGGCCAGCCGCGACTACCGCAAGGGACAGGCGAGCTCGCATCGTAAACCATCCACGAAGCGCTCGCGCGCGACTAGCGCGGCTCTAAAGCGGGAAGGCCGCAGGGCCGCCTCACCGAAATCTCTAGCCCGTCAGGCGCGTACGAGTGCCAAGCGACGTGGCTCCGCGGCCCGCAGCAGGGCGGCGATCAAGTCTATTCGCACCAAAGGCAAGAAGGGGCGCAGTATGGCAGCCAAGAAAGCTGCCAACACGCGACATCTTGCGGCTTAATGCAACAAGGGTTGGTGGGTTTTAGGCCGGGGTTAAGGGTCAGGTCGATGCGCGCCCTTAGTGCCGACCATCCGAGGCTCATAGCCGCCAGCAATGAAACAGCTCTCGAAGAGCTAGAAAATACAGCATTTCCTGTATAGGACGTTGGGACGAAGCGGTTTACGATTTCATCGGTTCTGCGAGTCAGCGGGCGGCCTCTGTGAATTCGTCTCTCGATGTGAGCGTCTGGAAACAGGGAAATGGTGTGCGCGGGGGGCATGCGACGGAACTGCCGCGACGATTTTTCCTCTCCGCACTAACGCCAGTCCTGCAAAAGAGATTCAGTTCAGCTGCACCGAATGGCGGCCATTTCGAGTGAGGGACACAAATTATGCCGTTTCGAATATTGTTGGCGGATGACCACGAAGTTGTGCGGCGGGGCTTGTGTTCTCTTTTAAAGGCTCAGCCGGACTGTGAAGTCTGCGGCGAGGCCGCCGACGGCCGGGAGGCCGTGGAAAAGGCTCTAAAGCTAAAGCCGGAAATAGTGATCCTTGATATAGGGATGCCGCGCCTTAACGGCCTCGAGGCTACTCGTCAGATCTTAAAAGTTATTCCTGAAACCAAGATTCTGATTTTGACCCTGCATGATTCCGACCAGGTCGTGCGCGAGGTCCTGGACGCTGGCGCTCGAGGCTTCTTGCTGAAATCCGACGCCGCACGCGATCTGGTTTCTGCGATTGAAGCATTGCGCAGAGACAAGATCTACTTCACACCGAAAGTGGCCTCGATGGTGCTTAACGGCTACCTGCAAAGCCGATCCGCCCCCGCCTCTGGCAATGAAACTCGCGGCCGCCTCACACCACGCGAGCGAGAAATCGTACAACTCCTGGCCGAGGGCAAGAGCTCAAAGGAAGTCGCTGTGACCCTGGGGCTGAGCGTCAAGACTGCTGAGACGCACCGCTCCAATATCATGCGGAAGCTCGATTTACATTCCGTCAGTGACCTGGTGCTCTATGCAGTGCGGAACAACATAGTGCACGTGATCCAACCCTCTCTTTAGGCGAGTATCTGTGACCCAACCGTCGGGCACCCTCGGATGGGTGTCTAGAGTCCGCACGTCAGCAGCCTGGACCCTCTTTTGTTACCGTACGTGAGGCGAGAGACAAGTGCCGGGTCTACACGTTGACTTCCGGCACCTGTCCGGAGAGGTTGGAGTTGGAGGGGAAATACATCACGAGAATAGAAGTTGAGGAAACACTTGCCACGAACGCAAGATAGAAAAACCACAGCAATTCGACAATACGAAAAGACCTGTAATTGCCCGGAGAACATTACCTAGGAACTGGCGCCTTGTTTTCTGCGGCAGCCACGCGGTCGCGTCCTGAACAAATCAGTTCGAGCTGGCCCCCCACGCCAGGCTACTTCCACATCTCGCTGCCTTAGGGGTATTCATGGCAGCATTGGGTTTTCATTGCAGGAGGGTCTTCGGAAAAATCAATTTTCGACTTGCCCGAGCACGCGATGACGGAAGGACTCGCGCGCAGACTGCTTCTTAGTTCCCGATCTCTTACGCACCCTGAAACAAAATGCAACAGACCATCACATCAACTCGAGGTTTCACGGAAAACTTACATTATTCACCGTATTGCTGGTCAGGTCTGGATCGTGTGTACTGACAGGGCGTTGCGCAGGAATTTGCAGCTTTTGACCGTCGGATGTCGAACAGAAAATTCAGCGGAGCATTGGCAATGAAACGAGTCGGGAGATGGCCGGAATGGTTTGACGCATATGTCGCTGCTATGCTCGAGAAAGACCACGGCAAGGTCGCCCAGCGTGTCGAAAACGCACAAGGTGCAATCGAATCGCGACTGGCAAAGATCAAGATGGGTGAAAATGTCGACGGTCGCGAGCAGATCGAATTAAAAGACGCGCTAAAGTATCTCCGGCTGCTGTCGATGTTTGACGCTGCGTAGGGATCTACGAACTCTCGATTATTGTTCTTACGTAGTTGCTTGTGTGACCTAATTCTGCTTTTCAGTCTGGGGCGCTTCTTTTGATTCCCCTGGCCATGTCGGGCTGATCAATTCAATCCGCCACACGGGAACTCCCTCGTAAAGTGGTCCCTCGAGTCGGACGAAGGTCGGCGCAGTCCCGCCCAAGATCCATATGTGAGTGTCCGGTGGTTGTTTCCCCACCAAGGGCGCTACCACGCCCGCGACTCCGCCGATTTCTAC
>Ga0066388_100002638_pt1 | contig 11108 bp, 11 predicted proteins | sample PanSoiMetaGPlot6_FD_64539 | JGI IMG/M metagenome (GOLD analysis project Ga0066388, IMG submission 64539) | Tropical forest soil microbial communities from Panama analyzed to predict greenhouse gas emissions - Panama Soil - Plot 6 (Hybrid Assembly) | ecosystem: Environmental > Terrestrial >... | reverse complement strand
TCGGTATTTGTGCCGGCCTTCGTATCCGTAAAACGCGATATAAGTCCGACGATTCTTCAATTTGATCGCGGCGTTCCAGTTGAACGTGGGATCGAGCAGCAACGTGCCGATGCCGGTTTGCCATTCCAACCACGCGTGAGTCAGAGAGTTCTCGGCCCGTCGTTTGCCGATCATGAGACGCACGTTCGTCGCGCCGTTTGATTGCATCCAGTCGTAAAGGAGCAATGCCTTGCCTTTGCAGTCACCGACCCGGGCAGCTTCAATTTCAAGAGGTGTTTTCCATTCGGGGGAGTATCGATAAGGCATCCCGCGCAATTCAATCATCCAATGATTCACGGCGCTCAGCGACGGTCCGTAAATCCCGTAAGCTGACGAGGTCTTAAGGGTCGGCTGAATCCGTTGCATCTGGTGATCGTACGGAGTCGACCGAACTTCGAAGAAGGTTGATTGCCCAAGAGCGGTGGCCGTCGATCCGCAGGCAATGATGAGAAGCCAAACGGTTTTTTTTACGAGAGAGATCATGGCAGGGCCATGACCTGCAGCACCCATTGTACCACGTAAGAATGCTGGGGGAGCGCACGCGCCTCGCGTGCTGGCGATGGCGCCCTCGCCATCGCCGAAATTGTCTCTTGGAGATTAGGACTGTTTCGTTGGCGAACTTGTCGCGTTGGGCGGCGCCTCGCCCGGTGTGGATGTCGATCCGGCCCCGAATTCTGGCGACGTAACAGTTGTTGGCCCAGCCGCAGCCGCCGCTTTTGCCGCCGCGGCCTTGGCAACCGCTTCCGCGGCCGCTTTTTTCTTCGCTTCTGCTGCCGCTGCCGCGTCAGCGAGATTTTTATCAACGGCCGCTGCTTCGACCGGATGGATTTTGTGATAATACTCGTTCGATTTCGAAAGTTGTTCTTTGCGCAAGAGCAGGTGATTGAATCGCTCGCGCCGACTCAATTCGAAATCCTTGTCCATCTTGATCGCTTCGAACGGACAAACCTCCACGCAAATCTGACAGCTCATGCAAACCGAGATGTCGATGTCGAACGTCGCCGGATAAAACTGCGGTTTGCCGACATAGTCCGGCTTCTTGTCCTTGCTCTTAATAATATAGATGCACTGCGGTGGGCATTCTTTCTCGCAAATCTGGCAAGCCACGCAGCGCAGCCCGGAATGCGGATCGTTCCCGTCGTAAATCAGAAACGGAAAGTTCCGGTAATTTTCCGGCAGCGGGTTTCGCTCCTCCGGATATTGCACCGTGATCAGGCGCTCTTTGTCGAAATAACTTCCGGCAAAATTCCGGAGCGTGACTGCCATCCCCTTTAGAATTCCCGTCCCGATCATTGCGTTTTAATCTCGCTGAAACCGCCGCATATTCACAAGGAAAAGTTGATCAGCATGCGGTGGCTCATCTTTATCTTATTGATTGCTGGAACGTTGAGTGCGCGCGCCGGCGATCGCGTTTTTGAAAGCGGGCCGCAGAAAATGCATTTGATCGAGCTCTTTACCTCGCAAGGCTGCAGCAGTTGTCCCCCGGCCGAGGCCTGGCTGTCCAAGCTCAAGAACGAGCCGGGCTTATGGAAGGATTTCGTGCCGCTCGCCTTTCATGTCGATTACTGGGATCGCCTTGGTTGGCGCGACCCCTTTGCGGCGAAGGGATGGACGGCACGCCAGTATCAATATTCTGCGAATTGGAAAAGTGAGAGCGTCTACACGCCGGGTTTCGTGCTCGATGGACGCGAATGGATGGAGCGCAACGTCCCAAAAGCATCAAGCGAGAAATCTGGCTCGCTTAAACTGTCGATCTCGAACGGAAAAGTTGTCGCAGAATTTCAGCCGGCGGATGGCGGAACGAACGATGTCGATCTTCATGTAGCGACTCTCGGCTTCGATCTGACGACGAGAGTAACCGCTGGTGAGAATAGTGGCCGCAGTTTGGGCCAGGATTTTGTTGTGCTCGCCCTGACGAACCAAAAGATGGCAGCCGGCAAAACGGAGTTCGCTTTCAATCCGGACTCGCGCGCGGGTGCGATCGCCGCTTGGATTACATCAGCGAATCAACTTGAGCCGATTCAGGCGGTAGGCGGTTGGCTTCGCTAAATTCCTAGCGATCGACTTCGCCCATCACGATATCGACGCTGCCTAGAATCACCATCACGTCGGCGACCACGTGCCCAAGGCACATGTCTTCGAGAATCGTGAGATTAATGAAACTCGGCGGACGAACGCGGTAGCGATATGGATTCGGGCCGCCGTCGCTGATCAAGTAAAACCCGAGCTCGCCCTTCGGTCCTTCAATTCTTCCGTACGCTTCGCCGACTGGCGGCCGGAACGCGCGTACTTTCACTTTCGGATTCACGATTGGCCCGGCCGGAATTTGTGGCAGTGCCTGCTTTAAAATCTCGACGCTCTCGCGCATCTCCAGCGCGCGCATCATTAAGCGATCATAAGTGTCGCCGTGATCGCCGAGCGGGATCCGGAATTTGAACCTAGGGTAAATGCCATAGCCATCGACTTTGCGAATGTCGTAATTCGCCCCGGACGCGCGCAACATCGGTCCGGTGATGCCGGCGCTGATCGCCAGGTCGGCCGCCAGTTTCCCGACGTTTTGCGTCCGCGCGATCACGATCTCGTTTTGCAAAATCAATTCCTCGAACTCGTCGAGAAACTTCGGGAAACGATCGACAATCTGTTTCGCTCCCGCGAGCCATTCCTCGCTCGCGTCCACACGACAACCGCCGAAGCGCATGTAATCGCACATCATCCGTGAGCCAGAGAGCGATTCGAAGAGATCGAGAATCTTCTCGCGCTCGCGGAACGCGTACATCAACGGCGTGCCCCACGCGCCCATGTCGCTCAGCAAAAATCCGAGCAGGGACGCGTGATTTTGTAGTCGCGTCAGCTCAGCGAGAATGACGCGTAAGTATTCTGCACGTTCGGGAACTTCGATGCCGGCGAGTTTTTCAACGCTGAGCGCATAGGCCCAGTTGTTCGTCATAGAGCAAAAATAATCGAGTCGATCGGTATACGGCATCGAACCGAGATAAGTCGTGTTCTCACCGATCTGCTCGTGATTGCGATGCAAATAACCGAAGACTGGTTTCAGTTTTCGGACGGTCTCGCCTTCGAGCGCGACGTTCATTCGAAACACACCATGGGTCGAGGGATGCTGGGGGCCCATCGAAACTTCGAGCAATTCACCGTCGAGCCTCGAACTCATCGTCACTGGCGGCCGCTCCATTGCTTCGATGGTTTCCAAGGTGGCGCTCATTTGTTCGGTGTAGCCACGTCGCTGTGCGACGTAATCTTTTCCGCTCCATCAAGTTGCGGCCGCGGCGGGTAATGTTGTTTCGCGCGCGCGAGCACTTCGTCGTGCGGCGTTGGCTCCCATTCAAAATCGTCCGGCGGCACGTAATCCTTACGCATCGGATGATCTTTGAACTCATCCCACATCAAAATCCGCCGCAGATCGGGATGACCGTCGAAATGAATTCCGTAGAGATCAAAAATCTCGCGCTCCTGTAATTCGGCGCTGCGCCACACCGGCGTGAGTGATGGCAAATGCGCGTCATTGCGATTCGGCGCTCGCATTCGAATCACGAGCGGCCCGTGTTTGAGTTTCATCGAGAAGAGGTGATAAACCGATTCGAGATAACCGGGAATTTTCTCCTCGGTGGTTTGATCGACTTCTTTTTCAACGCCGTCGACGATCTGCTTCACTTTGATGGTCTTCTTCACAACGCGATCAAGCCAATCGACGCCGGTCACGTTTGAGCAAAAATCGAAACCAAGCGCGGGATGATCGCGGAGAAATGTTGCAACCCCGACGGCATGCTCGTTATCGAGCAGAAGCGACGATTGCCCGGATGGACCCGGATTAACGACGATGTCGATCTTTGCACCGCGCGCGGCTAGCTCCGCCCGATTCTTGATTTGTTCCAACGTCTCCACGTTTTAGACGCGCTCGAGTTTTGGCGGTTGATAAACGTCCTTGTTCGCTGGCGGATTCAAATCGTGCTCGCCGAACTCCGGCACCGGAAATTCGCTCGGTTGTTCTTTTTTCAAGAAGTCCGCTTTGTTTTCGCCGCTCAACTTTTGGCTGTCGATCTTGCGCTGCAATTCCATGAACGCGTGCAGCAGCGCCTCCGGGCGCGGCGGACAACCCGGGATGTAAACATCCACCGGAATGTACCGATCGATTCCTTTGAGCACGTTGTAGCCTTGTTTGAACGGGCCGCCCGAGATCGCGCACGCGCCCATCGAGATCACGTATTTCGGATCCGGCATCTGGTTGTAGAGCCGCACAATTTGCGGCGCCATTTTTTTGGTTACCGTGCCGGCGACGATCATCAAGTCAGCCTGGCGCGGCGATGGCCGAAAAACTTCGCCGCCGAACCGCGCGATGTCGTAACGCGAGGCCGCAGTCGCGATCATTTCGATTGCGCAACAAGCGAGTCCGAACTGAAGCGGCCAGATCGAATTCTTCCGGCCCCAATTGTAAAGCTCTTGCATCGACGTAACCCAAACGCCCTGTCGTTGCAGTTCGGCGCGCAATCCCTCGTCGATTTGGCCTTCGCTCATTTTACGTGCCAGTCCCGCTCGGACCCCAATTTAAACAACCTTTGCCCCACGCCCAAACCAATCCTTCGATCAGCAAAAGCAGGAACACGAGCACGGCGATAAATGCGCCCACCGGCAAACTGCTGAACGCGACCGCGAACGGCACCAGAAAGATCGCTTCTACGTCGAAGATCAAAAAAATGATCGCGTAGAGATAATATTGCGATCGGAATTGAATTTGCGCGTCGCCAATCGATTCGACTCCGCATTCGTAAATCGCGTTTTTGTCCGGACCGGGTTTCGGTGGCTGAAAAAACCTTCGCCAACACCACGCCAGGGCGAGCGGGAGCAACGGAAACATCAATGCGACCCCCGCAAAAACGACGATGAAGAGATACGGATTCGGCGTCATAAATGAAAGATCGACAATTCAGCCACGGATCGGCACAGATTTACCCTGATAGTCTCAAATAATACTACTACTCTTTGATCTGTGTTCCATCTGTGTTAATCGGTGGCAACCTAAGAATGGCTCGTTCGGTCGATCAAATTTTTATCTACGCAAAGGGATGGCTGCTTTCGCCGCTGGCCGGGCGCGCGCCTGACTGGGTCATTCAAATCACTTCGAGCCTGATCAACATCGCTGCCGTGCTCGGCGTTTTTCTCACATTGTTCGCCCTCATCTCAGTGCTCGAGCGGAAAATCCTCGGCCGAATGCAAAATCGTTACGGCCCGAATCGCGTCGGCCCTTTCGGCCTTTTGCAACCGGTCGCCGACGGAATCAAAATGTTAATCAAGGAGGACATCGTCCCGGCGCGCGCGGACAAGGTTGTTCATTTTCTGGCGCCAATTGTGGTTGCTGCCGCAGCGATCCTCGCGCTCGGCGTGATTCCCTACGGCCGGAACATGACGCCGTTCGTGATCGACGGCGGCATTTTGTTTTTCTTCGCGGTGGGATCGACCACGGAGCTCGCGGTGTTTATGGCGGGCTGGGGCAGCAACAACAAATTCTCCATGCTCGGCGCGATGCGTGCGATTGCCCAAATGATCAGTTATGAGCTGCCGCTCATCATCACTGTGCTCCCCGTGGTAATGGTGGTCGGTTCACTTAATCCCGACAAAATCGTGTCCGCGCAAAGATATTATTCGTTGGGGTTCGTGCCGCATTGGTTTGTTCTCACGCCGTGGGGTGCGACCGCTTTCATTTTGTTCTTCGTTTCCGGCCTGGTGGAATCGAACCGGACGCCCTTCGACGTGCCGGAAGGCGAATCCGAGATCGTGGCCGGGCACATGACCGAGTATTCCGGTTTCAAGTATGCCACCTTTTTCATGGCCGAATATCTCGGAATGTTCGCGGTTAGCGGCCTCGCGGTGACATTGTTTCTCGGCGGATGGCATGCGCCGGTCCCGTGGCTCGCGTTCATTCCGTCTTACGTCTGGTTCTTCGCCAAGCTGTCGATCTTGCTTTTCGTTTTCATCTGGGTCCGAGGCACGTTGCCGCGCATTCGAGTGGATCAAATGATGAACGTCGCGTGGAAGTTCATGCTTCCGATGGCCTTCACCTGTCTAGTTTCGGCGGCGGTCTGGCATTATGCCGGCCGCCGCTTGTCCGGGTGGCTTTGGTCATTCGCAGTCGTCGCGATTGTTTATCTAGGCTTGTCGCTGTTTCTCGACACCCGCAAAAAGTTTGCGCCGCGAACCTATCGTTTTGCCGAATGAACACTGTCGCCTTTACGATCGTCGCAATTTTCACGCTCACGTTCGCGCTCGCCGCCGCGACAAATCCGAGACTGATGCACGCGGCGCTCAGTTTCGCCGTGATGTTTGTCGGCATTGCCGCGTTTTTCTTTTTGCTCGGCGCCGAATTTGTTGGGCTGGTGCAAATTTTTGTCTACGTCGGCGCAGTCGCAGTCCTGATCGTGTTCACGATTTTGCTCACTCGCCGCGACGTGGAGAAGACGCGCGGCTTCAATTGGAGCGGCGTCGTTATCGCCATCCTGGTGTTCGCCGGTTTGGTCTGGCCGATTCTGAAAAGCACTTCGGTTTCAATTGCGCCGCCGGTCATCAAAGCGCTCACGGTAAAACAAATCGGCCTGGCTCTCATGGGCGCGTACGTCTGGCCGCTTCTCTGCGTTGGCGTTTTGCTCACCGCCGCGCTGATCGGTGCGCTCATCTTGGTCCTGGAAGACAAACGCCAATGACGTTGTCGATCTTTCTCATCGTTTCGGCCACATTGTTTTGCATCGGTCTGTTGGCCGCGCTGAGCCGGCGGCACGCTATTTTCATTTTAATCGGCATCGAGATGATGCTCGCGGCCGCGAACATCAATTTCATCGCGTTTTGGCGATTCGCACCGCAACCAGCGCAGCCGACCGGCGTCATGGTTGCGATTTTCTCAATCGCAATCGCAGCCGCCGAAGCTGCCATCGGTCTTGCCATGGTCATCGCCGTCTATCGGCACTTCCGCACAACCAACGTCGATCAACTCAATCAGCTCAAAGGATGAGTTCCTGGATCACGCATAACGTTTGGCTGATTCCGGCGACGCCGATCGTCGTTGCACTTTTTATTTTAAGCATTGGGAAGCACGCGCAGATGACGAGCGCAACGTTTGCGGTGCTCGGACAATTCGCGGCGCTTACGATGTCGATCTACGCCTTCGTTCCAACGCTGCAGACGGCAGGTTTTCGCATCGTCGAGAATTTCACCTGGTTCAAGTTCGGCGATCAGTCGCTGCGTATCGGTTTCGTTCTCGATCCGCTCGCCGCCGCGATGATGGTGATGATCACCCTTGTTGGTCTTTGTATTTTCGTTTTCAGCACCGGCTACATGGCCGACGACAAGAATTTCTCCCGGTTCTTCGCCTATCTTTCATTTTTCTCCGGCGCGATGCTCGGCGTCGTTGTCGCCAACAGTTTGTTGCTCCTGTTCGTTTTTTGGGAGCTGGTCGGGCTCGCTTCTTATTTGCTTATCGGATTTTGGATCGAACGGCCGAGCGCGGCGGCTGCGGCGAAGAAAGCATTCATCACCACACGTGTCGGCGACATGGGGTTTTTCCTCGGCCTTCTCTGGCTGTATCAACGCAGCGGCACGCTTTTGTTCTACGACGGCGGCCGCGGTTGTCTCGAGAGCGTCGCAGTGCTCGGCGCGAGCGCGACCTTCATTGCGCTTTTGATTTTTTGTGGTGCGGTTGGCAAGTCCGGCCAATTCCCGCTGCATGTCTGGTTGCCTGACGCGATGGAGGGTCCGACACCGGTCAGCGCATTGATCCATGCCGCAACCATGGTTGCCGCCGGCGTATTTCTGGTTGCGCGCGTCTACCCGATTTTCGCGGTGGGCGCCATCAACGGTGTGACGCCGTCGCTGGAAGTCGTGGTCTGGATCGGCGTGATCACTGGTTTGATGGCGGCGCTCATCGCCATCGCGCAATCCGACATCAAGCGCATTCTCGCGTACTCAACCGTGTCGCAGCTCGGATTGATGATGGTTTCGCTCGGTGTGGGCGGTGTCGCCGCGGGAATCATGCACTTGCTCGCGCACGGATTTTTCAAAGCGCTCCTCTTTCTCGGATCGGGCTCAGTCATTCATAGGCTGCATCACGAACAGGACATTCGCAAGATGGGCGGTCTGCGAAAGTTGATGCCTGTTACATTTGCGACTTACGCCGTCGGAATGATGGCGCTCAGCGGCGTGCCATTCTTTTTCTCCGGCGCTTGGACCAAGGAAGAAATCCTGCACGCGACCGCGGACTGGCCGCGATCGCACGTGCCGCACTATTTGATGATGATTGGCGTCGTGCTGACCGCGCTCTACATGACGCGGCAGATCATTTATGTCTTTTTCGGAAGCGCGCGCGCGAACGCTCAACACGCGCACGAAAGTCCAAGCGTGATGACCATTCCGTTGATCGTGCTCGCCATTTGCTCTGTCGCATTTGGGATCGTCCTCACGCCGGCGTGGCCATGGTTGCACGATTATCTCACTGGCGACTCAGCAACGTTGGAGTGGTCGAAGCTGATTCAGCCAATGTTGTTTGTGTCGCTCGCATTGGTTGGCGCTGGTCTTGGAATTGGCGTCGCGATTTATCGACGGGCCGGCGACGCCGATCCGCTTCAACAGAAACTGCCCGCTCTTTTTCGTTTTCTCGAAAACAAAATGTGGTTCGACGAACTCTACGATCGCACCGTCATTGCCATCTCCGCGCTGGCCGCGCGCGTCTCCGATTGGATGGATCGACATGTTTGGGACGGTCTCGTTCGCGGCTTTGGCTTTATCGGCCAAATATTGGGAGCGTTTACGACCGATACTGACGAAAACGTCATCAACGCCGGTGTCGATGAAACGACCGGCGGCGCGCGCGGTTTCGGCCGCGTGATGTCGCGACTTCACTCGGGCCAAATTCAAATTTATCTCGGCGCCGTCGCGCTTGGGATGCTGGCTCTTCTTCTTTTTTACGCATGGTTAACGTGATCAGCTTTCTCATTCTGATTCCCGTGGCCGGCGCGATCGTCCTTTACATCGGCCATGCGAAAAATCCACGGGTCGTTGCCTTCGTCTTCAATGCGCTCTCGGCGTTTTACGCGTTGATGCTCTGGCAAAAATTCGATGCCACGACGCCTGGTTTACAGCTCGTTGAACGCCATGCCTGGATTCCATCGATCGGCGCCGAGTACCTGGTCGGGATTGACGGACTAAGTTTGCTTCTCGTTTTGCTGACGTCGCTTGTTTTTCCATTCGCATTTTCCGCGCAACGGCTCGAGCGCGGCGCCTGCGCGCTCATGCTGGTGATGCAAGCCGCGCTCTACGGCACCTTCACCGCCCAGAATTTTGTTCTCTGGTTTTTATTTTACGAGATGAGCCTGGTTCCGGCGTTTCTGCTGATCAAAATTTACGGCGGCGAAAATCGGGATTACGCGGCGGTTAAATTCTTCCTCTACACATTTCTCGGTAGCGTCGCCATGCTGCTCGCGTTCCTCGGAATTTATCTTACGCGCGGCAGTTTCGATTTCGAAACACTCGCGCGGTTTGGAAAAACAGGGTTGGTCGCCGACAATCTTCGTTGGTTGGTTTTCGCCGGAATATTTCTCGGCCTCGCCGTCAAAGTCCCGCTCTTTCCATTTCACACCTGGCTCCCCGACGCCTATCAAACGGCACCGACCGGCGTTTCGATGGTGCTAACTGGCGCGCTCTCGAAAATGGGCGTTTACGGTTTCATTCGTTTGCTGGTCCCGCTGTTTCCGAATGAAATCAAAATCGCTGCGCCGTGGCTGCTCACGCTCGTTGTCTGCTCGATCGTGTTCGCGCCGCTGGCGGCCTGGGCTCAGCGCGATCTCAAACGCATGATCGCCTATTTGTCGATCAATCACCTGGGTTACTGCTTGCTCGGATTGTTAGGGATTGCTGCAGGGTCGACATCGTCGTTGATCGACAAACACGCGGCGTTCAGCGGCGTCTTTCTACAAATTTTCAATCACGGCCTGACCGCGGCGGCGCTTTTCTATTTTGTCGGCTTGCTCGAACAGCGGCGCGGCTTGCGCGGCGTCGACGACTTCGGCGGAATGATGCAACAGGCCCCGTTGCTCTGCGGGTGGATGAGCGTGGCGATGTTTTCTTCGTTAGGCCTGCCCGGCCTCAACGGATTCATCGGCGAGTTTTTGATTTTCAAAGGCTCCTTCGCGGTCGCGGCGTCGTTTACCGCCATCGCGGTCATAGGCCTTCTCTTCACTGCCGTCACGTTCATGCGCGTGATGCAATCGCTTTTCAGCGGTCCGCGTTCTGAAAATTGCGCGACGTTTCCCGATCTGCTCTTGAACGAAAAGCTCGTCATCGTTCCGGTCACGCTGCTGATGTTCGCGATCGGCCTGAATCCGCAGTTCATGTTCAACATCTTCAACGTCACGGTTGTCCAAATGACGCGATTGTTTAGCTAAGGCGCATGATCGCCTGGACGATTTACCTCACGTTCGCGGGCGCGGTTGTCCTGCTTTTTTTGCCACGCGAGTTTGCCAAATGGATCGCGCTTACGACGACACTCGCAGGTTTCGCGATCAGTCTCGAGACATTTTTTCGGCCTGATGTCGATCTTGCTCATTTCACAACGATCGTCCGCGTCCCATGGATCCCAGCGCTCGGAATGAACTATCACCTCGCGCTCGATGGCATCAGTTTGACGCTCATTCTCGTTACCGGTTTAGCCGCGATCAGCGCGGTTTTGTTTTCGTGGGATGTGAACGAGCGCGCGAACGAGTTTTTCTTCTGGCTCCTGCTGGTAGTCGGTGGTTCCTATGGCGTTTTCCTCAGTGCCGATCTCTTCCTGCTCTTTCTTTTCTATGAGCTGGTGATCGTGCCGAAATATTTCCTGATCGCGATCTTTGGTTCGACCAACAAGGAGTACGGCGCAATGAAGCTGACGCTGTATTCCTTTTTTGGCGGCGCACTCGTTTTCTTGGGAATCGTCGCGATCTATGTCAGCGGCGGCTCGTTCGATTTGAATCAGCTCTCTCAATTCCAGTTTTCGCCTCTACTGCAAGGGTGGGTCTTTCCGATTTTATTTCTCGGCT
>Ga0066388_100002637_pt1 | contig 11108 bp, 13 predicted proteins | sample PanSoiMetaGPlot6_FD_64539 | JGI IMG/M metagenome (GOLD analysis project Ga0066388, IMG submission 64539) | Tropical forest soil microbial communities from Panama analyzed to predict greenhouse gas emissions - Panama Soil - Plot 6 (Hybrid Assembly) | ecosystem: Environmental > Terrestrial >... | reverse complement strand
CTTGATCTGCGGGGATTTGGCGATTACCTCGACACGCCTCCCGGATGGCACGGTGACCGCCGAAGTCGCGCGCCGCCAAACTGACGGAACCTGGCGCTGGGTCATCGACCGATTCTCGATCTCCCCGTAAGTAGTGGGCAGAAAGCTGTGGTTACTTCTACCTCGTGCGTCCGGAAAGCGGCGGCGCCGCGTCCGGTGGCGACGACAACGCATGGCTCGCGACCATGGCGTCGCGGAACTGGCCGAACAGGTCGTTGATTGTGCTCGGCGAGTGTGGCACCAGCACAGTGTTGGTGCGATCGTTGGCGGCGATATCTTTCAGGGTGTCGAAATACTGTGTGACCAAGACGAGTTGCATCACGTCCTGCGGGGTAGCCCCGGCAACCGCTTTGGAAAAATCCTCAATCGAATCCTTCAGTCCCGCGATGATCGCTTTGCGCTGGTTGGCGATGCCTTCGCCCTGCAGACGCTTGGACTCGGCTTCCGCTTCGGCCTGTTTCACCAGCAGCAGTTTGTTGGTTTCTGCGCGGGAGACGGTCGCTTCCCGTTCGCGCGCCGCCGCGTTGATGTCGTTCATCGCCGCCTTCACCTTCGGATCAGGCACGATATCGGAGATGAGCACTTTTACGATGGTGTATCCGTATTCACGCATTGAAGCATCCAGCGAGTCGCGCAAGTCCTTGGCAATGTCCGCCTGGTTCAGGAACGTGTCGTCGAGCTTCATCTTGGGCACGTGACCCAGCACCACGTTGTAAACCATGGACTCGATCTGCTTGACGGGATCGGACAGCTTGTAAAACGCTGCTTCCACCGCATCCGGCATGACTTTGTACTGGATCGATACGGGGATCTGCACGAACACGTTGTCTTGCGTCTTGGTCTCCACCTGCACGTCGAACTGCAGCACCTTCATGCTCATGCGCCGCACCACGTTCTCGATGAATGGCGTTTTCCAGTTGAGTCCTGGCCCTGCGACCCGTGCGAATTTTCCCAGCCGTTGCACGATGGCTACTTCCGCAGTCTGTACCGTGAAAAACGACCCCAGCACTGCGGCGAGAAACGTTAGCAAAAACAACACACCAAAGACCGTGAACACCGTGGCGAAATCCATGTAAAAGTCTCCTTGGTCGCTTTAGCAAAAGTGTAGGGGAGAAGCTCTGCCCAGGCGCAGAGGAATCGGCAAGGTGTTGTGGGGAAGGTAACGTATCGCCGGTAAACGCGAAGGACAATCAGCGATTTGCCGGGCGGGGAAGATTGGGCTTGATGCCGAAATGTCCGCTGCCCCAGTTGCACAGCGATTCCATCAAGGGAACCAGTTTTTCGCCCGCCGCATTCAGCGAGTAGGTCACCTGCGGCGGCCTCGTTCCCGTGGCGCTGCGGGTCAGCACTCCGTCGAGCTGCAGCTCCCGAAGCTGGTCGGCCAACACCTTTTCCGACACGCCGCGCAGTTTCTTGCGCAGCTCCGCAAAGCGCCGCGGCCCAAACGACAGGTGCCATAGGATCTGCACCTTCCACTTGCCAGACATCACATTGATGGTCGCTTGCACTGGACAGCCATGATGGTCTTTCATGAGGCTCATCCTAACTCAGAATGCGGCCGCCGGTGCAAACTAGCCAATCGGCCAGGCCGGGCTTACAAAAAAGTGCGTACTTCCTGCCGGTTCCTGCGCCGTTATACCATCGGTGAGCTATTATCCGGGCTGCGCTCCAAGCCTCACACCCGCGCCGTGCCGCTTGTGCCTGCCCAAAAGGAAAGAACATGATACTTATCACTGGAGCTTCAGGAACCGTTGGCCGCGAAGTGTTGTCCGAAGTGCGCAAGACCGGCAAGCACGTCCTTGCGATGTACCGCAGCGCTGAAGATGCTCGCAGCGCACCCGCGGGCGTCACCGCGGTGATTGCCGATTTCGCCGATCAGACCGCTTTGCAGAAGGCGTTGCCCGGCGTGGGCGCAATTTTTCTGGTATGTTCGCCCGTGCCGGAACTCGTCCAACTGGAAAGCAATGTCCTGGATGCCTGCAAGGCCGCTGGTGTGAGCCACGTGATACTGAATTCCGCACTGGGCGCCGGGGATTATCCCAAATCGTTTCCTTCCTGGCACCGCAAGGTGGAGGACAAATTAAAAGCGTCCGGTCTCGGCTATACCATCTTGCGTCCCAACACCTTCATGCAAAATATGGTCACCTACTATTCGCAGAGCATCCGCGCGCAGGGCGCGTTCTACTCGTCCATGGGCGATGCCAAAATCAGCTTCATTGACGTGCGCGACATCGGCGCAGCCGCGGCCAACATCCTCGCGGCGCCCGCCGCGCATGCCGGGCAAATCTACGAACTGAACGGTCCGGAGGCGTTTTCCTTCGCCGATGTTGCCACGATGATCTCCAAAATCGTGGGCAAGCCCGTGCAATTCGTGAATACTCCAGAGGAGGCCGAGGGCAAGGCCATGCTCGACCTGGGTATGCCCGAATGGCAGGTGAACGCGCTGCTCGACCTGCACCGGTATTACACTGTCGAGAAAAAAGGCGCTGACGTTACACCGGTTTTGGAAAACCTTCTGGGGCGCCCGGCGATTCGCATGCAGCGGTATCTAACGGAAAACAAGAATGCGTTCCGCAGCCAGGCCGCCGGCGCGTAGCTAGTTGGAACTGTGATTCCGAGCGTTTTTTGCGAGGAGAACCTGTTTTTCGTAAGACCCGAAGGAAAAAGCAGGTTCCTCGGGCAAATACCGCCCTCGTAATGACAAGGTGAAACCCTGATAGAAAGAAAGGAGAAGCCCATGGCCTCTGCTCAACCATTCGGTGCCGTCAATCCGAAAACCGGCATGACTCACGAGGAAATGCGGGAGTTTGTCCGCAACCACTTCGAAGAGTTCGTGAACCGCAAGAACCTCGAAATCGGCATCGTAAACTTCGCGCCGGAATTCGTGGACCACGGCACTGATGTTCCCCCCGGAACGCCGCCGGGTCCGACTGGTGCCATGCAATACGTCGGCGGGGCCCACAAGAAATTTCCTGACCTGCATGTGGACATTCTGGATCTGGTTGCCGAAGATGATCGCGTGGTGGTCTACAACCGCTGGGCCGGCACGGAAGCCGCAACGGGCAAGAAGTACGAATTCTCCGGCATTGTCATCTGGAGAATCGGCCACCGCCAGTTGGTCGAACGCTGGGCCTTCTTGTCACAAGCCAAGCAAGTGTAGCGGCCGTCTCCTGAGGCCGGGGGTCTTTAATCCGCGTTCGCTTCATAGTGGGTCAGAACCACCTCTATAGCGAGCCGCGGAGGCCGAGAGCCTCCGCGTTTTCCCGCATCGCGGCAATACAAAAGGCGATGTGGTCGTCCAGAGAGACGCCGAGTTCTTCGGCGCCCTTGGTCATGTCTTCCCGGCTGACTGCGCGAGCAAAAGCCTTGTCCTTCATGCGCTTTTTCACCGAGCTGGCTTCCAGATCCAGGATGCTTTTCGACGGCCGCACATAAGTGCAAGCCGTCAGGAAGCCGGCAAGTTCGTCGCAGGCAAAAAGCGTATGCTCCAGCGGCGTCTGCCGCGGCGTGTTGCAATAATCCGCGTGCGAAAGAATAGCCCGGACGACCTCCTCGGGGTAGCCCCGCTCGCGCAGAATCTTGGCGCCTTCGGCTGGGTGCTCGCGGTCGGGAGCATGTTCGGCGTTCGGCCAGCGCTCATAGTCGAAGTCGTGCAGGAGGGCGGTGATGCCCCAAAGCTCCTCATCCGCTCCGGATTTCCGTGCGTAAGTGCGGACACAGGCTTCGACAGCCAACATGTGCTTGCGTAGGCTTTCGGATTGTGTATATTCGCAGACAAGGTTCCAGGCGTCTTCGCGGGTCGGCATTAGGGCTCCTGATCGGGAAGGAAAAGTGTAGCAGGGTGGCGCGCGCAGTGGCTGGTCGGTTTGAGAGGAGCGGGTCTCGGGAGGCAGGTAACTCTTTCCCGGTTCGATTTCTCCGGGTGGGGCAGGCCTGTTTGTGGAGGGGATTTTTCAGCTAGCCCTCTGCCGCGGCGATTTGTCGAGCAAGAGCGCTGTGCCGGAATGAAAAAATGTGCGGAATTGAAAACCCGGGTCGCAAGGCAACGAAAACACAACCTGTAGTTGTCGAAGCAATCGCTAGATACTAGCGGCTGTTGAAGGCTGTGCCGCCCGGCCCGCCGGACAGGCGAAAACAGGGCGGAAACCAGGACAATTTCGGGCGTTTTCCGCCAAAAAAATCGAAATTTCCTATTGACAAGAAATGGCGCTTCGAGTGACACTCCCATCGCGCCAGTAATGCCTTCCCCCAAGAACGCTCCGACGTTCCTTCCTATCCGCACGCCGGAAATAAAGACAAGCCAACGAGGAGTGCCGGTGTCCGCACACATGGATAAAGAAGCAACGATGAACTCCCTGGAGATGGACCGCGAAGTCATTCGCTGCAAAACCTGTGGCCTTGTTCAGTACCGCACGCGCACCGGCAATTGTCGCCGCTGCGTACGCGCATTGCCGCAGCGCATGGAGTATCTCATTCCGCAGGAGGCTCCGCAGGAACAGGCGGCGCCCGAGGCGGTCTCGCCGAAGTTCGCGAATCAGCAGACGGTCGAGAACATCGGCCAGCGCATTCGCCAGCTCCGCGAGTCCCGCGGAATGACCCAGAGCCAGCTGCAGTCGAAGTCCAAGGTCAGCCGTTCTTACCTCTCGCGCATCGAGAGTGGGCAGATGACCCCAAGCCTCGGCACGCTGGAAAAAATCTCCGAAGCGCTGAGCGTCGGCCTCAACCGTTTCTTCATTCCCGAATCGGACGGCGAGGCGCTCCTCGAGGATCCGTTCATCCAGGGGCTGCGCCCGTTTCTGCGGCAACTGGACTGGGAACAGTGGCAGTCCATACTCAAGAGGCTCCAGGCCATCAGCGACCATGTGAACGCGGCGCCAATCAATCTCCGCCCTATCGGTAACCCGGCTCGGCTCCCGCAGCCCGCGCCGGCGAATGGCAATGGGCAGCACGGGCACATCGGTCACGCCAGCCATTCGAATGGGCTGATCCCCGCGCAAGCCCATGGTCAGCCGCAGGGATATTCGCTGCGGAGACCCGGCATGCCGGTGTTTCAAAGACCGCTCGCACGGTAAAGGAAAAAGTTCGGTCAGGGGTTAGGGAAAACGAGACGGCGCTCCGGTCACAGCCCGGGGCGCCGTTTCTGTTTTTTTGGGTAGAATGACTCGGGCATTCCAATCGGTAAAGGAAACCCGGATAAGTGTTCCTCTTTCCTTACAAACTCAGTCGAGAACACGCCAGGGGTTGTCGTCTGTCTCATTGCAATAAACAGTGCATTGCTCGTTCGAACGTGGCTTGATGGTCCAAGTGACGTCCTCTTTATGAAATATGGATTCATACCCGCGCACCCGCATGTATCCACGGCTTTCGCCTCGATGTTTCTGCATAGTGGTTTCTGGCATCTTTTTGGCAATATGTGGTTCCTTTGGATGTTCGGCAATAAGGTCGAAGAAATGTTGGGTGGCGGGATCTTCTTTCTCGTCTGCCTCGTGCTGCGAATTTGGCGGAGATTTCCTTACCCCTTCAATACGACTTCCACCATTCCATGCGTGGGTGCCTCTGGAGCCATCATGGGAATCGCTGGCTGTTTCTTTGTGCTCTATCCGAGGGCGAAGTTTGACCTTGTTTTCTACTTCCGATTCTGGGAACTGAAGGCAATTCATACCTATACAAGCATAGCGGTCGGTGCGTGGTTTGCCGAGCAAGCTCTCCTTGCTTATCTATGGAATTGAAATCATTCTCCGTTGCTTTTGGGCTCACGTCGGCGGATTTGCCGTTGGATTGATGGTGGGGGCCATCGCAATTCTGCTTATGCCAAGGAGAAAGAGAATTGTTCTTGCAAGAGCAAGACTAAAGTCGCGCAAAATGCGTTTCAACGAGGAAGCGGACGCGAGCTTGCACCTTAAGTATTAAGGCAATAAGACTGTTTTGTCCTGCTGCGCCTCAGGACGGTGTGCTCAAAAACGACTGCCCACTCCGGAAGCTATTGGTGAAGCGCACCCTAACGAACCAGAAAGTCATCAACAGCAGCGGAAGAACGTCCAGGACAAGTAGCGCGTGGGTTTCGCGCAGGATTGCGGGAAACAGGTGTGGCCGCGCGATGAACACCGAGGCGGAAGCGATAAACCACGCAAAGCACATGCGCCACAAATGGCGCGCGATGCGCTGGGTGCCGAAAAGTCCGCCCCGCCAAATCATGCGCAGGTCGCCCGTGGCGGACAGCAAAGCCACCGAAGCCAGGAAGAAGTACATCGGGGCGGGCACATTATCTTTTGTGCCGGTCGCGCTCCTCGCCGCCTCCAGTCCGAAGGTGGCGATGACGGTTCCAAACGCTAGAGCGGCCAGAAAACCGGCCCAGTCAAAAACGCGCGTTTCGCCGTCCTGACGCCGTGCGGTCGCCCAGGCCGTGGCCACCAGGTAGAACGTCAGCAGCCCTCCGAAAACATTGCTCGTTTGATGTTTCAGGAGCGCCAGATACGCACCGGCAGACGACATGGTGAGCATCGAGACGAAAAACACGTTTCCCGCCAGGCCGTGGTACGGTGAGCCTTTGCGGGACGCCATCGCCGCGAACCCGGAAAGCAGCCCAATTGTTCCGGCGCAGATATGAACCAGCAGTAGGGGCGAATAGTGCATTTTTTGCGTCCCTTTCGCGCCGCCATCATACGGCTGTAGCCGCATGGGCTTTTGCCGGGGTTAGCGCGATCAGTGTCAGCCCGATGACAATGAACAGGGTGGTGCCCGCCAGCAGATGCATGCGTTCGCCCGCATCGCCCAGCGATTGCACCGCCATCACCGCGGCGTGCGCCACGCTCGACCATGCCGCGAAAGCGATCAGGCTGCGGTGCGCGGACGGATTGCGCGAAGCGATTAGCAGAAAAACCCCCAGCGTGACGTAAACGCTCAACATCATCTGCAAAGCCTCTTCCCCGCGGAGCGTCAACAATGGGTAGATCAAGGCCAGAAACAGCAGTCCCACGATTACCAGCACAACCTTCAGCGCTTTTTCGCGAATCATGATGTCCTCCGTTTAAGGAAAGGAATCCGGACAACGCCAAATCATGGGGTATTTAGTTTCTGGAGAATCTTCACGGCATTGCGGTTCTTGGGATTGAGTTCCAGCGATTTCTGATAGTTGACGATGGCCAGCGCTTTGTCGCCATCGTTCATATACGCTTCGCCTAGGCTGTCGTAAACGTTGCTCGATTGCGGATACGCTTCCACGTTGAGCTGGAAGATGCGGATGGCGTCCTTGAGCTTGTTGGCGCGGAGAAGTTGATATCCGAGATTGTTCAGCTCGTTTTCCTCAAAATTGTAGGCGCCGGGCGTGGTGGCCTTAAGCTCGTGGTACCGCTTGGCCGCGGCATTCACGCCGCTGGACGCGATGGTTGCCGAAATCGTGTCGGCGATGGATATGCGGCTGTCGTAGGCCGCCTTCACTTTCGGCGCCCACTGGGCTGCTGCCGTCGCGAAAATTCCCGCGCCCGTGCCGAGCGTCAGCACAAACAACAGGGCAGCCGTAGCCATACGGCGCAGCATGCCCGGATGATCCTGCGCGTGGAAATACAATTCCAGAACCGCCAGCGGCAGCAGGTATTCCGCATACGCCCAGAATACTGGCAGCGGCCCGCTGAAATTTGTCGCATCGAAGCCGATCGGGCCGAACAGCAGCACGGTCAGCGTAAATCCCACGCGAAAGAACCACGAGCCGCTGCCCACCAGAAATAGGCGAAGCGCCCAGCGGCGATGCGTTTTGAAATCGCGCGCCATCGCATAGCGCAACGCCAGAATTGCAAAAACGACAAGCAGAACGCCGCTCAGTGAAATAGGGAAGCGCTGAAAGCCGCTGAAAGGAATCCTTTTGCTGAAGAGCGTCATGTAAAGACCGGTAATTCCCTGCGTAAAGGCCGCGAGCAGGTAGAGACGCCCGTTCCAGCGATGAAACACCGGGAACCGGTTTCGGATTTGCGGAATAATCTGAAACGCTCCGGCAATGCTTATGAGCGTGGCGAAAAGAATATGCCCGACGATGGCGGCATTGCTCATCGTCGAGTTCGCCGAATACTGCGCGATCAGAACCTTGTTCCACGCCTGGAATCCGCCGCGCAGCGCTGTCAGCGCATAAAAGGATGCGATGGTAAACGCGAAGGCGAATTGCCCGGCGACGGCCACCACGAACCAGAATTTCGCCGCAACTTTCAAGGCGTTCTCCGCAAAAGAATCCAGTTCCAACCGGGGGGTCAGTACCGCTGTGCTCATGACGTTTCTCCTTATGCGAGAAAGGAAAACCAGGGAATCAGAGTGGCTGGCGGTACCGGCGCACCCGCGCGGCAGCCACCAGAAAAATTGCGGCAAACATCAGGCCGAACCATAGTCCCGGCGATGCGAGAAACGCGCTGGGGGTCAGGTGCATCCTGGGATCCATGGGCATGGCGCCGCTATGCGCTTCGTCATTGACGGCCCCTCGGCCTCCCGCGAAGCGGTATTGCATGAACACCGCAAAATACGAAGTGTGAAACGCGATCTTCTCGAAAACACCAATGGCAAACGGCGGCAAGACCGCCCAGAGAAACGGCGCGCGGCGCGCCCACGCGGAGACCAGCAGCAACCACCCATATAACGGCGCATACCAGAGCATGTGCGCGGTCACCAGGTGATACAGCAGCATGAACAGGGCCTGGTACAGCTCCAGCCGGCTCCAGAACGCGCTTACACTTTGTCCGCTGGCCAGCAAAACCATGCTGCTCAACAGCAACATGATCGATTCGGTGACCACGGTAATCGCGAAGGTGACCACCGGCATTACTATCAGCGGAATGCAGGCCTTTGCCAGCACCGTAGTGAAATCGGAAACCGGCAGCGACTTCCAGAACAAAATGCTGCGATCGCGGCGCTCGCCGTAAAGCGCGTCGATCGAGTAGAAAATGCTCACGATGAATGCGGCCCCCATGATCAGGCCGGCCGCAAAGTTGAACGGCTGGGCAAGCGCTTCTCGCTGGTGAGCCGGGTCGAGTGTCATCGCATGGCGCATCGTGTGGGGCAAGGGAACCAGAACGAACACATAGCCGAGCAGAATCACGCCGGCGATCGCCAGCGGTGCGAGATAGATCGAACGGTATTCCCACAGTTCGCGACGCACGCACCAATAGAACAAGCGCCCCGGGGACATAACGGCCGGCGCGAGCGCCTGTGACTGTAGGGCCGATTCGGACACCGCATTCGATGGCGTGTTCATCGGGCCGCTCCTTTCCCCGCGCCGCCGTTCCCGCTCAGCATGGCCACGAACAAATCGGCGATGCTCGGCGTGCGCACGTCGCCTAACGCGGCCAGTTGCTGGCGGTCCACGCCGTCAAAAAGCAGAACACAGCGGCCGAGCATCTGGCGCTCATAAATCGGCTTCCGCGCGCGCGCCGCGGCGAGTTGCTCCGCGCCCACTGCCACTTCCGCATAACGCGATTCGAACTCTTCCATGCTGCAATCGAGCACGATGCGCCCGCGATGGATGAACATCAGGTCGGTGAGAATGTGCTGGACTTCTTCCACTTGGTGCGTGGTCACCACGATGGTGCGGCTACCGTCGAAATAATCGTTCAGCAGGGAATCGTAAAACTGCTTGCGATACAGAATGTCCAGGCCCAGCGTCGGCTCGTCGAGCACCAGCAATCGGGCGTCAATGGCCATCACCAGAGCGAGGTGCAGTTGCGTCACCATGCCCTTCGACAATTCCCGCACTCTGCGATTGCGCTGGATGTCCGTCTTCGCCAGGAAGCCTTCCGCCTTGGCGCGGTCGAATCGCGGGTGCACCCCGGCCAGATAGTCGAGCGCCTGCGAGACCCGCAGCCAGCGCGGCAACACGGCCACATCTGCGATAAAGCAAACGTCACGCATCAGTTGGTCGCGCTCCGCCCACGGGTTGCGCCCCAGCACTTTGAGCTCGCCCTGATACGGCGCCAGGCCGAGCATGGCGTAGAGCGCGGTGGTCTTGCCAGCGCCGTTGGGGCCGATCAGTCCTAGAATGCGGCCCTCTTCGACGCGCAAATCCACGCCGTCCAGCGCCACGGTGGTGCCAAACGTTTTGCGGAGGCCGCGTGCTTCGATGCAGGTCATGGCTTAGCGCTCCTCCTCCTTCGTAGGTTTCATTGAGGGCTGGCCCGCGCCGTTCTCGAACAGTTCTTCCGGCTTCAACCCCAGACGTTGCATCGTCGCGCGAACCCTTGGCCACTCTTCCGTCAGAAATTTCTGCCGCTCCCCTCGCAGCAGCAACGCGCGCGCCCCTTGCTTGACGAACATGCCCAAACCCCGCCGCTTTTCCACCAGCTCCTCGTCCACCAGCTCCTGATAGCCCTTGAGCACCGTCAGCGGATTCACGCGATAGTCGGCCGCGACACTGCGTACCGAGGGAAGAGGATCGCCTTCCTTGAGCCGGCCCTCAAGGATCAGCTCCACCACACGGTCGCGCAGTTGGCGGTAGATCGGCTGACTGTCGTTCCATTCGCGGTCCATCAAGACGTTTGCAGACTCCGATAGTGTTATACATAACTATAACACTGATTCGATGTCAAGTCCTTTTTCCTGGTTCTCAGGTTGGTTAGCTAAAACTTTTAAATTTAGTTGGTTACGGCAGGTTGGTCATTCTCGTATCACGGCGACCTTAGCCGCGGGAGCTTCCAGGCGCATCAACCGGTGATTTGAATCGAGGTAGAGAAGCACCTCCAGGTCCGACGTGCTGACCTTGAGCGACTCGTACGATTTGCCGTCGGCAGTGGCCGGGCCGGGCGAGTCCACGGTGATCGTGCCGGGTGTCAGGTCCTGGGGAACCAACACGGGAAAAGTTTGCTGGCCGCGCTTCGACCAATCGTAAAGGTGCGCGAGGACTTCATATTGATGATAGAGGTTGTTGTCCAGAATGGCGATCAGCGGCGAGCCAAAGGAGTTTTCCTGTTGAAACGGCCGCGCTCCCTGGACCTGCAGCGTCGTCTTCGCAACCCCATTACTAAAAACAATGCTCGCGCCATTCGACTTGTCGGTCTGTGTGGTCCAGTCATAGCTAACTGGAATGCCGTTCGCTTGCA
>Ga0066388_100002636_pt1 | contig 11108 bp, 5 predicted proteins | sample PanSoiMetaGPlot6_FD_64539 | JGI IMG/M metagenome (GOLD analysis project Ga0066388, IMG submission 64539) | Tropical forest soil microbial communities from Panama analyzed to predict greenhouse gas emissions - Panama Soil - Plot 6 (Hybrid Assembly) | ecosystem: Environmental > Terrestrial > Soil... | reverse complement strand
ACTTGCGCTATTTTCAGCCGCTGAAGTTGAGCCAGCGGACTGCGCATGAGCGACTACGGCGCATCTGCTTTACGGACTACGATCGCGAGATCGTATTGCTCGGAACGCACAAGATCGAAAACGGAGAGCAGGAAGTGATTGCGGTCGGAAGGTTGAGCAAGCTTCACTGGCGCGATGAAGCGGAACTGGCCGTGCTGATTCACGACGGATTCCAGCATCTGGGCATCGGCACCGAACTTTACCGGCGGCTGATTGCGATCGCGAAGGATGAAAAGCTGCGCCGATTGCAATGTACTGTCCTGGCGGAGAACCGCGAAATGCGCGCCATCTGCGAAAAGTTGGGGTTCCAGATGCGCATTGACATGGACGACGGAACGGTGACAGCGGAACTGGACTTATAGTCCACTACTGCGACCAAGAGTCGCCATCCGTACGAATCACAAACGGACCCGGCGCCGCGAACGGCTGACGGAATTCCCTTCCCCTATATAATTCGTCCTCTATAATTCGTCCCCGCCGAGAACCGGCTGGTTCTATTTCCATGGAGAAGAACTCACGATGCGGTCTCTTTTCTCGATCTTTGCGTTAGTCGTCCTGTCGATTGCTAGTTTACCCGCGCAGCAATCGGATACCACCAAGAGCAAAGCCTCAAAACCGAAGGCCGAGCAAGCGGCAACGAAGCCATCGGAAACCAAACCGGACGCCGCCATCAAGCCTATAGAAGAAAAGAAGCTAGAGTCGGAGAAGCCGGAATCTCAAGACAAGGACAAGGAGAAAGAAGAACACTACGACGTGAGCGAGGTGGCGCCCGTGGTGACGCATCACCAGGCCACGGTGGACGGGAAAGTGTTGCGCTACGCCGCGACCGCGGGGCGCCTCCCGATAAAGCGCGGCGACGGCAAGATCGAAGCGGAAATGTTTTTCGTGGCTTATACGTTGGATGGGCAGGAGCCCGGCCGGCGTCCGCTTACTTTCGCCTTCAATGGCGGTCCTGGGTCGGCAACTGTGTGGCTCCACATGGGAGCCGTGGGGCCGAAACGAGTGGCATTGCTGCCCGATGGGTTCATGCCGGCGGCGCCGTATCGCATTGCGGACAATTACTCCACGGCACTGGACAAGACTGATCTGGTGATGGTCGATGCGATCGGGACGGGTTTCAGCCGCGCAGCGAACACCGAGCTATCGAAGAAGTTCTGGGGTGTGAAAGGCGACATCGAAGCTTTTGGAGAGTTTATCCGGCTCTACATAACGCGCTATGAGCGCTGGACCTCACCCCTATTTCTGCTAGGAGAAAGTTACGGGACGACGCGCGCCGCCGGGGTCGCGGGCTACCTTGCGGATCACGGGATTTCGTTCAACGGCATTGTGCTGCTTTCCACGGTGTTGAACTTCGAGACACTGGAGTTCACCAAAACGAACGATCAGCCTTACATCCTGATTCTGCCTTCGTACACGATGATTGCTGCTTACCACAAAAAGCTGCCGGCGGAACTGGTGCAGGACCTCGCCAAGACACGGCAGGAGGCGGAGCACTGGGCGTCGACGGAGTATGCACAGGCATTGGCCAAGGGCGACGCCTTGACGCCGCAAGAGCGGCAAGCCGTCATCGACAAGATGTCGCTATACACGGGTCTGAGCAAGCAAGTCATCGACGATGCCAATCTGCGAGTTGATGTCGCGAAGTTCACGCACTACCTGTTGATCGATCAGAAGCTTCGGGTGGGGAGGCTCGACGGGCGTTTCAAGGGGCCAGACCCGAATGGCTTGATGGACACGCCTTTCTACGACCCGACAGCCGCCGCCATCCTGCCGCCTTATACGAGCGTCTTCAACAATTATGTGCGGGCCGAACTCGGGTACAAATCAGACATGCCGTACAACGTCTTCGCATTCCAGGCGAACACGGGGTTTTCGCGGTGGGAATGGGGAAGCGCGATCGAGGGCTTCCCTGATACTGCGGCAGCCCTGCGGCAGGCTATGACCAAGAACCCGTACCTGAAGATCCTGGTCATGCAGGGGTTTTACGATCTGGCGACTCCTTATTACGCTGCAGAATACACGTTTGATCATCTCGACTTGCCTGCCGGCTACCGCAAGAACATCTCCTTTGCGACTTATGGCGCGGGACACATGGTGTATGTACACGGCGAGTCATTAATCAAGTTCAAGCGCGACCTGATATCCTTCATCGATAAAGCGACCAGCCAGTAGGGGCTTACAGGTGCTCGAGCCTACCGGTGCTCGATGAGGATGCGGCTTTCAGCTTGAGGCGGAGAAAGGCCATCCTCGACACCGGCACTGCGGTAACCAGGCTTTTCTTGCGCGACAACAAGGGTTGGGTTACAAACATCGCAGAGGCCCTCTCATGATGCGTCGCTTGGCCTTCCTTCCTATTGTTTGTTTTCTGCTGTGTCGGGGTGTGTCTGCCCAAGAGGCAAAGAGTCCTGTGGTGAAAACCGTTGCGCAGGACTATTCGCAGGAATCTTTCGTGATCGAGCAGTTGTCGACAAAGTATCGCTTCGAGAACGATGGAACCGGCAGGAAGGAAGTAGTGGCCCGAATCCGGGTACAGAGTGAAGCGGGAGTGGAGCAGTGGGGACAACTGGTCATCGGGTACAACTCTGCCAACGAGCGAGTGGAGATCCCGGACGTGCGCGTGCAGAAGGCCGATGGCACGGTAGTCAGCGCACCTCCTGATGCGGTGCAGGATTTGAGCGCTCCGATGGAACGCGATGCGCCGGTATACACGGATTATCGCCAAAAGCACATTACGGTGCCTGGGCTGCGACCGAACGAAGTGTTGTTGTACGACATCGTGACGGTCATTCACACCCCGATGGCCCCCGGCCAGTTCTGGATGGAACACGATTTCGACAAGCGCAACATCGTCCTGAATGAGGATTTAGAGATCAACGTTCCGCGCGAGCAAGTCGTCAAGCTGAAGAACAAGCCGGGGTCAGAGCCTGAAATCCGCGAACAGCATGAGCGGCGCATCTACCGGTGGACCAGCATGAATTTGGTTCGCGAGGAAGACGACAAAGAAAACAAGAAGAAGAAAAAGAAGCGGGAGGAGGAAGCTCCTGCGGTCCAGCTGACTACGTTCAAGAGCTGGCAGGAAGTGGGGCAGTGGTATGCGGGACTGGAGAAGGATCGAAGGGTGCCAACGCCCGAGATTCAGGCGAAAGAAGAAGCTCTTACCAAGGGCATGGGCTCAGATGCGGACAAGGTCCAGGCACTCTATGACTTCGTTTCAAGCAATTTCCGGTACGTGAGCCTGTCACTCGGGGCTGGTCGCTATCAGCCGCACGCCGCAGCAGACGTCTTTCACAATCAGTATGGAGACTGCAAGGACAAGCACACGCTGCTGGAGGCGATGCTGGAAGCAGCGGGATTCCACGCGTCGTCGGTGCTGATCAACTCAAGCCGGAAGCTCGATCCGGACGTGCCGTCACCTTCGCAGTTCGATCACGTCATCAGCCTGGTGCCTGTTGGCAAAGACGACATCTGGATGGATACGACAGCGGAAGTCGCACCGTACCGCCTGCTCTCGTTCAACCTGCGGGACAAACAGGCGCTGGTCGTGCCACCGGATGGCGCGGGACGACTGCAGAAGACGCCGGCTGATCCGCCCGTCGCCAACACACAACTGCAAGAACTGGACGGCAAAGTGAACGAGGTTGGCAAGTTGACGGCGCACGTTCACTACATTGTGCGAGGCGATACAGAGTTACTGATGCGGGTCGTCTTCCGCCGCGTGCCCAGCCAGCAGTGGAAGCGGCTGGTTGAAACCATCAGTGCGATGGGCGGGCTGGATGGCGATGTGAGTGACTTGAAGATTGGCGACACGACTGCGACGCGGCAACCATTCGAGTTCGAATACCAGATCACCAAAGCGAACTACTTCGACTGGTCGAAGAAGAAATCCCAGCTGACATTACCACTCTCGCAAGCGTCGCTACCTGATGCCGACGATGATGCATCGGATTCAGACGCAGACGCGATCAAGTTCGGACCTCCGGGAGAAATGACTTACCGGATCAAGCTCGAGCTTCCGGCAAAGTATGCGGCTCGCGCGCCGCTGCCGTTTTCGCTGAAACGTGATTATGCCGAATACCAGGCCAGCTACAATCTCGACGGCAACGTATTTACCGCGGAGCGAAAGCTCGTGGTGCGGGAACGGGAACTGCCGAGTTCGCGAGCGCGCGATTACTTGGCGTTTCGGCGCGCAGTATTCTCTGATCAAGCGCAACAAGTCCTGATCGAGAGCACTGTCGCTGGAACGCCGACCCCACCACCGAACCTGAAGGCTGATGATCTGAATGACAGCGGACTGGCAGCTCTGCAGGGCGGCAACCTGGCTCTGGCTTTGACTCTTCTGAAGCGCGCGGTAGAAATCGATCCGAAGCACAAGGCAGCCTGGAACAACCTGGGCAACGCTTATCTGGCAGAACGTAAGACGACAGATGCGGTGGCCGCGTTTCAGAAACAACTAGAGGTGAATCCCTACGACGAGTTCGCGTACGACAACATGGGCCGGGCGTACTGGCTTGACCGGAAATACGAAGAGGCCGCGAACGCATTTCACAAACAGATCGAGATTAACCCGCTGGACAAGTTCGCGCATTCCAACCTGGGCGCGATGTACACCGAGTGGCACAAGTTCAACGATGCGGTTGGCGAACTGGAGAAAGCGATTTCGCTCGCGCCAGACGATCCGCTCTTGCAGGTTAATCTCGGCGATGCCTACCTGAATCTGGGGCAGGACGACAAGGCCCTAACCGCGTTCGATCGCGCGGTGGACATCTCGGCCAGTCCAGTCGTGTGGAACAACATCGCTTATCAGCTGTCGTTGAAGAAGGCTCATTTGGATAAAGCGCAGCAATACGCGGAGTCGGCGGTCGCGGCCACGGCTGCGGAATTGCGCAATCTGACGCTCGAGCAACTGAACGTGCGCGATCTCGGGCTTGTGCCCTCGCTGGTTGCGTACTGGGACACTTTGGGATGGGTGTTGTTCACCCGCGGCGACTTCGACAAAGCCGAGAAATACGTGGCTGCCGCATGGCTGCTGGGACAGCATGGCGAAGTGGGCGATCACCTGGGGCAGATTTACGAAAAACAGGGGAAGAAAGAGGAGGCCATTCACACCTATGCGATGGCCTTGAACGGATTCAGGCCGACGCCCGAGACAAAAGAGCACCTCCAGAAGGCGGCGGGCACGGGGAATTCGAAGGTTACCGAAAAGTACAAGGACGAACTGCGGCAGTTGGGAACTTTTCGGATTCCAAACCCCAAGAAAGTCTCGGGCAACGCCGACTTCTTTCTTCTGCTGACGCCGGAAAAAGGTAAAACCAAAGTGGAAAACCTGAAGTTCGTCAGCGGCACAGAAAATCTACGCGACTTCGTTGGAGCGCTGCGGACGATCGATTACAAGGCGAGTTTTCCGGACGACTCACCGACCAAAATTCTTCGCAGGGGAACGCTCACGTGTAAGAGCGCAGACGGCAATTGTCTTTTTGTGTTCGTGCCACCTGATGACGTACACGCTGTCGATTAAACCGACTCGGCTAAGCCCCGTCGCTCACAAAATCCCTGGCTTCCGTTTGTGCCAGGGCGTCGCTTGTTCGAACGCATGCGCAAGCGAGAGAACCGGAGTCTCTTTCCAGTGAGGGCCAGCGATCTGCAGCCCGATGGGAAGGCCCGTCGCGCTGAATCCGCAAGGGACAGAAATTGCCGGCAACCCCCAAACATTAAACGGACGAGTGTTTCGTAACAAGACGAGTTCGCGGGGACGAAGCATTTCCGGGTGTTCCTTGAGTTCGTCTATGGCAGGAGGAAGAACCGGGACCGTAGGCATTACGAGTAAATCTACGTCCCTAAAAATGGCGTCTATGGCCTGCCTCGATTTAGCCAGCTTCAATTTCAAGGCGGGAATGTCGTCCTTCGAAACCCGTTCTCCCGCGCGGATGCGCCGGAGTGTTTCCGGCTGGTAAAGTTCCGGCGTCCTGCTCACCCAAGCAGCGTGGTACGCGTACGATTCGGCCGACTGGAGCGAACGATCGGCGTCGACGTCGATTGACACCTCGCGCACTTCCCTCGTCATTTTTCCGAGGATAGCCAGTGCCTGCTCAACGCTCGAACTCACTTCGGGATCCAAATCCTCAAAGAAGTAACGCGGCACGCCAATCCGGAGATGCTCAACCGGCGCCGATAACGCGTCGAGGTAGTTGGGAATGGATGCGTTGGCAGAGGTGGGGTCCTGAGGATCGTGGCCGGCGACCACCTGAAGAACTACCGCTGCGTCAGCAACGGATGAGGTTATTGGCCCGACATGATCGAACGACGAGGCCAAGGGAATCACTCCGCGCACACTGACGCATCCGTAAGTTGGTTTGAGGCCCACGACGCCGCACTGGGATGCGGGCTCGCGAATCGATCCGGCGGTATCGGTTCCGACCGCCGCATAGCACATTTCGGATGCGACGGCTGCGGCCGATCCACCTGAAGATCCACCGGTGATGCAAGCCGGGTTCCAGGGATTCCGCACCTCACCGAAATAACTGATCATCGAGCTGCCGCCGTAAGCGAACTCGTGGAGATTCTGTTTTCCCAGGAATATGACCCCCGCCTCTTTCAAGCGGCGGACAACCTCCGCGTCCTCATTGGGCACTCGGTCCTTGAACAGCACACTTGCCGCAGTGGTGCGCACTCCCGCTGTGTCGATGATGTCCTTGAGCGCGATCGGAATCCCATGCAGTGGCCCGCGCCAATGGCCGCTCTCGATTTCTTTTTCGGCCCGCCGCGCTTCAGCCAGTGCAGTGTCAGCGGTCACCGTGATAAATGCGTTCAGTTGAGGATTCAACTGCTCGATACGTGCAAGGCACCGCTCTGTCAACTGCACTGGAGAGAGCGTGCGACCACGAATCAGATCCGATGTTTCGAGGATACCCATGGGCACGACGAGTATAGCGGCTCATGTGCGATGCTCGAACACGCCACAACGAAGGGAGAAAGAGCCCCGCCCAGATGGTGAAAAGGCGCGCTGGCCAACTTTGGCGGATGAAAAACGAAAGATCCAAGCGACTCAGTAGAGCAACGATTGAAACAAGAGCCTATAATTCTGGATTGACCAAGCGGACCAGGGAGGCTCCTTATGTCTCAGATGACCGTGACGCCTGTCACCACCCACGGGTTCTTCGTCGATGGAAAGTGGCTTGAAGAAGGACAACTGGTCGACGTTCGTGCTCCTTACGACCAGAGCATGATTGCCCAGGTGTACCAGGGAACACGGCAGCATGCGGAGGCGGCCATCGCAGCGGCGGTGAAAGCCTTCGGCACGACGCGTCGCTTGCCGGCCTTCGAACGACAGCGCGTATTGAGACGTGTGGCTCAAGGCATTGCGGAGCGGCGAGAAGAATTCGTGCGCACCCTGGCTCAGGAGGCAGGCAAGCCAATCAAGGCAGCGCGTATTGAGGTCGATCGGGCGATTTTTACGTTCAACGTGGCGGCAGAGGAAAGCACGCGCATCTACGGCGAATACCTGCCGCTTGATTGGCAAGAATCTACGGCGGGCCGATGGGGGATAGTCCGGCGTTTTCCGTTAGGACCGGTGGCCGGAATCACGCCCTTTAATTTTCCGCTCAACCTGGTGGTGCACAAGGTCGCTCCAGCAATTGCTTCCGGTTGTCCTATGGTGCTTAAGCCTGCGCCGCAGACGCCCCTATGCGCGCTGCTGCTGGCTGAAGTGGTACAACAAGCGGGCTGGCCAGATGGAGGGCTAAACATTCTCCCGCTGTCGAACGATGACGCGGGATTACTGGTCACCGACGAGCGCGTGAAATTGATTAGCTTCACCGGGAGCGCACCGGTGGGGTGGGCCATCAAGAAAAATGCCGGGAAGAAAAAAGTCGTGCTGGAGCTTGGCGGAAACGCGGGCGTGATCGTCCACAGCGATGCGGACTTGGCATACGCTGCCGACCGCTGCGTCGCGGGCGGGTTCAGCTATGCCGGGCAGACCTGCATCTCGGTGCAGCGAATCCTGGTGGAGCGTTCGGTCTGCGGGAAGTTTACCGATCTGCTGCTGGCGGGAGTTTCCAAGTTGCGTACCGGTGACCCGCTGGAAGAAACGACAGATCTGGGTCCGCTCATCCGGGAGTGCGATGCGGTGCGCGCGACGGAGTGGGTACAGGAGGCGGTCCGCGGCGGTGCGCGGTTGCTGTGTGGAGGCCAACGGCGTGGTGCATTGATGGAGCCGACGGTTCTGACCGGGACAAAACCGGAGATGAAAGTAAACTGCCAGGAGGTTTTTGCGCCTGTCGTCACGGTAGAGCCCTACGATGATTTCGGAGCCGCTCTTCGCCAGGTGAACAATTCTCCTTACGGACTGCAAGCGGGTCTCTTCACGCGGGACGCCAAGCTTCTTTTCAACGCATACGAGGAACTGGAGGTTGGGGCATTGATCGCCGGAGACATTCCCGCTTTTCGCGTGGACCACATGCCGTACGGCGGTATCAAAGACTCGGGCCTGGGTCGTGAAGGTCTCCGGTACGCAATCGAGGAAATGACCGAACCCAAGCTGTTAGTTATGAATCTCAGGTAAATGCAAATCCACCATTGTTATTGTTAGAGCAGGACAGCTGCGGATAACCAGACGCAGGATTTTTGCCGGCCCGGTAAATAAAGAAATCATTCCCTTTGCCAACGTAAAAGCTAACTATTGAGAACCATGACAGCTCCGCCTGCTATAATCACGAGTTTTCGTGATCGCTATTACAGGTTCCTGTGACGTTCTGACCCTGCACGCTGCATCAGCCAGGAACACCGCAAGACGTTCCTGCATCCTGGAAACCTTGCATCAATGGCGCAGATCTTTCACCGCAGCACGAACACCATCTCACGCGCGACGATTTTTGGCGCCGTGTTCGTGGTGGCGGGGCTGTTCTGGGCGATGGATGAAGTTCAACGTTCACCCTACGTTACTTATGCCGAAGTGGTTCGCCCGCAGCCGGCACCGTTTAGCCATCAGCATCACGTTTCCGGGCTGGGGATTGATTGCCGCTACTGCCATACGTCGGTCGAGGAATCGAGCTTCGCCGGTATCCCGCCCACAAAGACTTGCATCAACTGTCATTCTCAAATCTGGACGAAAGCTTCCATGCTCGAGCCCGTGCGCGAGAGTTTCCGTAGTGACAAGTCGCTGGTATGGACGCGGGTCAACGACCTTCCCGACTTCGTGTATTTCGATCACAGCATTCACATCAACAAAGGTGTGGGTTGCAACACATGCCACGGACCAGTGGACCGGATGCCGCTGATGTTCAACTACGCTTCGCTGCAGATGGAGTGGTGCGTGGACTGTCATCGAGCCCCGGAGAAGAACCTGCGTCCGCGCGAGCAAGTGTTTAACATGCGCTATCAGCCACCGTCGAGTGAGCGGCCACTGGAACTGGACGAGCAAACGTTCACGGATCAGGACTCTCTCGGGCTGTACCTGATCAAGAAATACAAGTTGCGTGGAGAGCGCGACATCACCAGTTGTTCCACGTGTCACAGGTAAAACAGGGGAGCGCAATCCGTCTGAAGATAATGGAAGAAAGTAAGCAGAAGCGACGCAGCGAGGAAGTTTGTCCCAGCAAGCGGGGAAAGCTGACCCCTGAGATCGCGCGCACGCTCATCGGCAAGCGAAATGGGCCGGAGTACTGGAGAAGCCTCGAGGAACTGGCGGGCAGCGAGGAGTTCCAGGAGATGCTGCACCGAGAGTTTCCCAAAGGCGCGTCGGAGTGGGTGGAGTCGGTTTCGCGCCGCGGGTTCCTGAAGCTGATGGGAGCATCGCTTGCTCTTGCGGGCATGACAGCCTGCACCAAGCAGCCGCTCGAACCGATTGTCCCCTACGTGAAGCAGCCGGAAGAGATGGTGCCGGGGCGATCGTTGTTCTATGCCACCGCCATGGCCCTTAGCGGTTATGCCGGTCCGCTGCTGGTCGAGAGTCATTTGGGCCGTCCGACCAAAGTGGAGGGAAATGCCCAGCATCCTGCGAGCCTGGGCGGGACAGACATATTCTCACAGGCGTCGATTCTTGGCCTGTACGATCCGGATCGCTCGCAAACAGTTACGTATCTGGGCGACGCGTACTCGTGGGGATCATTTTTGCAAGCCATACGGGGACCACTCAACGTACAGAAAGGCTTGCAGGGAGCAGGAATCCGGGTGCTGTCGCGGGCAACGTCCTCGCCCACACTCATCGAGCAGATCCGGCAGTTCCAGAAGACATATCCGTCGGCCAAGTGGCACACCTACGAACCCATAAATCGCGACAACGTTTATGCGGGCGCTGAACTGGCATTCGGCCAGAACCTGGAGACGCGATACAAGCTGGAGAACGCCGAGATCATTGTGTCGCTCGACGCGGATTTTCTGTGCGCAGGATTTCCGGGATTCGCGCGTTACGTGCGGGACTTCGCCGCGCATCGCAATCCCGACGGCAAGATGAGCCGGTTGTACGTGCTCGAAAGCACGCCTAGCTCAACCGGAATCAAGGCCGATCACCGCTTGCCGGTGAGGGCATCGGATATTGAACAGTTCGCCCGTGCACTGGACATGATGCTCGGCGACGACAGCGATGCCAGCCTGGTGCCCCAGTGGGCGCAAGGATTCGTCGCAGCGCTCGCGCAAGATCTCAAAAGCCATCGTGGCGCGAGCGTTGTGATTGCGGGCGACCATCAGTCGCCCACAGTGCATGCCCTGGCGCACTCCATGAATCAGGCTCTGGGCAATTCAGGGCAAACGGTCGTTTACACGGAGCCGGTGATAGCGAATCCAGCCAACCAGATCGAGTCTGTGCGCGACTTGGTGTCAGATATGCGGGGCGGGAAGGTGGATATGTTGTTCATCCTCGGCGGCGACCCTGTTTACGATGCGCCTGCGGACGTGGGTTTTGCCGATGCGCTGAAGAACACAAATATTCCGTTGCGCGTGCACTTGGGCCTCTACCAGGACGAGACCGCGGAGCTCTGCCATTGGCACGTGAATGAGACGCACTACCTTGAGTCATGGGGCGACGCGCGGGCCTATGACGGCACAGCGAGCATCATTCAGCCGCTGATTTTGCCCCT
>Ga0066388_100002635_pt1 | contig 11109 bp, 9 predicted proteins | sample PanSoiMetaGPlot6_FD_64539 | JGI IMG/M metagenome (GOLD analysis project Ga0066388, IMG submission 64539) | Tropical forest soil microbial communities from Panama analyzed to predict greenhouse gas emissions - Panama Soil - Plot 6 (Hybrid Assembly) | ecosystem: Environmental > Terrestrial > Soil... | reverse complement strand
GCGGCACCAGATGGGCATGGCAATCGACGATCATTCAGGGCCTCTACTGCCTGCATCTGCGATCAGATCGCCGAGCGCAGACATCTTGATCGGCAGCGTATTTACGGAAATGCCAAGCGGCCGGATCGCGTCGTTGACGGCATTGGCGAGGGCGGCGGGGGCGCCGAGATAACCGGATTCGCCCGAACCTTTTTGCCCGAGTACTGTATACGGGGACGGCGTCTCATGATCGATGATGTCGATCGGCGGCACCTCATGCGAGGACGGCAGCAGATAGTCCATGAAAGTCTGCGCGATGAGCTGGCCTTCATCGTTGTAGGCGAACTCTTCAAAGAGCGCGGCGCCAATGCCGTGCGCTATGCCCCCCATCGTCATGCCGCGCACGATCTTCGGATTGATCTGCGTGCCGCAGTCGTGTCCGAGCCGGTAACGCACGATTTCAGGCCGGCCGAGATCGGGATCGATGCTCAGCAGCAGCAGATGAAATTCGAACGAAAAACACGGATACATGTGCACCCGTCCATCCGGAGTCGGCAGTGTCCCGCCGGTCGGCACCTGATAAACGTGCTCGACCGCAAGACCCGGCTCGAAGCCCTCCGGCATGCGGTGATAATTGCGATGCGCGATGTTGACGAGATCGGCCCATGACCGCCCGGACGACGGCGATTGACGGTCATGGACATTGCCATGCTCGTAAACAGCGCGCTCAACCGGAATGCCGAGGTCATGGGCGCCGATCGCGGCAAGCTTTGCTTTCAGCTTTTGCGCCGCATGAAATGCCGCGCCGCCAAGCATGATCGCCATGCGGCTCCCGACCGGCGTGCCACTCGGCAGTGAATTGAGCGAATCCGGCCGGGTCACCCGCACCGTGTCGGGATCGAGCTGCAGCACCTCGCCAATGACCGTGCCCACCAGGGTTTCGTGGCCCTGGCCCGAGGACGTAGTGTGCATCGTCGCGGTAATCGCGCCGGCGCCGTCCACATTGATACGGCAGGAGTCCATGAACGTGGACGTGGTGATTTTCGGATTGAGCAGCGCCTCGAATGTGGCGTTGCCGCCGGATGGTTCGAGACAGGCGGCCATGCCGATGCCCGCGAGCTTGCCTTGCCCGCGCAAACGATCGCGCTCTGACTTCAGCCAATCATACCCGGTATCGGCGAGGACTTTGTCGATAACCGTGTGATAGTCGCCACTGTCGTAGGTGGTGCCGCTCGGAATAAGGTAAGGAAATTCCTCGTGCCGGATCAGGTTGCGCCGGCGCACTTCAAGGGGATCGAGACCCAGCACATTGGCGACTTCGTCCATGCAGCGTTCGAGCGCAAGGTTGGTCGGTCCCTGGCCGAAGCCGCGCACTGCATCCTGTGTGGTCTTGTTGGTGACCACCGCAATGGCGCGATATTGCACGCTTCTGATCTTGTAGGGACCGACGATGGCGCCGACCGGCTTGCCAAGCTGGAACGGTGAACGGCCCGCATAGGCCCCGAGATTTTCCAACGCGCGCATCTTCATCGAACGCACGACACCGGTGTCGTCGAAAGCGACCTCGACGTCGAACAGCCGCTCCGGCCCGTGCGCGTCGCCGCCGCGCATATTTTCGAGCCGGTCCTCGATTAGCCGAACCGGAAAACCGAGCCGGCGCGTCAGATATCCGCAAAGCACAGTGTGCTTGATGCCGCGCTTTACCCCGTAGCTGCCGCCGACATCGACGTCGTAATGCACACGCACGCACGTGTTTGGAATCTTCAGTGCGGCGCCGATTTGATCGGAAAACCGAGGCATTTGTATCGACGCGTAGACGTCCAGTATTTCGCGCCAGGGATCCCAGGTCGCCACCACGCCGAACGTCTCGATCGGCACCGTCGATGAGCGACCCCATTTGACTCGCAACGAAAGCCGGCGCGGGCTTGCAGCGAAATCCTTGTCGACCTCACCCCAGACGAACGTCTTGTCGAGCAGCACATTGGAGCCGTGCGCCTCGTGCACCAATGCGGATCCTTTTTCCAGGGCCTGCTCGGCATCGAGCACGAAGGCGAGGGGCTGGTAGTCGACGGTAATTTCCTCGGCGGCGTCCTCGGCCTGCGCGCGGGTATCGGCAATGACCGCAGCAACCCACTCGCCGGAATAACGCGCGACTTCAAACGCGAGCGGCCTGCGCGGAACATTCGGCGTGTCGAGACCGGTCATCAATGGAAGCGTTGCCGCCGCGAGCTCGGCGCCATCCAGAATGTAGTGCACACCAGGCATCTTCAGCGCTGTGGTCTTGTCGATATTTTTTATACGTGCCGCTGGATGAGGACAGGTCACGAGCGCAACGTGTTTGGTATTCGGCAGATCAATATCGGCGACAAATCGGCCCTTGCCAGCAACAAAACGCCGGTCCTCACGCACGCGCCGATCCGTCGAAACAAAACGATGGCCCGTGCTCATTTTTGCCTCTCCGACGGCCGATTGGCCCCGCGCATGCGTTCGGCGGCGAGCGCGATTGCTTCCACGATCTGGGCATAACCGGTGCAACGGCAAATATTGCCGGAGATCGCATCCACAATGTCTTCGCGTGTTGGATCTGGATTGTCCGCAAGCAAGGCGTGCGCAACCAAGATCATTGCCGGCGTGCAGTAGCCGCATTGCATGCCATGTGTTTCACAAAAGGCGTCCTGCACCGGCGACAGCTCGCCGGGGCCAGGTGTCACGCCTTCGATGGTGGTAATCGGCGTACCTTCGGCTTGCGGTGCGAACATCAGGCATGAACGGACGGCGACGCCGTCAAACAGGACAGTGCAGGCACCGCAAACGCCGTGTTCGCAGCCGGCATGCGCGCCTTTCAGATCCAGGTTATCTCGCAGGCAATCGAGCAGCGTTGTGCGTGGCTCTATGTCGAGCGCATGTTCAATACCGTTGACTATGAGTTTAATGTGCATGGATTGACTTCCCGAGCGCATGGGCCCGTGCGTCGGCAACGGCGCGTGAAGCAAGACTGGCGGCTACGCGGCGGCGATAGTTGGCAGAAGCATGCAAGTCGGCCAGAGGATCGATATCCGAAAGTGCTTCAGTAATCGCTGCTTTGATCTTGGCGCCGTCCAGAGCGCCACCTTTTAGTCGCTGCTCGGCGCTCTCCAGCCGTAGGGGAGTTGCGGTTGCCGCTCCGATGCCGATAGCAATGCGCTTGCATTCGCCGTCATCGGACAGTTCGACCTGTGCCGCCGCCGATACGAAGGCAAAATCGCTGCGGCGCGCGCTCACTTCGTGAAAACCAACACCGGTTTTTCCGGCCCATACTGGAAAGTGCACCGCAGTCAAAATCGCACCGTTTGGCAGGCTCGTTGTCATCGGTCCGATATCAAAGTCTCGCGCGGCAACGGTTTCAGTGCGGCCGTTCACGCGATAGCTCAAACGGGCGTCGAGAGTCACCGCGACCAGCGACAACTCGGCGGCCGGGTCCGCATTGGCGAGCGAGCCGCCGACAGTCCCGCGCGCGCGCGTCGCAGTGTGCCCAATGAACGGAACGGCGCGCGCAAGCAGCGGCAGCCGGGCTTTGACCAGAGCATCGCGCTCGACCATGCATTGCCGCGTTGTTGCCCCGATTGAAACGGCCTCTCCGTCGGCGCGAATATATGAAAGAGCGGCAATGTGGTTGATATCGATCAGGCGCGTCGGGCGCGCCAACCGCATCGCCATCATCGGCACCAGGGTCTGCCCGCCGGCAATGACGCGTGCGTCCTCGTCGGCCGCCAGCATCGCGCAGGCTTCTTCGATGTTGGCTACGCGGCAATACTCAAACGGCGCTGCTTTCATGCTGCTCCAGCATCGTTAGAATGTCCCTCGCATGATTTCAACCGCGCAAATGGGGACTTCGCAAGGGGCCAGCCGAGCGTCTAAGCTAGGAAAAAGAGGGTGGTTGCGATGAAAATCCGAGCGCGCGTTGTGGCCGTTCTTACGAGCGCTTTGTTCGTCCTTTTTGGCGCAAGCGCTGCCATTGCACAGAGCGGCTACCCCGATCATACGGTGCGGATCATGGTTGGGTTCGCCGCAGCAGGACCCGTCGATATCCTCGCGCGGATCATGGGCGACAAGTTGGCCAAGATCTGGGGCCAGCCGGTGGTCATCGAAAATGTGCCCGGGAGCGGCGGCAATATTGCCGGCGGCCGCGCCGCCAAGGCGGCGCCGGACGGCTATACGCTTCTGATGTCGTCAAACGCGCAGCTTGTCATCAACCCGAGTCTTTACAGCAAGATGCCATACGACGCGGCCAAGGACCTCGCGCCCATCACGCTTGCGGTCTACTCGCCAAATGTTCTGGTCGTTCCGAACGACATACCGGCGAAAACTGTGGGCGAGCTTGTTGCCTACGCCCGGTCGCATCCGGGCACGTTGACGTTTGGTTCGGCTGGGACCGGAACGACGCAACATCTCGCCGGCGAGCTGTTCAAGACGATGGCCCATATCGATATTCAGCATGTGCCGTACGGCGGCGCAGCGCCCGTCATTACAGACTTGCTTGCCGGTCGCATCACGATGTTCTTCGGCGCCGTTGCGCCTTTGATTCCACTGATCCAGGAAAGAAAACTGCGCGCACTCGCCGTCACATCCGCCAAGCGTTTCGCCGCACTGCCCGATCTGCCGACCATGATCGAGTCTGGATTTCCCGGGTTTGAGGCGGTCCTTTCGATGGGCCTCATGGCGCCGGCGGGAGCGCCGCCGGCAATCATCGAAAAAATTCATAGGGACTCGGCGGCGATTCTTTCACAACCGGACGTGCGGAAGCGGCTCGGCGATATTGGCATGGAAGTGATTGCCAGTTCGCCGGCGGAGTTTGCCGCTGTCATCAAGGCGGAAACTCCCCAATGGGCGAAAGTCATCAAGGAAGCCGGAATCAGGCCAAACGATTAGCGCGCCGAGCCTGCGTTACGGCTTGATATCGAACTCGCGCGCGAATGTCGTGTAGGCGCTTTTCTGGTCGGCCAGGAATTTCCCAAATTCCGCGCCGCAGAACAGATTGACGAACATTCCCTGGCTCTTGAGTCTGTCGGCAACGCCCGGAGTTCCGATAGCGTCGGAAATATATTGTGAAAGCTGCGTAAGCGTTTCCTTCGGCGTTTTGGCCGGTGCGACAAAGCCGAACCAGACGGCGGCGTCCACATCGTTGAACCCGCTCTCGGCAAGAGTCGGGATATCGGGGAGAGCCGCAGAGCGTTTCTTTGCAGGAACCGCTATGGGCCTGAGCGCGCCGGAGTCGATCTGTCCCTTAAGATCCGAATAATTGGCCATGACCGCTGTAATGGTGCCGGCAAGGGTTGCGTTCATTGCCGGCGGCGATCCGGGATAGGGCACATAGGTCATGTCCACTTTGGCGTCACGCTTGAGAAGTTCACCGGCGATGTGGGCGATCGAGGCGGGACCTGTGCTCCCATAGGATACGGCGCCGGGCTTGGATCTTGCGAGCTTTAAAAAGTCCGTCAGATTGTGGATGTCAGACTTGCTGCTGACGGCGAGCACTGCGGGCGTCGCGGCGACGTAGCACAGCGGCTCGAAATGGCTCACCGGATCATAGTGTCCTGGAAACAGGATCGGACTGAGGATAAACGGATTTTCCACGAGCAGAATGGTCGTGCCGTCGGGCACCGCACGTGCCACGAATTCAGAGCCGACAATCGAGCTGGCGCCGGGCCGGTCTTCGACAATGACCGATTGTCCGGTTTTTTCGCTGATGGCTTGGCCGAGGACACGCGCAACCACATCGCCAGTGCCACCGGCGGGATACGGAACGATGAGCCTGACGGTTTTGCCGGCAAGGCTTTGCGCGAGCGCCGGCTGCACAATCAACGCAATGAGACCGGCGAGAAAGGTGATGCGCTTTATGGTCATTTCGTCCCCGCTTACTGTTGGACCCCAGACTGAAGCCGTCCAACCTCCGTTGCAAGGCAGGGGATCGTCACGCCCCAGGCGTTTTGCGACCCTGGATTGCCTGCCAAATACGATAGGGAGTCACCGGCATCTTAAGATCATCGATTCCATAAGGCGCGAGCGCATCAACGATTGCGCTGACAATCACCGCCGGCGCCGCCGTCGTTCCTCCTTCCCCGCCGGCCTTGATGCCAAGCGGATTGGTGGGCGAAAGCACTTCGACGATCTTTGTCGTGAACGAGGGCAGTTGATCGGAACGCGGCATTCCGTAGTCCATGAATGATCCGCATAAAGGCTGGCCTGAGTCATCAACGGCGCACTGTTCCCACAGCGCCTGCCCGATACCTTGGACAATCGCGCCATGGGTTTGACCGTCGACAATCAGCGGATTGATGCAACGCCCAACGTCGTCCACCGACGTGTACCGTGACAGGCGCACGCCGCCGCTTTCCGGATCGATCTCAATCTCGCAAACGGCGCATCCGTTTGGAAATACCGGGTCATGCATTTCATTGTCCGTAACGACAGCCAGCCCGACGGCGAGATCTTCAGGCATTTTGTGGCGGGTCATTTCCTGCGCCAGCTCGAGAAAGTCGAAGCTGCGATTGCTTTCCCGCGAGATGAAGCGCCCGTCGCTGAAGTCGACGTCATCTAGTGCCGTACCGAAGATCACGGCGGCTGCGCGCTTGCCCTTGACGATCAATTCGGCCGCCGCAAGGGAAAATACCGTAGCGGCGTGACGCATGGAGCGCCCGGAGTGAGTCCCGCCGCCGGCTTTCACCACATCGGTATCGCCAAGCAGGATGTTCACCGTTTCAATCGGCACGCTGATGAGGTCGGAAATCACCTGCGCAAAGCTGGTTTCGTGACCTTGCCCGGCGGGCTGAGTGCCAATCACAACCTCCACGCGGCCGTCCGGCCGCACCTTGATGCGTGTTTGCTCTTTCGGGGAACCGATCGAAGACTCGACGTAGTTTGCAAGACCAAGTCCGAGCAGCTTGCCGCACTTTTTTGCCTCGCGCTTGCGCGCCTTGAACCCGTCCCAGTCGGCAAGGCGCATGGCGAGGTCCATGTTCTCTTCGTAGCGTCCGCTGTCGTAGCGCATGCCAACAGCGTTTTGGTAAGGCATGGCTTTCGGGCGTACCAGGTTACGCCGCCGCAGGCTGACACGGTCGACGTCCAGCCTTTTGGCCGCAATGTCGATGAGCCGTTCAATCGCGAAGGTGATCTCTGGACGGCCGGAGCTGCGGTAAGCCTGGGTCGGAACGGTGTTGGTGAAAACCGAAACCGCGCGCAGCGATGCGACCGGAATATCATAACTGCCAGTGATCAGCCCGGCCCCTTTGCTCAGCGGAGAGAGCGAAACACAGCGCGCGCCCGCGTTGCTGATATTGGTTGCGCGCAGGGCGAGAAACCGTCCGCGCTCATCGAGCGCCAGCTCGAATTTGGCTACCAGATCGCGGCCCTGATAGTCGCTGATGAAGCATTCCGAGCGCGTCGCAGTGTACTTGACGGGGCGATCGAGCCTTCGCGCGGCCCACAATGCGAGCCCGAATTCGACATAGACGCGATTCCGCGTGCCGAAATTGCCACCAACATCGTAAGACAGAACGCGGATCTGCTCGGGGTCCACGCCAAGCACCGAGGCGAGCTCGCGTTTTTGACGTACAGCTCCGCCGCTGCCGGCATGGATCGCGTAGCGGCCGGTGACCTTATCATATCGAGCGAGTGCGGCGCGCGGCTCCATGGGTGCGCCGGTCACGCGGTCGATGTGATAATCCATCGAGACGACGTGCGGCGCACTGGCCAGGATGCGATCAGTCTCGGCGGCATTTCCGAAGTAGGTATCGACGAGAATGTTATTAGCGGCCTCCTCCCATATCCTCGGGGCGCCCGGCTTCATGGCGTCTTCAGAATGCATGACGCAGGGCAATTCTTCATATTCGACGATTACGGCTTCGGCTGCGTCCAGCGCCTGCGGCAGAGTCTCGGCAACAACCATCGCCACTGCTTCGCCGACGTGCCGCGTCTTGTCCGCCGGCAGCAATACATGAGGCCCGATAAAGATCTCGCCCCCGCCAGGCCCGCGTAATTTCATATCGTATTTTGTCTTTGGCAGGGGATCGTGCTGGATGGGCCCAAGATTGTCGGCAAGACAATCCGCGCCGGTAAATACGCCGAGAACGCCGGGCATTTTAAGCGCGCGGGTCCTATCGATGCTTACGATGCGTGCATGCGCGTGCGGGGAGCGGATCATTGCCGCGTAGGTCTGGCCGGGAAAACTGAAATCGTCGCTGAATTGTCCGCGGCCCGTCAGCAGACGCGAATCTTCATTGCGTGGGATCGGCTGACCGATGAAGCGAAAATTGGGAGTGGACTTGGTCATCGGCGCTTCAACTACATCAAAGATCGGCGCCGCAGTTGAGCGCAAAACCCGCGGAAAACCAACCTTTTTGCAAACGCCTTGCTGCATGGCTGACCATAGGAAATACTCTGTTCAGTAGTCGCTTTGTGCGGTTCGTACGGCGCATGAAACATCAAACGATCAAGTCCTCGGGTCCTCCGCTGCTCGTCGGCATAACCGGCGCATCCGGCGTGATCTACGGCATCCGACTGCTGGAACTGCTGCGCGCGCAAAGCATCGAAACACATCTGATTGTTTCGCGCGCGGCGCAGATGACCATCGCCTACGAGACCAGCCTGAAACTTGCCGATGTCGAGCGCCTGGCGACGGTCGTGCACTCCAACACTGACATTGCCGCAACCTGCTCGAGCGGCTCATTTCCGACGCGAGGCATGGTGATCGCGCCATGCTCGATCAAAACCATGTCCGAAATCGCAACCGGAAATACCGCGAATCTTATTTCGCGCGCGGCGGATGTCGTTCTGAAGGAACGCCGGCGGCTGGTGCTGATGTTGCGGGAGACTCCGCTTCATCTTGGCCATATTCGCAACATGGCGACAGTGACCGAAGCGGGGGCAATCGTCTACCCGCCGGTTCCCGCGTTTTATGCATTGCCAAAATCAATCGCGGAAATGGTGGATCATACGCTCGCGCGCGTCCTCGATCTCTTTGACATCGATGTTGGCAAAATCCATCGCTGGACCGGTGAACGCGAGCGGCCGGGGCGGGAAAAAGCCGATAATGCGTGATCGATCGCGCAACGACGGCCCTGATATTTTGGAATTCGATAACGAATTTTGGCGCTTCTCGCTTGCGATCTACGGACAGGCTCACGTGGCCGAAGAGTGTCTGTCATTGCAGCAGACACTTGGAATCGATGTTAATCTCCTGCTGTTCTGCGCCTGGCTTGGCACGCGCGCCGTTACTTTGGGCGCCAACGATATCGAGGACGCCTCGACTGCCGTCGACAATTGGCATCAAAATGTCGTTCGGCCCCTGCGAGGGGCACGGCAATGGGTCAAGACCTTTAATCGCGAGGAGTTGGGAGGCCTTCGAGGGCGCATGAAAGAGATCGAATTGGATGCCGAACAGGTCGAGCAGGCAATTCTTTTTGCATATTCGAAGCACCTTCAGAAAACAGCCGGCGCCGATCGCGGCGATGCAATTGCGTCGAACGTCAGTCGTTATCTGAAAGCGAAGTCCGCAGGGCAGACATCCGCAGTTTCAGCGCCCCATTTGATCGAAGTTGCGCGGCGCGCGCTCTGATCGATTTACTTGTTTTTGGCCGCGTCCATATCGTGGATGACATGGGCCCAGCGTTCTGTCTCACTTTTGATGAACCGTGCAAAGTCGTCCGGGCTTCCGCCACGCGCGTCGAGACCCTGCCGCTGGAGCTCCTTAAGCAGTTCTGGATCCTTCAGCGCAACATTCGCCGCCTTGGAAATCTTGTCGATGATGGACTGCGGCGTGCCGGCGGGTCCCAGGATGCCGAACCAGAGACCGGTATCGTAGCCAGGCAAGAATTCGGAAATCGCCGGCAAGTCGGGAGCCACCGTCGTGCGCTTGGCCTCGCTGGTGCCGAGCGCTCTTACGCGTCCATCTTTGATCAGCGGCAGAACCGTTGAGGCAGGTGCGAACATCACCTGGATACGGCCGGAAACAAGATCAAGAACGGTTTGTGCGCTGCCCGGATACAAGACGCCGGTCATTTTTATTCCGGCCATCTGCTTGAACAGCTCGGTCGCCAGATGAGGCCCACTACCAAGGCCGGACGCGCCGTACAACAATTCATCCGGCTTCTGTTTGGCGAGCGCTATGAGCTCCTTTACGTTCGTCGCGTTGGTCTCGGGGTTGACAACAAGAATATTCGGGATTGAACCAATGAGAATGATTGGCGCCAGATCCTTTTCAAAGTTTGGCCCTTTGTTGGGCATCAACGTGGTGTTGATCGTGGCAGCAATCGTGGCAAATAAAAGCGTGTAACCGTCCTTTGGGCTTCGTGCGACGTAGTCGGTCGCAAGCATGCTGCTGGCGCCCGGCCGATTTTCTACAATGATTGTTTGGCCCAGCAAATCTCCAAGCTTATGGCCGACAAGGCGCGCGGCAACGTCACCGCTCGATCCTGCGGCGAATCCGACGATGAGACGGATCGGACGCGCCGGATAGGTCTCCTCAGCCGTTACAGGTGCCGCGGCAATGGTCAACGCCGCGATGATCAGGGCAGTTGACTTCAGTCGGATCATATCGGCTCCGCACGGTCGTCGCTCGGCGGCTCGGATGAAATGGAGGGTGAGCGATGCCAGGCTGATTTTTGTATTTAATACAAGATGATGGTACGACGTAAAGACGTCGGAGGTCCGCAATGAAATCGGCCGTGACGGAAAAAGCGCCGTCCGATTTGCAGGCGCACATCGCTCTGTTGACGAAGCGCGGACTTGTCACTCGCATCGACCGCCCCATCGACAAGGACTCTGAACTCCATCCTCTCGCGCGCTGGCAATTCCAGGGTGGTTTGCCAGAGGAAGATCGGCGCGCCTTTCTATTCACGAATGTGGTTGGCGCGAAAGGCGAAAATTACGACATTCCTGTCCTGGTGGGCGGACTTGCGGCGTCACCTGAAATCTACGCGGCCGGCCTGGGCGTTGGAGTCGGTGAAATAGGCGGCTTGTGGCTGAAGGCCATGGCCAATCCAATTCCGCCGGTTCTGATCGAAAATGCACCGTGTCAGGAAGTGGTGCAGGCAGGAAAGGAACTGCTCGCCGAGCGCGGTGGCCTCGCCAGCTTGCCTGTTCCCATTTCGACGC
>Ga0066388_100002634_pt1 | contig 11109 bp, 9 predicted proteins | sample PanSoiMetaGPlot6_FD_64539 | JGI IMG/M metagenome (GOLD analysis project Ga0066388, IMG submission 64539) | Tropical forest soil microbial communities from Panama analyzed to predict greenhouse gas emissions - Panama Soil - Plot 6 (Hybrid Assembly) | ecosystem: Environmental > Terrestrial > Soil... | reverse complement strand
CGAGAACTTTGGCAGTGTCCATTCTCTTCCTTTTTGTTGTCCATTGGGCATGCGGTCGTCAAAAGGTCGCAGTCAAGGGATTTGGAGAAGGGGCCCGAGATGCTCTCCGAACAGCAGCGGCGGGCCCCTTCATCCTTGACGATTTTGGGGTAGCAGGGGCCGCCGGCAGGGGGTGTCCCTCCCGCGGTGTGGTTATTTCAGGGAGCAGAAGTTAGACCTTCGACCGAAGATCTGCCTGCCCCCTCAACCTTTGCGGTGGTACTTCCACTTGCCAGAGTCGACCAGCTTGCGCATCCGGGCGGGGAAGTCGGTGAACAGCGCGTCGGCGCCCATCTGCAGAAGTTCGATCATGTCGTCCTCCTCGTTGATGGTCCAGACGTGCACCTCCATCCCAAGCGTGTGCGCGTGGCGCACGAACGTCGGCGTGACGACGCGAAACCAGCCGCGCCGGTAGGGCACCTGCATGGCCGGAGCCTTCGGCTTGAACAGCCACGGCAGGTGCACCAGGCTGCAGGCCAGGAAGCGCTTCACCTCCGGGCTGCAGTGACCGGTGACGGCCAGTGGCTGCTGCGAGCGTACCTCGGCCATCAGCTCGGCCGCTTCGGCCGCCACCAGGACCATGACGTCCGTGTAGCGGTTGCGCTTCTCCAGCAGCTCGAGGAAGCCGGCGATCAGCTTCGGGTCGTTTGCCTTGATCTCCACGTTCATCGGCATCTGCGGGAAGGCGTCGAGAACCTCTTCCAACGTCGGGATCTTGACGCCCTTGCCACGGAACGGGAAGGTGATGCCGCCGTCCGGCGTGAACCGGAAGCCGGCATCGAGCACCTTGAGGTCGGCGAGCGTCTTGGAGGCGACGGTGCCGGTACCATTGGTGGTGCGATCGACGGTCGGATCATGAATGACCACGATCTGCCCGTCGGCCGTGAGGTGGATGTCCATCTCCAGGATGTCGGCGCCGACGTCCACGCCCTTTTGGAAGGAAACCAGCGTATTCTCCGGATGTGTGCCCGAGGACCCGCGGTGCGCGATCACCCGCGGGCGCCTGGTGCCGAAGAAGCCGCGAGCAAGCGGGTTCGTTACCGGGTTGTACATGGCAACCACTCCTTGCGGAAGGTCTCGAGCTGCGCGGCCTTGGCCTCTTCACTCCATCGCAGTTGAGCAGCCATGATGTCGGCCACCCGTTCGGCGACGGCAAGCGCAGCCCTGTAGTCTGTGATGGCCAGACGCATGCGCCTGGCGAGAACATCGTCGAGCGTGCGGGCACCTTCCACCAGCAGGGCGTATGTCACCTGCGCGGCGATGTACGGGTGCTGGGGGCTCAGTTTCTCGGCCAGTCGCGCGTCGCCGCGGGCAAGCATGAGCACTTCCGGCACGCGGCGACCGTAGACGGTCGGCAGGTACGCGGCGGTGTCCGGGTCCAGACCGAGGTCCAGAGCCAACTTGCCGTGGATGGCCATGGTGGCCTCCACCTCGTCGTCAGGATCCCAGCCGCCCAACATCAGCGTGTCCGTGATGCAAGGTCCGGCCCCCTGACCGTCTTGCTCGGGCGCAAGCTGGCTGACGACCAGGTCGACGGCAACCTTGGCCATGCGCCGGTAGGTGGTGAGCTTGCCACCGGCCATCGAAATCAGACCTTGCGGGCTGAGCTCCAGGTGGTACTCGCGGGAGATGTCGGCCGTGGAGCTGGTGCCCCTGGCCTTGATGAGCGGACGCAGACCGGCGTATTCGCCGGTGATGTCTCGCTCGCTGAAGTTGGCGCCCGGGAAGCGCAGGTTGAGTGCATCGAGCATGTAGCGCTTCTCGTGCGGCTCGACGACGACCCGCTCCAGATCACCGTTGTACTCGGTGTCGGTCGTGCCGACCACGATCGAGTCGTACCAGGGGATGGCAAAGCAGAAGCGCTTGTCGTGTGCCGACGGGACAATCAACGCGGCCTTGAGCGGCAGGCGCTCCGGGCTGAACGTGATGTGGATACCCTTGGCCGGTACCACATCCGTGCTAGAGCCGCCGCTGACCAGGCTGGTCACCTTCTGTGTCCACACGCCGGTGGCATTGACGACCACGCGACCGTACAGGCGAACTTTTGCGGGCTCGCTGCCGGCGTCCGCCAGGGTGTCCACCACCTCCACTCCGCTGACCAGGCCGGCCGCCTCGTGGATCAGGCCCACTACCTTCGTGTAGTTGAGGGCGACGGCGCCGTGCATGCAGGCCGACTTGATGACTTCCAGCGTGTGCCGGGCGTCATCGGTGCGGCAGTCGAGGTAGATGATACCGCCGGTGAGACCGCGCGGGTCGATGCCGGGACAGAGGCGCAGCACCTCGTCGGGCGAGATCGTGCGGTGCCGCTGGTGCGCGGTGCCCGTGCCCAGCGCCATCGCATCGTACAGCGTCAGCCCGAGCCGCAACTTCACGTTCTTGAGGCGCTGTCCGCGATAGGTGGCGATGATGAACGGCAGAGTCGTCACCATGTGCGGAGCAATCTGCTGCTGCAGCTGCCTCTCGCGCACGGATTCGAGAACGACCTTGAACTGCAGGTTATCGAGGTAACGCAGGCCGCCGTGGATGAGCTTGGTGCTCTTGCTGCTGGTTCCGGAGGCGAAGTCGCCCTTCTCGACCAGGATCACCTTCAGCCCGCGGGAGGCGGCATCTTGCGCGATGCCCGCGCCCGTGATGCCGCCACCGACGACGACCAGGTCATATTGCGTGCGGGAAAGATCGGCGGTCGGCCGAGGAAAACTCAAGCTTTTCATGGATCATCCCTTTCCGGGGTTGTTGGGGGGCGCACGCAGTGCCGAGCGTCCGGCGCCATGCGCCGCCCGCGCCCCAGTTAGCGGAGCTTCTTGAAGAAGGTGCCGGGGTTGAGAATGCCCCGTGGATCCAGGGTGCGCTTCACGCGCTCGAGAATCGGGTAGGTGGTGGCCAGCTCGTGCTCCAGCCAAGGCATGCGCACCTTGCCCACACCGTGATGGTGGGAGATGGTGCCATGATTGGCCAGCGTTGCCTCCATCACTTTCTGCCAGCACTGGTTGTAGGTGCGCTCGACAGTTTGCGCGTCGCGCCGGCTGTCGAAGCGCCCCAGACCGAACGGGCTGACACGCTGGGCGATCTGCCTGACCAGCCAGTAGGGCTTCTTGGCGGCGAACGTGAAGTAGAGGCAGGTGCCCTGCTGGTAGCTGTGCGAGCTGTGTGCCGAGGCGGCGAGCATGCCGGGCACGGTCTTCAACGCAGCGACGACCGCCTCGTAGAGACCGCTTACGTGGTCCCAGTTGGCGGCGACCTCGATGGTGTCGAAGATGACGCCCTTGTCCCGGGCAAGCTCGTTCAAGTCGGGGATGCGGAAGCGGTTCTGCAGCCAGTGCGAAACCGGCTCTTCGCCGCGGTCCAGCCCGCCTTCCTGCGTGCAGATCTCGGTGCAGGCCTCGAGCTCGACCTCGGCGAGCCGGGCCGGGCCTTCGCTGAGCACGAGCAGGAAGCAGCTGCCGGCATCCGCCACTTCGGCGAAATGTCGCTTCGTCTCCTCCACGTCGTAGAGACGCACGAGAGGCGGCTTCCAGCCGGCGCGCACGATCTTGCGAATCGCCTCCAGACCTTGCGCGAAGCGCGAGAACTGGAAGGCGCGCATGCACTGCTTCTCGGGCAGGGGGTGGATCTTGTAGGTGGCCTCGACCACCACCGCCAGGGTGCCTTCCGAGCCCAGCAGCAGCTCGTTGACGCTCGGTCCCGTCGAAGAGCGCGGCACGTTCTTGGTCTCTGCGACGGTACCGTCGGCCAGCACCGCCTTCAGGCAGACCAGCATGTTTTCGATGCTGCCGTAACGTGTCGAGAACTGGCCTGAGGCACGGGTTGCCACCCAGCCGCCCACCGACGAGATGTTCATCGACTGCGGGAAGTGCCCCATGCTGTAGCCGCGGCGGTTGAGTTCGGCTTCCAGGTCCTTGCCCAGCATGCCCGGCTGAACGGTGACGGTGAGAGCCGTCTCGTTCACGCTCAAGATGCGATTGATGGCGCCGAGGTCGAGCACGATTGCGCTCTCGGTGGGTCGGGCTCCGCCACAGACGCCGGAGCCGGCGCCGTAAGGAACAACCGGAACGTTTTCCCGGTTGGCAAACGCCAGGACAGCGGACACTTCAGCCGCCGAGTCCGGCCGGACCACGCAGACGGGGATGGGCATGGCCACGCCGTGCAGGCGCTTCTGCAGGTCCAGCAACCAAAAGTCATGACCGCGGCTGGCCAGCGTCGCCTGGTCGGTGAGGACCTTTCCGTCACCGAGCAGCGCCGCCAGTTGCGCGCGGATTCCTTCGATGTGCATGCGTCACCTCATCGTAAGTGACAACTCGAGCGACTCCGGTTATCCGTCCGGGCCGTCGCTCGAGGAGTGGTGGAGGGGAGGGTCACCGCCCCGATCACAAGTCGACGCGGGCGCGGTTTAAACGCCCGATTACCTGCGCGTCCAGCGCGTTCCAGCCCTTAAAGCTAAAAAGTTCCCAAAAGGTGACGTCGGGCATAGGCCGGGAGGGTGGACGGCGGGCAGACCCGCAGCGCCCAAACCCTCGCCGGCACCATGTCTACGACGTCACGATCTGAGGTCGGCCCCCAGGCTTGAGCGGAACGAGGCCTAGCGGCTGTCGCTGCTGCTGCCGGAGCTCGAGGACTGCTGCCGACGCTCGGCCGTGAACATGCTGATGACCAGCATCACCAGACCGCCGAGGATGGCCGGGCCCCAACCAGATACCGTCAGGTAGGTGGGCAGGAAGGCGGCAACCAGCTTCAGCGCGAAGACGGGCAGAAGCCAGAAGCCGAAGAGCCACAGCGGAACGAGGATGAGCAGGCCGAGCCCGAGCGTGCCGACGGCAAACAGGGCCGTCAGCCAGCCGGCGACGCGGCCGACGAGCCAGCTCATGATGGCGAAGGCGGCGCCCAGACCGACGGCCTCCATGAAGTTCCCGTGGAACTGGATGCCGTTGATGTGGGGGAGGACGAACAGGAATGCCAGTGCGAAAAGCAGCACTCTGATGACGAGTTTGAGCATGGTTTCCTTCCTTTACTCTAGACCGGCTGACGAGCCGGTGTTGAAAAACGAAGCCGGGGTCACCAAACCCCGAGAGTTGTGGCTGACGTGGAGCCAGGCCCAGCGACGCAGTCTGTGCCGGGCAGGAAGGGGAGGTGAGGGCGGCCTGCGGGCCGCCCTCACCTCACGAAAGCAGGCGATATCCCTGGCGAGTTACCGCTGGGGATAACCACCTGCCAGGCGGTTACTTGCCCTCGCCGCCTTCGGAATCGTCGTCGGACTTGGTTCCGTCCTCGGGCGCTTCCGGCGGGCAGGCGCAGTCCGTCGGGATGTAGCAGACGTCGGACACCGGCCGGTAGAGCTTCCAGAGCCCCGCCAGCACGAGACCGGCTACGAACCCGCCGGCGTGCGCCCAGTAGGCGACGCCGCCACCGGGAACGACCTGGCCCAGGCTGTTGATCACCTCGTAGACCTGGACAACGAACCAGGCCAGGAGGAACCAGTAGGCGCGCAGGCGAATCGGGATGGGGATGAACACCAGAAGGAAGATACCCTTCACCTCGGCCTTGGGCCAGAGGAGCAGGTATCCGCCGAGCACGCCCGCGATGGCTCCGCTCGCCCCGAGAGTCGGGACCATGCTGGTGGGATCGCTCCAGATGTGGACCGTCGCAGCCAGCACGCCGCTCAGCAGGTAGAACAGCACGAAGCGCACGCGACCGAGGCGTGCTTCCATGCCGCGACCGAAGCAGTTGAGGAACAGCATGTTGCCGATGATGTGCATCCAGCCGCCATGCAAGAACATGGAGGCGAACACGGTGGCAACGGCCATGCCGATCGCCGCCGGATTGCCGCTGGCGAATGCCGCAACGACCTTGGCCGGGACCATCGTCCACGTGCCGAACAAACTATCGAGGTTGCCGCTGCCGGCCACCATCAACTCGACGAAGAAGGCGGCGCAGTTCAACGCGATTAGGATCAGCGTTGCAATCGGGAACGTCGTGCAACGCAGGTTATCCCTGAGAGGAATCATGGGATCCTCCTGATGAACCGGTACGACCGGGTGTCGTCACTCGGTGACACGAGTTGGGTCCGCCCGCTTTTTCGTCGGCAGGCGAACAGTTAGTTGGAGCAATGCAAGCGTCTGCGCACGAGGCCGCAGGAGTGAAAACATGTCGCCAAGATGCGACTCATGGCTTCACCCCTCAAGCCGCGAGCGCATGTTGCACGCCGCAGCGCTACGAACTTTTCAGGATTGCCGTATACCTCGGCTCTCCCCAGCAAGTCCGACTGAACCGCCCAACCTGAAGGTTGGGCAATGCCGTAAGCAAGTACAACAAACCCCGCTCCCGCAGGAGCATTACTTTTGGTGTTGGGGCTCACTGTTACTGCGTTTAGCGGAGTCGGATCACACGATTTGAAGTGAAGAAAGGTAGACAAGCTACACTAGGGAAGCAATTACCCTTAATTCAACGCGCGGAATCTTAAGTAAATATCAAAAGCTACGCAGTGTCTTGGTTTGAGTGCTAGCCAGTTGGCGCTTGGCAGGTGAAATCAACGGAAAGTCGCTAATTGACGGGCACAAGACGCGCGCGATTGTCCGTTAGCGCAATTGGTACATACTGACATCTCTCCAGGAGCGGCGATCCGCTGCGAAACAGCTGCGCAAGAGCAAGTTAGAGCAAACATCGCGATAACTATGCTACGTCTTAAGGCTCGAAATTCTTGCCCGGCTTATTGCCTGTGAGCCGTTTCATGTTGTCAACAGGAGGCTGCTGCGGAGGCATACAGCCAATTGAGGGGTGTTCGTGCTGATCCTGACGTGGATTGTGCAAACATGCAGATCTCTGTTACGTTCAGATATCACCCTTTTTTCTTTGAAAAAAGCAGAAGAACTCAAGACTACACAGCACAACTGGTTCCACACTCAGAGTCGAATACAAGCCACTGAAGTGGTCCTGTTGTGTATTTCCTGCGGTGAGAAGGTCCCTTATACGTCTGCGCGGCAAGCAGACCGCGCAGCGTGAAGGTCTTCACGTCGGTTAGCGCAGCAATGCGTGCCGGGCGTTACGCAGGAAGACAGGCGCTCTTTACCCCTGAGCGGGCAACGAGCACAGTACCGCCCTGTTGTAGGGGCGACCAACGCGATGGTTACGGCGAACTCACAGAGGCGTCCGACGAGGCGCCTTTGCTGGTTCCGGGTTGCACAGGGCAATGCGACAAGCACTGCCGGCCTCTGGCATGAGGTCCGAGCCTCTGTGGCCCCGAACAGATATTCGCCCGCGCTATCTGCGCGTCGCCCGCTTAGTAGCGGTCGTTATCTACTGGATTTGAGCGAACCCCCGCATGACGGTCGTCCCAGACTGCTTGTGACGGATGGAGCTGTGGTAACTCACAGCGCTCGAGCGCAACCTGCCTGCTGCTCCGCTGGTTGCGTCGTTCGGTTTCGGCTTTCCGCACCAAATGTGGTGCGACGGGCCCGTTTCTACCAAGTCAAACAAGAACAACCGGTGTCTGGGACCCCCGGAGAATGATCGGAGCTTAAATGTCTCACAACGAACAAGCGCGCAGGCAGCGAACCGGCCAGCCGCGCATCCGCCTGCACGTACTAGGTGCAGCCGGAGGAGTAACAGGTTCACTCAACCTCTTCGAGTACTTCGAAGACGGCAAGGTCACGCGGTTCATTCTGGACTGCGGGCTTCATCAGGAAAACGAGAGCATCAACCACAGCAATCGCCTTCCTGCTGGCATCACTTGGGCCGACATCAACTTCATGATCGTCAGCCACGCTCACATCGACCACTCGGGCTTCGTCCCCAAGGCAGTCAAGGAAGGTTTCAAGGGCGTGGTCTACACGCACGAAGCCACAAAGGACCTGGTCGAGATTCTGTTGCCGGACTCGGGCTATCTGCAGGAGGACCACGCGCGGCGCGCCAACAAGCGTGCCCGCCGGGAACGCCCGCGACGCACCGAAGGCAAGCAGAGCAAGGGTCGCAGCAAGAGCCACCGCCATCCGCAGAAGGCCGGCCAGCCGGTGCGTGAAGTGCCGAAGGTCCAGCCGCTGTACACGGAGGGCGATGCTCGCGCGTCCCTGAAGTACTTCAAGGGCCTCAAGTACGACCGCGACTACCAGCTCGCCGACGGCGTTTCGGTGAGGTTTACCGACGCCTGCCACATCCTCGGCGCGGCGGTGGTCACCCTGACCATCGGAAAGGGTGCCAAGAAGCGGACCTTCTGCTTCACCGGCAACATCGGTCAAAACGGCGTGCCGATTCTGCGCGACCTCAAGCCCGTTCTGCAGGCGGACTATGTGATGAGCGAGTCGACCTACGGCAACAAGCTTCACGAGAAGCGCGACCGCCTTGCCGTGCTCGCCGACATCATCAACCGTGCTCACGAGCGTGCTTCCAAGCCGCACCCGAAGTACGGCTACGGTGTGATCGTCATCCCGGCTTTTGCCATCGGTCGCGTCCAGACCGTGCTCTTCGATCTGCGCAAGCTCATGGAGCAGAGGCGGATTCCGGAGATGCCCGTCTTCCTGGACAGCCCCATGGCCATCAAGTCGACGGCTGTTCACCGCAAGTACAGGGACCTCTACAACCCCGAGACCAAGAAGGTCGCCGATGCCGGTCGCGACCCGTTCGCCACGCCGCGCTACGCGGAGTGCAAAGAGCGCTCGCAGTCGGAGCTGCTCGACCAGCCTGCCAAAGAGCCGACCATCATCATCGGCTCCAGCGGCATGGCCTCCGGTGGGCGCATCCTCCAGCACCTGGAGAAGCGCCTGCCCGGCAAGCAGAACACCGTGCTCTTCGTGGGCTACCAGGGGACCGGCACGCTCGGTCAGAACCTGGTCAACCAGAAGTCGAACGTCATTCGTGTCCATGGTGAACCGGTCAACGTGAACGCCGCGATCGAGTTCATGTCCGACTACTCCGGCCACGCGGACTACGGTCAGATCCTGAGCTGGATGAGCAAGTTCCAGTGCAAGCCGCTGAACACGCTGCTCGTCCACGGCGAGCCCGAGGCTCTCCAGGCCTTCAAGGCTCAGATCGAGAAGCAGCTCGGCTGGACCGTGACGATTCCCAAGAATCGCCAGGTCTTCGAGTTGGTATAAGCCAGTCGGAGGATCGGCAGCTTTTGCGTACTACGTAAGCGCTGCTGATTAAGCCGATTGGATCGGGTACGGTGCGGCGCGTCCGGGGCTTCGGCTTCACGGGCGCCGCACCGCTAAACCACAGACATGAGGATGTGCGCCAATGGCTCGGCAAAACTACTCGGTGATCTGTCCGACAGCGGACGTTCAGCGTGTCGCTGCCGAGCTCATTCGGCGCGACATGGCGATTCTGCTCTGGCACAACGGGCAGGCCTTCCTCGTCCACGCCACGCCCGCAAAGGCAAAGCAGTGGAACAAGGACTTTCCCAAGTGGCCTTGCCGTTGACTGAAGCTTGCTGCTTATAGCCGCCAGAAGAGAGATCGCGCACAGGAAGCGGCCCTTGAGCTGCCGTCTGCTGTCGCGATTCTCTTTTTTGGGTCCGCGGCTATGATAAAAGATAATAGAACTTTTCGTCGCCAACTTCGTCTTCCGATCGGAGTTACACTGGAAACAGACATCGCGCTCGCACACACAGGAGGGCTGCCCATGGATGCAACAGCAACTGGTGCGCGGGTACTCGAGTACAGGTTCGAGCCGCTGAGCAAGAACGCCGGCGAGTCAGACGCAGATGCCAGCAAGCGTATTCTCGAGCAATTCGCCGGCGAAGGCTGGGAGATAGTCGATTCGTGCGGCGATGAGATAGGGCAACCGGTTCTCATTTTCCAGAAAATGAAATTCGGGACACCGACGCCGGAGTACCAAGTTGAGAATATCCCGCACGCCCGCGGTGAGGATGAGATCCAAGAAGTCTCAGAGAAGATCTGGCAGATGAAGGAGCAGGGCTGGCTTCCTGAGTGCATTCTCGACAGCCCGGTAACCAGTCCCGTCGGGATATTCAGCAAGAGCATTCGCCCTACAGACCCCATCTTGATCAAGGTCGTGGTTGTCACCGTAGGAGTCTTCGAAAAGACCACGGAAACCATCGTCAACGAGCTACTCGATCAGCAGGTGCGCAACAACTTTACCGTCACGTGTATTATGCACGGGGGACTTAATCCGATTCTCGTGCTGCAATCAAAGGAGTTGGAGCAGCCGTACGAGTACCTGGTTGAGCACGCCAAAGGCGGCATTTTCAGCAATCAGACTACGAAGCTGACGGATCTCATCTCGGCAAGAGCCGCCGAGGGCTGGGAAGTTTGCGGAGCCTTCCAAGACTCGTTTTTGTGGCCATGCGTCGTGTTTCGGCGGTTGACCGACGAGGTGCCTGTCGCACCGCGGGAAATAGGCGAGGCGCTGGAAATGGAAAGAGCAGTCCAAGCCGAATTCGCCGAATTGACCGAGCAGACTGAACTGGCTCGCGAAGCTGAAAAAGCTGAACCGCCTGCCGAGACGGGCGCCTGATCGTGACTGCGGAAATTCCGGCCGGTTGCCGGCATCAAATTCCGGAGGACTCCGGCGGCGAGCGGTAGAATGAACCGGGGTTCTTGTGGAGCGCAAGTTGCAGTGGATGGCAAAGAGTTCCAACCGGCCATTGTCGAAGCTACGTGGAAATTACGACGGCTTCAGGAGGAGCTCTGCAAGGGCGCGGCTCACCAGTACGTCCATACCGTTTCTCTGCTTCGCAAATGCGCCCCGGACGCAATCCGGGAATTCAACGCTGTTTTCATCGCCAACAAAACCTACTTCAAGCACATCGGCGTCGAGAGTCCCGGGCAGCTCGTTCGAGCTCTGGCGGAGATCGAAACCAATGCATTCGGCGGGAAAATGCTTGTCTCTGGTGATGAGGAAAAGGCCTCCATCCGGTACGAATATTGCGCCGAGTGGATCGCGATTGAAGAACTGAGCAACATGACGTGGGGTGAGCGCGTCAATTTGGCTGAACATTTTGTTTATGCCATGCATGACCTAGCGCACCACTTCGGCTTTTCTGCCGAAGTGCTTCTGGACGGTGGTGTCCCCACAGTCACATTCAGCCGGTAGTCCGACGTTCGCACCCCAGTCCCAGAACCC
>Ga0066388_100002633_pt1 | contig 11109 bp, 8 predicted proteins | sample PanSoiMetaGPlot6_FD_64539 | JGI IMG/M metagenome (GOLD analysis project Ga0066388, IMG submission 64539) | Tropical forest soil microbial communities from Panama analyzed to predict greenhouse gas emissions - Panama Soil - Plot 6 (Hybrid Assembly) | ecosystem: Environmental > Terrestrial > Soil... | reverse complement strand
GAAGTACTAGGAAAAGCTTATGACAGCCGGTTAATGAAGCGCCTGCTGGTTTATTTGCGACCCTATTGTTGGCAAGTGGCAATCTCGCTTACCGCAATCGTTTTCAAAGCAGTCGCAGATGTTGTCGGGCCGATATTGGTGATGTTCGAGGTGGATCAATACCTTTCACCGGTGCCCGGTGGTTCCCATTCATTCCTGAGCAAATTTCTTAGCCCAACGCCGCTAATCGGTATCAGCCAAATTGCGGCTTTGTACGTGGGGCTTATTTGCTTCGGTTTCCTGCTCGATTATCTGCAAACGTACTTCATGCAGTGGACCGGCCAGATGGTGATGTTCGATCTGCGAAGCCAGATCTTTCGTCACCTGCAGCGGATGCACATCGGCTTTTACGACAAAAACCCTGTAGGCCGGCTGGTGACGCGGGTTACCACCGACGTAGATGCGTTGAATGAAATGTTTACCGCGGGCGTAGTCTCGATTTTTGAGGATATTTTTGTGCTCGGTGGAATCATCGGAATCATGCTGTGCTTCAACTGGAAGCTGGCGTTGATTACGTTCGCCGCGCTGCCGCTGATCGGGTTCGCGACCAAGATTTTCCGCGATAAGGTCCGCGACTCCTATCGCCGGATTCGTGTGGCAATTGCCCGAATCAATGCATATCTGCAGGAGCACGTAAGCGGGATGGCGGTACTGCAACTCTTCAATCGTGAAGATCGGGCATTCGCGGAATTCTCTAAAGTGAATGCCGTTCACATGGACGCGTTCAAAGACGCCATTCTGGCACATGCAGTTTATTACCCGATCGTCGAGATTATTTCTTCGGCGGCTATTGCATCCGTCATTTGGTTCGGCGGCCTGGATGTTCTCCATTCTTGGACGGTAAAGAGCCTGTCGCTTGAATTGGGCGGCGCGAGCCCGATCTCGCTGCAGGTAATTTCAAGAGTTACGACGCTGGGTCTACTGTTTGCCTTCATGCAGTATGCGCAGCGGTTTTTTCGTCCGATTCAGGACTTGAGCGAGAAATACAACATTCTGCAGTCGGCCATGGCTTCGGCCGAGCGGGTATTCAAGCTGCTCGACACGCGGGTGGAAATCACGTCGCCGGTTATGACGAAAAGCCCGCAAGGGCCCGGGCGCATTACGTTTGAGCACGTGTGGTTCGCTTATCGAAACCCCGAGACATCTGATCCAGATTGGGTGTTGCGCGACGTAAGCTTCGCGATCGAGCCCGGTGAAACGGTTGCTATCGTCGGCCACACGGGGGCGGGAAAAACGACGATCATTTCCCTACTCATGCGCTTCTACGACGTGCAGAAGGGCGCGATCAAGATCGATGGTATCGATATAAAACAGATCGACCTCGATGAATTGCGGCGGCGCTACGGCGTAGTTCTACAGGATCCCTTCCTGTTCACCGGAACCGTGCAGACCAACATTCGGCTCGGCACTCAGCAGATTGCGGATGAAGACGTTGAGAAGGCCGCGGAAGACGTGAATCTTGCTGATTTCATCCGTTCCCTTCCCGGCGGATTTCAAGAGCCAGTGCGGGAACGCGGATCAACACTCTCGACCGGCCAAAAGCAGCTGATTTCGTTCGCTCGCGCGCTGGCACATGATCCCAAGGTTTTGATTCTTGACGAAGCCACCTCAAGCGTAGATACCGAGACTGAATTCAGGGTACGCGACGCGTTGAGCCGGATGGTCGAAGGACGGACATCCGTCATCATTGCGCACCGGCTTTCAACCGTGCAGCGGGCTGACAAAATTATCGTCATGCACAAAGGTCAGGTGCGGGAAATGGGAACGCATCAGCAATTGCTGGCGCAACGTGGGATCTATTACAAGCTCTATCAGCTGCAATACAAAGACCAGGAAATTCCAGCTGCAAGTCCGGTTACGGCCAACGCCGACGACTAGTCGCGCAATAACCGATCCACAGCAGCTTGTACGTGTATTGCGGTGGTGTCGAGGACCGGAAGTCCCGCCACGGACGGTTCGCGAAAGATCAGGCTCAATTCAGTTCCGCCGAGGATTACTCCTGTGATGCAGTCCCTCGCTCTCAGGCGAGTGATCACTTCCATTAGCCCTTGGCGGGTTTCGAGCAACACCTTCCCCTTCAGAAGTTCGCCAGTGTACTTTTCGTGGACGTAGGCCTGTTCATTTTCATTCGGAACCACTACGGCAAGCCCCTCGCGAGAAAAAACCTTGGCATAGAAGGTGGATTCCATTGTGAAACGCGTCCCAAGCAACCCCAGCGTGGTTAGGCCCAGTGCTTTGGCGTGCGCGCAGGTTGCCTCCACAACGCTGATGAGCGGGAGTTTTGACCGACCCTGCACCTCATCGAAAACGATGTGCGGCGTGTTCGCGGAGATCAGACCGAAATCGGCGCCCGCGCGTTCGAGCGTCTGTAGCGATTGCACCAGGTAGTCGGCCAATTTATGGAGCTGACCTTCGCCCAGCATATGCAGCCCTCGGTTGACATCAATGCTGTTGATGATGATTGAAGGCGCAGCGCCTGGCCGATGTTCGGCGTATTTCACTAGAATGCGTCGATAGTATTCGACCGTCGATTCCGGCCCCAACCCGCCAACGATGCCCAGAGTTTTCATGGCAACTCAGTTTAGACTGCTCGCGTGCGAATTCTGATCTCCGCCGGTGAGGCCTCCGGTGAAATGTATGGCGCGGAACTGATCGAAGCTTTACGCCGGATACGGCCTGACGCAGACTTTTTCGGCGCGGGCGGCGAGCGCATGCGCCGAGCCGGATGCGAACTGGTAGTTCATGCCAGCGATTTATCGGTTGTCGGCATCACTGAAATCCTGGGTCATCTCCCAAAAATATGGGGGTTGTTCCACAAGCTGATCGCCGAAGCTGACCGGCGCAAACCTGATGTGGCGGTTGTCATAGATTCTCCCGCGTTCAATTGGCGAGTAGCGCGCGAAATGCACAAACGCGGTGTTCCGGTTGCATACTACGTCGCGCCGCAGTTCTGGGCTTGGCGGCAAGGGCGCGTACGGCTATTGCGAAAGTACGTCGATAATGCACTGGTGATTTTCCCTTTCGAGGAGGAGTTCTATCGCACGCGAGGAGTGAACGCGACATTCGTTGGGCATCCCTTGGCCTTCGTGCAAAGACCCGTGGTTACACGCGAGGCATTGGCGGCGCAGTACTCTCTCGATCTATCGCAACCGTGGATCACGCTTATGCCGGGCAGCCGCCGTAAGGAGGTTCGGATGAACCTTCCAACCATGCTGCAAGCAGCAGCCCAGCTAAAAGGCAATTTCGAATTTCTGGTTCCGGTTGCTCCTACTTTGGAACCAGACTGGTTGAAGCAGCAAGTTGGGCAGCATCCGGTTCATCTCGTTTCCGACGCGCGTGCTGCGTTGCTGCACTCTCGGGCTGGCATCATCGCCAGTGGAACCGCTACCGTGGAAGCTGCGCTGATGGGAACGCCATTTGTGATGGTTTACCGGGTTTCAACGCTCACCTACATACTTGGAAAGCCTCGCCTGAAGGTGCCGTATTTCGCGATGGTGAACCTGATTGCCGGCGAACAAGTGGTGCCGGAGCTAGTTCAAGATGAATTCACAACAAAAAATGTCGTGGATCGCACTCGTGAGATTATTGAAGATGGACCTGTACGAGAGCAGATGGTAAGCAGGCTGACGAAAGTCAGAAAACTGTTAGCCGTCGGGTCCCTGATGCCCGACTCTGCCCCGGGTACGCCGCACAACCAAGTGCCGAGACCGCCCGAACGGGCCGCCACCGAAATACTTGCCCTGCTGTCCTCCTGACTTCTTGTATATCAGCATCTTTTGGGCCAAAATCAACATCTTAGGAGTAAGAGCACGTCCTGGAGAACGCCCCGAATGTTTTTTCAACCTCGACGCGAGCGTCGGGCCCTTATTTTGTCTCTTTTCAGCTGTTTGCTGTTAGCGGTAAGCGCCCACGCGGCAGAAAAGATGCGTCTGCGCGTGGACGACTACCAGATCGACGCCGAACTGGCACCCCACTCGCACAAACTTACAGCGAAAGCCAAGGTCAAGTTCACCGCGCTGGACGACCTGAACATCGCGACCTTCGAATTGCACAATGGCCTTCGGGTCACGAAAGTTATCGACGAGCACAACAAGCCGCTCACCGCCGAACGCGTAACCCAGGACTCAACAGTTAGAGTCGCGCTTCCTAGTGGCATCAGCAAGAACAGCACCAGCACCCTGACCTTCGACTACGAAGGGGTGCTCGACTCTGCCGATGATAGTCCCGTACAGGGACTGAAGCTCGCGTCTATTGCGGACGATACAAGCTATCTCCTCTATGCGGGCAGATGGTTTCCGGTGAACGGGTACGGCATCAACCGTTTCACCGCAACCATGCACATTACGGTTCCAGCGCACATGATCGTCGTGGGAAGCGGAAGTGAAGAAATCGGCAATGCCGCTGCGTCTAAAAAACCGAGCGGCGGGTCAGGCGCAACCAAGACCTATACCTTCGTCTGGAACAAACCCAGTTTTCCGGGGACGATTATTGCCGGGCAGTTTCAGGACTACAAAAGCACAGATGCCGGCCTGGACCTGCACGTTTATCTGAAGCCTGCGCATCAAAGCCTGACACAGGCCTACGCCGAAACAACGGTCAAGGAGTTCACCTATTTCATCACGCTGTACGGCCCCGCGCCATCGACCACGCTGAAGGTGGTTGAGATTCCCGATGACACGGTACCTGCGGCCTGGGCGCCGGAGATTGCCGCGATCTCCAGCCGTGGAATTACAGAAAAACTCAACTATAGACTGCTTGCCAACAGCATTGCTCATCAGTGGTGGGGGGTCTCGGTGAGCCCCGCGTCGCGAGATGACTGGTGGCTCAGCGACGGTTTCGCACGCTACTCCGAGGCGCGATATGTCGAACAGGCGGCAGGACGGGCTGGCCTCGAAGAAACCGTCAAGGACATGTCGGTCGGTGCGCTAGCCTATGATACGGTGCCGCTGTCGACGGTCGGCAAGATGGATGTTTTCTCCCCCGAATTCCAGTCGCTGGTGACTGATAAAGGCGGCATGATTCTGCACATGCTGCGCTGGGTGGAAGGCGACCAGAAATACGATCAGACCATGCGCAGTTTTGCCGCCAAGTTCGCCGGCAAATCCGCATCGCTGGATGACTTCCGCGCCATCGCTGAACAGAACTACGGCGACAAGCTGACGTGGTTTTTCTCGCAATGGCTCGATTCAACGGGTGCTCCTGAATTCAAAGACAAGTATACGATTTATCGTCTCGGTAACAACAAGGGGTTTCGTGTGGTCGGCCAGATCTTCCAGGACCTCGATCTATTTCGCATGCCGGTGCTGATGAAGATCGATACCGATGGTAAAACCGAAGAGAAAACCATCGAGGTCGTGGGAACAAACTCGCCATTCACCGTTGAAACGTTCGGCAAGCCTCGCAAGATTACCATCGACCCCGATAATCGCGTTCTGAAGAATTCGACCGCGATCAAGCTACGCGCTTCCATTCAGCGGGGCCAGGGTTTGGTGCAGCAGGGCGATCTGGCAGGCGCGCTGAGTGAATTCAACAAGGCACTCGATGTAAACAAAAACAGTTCGCTCGCGCATTATCGCGTGGCCGAAGTTTTCTTTCTGCAGCATAACTTTCAGGCGGCTGCGAATGCGTACCGCGAGTGCCTGAACGGTGACGGTGAACCACGCTGGACGGAAGTGTGGAGCCACATCCAGCTGGGAAAGATTTTCGATGTGACCGGGCAGCGCGAGCGAGCTACCAACGAGTACCGCCAGGCTCTGCAAACTAACGACGACACTCAGGGGGCGCTTGAAGAAGCCCGTCGATATCTACAGAAGCCCTTCGAGCAGGAGCGGAATAAACCGGAAAGCGGAAATTAGTGTGGCCTGCCGTTATCATTTCCGCTGATGCTCCCATTTAAGCTGGTCTATAGCGACGACTACTTTCTGCCCATCGGCGCGCACGTTTTTCCCGCCCAGAAGTATCGGCTTATCCATAAACGGCTACTCGAAACCGGGATCGCGGACGCTTCTAACTTCATTGCGCCGCAACCGGCGAGTGACCACGACATCCTTCTGGTCCATACGCCCGAGTACGTCAACAAGCTGAAAACCGGAACCCTGACTGCAATGGAGGAGTTGACCCTGGAAATCCCTTTCTCGCCGGAGCTGGTCAGGGTTTTCTGGCTGTCAGCGGGCGGGTCCATCCTCGCGGCCGAACACGCATTGCAGAATGGGATGGCTTTCAATATTGCCGGCGGATTTCATCATGCCTACCCTGATCACGGCGAGGGTTTCTGCATGATTCACGATGTCGCGGTCGCCATTCGCCGCATGCAGAAGGATGGAAAGATTCGCACGGCGATGACGGTCGATGGCGACGTCCACCACGGAAACGGAACCGCGGCGATTTTCGCGGGCACGCGAACGTCGGCAGATCCATTGCCATCGGTCGGGTCTTCTACACTCGGGCGATCTGACGTAAGAGCCCGCCAGGCTCAGGCGGGAGACGTGTTTACGATTTCCCTGCACCAGTACAACAACTATCCACCGGACAAGCCTCCTTCTTCGATCGATGTTGACTTGCCGGACGGCATCGGTGATGACGACTATCTGGCATGGCTGGATAACGCGCTGTCTTCCGGATTGCGGCAGTTCGAGCCTGACCTGATCTGCTATATTGCGGGCGCGGATCCCTATCGCGAAGATCAACTCGGTGGACTGGCATTGACCATTGATGGATTGAAAAAACGCGATGCGCTGATGTTCAAAGTTGCGCGCGCGAAGAACATCCCGGTGATGGTGACCTATGCGGGAGGCTACGCAGTCAGGGTGGAAGACACCGTGACCATTCACTGCAATACCATTTTGGCAGCACGCGAAGTGCTCGCCTGATCACCAGCACAGCAATTTCGTGGAATGCCGCGCAACCACGCCGACGACGCCGTCCTGCAAGAAGTGCGCAATAATTCCTGGCCTCAAGCTGCGTCTCCACTGTGCCAACAGCCCAAACATGCAGCCATAGACCGCGATCATCAGCATGTATCGCAAGCCCTGGTATCCATGTGCTGCGCCAAAAATCAAGCCCTGTAAGACCAGGCCAGTGTGGCTGCTGTTTGTCACTGCGCTGAACTGGCGTTGGAGGTAGCCGCGGAAAACAACTTCTTCGCAGAATCCTGCAGTCAGCGCTAGCAACAAATACAAAACTGTTTCCGGCAGATTCTGAGGTATCAGGCCGCGGACCGCCTGATTCGGAGTCGCATGCAGCAACCGGCCGAGAAGTCCGAGAATTACGAGCGCGGCAAACAGGAATGCCACAGCAATCCCGAAATCACATAGCGCCTGCACCGGCGAGCTCCAGGTACCGGCGATAAGATCTCGGATCCGAACTGCGCGGCGCCGGATTCCGAACCAGATAATCCCTAGCGCCAACCATTCCATTACGATGGTCAGAACATAAGAGGGAATGCGAGTTTTGGCAGCTGCAGGGTTCAATCCGGATTGAAAATGCGCGGTCACGGCCCCCATCGCTGAAAGACCGAGCAGCATAATTACGACCACTGCCGTGTGCCAAAGGGGCGCAATCAGTGCGGGAGTAGATGATATAGCAGGAGCTACCTCAGTGTTGTCCATTGGCAGTGTGTAAACGACAAATGCGCCGCATTAACTTAGCAGACAGAAGCCTGACCGCAAAGCTCACCGTGCTCGGCTGATAAAATAATTTCTAATCATGTTTGAGAATCTTCAGGAAAAACTGCAGCGCGCATTCAAAACGCTTCGCGGACAAGCCGTCCTGAACCAAGAAAACATCCAGGATGCATCGCGCGAAATCCGGCTGGCGCTGCTCGAAGCCGACGTAAACTTCAAAGTTGTAAAGCAGCTGATTGATCACATCCAGGAAAAGGCGGTCGGCCAGCAGGTTGCGACCGCGCTGTCCCCGGGCGAGCAAGTCATAAAGATTCTTCGCGACGAACTGGTCGAGACGTTGGGCCGCGACACCGCGAAATTAAAGTTCGCATCGCAACCGCCCACGATCATTTTGATGGCCGGCCTGCAAGGATCAGGTAAAACTACAACCTCAGGGAAGCTGGCTAACTGGCTCAAGAACGGCGGGCACCGGCCCTTGCTGGTTTCAGTGGACGTCTATCGGCCTGCTGCGCGCGAGCAGCTCAAAGTAGTTGCGCAAGCGATTAGGTCGAATCTCTACGAAGGCCAGGTCATGGAAGCCAATACTGCAACCGTGGAACGCCTGGTTAAAGAAGCTCGACGCGAGGCGATCAATACGGGATCAGATGTACTCATCGTCGACACCGCCGGTCGCCTGCATATTGACGATCAGCTGATGGAAGAAATGCAGTCGCTCAAGCGTCTGCTCAACCCACAGGAGATTCTGTTCGTCGCCGATGCCATGACCGGACAAGATGCAGTCCGCTCGGCTGACGAGTTTCACAAGAAGCTCACGCTTACCGGTGTTGTGCTTACAAAGATGGATGGAGACGCCCGCGGTGGCGCTGCGCTCTCGATCCGCCAAGTGACCGGCCAGCCGATCAAGTTTATCGGTGTAGGCGAGAAGTACGACGCTCTAGAGCCGTTTCATCCTGATCGCATCGTGTCGCGCATTCTGGGCATGGGCGACATTCTTTCGCTCATTGAGAAAGCCGAAGCGCAGATGGACAAGAAGAAAGCCCAGGAGCTGGCCAGCAAAGCGTTGACCGGTGATGGGTTTTCGTTGGAGGACTTTCGCGATCAGTTGCGTCAGGTCAAAAAAATGGGCTCCCTGCAGAGCCTGATGGGCATGCTGCCCAGCATCGGACCTTTCGCCGGACTGCAAAAACATGCCGACAAAGTTGACGAAGGACAAGTCAATAGGGTCGAAGCGATCATCAACTCCATGACCGCGCACGAACGCATTCACCACGAAGTAATCAACGGCAGCCGCCGCAAGCGGATTGCTCGTGGCTCCGGCACCAGCGTCCAGGAAGTTAACAACCTGTTGCGCCAGTACGCACAAATGCGAAAGATGTTCAAACAAATGGGCAAAGGCAACTTCGCCCGCAAACTAGCTGGAATGAAGCTGCCGGGCATATAAGTTTCTTTTGGCTGGCACAACACCTTACGGGTACGTTACCCTTGCTGCCCGGAACGGCTTCGTCCATTAAGGGTTTCTATGCGTTTGATACTTGCCATTCTTCTATCCACTGCACTGGTCGCCCAGACATCTCAGAAGCATACCGATGACTTCAACACACAGATGGCTGAAATGCGCGACACCTGGGTGCGGGAATTTAACGCAGGCCACGCCGAAGCGGTTGCCAAAATGTATAGCCAGGACGCTCTTCTCATGCGCTGGGACGGCAGCGTACACGGCTACGATTCAATCCTGGCCGAGTTCCAGCGTTCCATTTCGGGCGGCGCCCACGACTATGTCGTTCATAGCCTGCGTACCGAGCGTTCCGGCGATCTTGCCTATGACACTGGTGCTTACAACGTCACCCTCCGCACGCGCGTGGTGGAAGGCAATTATCTGGTCGTCGCCAAACGCATCAATGGTCAGTGGAAGATCGTTGCCCACTCCAGTGTAGCCAATCCCCAAACCCGACCATGAAATGGCGCTCAAGAATCACCTGGATGTTGCTCGCGAACGCATCAGGTCATCGCCGGCGCCAGGTGCCCCGTCCTAACGCTTAGGGGATAACTGCCACCTGCCGTCGCTCGCTAGGGGAGAATGCAAACCGGCCCTTTCAGGGCCCGTTTGCTTGTTAGGCACCACTAACGAAGAAATGGCGTTGTACGCCACCGAATGGTGCACCAAACCCAGGCCTAATCATCGTAGGTTTGTAATGGACTCTCGAACCAGTGTGCGGTGAGCGCTCCGAAAATAAAACCTCCAACGTGCGCCAGGTAAGCGACGCCTCCAGTCTGGGTTTGGGCCACCGCTCCAGCATGAATGAGCTGGCTGAGAAACCAGAAGCCTATGAGGAGTACAGCGGGAATGAATGTGATTCGACCGAAAATAAATATGAACAACACCACCTTAATTCGATCCTGAGGATACGTAACGATAAAAGCACCCATAACAGCCGCGATCGCGCCGCTTGCACCGAGATTGGGGACTGTGGAATGAGGATCCGCTATAACCTGCGCCAGCATAGCCACTATGCCGCCAAGCAGATAAAACAGCAGGTATCGGCCCCGCCCCATGGCATCTTCGATCTCCGGAGCGAACGCCCATAGAAAAACCATGTTGCCGATGATGTGCGACCAACTGCCATGCATGAACATGGCGGTCAGGATTGTGATCCACCGGTGGCCCGAAACGATTTGCGCTGGAATTGCAGACCAGCGAAGGACGAACGCATCCCCGCCCGACAACTCCAGGACAAAACCGAAAATATTTATGACGATGAGGAAGGCGGTGACGAGAGGGATGCGTGCCGGGCGGCGTGATGCATCAGTTAATGGGACAAGACCTCCCATCCTATGTTTCTCCTCTCACGCCGACAGGCACACCCATACCCGGATGTTGAGCCACTTGTTGAGTTTTGAGCTCAGCTCTCGCTTGGAGCAGTGGTGCTTATGCCGCTAGCCTCGATATCGTCGTCGCTACGCCGCGGGCAGCCAGCGACACCATCACTACCCTGACGCCGCTCATGATCAGGCTTACGCCGACCAGTGTACCGATTGCCCAGGCGGAACTCGATGGCCACTGCAAGTAAATCAGCAGGCCCAACAGAAGCGTCACCACGCCATCGAACAGGAACCAGCTTGACCCCGCGGCGGAGCGGATCCTGAAAAACAGAACGATGTTCAGAATGCCCTCAATCAGAAACAGCGAGGCCAACACCAGGGTAAGAGAAGCTACGCCCACGGCGGGACGCGCGATCAGGTACACGCCAAAGAAAAGATAAGCGATCCCAACCAGCAGTCTCCACAGCACGCTCCCGGCTCCGTGCGCATGAAACGCGGCGATGAGGTGGATTACCCCGGCCAAAACAATGAGCCAGGCAATCATCACATTCACTGCGACCGCTGCTGCAAGCGGCACCCCCACGGCCAGAACGCCCAGAATGATCAGCAAAACGCCCCAGACCATCGC
>Ga0066388_100002632_pt1 | contig 11110 bp, 10 predicted proteins | sample PanSoiMetaGPlot6_FD_64539 | JGI IMG/M metagenome (GOLD analysis project Ga0066388, IMG submission 64539) | Tropical forest soil microbial communities from Panama analyzed to predict greenhouse gas emissions - Panama Soil - Plot 6 (Hybrid Assembly) | ecosystem: Environmental > Terrestrial >... | reverse complement strand
GCCTGGCCACCTGTTTCGCCATGGTCGGCCCTCAGTCGAGGTTATTTTTCGACAGGCCAATCGCCGGCCTGAATGCCCTAAAATATCGTGCCATGGAACTCTTTTTGACCCGCCACGGTATTGCCGGCCAAAAAATCGATGGCGCCGTCGTTATCGACGCGCAGCGGCCGCTCACGGATGAGGGGCGCCACGAGACTCGTCAGGTTGCGCAAGCTCTCAAGCGGCTCGGGCTGAAGCCTGATCTGATTGCCACCAGTCCGCTGGCGCGTGCGCATCAGACTGCCGAAATCATTGCCGATGTATTTGGCCTGGCCCAGAGCGTTCAGACTTGCGAAGCACTGGCTCCCGGCGGCACCGCCAGCGATCTCTACAAGTTCCTGGCCAATGTCAAGCAAGTTGAGCAGGCGTTCCTGGTCGGTCATGAGCCGGACATGTCGCGCCTGGCCGCGACCATGCTCTGGGCCGGTCCCGAGCTCGACATGCCATTCAAGAAGTCGGGTGTCTGCCGAATTGATATAACCGATCTGCCGCCGACCGCACCCGGTACCTTGAAATGGCTGATCACGCCCAAGATGGCGGCGCTGATGTCGAGGTAGCAAACAAGGCTACTGGTAGCGCTGTCCGTTGAAGTCGATCCAGCCGCCCATGTGGCGCCCTGTGTCGGTGTGGTGCGTCCAATGGATGACTCCGCCCTTCTTGTTCCATATGTACTCGCCGTGAACGGTGACCACGTCGCCGGGTTTGATTGGAACCCGCGGGGCCATCTGCACGTCGTGCGCAATGAGCACGGTCGTGCCGTTGTTCAGGACAACCAAGAACCGCTGATGAGGCAAACCTTCGGTATCATCGCGCAGAAGCTTGTAAACGGGCGCCTGGACGGTTACTTCGACCTTGTAGGCGTGCGCTTCTTGCGCGATTATCACCTGAGATTGGTCGCCGGCGGACAACGCCGATGCCGTTGTCGAGCCGGCGTTGAGCGTTTGCTGTGCCTGCCCGCAAGCGGCGAGCGCCAGGCTCACGCCGAGCCCGGTCCCGGCTACGAGCGCATATTTGAGCAGGAGAGCGCGAGGAAAAACTTGCATGGGAAGTGATCTTATCCTGTCGCCAGCGGAATAGCCAGAAGATGACTGCTGTGACCCGTGGTATATAGAGTCCAGATGAGCCTTGCCAGAGTGCTGTGTTACCAATATAGTTTTTCTGATGATCCCAGCCATATATCTAAGTGGAAGCACAATTCAGCCCATAGAGCAAATCGGCCCGCTGGCCGACCTTGACTGGCGAATGCTGGCCATGACCAAGCTTCAGCTCTACGGCTTCAGAGTGCTCAATCCGCTCGAACTGGCCTGGTCGACGCATGGGCACGAGCTCGAACTCGACAGCCAGGTGAGACGATCGCTCGACTTGATCAGTCAATGCGACGCCTTGCTGGCCAATATCAATCCGCCCAGCTATGGGACGGCGATGGAGATGTTCTACGCCTTCCGTCAGGGCAAGATGGTAACCGTGGTCGGCATGCCACCATTTTCACCGTGGGTGTTGTCTCACTCTCAGGCGCGCTTTCGGGACATCGACACGGCTCTGGATTATTTGATCGGTGAGCAACCGCATGCCGATCCGCTCAATTGGGCCCTGCAGTACGAAATGGCGATCTCCCAGCACTACGAGCAGTTTCCGCCCGAAGGTCAGCCCGACTACCAGTTTCTTGGCGGTGATTTGCCGGTGCTGGTGGTGGCGCCGCATGCCACCGGTTACTTCCGCGACGGCGAGTTTCAGGAGCCGGACGGCTTCACCGGTTCGATGGCCGCCTTACTGAATCGCAGCGCTCGTTGCCACTCGCTCATTTCATCTTTTTGCTGCGTGGCCGACCCGTGCTGGCACTTCGAAACGCCAATGCACAGAGCGATTGCCGACATTGCCAAAACAGGACAGGTCGGACTGGTTGTCGTCTTGCTCGGCGCGGCCTGGCATGAATCGCCCGGTATCTTCGTTCATGCCAGCGGACCGGAGAAGCGGAGTTGCGACGATCTGGGAGCGCGGCTGCGCCTTCAGCTTTCGGAACTGGAGCCGGTCGCCGTCGAACGCTTCGACCGTTCGGTCGGACCATTGGTCAGCTTCATTGCCGACGAGCTGGGCATCAATGTGCTGACGGTCAAGATGCACAAGCGTTATCGCATGCCCCGCCTGCAACCCAGGCAGTTCCTCGAGATGGTTCTTTTGCTCGATCAGTTCGTTTCGCAGACCGGTGTCGACCTGCTTCGGAGTCGCAGCTAAGTTATGGCGGGCGAGCTGATTGTTTTGGTAACCTGCCCGCGGGCCGGCGCCGAGCAGATTGCCAAACCCCTTGTCGAGGAGGGGTTGGCTGCCTGCGTGAACATTGTCACCGGCGTGACGTCTGTATTCAGGTGGCAGGAAAAGGTGGAAATGGAAGCCGAAGACTTGCTGATTATTAAGACCAACCACAGCCACTGGCCGTCCCTTGAAAAGCGAGTCAAGGAACTGCATTCCTACGATACGCCCGAGATCATCTCCCTTGTCGTTGAGGATGGTTACAAACCATATCTTGACTGGTTAAATTCGGCTTTGAGACAGTGACAATATGAATCCTTGAGGGAGCAACGCTTGGCACAAGAAACCTTAGTTCACGTTTTCTGGGAGAGGGTCAAAGGCTCTCCGGAGCGACCGGCCGTTTTTCACAAGGTGGCAGGCAGCTACCGGCCGGTGATCTGGCGTGAGCACGGGCGAGTCGTGGAGCTGGTGGTTGGCGGGCTGCTGAACCTCGGACTGGAGCGCGGTGACAAGGTGGCGATACTGTCTAGCAGCCGCCCCCACTGGACCTGGGCGGACGTGGCGATCATGTCGGCCGGGGGAGTGACGATTCCGGTCTACGCGACACTGGCAGCTCCGGAAATCGAGTATCTCGTCAAGCACAGCGATTCGGTAGGCTTGTTTGTCGAGAACGAGTCGCAGCTCAAGAAACTGCTGATGCTCAAGGAGCTTCCGGCCGCCCTGCGCTTCATCGTGCTCATCGACGGTGAGCCGCCGGCACACAGCGGTTCTCCGGTTCGCATCTTGAAATGGGAAGACCTGCTCAAAGACGGTGAGGTCTACTTACCAGCGCACCCGAAGGTGGCCGGCGAACGCCTGGCGCAGGTGCGTCCGGAGGATGTTGCCACCATCTGCTATACGTCCGGCACGACAGGACTGCCGAAAGGTGTCATGTTGTTGCACAAGAACATTTACTCGTGCTGCCGGGCTATGAGCCATTTCATCGGTTTTCATCCCGATGACGTCGGACTTTCATTTCTTCCCCTCGCTCACGTTTATGAACGAGTCGGCGGTCAGTTCATATCTATCTATGAGGGTCTGATTGCTGCCTATGCCGAATCTATGGAAACCGTGGCCCAGAACCTCCTCGAGGTGCGTCCGACGATCTTGAATGGGGTGCCGCGCTTCTATGAGAAGATCTACAACCGGATCTACTCTGAAGTTCGGCACATGCCGAAGGCGCAACAATACCTGATTCGCTGGGCTCTGGCTCTCGGTAAACGCGCTGCCAAGTATCAAAACGCCCGAGATGGTGCCAACGAGATCGCCCGCAAGGTATATCGCGCAGAGCTGAGAGTCGCTGAGCGCCTGGTCTTTTCGCGAATCAGAAGGCGATTTGGCGGGCGCGTGCGGTTCATGGTGTCGGGAGCGGCACCGCTGTCGCCGGATGTGCAGCTCTTTTTCGAGACACTGGGCATGCCGGTCATTGAAGGATATGGATTGACTGAGACCTCGGCTCCGGTCACCTGCAATACACCCAATGGAGTAAAACGCGGCACCGTCGGGCGCCCGATGCCGGGTATCGAGATTAAGCTGGCCGAGGATGGCGAAATCATGGTGCGCGGACCGAATGTTTTTGCCGGTTACTACAAGGACGAAGAAGCTACCCGGCAGGCGTTTCAGGACGACTGGTTTCTGACCGGCGACATCGGCGAAATCGACGATGAAGGCTTCCTGAAAATCAAGGACCGGAAAAAGGACATCATCATCACGGCCGGCGGCAAGCACGTCGCCCCGCAATTTCTGGAGAACCTGTTTGTCGACGAGAGCTTGATCAGCCATATTCTGGTCTACGGCGATCGGCGAAAATACATCACCGCCCTGATCACCCTTCAGCCGGATGCTCTTGCCACCTTTGCCAGCGCCGCTTCGATTACTTATTCGAGTCCTGAAGAGCTGATCCACCATCCGCAGGTGCTGCAGGAAGTTGAGGCGGTTGTTAGTCGCAAGAACCAGACGCTGGCAAGTTTCGAGCAAATCAAGAAGTTTTTGATTCTCGATCGCGACTTTACCGTGGACGCCAATGAGCTGACTCCTACCCTCAAGCTCAAGCGCAAGGTTGTGGTCGAGAAGTACAGTCAGTTGTTGGATAGCCTGTACGAAAAGGAAGACATCGAGGTGCAAGCCTCGTAGGCGGGAGATGCGACCCCGTTTTGGCGATATTCTTGCCTGACCGCCATCGACGGATGCCACCCTGAAGGCGTCTGTGCTGCCTGGTTCCGGTTCGTAAACCTTGACGGTTTCTTGCTGCTGAAAGTGCTAGGGTAATGATGGAGTCTCGCTTATAGAAGGTAAAATCTGCTTTACTTTCTCTTGGCAACTAACTAAAATTATGGCATTCGGTGAAATCAGGCGCGCGCACACCTAAAATCACTTACCAGAGCCGTAGTAGTAACCGTAGTTCGATGGTCCCCAAGAGGGTTTACTAGACATGTTTGAATCGTTCGGACGGGGCTTCAGGATGATAGGGGCCAGCATCAAGATGGCCTGGCAAGATAAACGCCTGTTGCTCCCGTCGATTTTGACCGTTTTTACGAATATTTTGTTCGCCATGTTGATTGCCTGGCAGGCTTCGCAAAAGATGGCCCACCATGAAGTCGCACAGCAGGCAGATGCCCCCGCTGTCACCCATGGCATGCTCCGGCACATGCGCCACAGTTCCCCGCAAGGGCTGCCTTCGATGGGTATTAACAGCCCACTCGATCAAGGCGGCATGCAGCAGCTCGGGGCTGCCGTCACCGACGAGACCACGCTTGCGGTTGTTGCACTGATGATGACGTGGTGGCTGACCAATCGCTTCCTGGAAGGTGTTACCACCGCCCTGGTATACAGCCACTTGACGGAAGGCAAGGGCAGCGGCACCTTCTCGCAGGCTTGCGCGGCCGTCTTTCAGAGCTTACCGGCGATCATCATTCTCGGTCTGGTCACCCTGATCGCCAAGCGAATCGCCGGCTGGCTGAGGAACAAGCGGAACAGCGGCTTCCTCGGCTTTGGTTTCAATTTCCTGGCCGGAATTGTGGAGGTCTTCTGGACACTGGCTGGACATCTTATTCTCCCGGCAATCGTCATTGAGGGCACCTCCTTCTGGGGCGGCCTGAAGCGTGCCGACAAGATTGCCTCTGGCAACCTCTTGACCATCGGTATAGGCGAGGTGGGTGTGGACGCTCTCTGCCGGTTTACAACCTGGATCTTGTACATGATTGGACTTTCCGGCTTTGGCTATGCCTACTATGCCAAGATTGGCTTGAGCTCGCCGGTCTTTGTTTTCCTCGCCCTGCTCTGGGCCTCTTCGGTGGTGGTGACCACTGCTTTGTCAATCTACATCCGGTCGGCGTTCTACACCTGCCTGTATGTCTGGGCAATCGACGCTGAGGCAGTCCAGGAGACCGAGCGAGTGCGGGTCAAGCCACCCGAGCCACTGGCAGCTGCCCTCGCTTAAGCCGGCAACCAGCCTGAGACCGGGACTGAACGGTAGCCGGCCCGGCGCTGCTGGCTTCAATCGATAGGTCGGCGAAGCGCCTGATCGTTTGTGCCTGGCGTCGTTGTTGATTTCTGGCGGTCCTGGATCAGGCCCGCCAGCGAAATCCCGAGCAAGGCGAGCACGTAGATCCCCTGCCACCGATTCTTGCCGCTCCAATCGGCCGGACCCTGTAAATAGATCGCCCAGGCTATGAGGGGATAGATGAGAAATAGAGCCAGGAGCCAGCGTGCCGGACCATTCTCCCGGTTGAAGACACCAGCCCAGCTTGGGCTGGGAAAGAGCAACGCTAAAGGCGCCGCCAGCAACAACAGATCATAGATGTGTGTATGAGCGCTTGTGAGCAGACCGATGCAGGTGATGGACAAGACGGACATCGCTTGCGATTGCCTGGAGCCCTGCGCCGATTCTCGCCAGGCAAGGTAGCATGCGCATGCACCTAACAGCGTCACGGGCGCTATTGTCCAGGCTATCGCTGACTGTGGCAGCCAGAGGCTGAGCAGTCCACGCCAGCCGATCATCGCTTGCGCTTCCAGACCTTTGACTGTCGTCAAGCCGAACTCGCAATCGTGCAGAAATCTAGGATATGCAAGCAGGGCCTGCCAACCGAGCACGGCGACGGTGCCGGCCGTCAAGGCCAACGCCGCCCCGGCCGCGATCCACAGGGTTTTATCACGGCGATCCGCCAGGCAAGTAAAAGCCAGAAAGGGCAGATACTGGGGTTTCAGGACAAACGAGGCGAGCGCGATCCCGGTTGCTATCGGGCTGCCTCGCAAGAAAGCCAGCCAGAACAGAGCGAATAACCCTGCCGATAAGAAACCGGCCTGTCCGAGCAAAATGTTGAATATGGCTGCCGGAGCCGCAAGCACTAACGCATAAAAGTACAACGAACAGCGCCGTCCGTCGCTGACCTTGACGCTGTCACTGAGCGCTCTCAGAGAGCCGACAAAAATTGTTAACGTGGCAATCATCCATAATCCGTAGGAGAGGTTGATCGGTAAAAGCGACAGCGGCGCCATCGCCAAGCAAAATTGAGGAGTATATTGCCCGAGTTGATCTGCGTGCAGGTCTCGCTGATCGAGCACGGATTTGATGTATGCGTTTTGGACTTGCGCGTCATAGAGTTTGGCCCGATCTGCCGATCGGCAGAGCTTGCCGATTGCATAGAATTTGACGAAGTCTACCAGCGAGGCTTTTCCCGTATGCGTGATGGCCAGGAAGGCATCATGGTCGGTGACCACCTTGAACAGGGGTGCCGACAAGAGGAGAGCCCAGACCAACAACAACGCCGGGTAAGCGAGATCGGGCACAGCCTTGAGCCCGCTTCCTGTCTGTGTGGGCAGTCGAATCACTGCGTCACTTTTCCCAAAACCTACCGTCAGCGCTGGGCGACAGCCGGCTTACAGGACGACTCGCTAGGGCGCGGAGCGCGCATGCCCGCCAGAGTTTCTTTCATCAGGCTGTATACGTGGTCTCTCATTTTTGCCGAGCTGCGCTCGAATGAATCTGCATACACAGGCGGTAATATTTTGACTCGGACCTGGCCCTTGAGATTAACTGTCTTTCCGCCTTTCGGAAGGATCTCGTGCGTGCCGTCGATGACAATCGGCACCAGCGGCAGTCCGCAATCGATCGCCAGCCTGAAAGCACCGTCTCTGAAGGGTTGTAGCTCGCCATTTGCAGATCTCGTGCCCTCCGGGAACATCATGATCGAGCTGCCGCGTTTGAGCCAGTTTCGGCAAATCGCCATCATCTCCTTGATGCTGGCAAGGTTGCCACGGGCCAGTCCGACGTACTGATTCAATTGCATATTCCAGCCGATGGCCGGCACCCTGAAAATCGAGTCTTTTGATACCCACTTGAACGGGAAGTAGAGAAGAAAGAGGACGATTATGTCCGCGTAGGACTGATGATTTGCCACCAGTACATACACTTGCTTGGCATCGAGGTTCTCGCGTCCCTCGAAAGTAAGTTTCCAGAAAGGGTTGGTGACGAGATAAAAGTTCGCCCATAAACCCGTGTACAAATGCACCAATTTCCGGTTGGGATCAAACGGCGCCACCAGTGCGCACACCAGAGCCGAACCCAGGACGAAGAACATCGAGGTCGTGAAAAAATAAGCCGCAAAGAGAATGCTGACGACTCTGGACAACGCTTCAATCCTCCGGCCGCACACGCATATATGCGACTTTTGGCACTCGTGTCCCATTATACGGCACCCCGGTAGCGACGCCAGGCACCGGTAGCGAAGTGTATGGGCAGGGGCCCATGACCGCGGTCACAGTCCGTAGCTCTTCTTGAGGAAGTCTATGCGCTCTTTGATGGTACCGGCGCGAACCTGGCCGGCCGTGTCCATCTCCATCTTCTCCAGGCGCTTGAGTACCGTCATGTCGACTTGCTTGTGTCCGTAAATCTTCAGCTCGATTGCCGACAGTTGATCTTCGAGTGAGCCGCCCACCGCCGGCGGCACGTCAGGCGTTGCCGGTGTGCCTGGCTGCTGGGCGCTGGTATCCGGGGGAGCGGCTGTCTCCGCAGGCGCAGCAGCGGGAGTCTCTGTTGTAGTAGAGGAACCGCCAGCGGAATCATCGGTGCTGCCGCTAGAAAATGTAGTCGTTCCTTCCGACTGCTTGAACCCGGGGGATAGGATCACCACGGATGACTCGGGCTTTTTCTCCTCTTTCGGCTTCTCTTGGGCGGCGGCCGGCGGCTTGGCCGGCGCTGGGCCACCGCGCCTGGCAACCGCCTGCTTGAGAACGTTGATGTTGTGCTTGGCATTCTGGTTGTAAGGATCGAGTTTGAGCACGGTTTCCCATTCCTGCATGGCGTCATCGAACTTGTTCTGGGCGAAATGGACAGCTCCCCAGTTCAAGTGCGTGAGCACGATATTATTTCTGGCCGCGGCATTGGAGGGATCGAGGTCGATGGCTTTTTGATACTCGTCCAGAGCGTCCTGGAACTGGCGCCGAGCCATGAATGCGTTGCCCTTATTGACGAAGTCCCGGGACTGCATCTGATTGAGTTTGGATGTCTGCCCAAGTGCTTGCGAGCCAAGCAGGGTAAGAGCCGACAGAATCAGAAATAGCGCGATCGGCCCTGACTGTAGTCTTGAATTACGGGCGATGCCGCTTGTCATTATTTTGACCTTTGCCTATCAAGGCTATCGACCAGTAAGCCGGATCCTATTCTTCAGTTAAACACGCGGAAATATTCGCGTCTATGGCTGGAGCTCTTTGTACCACCGGTCGTTTATCCGTCTGCCGGGAAGCTGGCGCTCAGCGTCGGTTACCCTTTGTCGTCTGACTTCAAGCGCACGATCACTTCGTCGATCAAACCGTACTCAACCGCTTCTTCGGCGGTCATGATGTAGTCCCGCTCTTTGTCTTTCTCGATCTTCTTGATTGGCTGGCCTGTGTTCTTGGCCAGTATCTCATTGAGAAGTTTCTTGGTTTTCACCATGTCTTCGGCAAAGATGGCGACATCTGACGCTTGACTGCGCTCGATGCCGCCGAGCGGCTGGTGGATCATGATCCGGGAATGCGGAAGTGCCAGACGCTTGCCTTTGGCCCCCCCGGACAAGAGTATTGCCCCCATGCTCGCTGCCTGACCAATGCAAATGGTGCAAACGTCCGAGCGAATGTGCTGCATGGTGTCATAGATCGCCATACCTGAATGAATATCGCCGCCCGGCGAGTTGATGTACAGGCGTATATCCTTGTCCGGTTCCTCAGCTTCCAGGAACAGAAGCTGGGAAACAACGATGTTGGCGACCTCGTCATCTATCTCGGTGCCGAGAAAGACGATTCGCTCTCGCAGGAGCCGGGAGAATATGTCGAAGGCCCGCTCTCCCCTGGCGGTGGTCTCAATGACCGTGGGGTTGTAAGAGAAAATGTCCCGACTGTCCATCACCTGGCTCCTGATTGTTCTTCGAACAACTGAATCGTATACGAATGGGCGCCGGTTCGCCAGAGAGACCACGTGTCGCCGCTGCGCTTCAACCGGTCCCAATACAAATCTTAAAACCATTCCAAGGAATCTTCCCGTTCTTCGAAGTCGCGACTATACTCCTGTCATGAAAATTGCCGAATTTGCCATCCAATTGCCCAAAAATACCGTGAGCGCTTCTCTGATAGCCCTGGTGGTCGTATCGACCGTGGCTGGACCGGTAGGCGCTCACCATGAGCTGGCCACCAGACTGGGTATGAGGCTTCCGGCCACATTGAAGACAGCGCCGGGTTCGCAGCCCGCAGGAGCGGTGACCCAGCCAGACAGCCAGCCAAAGACCAGGCCGGCTGAATCCTCGAGCGGCAAGCGCAAGGCAAGCGAAATCCCCGACAAAATCTTGATACTGGGTGGCGCAGAAGTCTTTCCCATGTAACGCCGTCTTTCCATGCAAGAGTTGAGCTACGACCAGGGCGTAAGCTCCGAGCGGCTGATCGGGTCAACGCTCGCAGAGCATTTCGACCGGGTGGTGGCAGAGTGTGGCCATGCTGATGCCCTGGTCAGTTGTTCGCAGGGTATACGCCTGAGTTACAACCAGCTCAAGCAAGCGGTTGACAACTTTGCCAGTGGATTGATGCAACTGGGCGCGGATGCCGGAGATCGTGTCGGAATCTGGTCCGCCAATTCTGTCGAGTGGGTGATCTGTCAATTGGCGACCGCCAAAATCGGAGCAATCCTCGTCAACATCAACCCCGCATACAAGCTCGCCGAGCTGGAATATGCCCTCAAACAGTCTGGCGTGAAGATTCTCGTTTTTTCCCGCGGACACAAGGCCGACGAGTACATCTCGATGCTCAAAGAGTTGGCCCCTGGGCACTTCGACCATAGCTGCCGAACGCCAAAGAGGCTGCCCGATCTCGAGCATCTGGTTTTGATCGGTCCTGGCCTGGAAGGAACTGACGTCACCACATTCGATGCGATTGCTGACAGTGGTGCCACCGCGGGCGAGGTCGCCCTTCTGGAGCGTGCCGCTGCCCTGGAATTCGACGACCCGATCAATATTCAATACACTTCAGGCACAACCGGCTTCCCGAAGGGAGTAACTCTCACCCACCACAATCTCTTGAACAATGCCCTCTACGCAGGAGAGGCCATGGGCATCACGCCTGAGAGCCGGTTTTGTGTGCCGATGCCTTTCTATCATTGCGGTGGCATGGTGCTCTGTACTCTGGCAACGCTCGGCCGCGGCGGTACGCTGGTGATACCGGCCCCTACGTTCGACGCCGGCGCTGTGCTGGCTGCGGTAGCGGCGCAACGGTGCACGCACCTGGCAGGCGTGCCCACCATGTACATCGAGGAGCTGGAGCA
>Ga0066388_100002631_pt1 | contig 11112 bp, 7 predicted proteins | sample PanSoiMetaGPlot6_FD_64539 | JGI IMG/M metagenome (GOLD analysis project Ga0066388, IMG submission 64539) | Tropical forest soil microbial communities from Panama analyzed to predict greenhouse gas emissions - Panama Soil - Plot 6 (Hybrid Assembly) | ecosystem: Environmental > Terrestrial > Soil... | reverse complement strand
CCCACGAAGCGGCTGAGTGGATGGACGATCCTTATGATGTAAACCCGACCCCCGCCTGGGGCCATACCGGTCAGGTCGGTGGCTGCCAAAACAATCTGGAGGTTGGAGATCCGCTCACTGGAACCAATGCGCCTCCGATTGTTGGTAGGAATGGGTTCACATATCACCTGCAGGAATTGGCGTTCTACTCGTGGTTCTACGGAGCTCCATCAGTGGGCATCCACAGGTGGTTCACGAACAACGGAACGTTCCGTACCGATGCCGGGCCACCCTGCATGTAATTCGTTGTCTGTTGGCGATTTCTTGGAATGAGGAAGCTGCCCAACTCGGCGGCTTCCTTGTTTGGGCAAGACACCAAGCAGAATTCCCCAATTACCGCCTTCATGTGCAGGTACGGTTCTCGTAGCTGCCGGAAGTCACCGACTATGCGCGGGCCAAAATCCCGCTAGGACGGATCCGCCTCCGCTCATCAGGGAGCCTCCCAGCTCACAGACGGCCTCCGGAAGAATTGCATGCGAGAAGATCAGTTGCCACATTTCTGCTTCCCAGTCTCGCCTGCTCATGCAGCCCATTCCCTGATCGAGGCAGCGGAGAACCGCTTCTGGATCCACAATGTCATAGTACGCGGCCACTAATCGAGGGAAGAGTTGGGCACGCCAGGGTCATTTGACGGTTGGAGTCGGATATGCATTCTGCCGTTTGGCCAGAATCTTCGCCGCGATAGAGGCCAGGTCCCTGAATAACTCCTCTGCACTTGCTTCCCTTTCGGGCTGTGAGAGACGTAAGTGCCCTTCGACTCGAGCTTCCATTGCATCAAGCGTGGGATCATGCGTGATTCTGGCAAGATGCTGAAACAGCAGTCGATGTGCATTCTTCCGCTCGACTACTTCAAGCCCATCGAGGATTTGACGATGAGACGTGCCCTCCCATATCGCAAGAATCATTGCTTCCCGAAGCCAGCGCTCAACTCGAAATTCCTGGAGAGTTCCCAAGCCACCGTACACTTCCATTGTCCATTTCGCAGTCTGCGCCGCAAATTCTGCTGTCCAGTATTTCGCCAAATGAGCTACGAGACGGAACAGGTAGTACTGCTCGGAATAGGGGGGCTCTTCTCGCCAGACTAAGTCTAAGAGTTTCACTGCTTCCCATGCTAAGGCAGAGGCAGCACGCAGGTTTTCGAGACGATCCTGGAACTGGCGGCCCAGTAGCGCGTGCTGGAGAATAGGCTTACCGAAGGCAACCCGTTGTTCGGCATAGGCTAGAGCGTCGAACATCGCACGTTGTGCCAGCGCGACGCTGCCTACGCTGTTGGCAACACGGGATACGTTTAACACTTCTAGGATGTGGTAAATGCCCTGTTCCGTTTTGCCCAGGAGCCAGCCCTGGCTCTCTCGAAATTCAATTTCTCCGGTGGGAACCGAGCGCGTGGCAATCTTGTCCTTGAGGCGGCGAATGAAGTAATTGGGTTCGCCATTCTCACGGTACCGGGACACAAGGAACAGGTTCAGACCGCGCACATTATGGGGCGCACCTCGAGGTCGTGCCGAAACTACGGCCAATTCGGCTCCCGCATTGCTAGCGAAATACTTGTCGCCCGTGAGACGCCACTGGTTTCCCTCTTGACGAGCGACGGTTTCGACGCCTGCACCTAGGTCTGAACCTCCCTTGATTTCCGTCATCCAGGTCGCCCCCTGCCAGCAACTCCCATCGCGGCGTAGCATGTGGGGCAGGAATTTCGACTTCTGTTCAACGCCACCGTACTTCAACAGAGGCACGAGAGTGGACAAAGAGACGGTATATGGGCAGGCCAGCCCCGGATCGTGGAATGCAGTGACGTAAATAATAGAGTAAGCAGGCAAAAGCGAGCTCTGTTCATGAGTCCGCCATAGCACACCCGCCTGGTACCCCTGCTTGAGCATGCGCCAGTATTCGGGCGAATAGAGTATCTCATCGACGCGCGTTCCGGCCCGATCAAACATGCGGAGCCAAGGCGTACCCGCGCGGTCGATGCTGTCGGAGATAGCCTGTCCTTCCCTCTGCCACCAGGTTTCGTATGGGCGCAGCCATTCTGGGGCCTCGGAGCCGCCTAAGACAGGACTTAGAAATTGCAACGGGGACCGAAATTCCTCTGAATTCATGAAAGGTTTCTCTCACCAGCGGTCGAACTTTGCAATGGATATCATAGCGGCAGCCGCTGCCGCCGGTTTTGCACGCCCGGTAGCTAGGGCAATCAAATTTTTCTAGCTTTGGTTCGCTCTGCGAGCCCAAAGCATCCCAGACGGCTGCGTTTTGTGCTGCTAATTTGCCTGAGCTGATGGACGGACAGAACTTTCGAACCTAACTGAGAAAATCTGCGCCTCCGTAACGGCTGTATCGTGACATGAACTCAAACCGTACTCACTCTAGACGCAGCGCAATCGGTACGCGCTTGCACACAGGCAATTCACCACAAATGTGACAAACCGCCTTACAATGGGGACGTTTTGAACGCAACAGCTGATTGTTTTCTTGGGACATCTGGTCTGATGTAATACATATCTCCTTGAGGAGCCTCCATGGCTGTTTTCGGAATCAAGGTCCCGTTGAGTTCAGGCTTTCTAGACCACGCCTTCCTTATGGACTTAGCGTTCAAACAGTCGGCCTCGGATTGCATTTGCAGCGCTGCTCATCCGTCAACTTGGTTCAACGCGGGACCCGCAGAACCGTGGTGGGTCAGATAGTGCACTCCCCGAGGAGTAGCTTCAGGTCTCCAAAAAGAAAACCGCTATTCCTGGGGGGTGCGGGGCTGAGGTAATGAAGAAGTTTGCAATTTACCTCGAGAACAGCAGGAGAGAATATGTCCTGAAAAAGGCGAGTGCCAACCGGCAGCCTGGCCAACACTCGCCTGACGCGCGCTTTTGAGTCTTGGACAGAACAGGTCGATGAACGAAAGAAAAAGGGAGAACGACCCATGCGACTCCTGATCGTTGTGACCTTCCTAAGTCTTGCCCTTGCTACTTTTACCGTTTCCCGTTCGGCCTCTTCTTCACCTGAGGCGCCTGCTTCAACGGAGGCCCCAACCGGCTTTGATAACAAAAGTAACGGCATCACCGATGATGGGACTCATCAAGCCGATCAAGCCAAATTTGAGGAGGTCGAGCAGTTGAGCAATGGCCTCGGGCCCCTCTATAACGCGCAGTCTTGCCGCGAGTGTCACCAAAACCCGGTTTCCGGCGCAGCCTCGCAGGTTGAGGAATTACGAGTGGGCCATCTGGATAATCGGGGACGCTTCCTGAATCCAGAAATCCCGATCGCATATGGAGCCGAGGTGATCACGGGCCGGTCTCTGGTTAATGATCGCGCGATTTGTCCCAATGCTGCTTTTCCCGACGCGCAGATTCAAGAGCGAGTTCCGGACACAGAGACGATTCGGACATTTCGCATTTCCGTGAATCTTTTGGGAGATGGTTTTGTCGAGGCAATTGCGGACCAGACTCTTATCGATCTCGCCAAAAAACAATGCAAGTCTTCGCACCGGAAAGTCTGCGGACAGGTCCTACAGGTGCCCATTGTCGAGGCACCGGGGCAGATGGGGGTTGGCAGATTCGGCTGGAAGGACCAGCATGCCAGCCTGCTGTCGTTCGCGGGCGATGCTTACCTCAATGAAATGGGCATCACCAATCGTCTCCAGCCGGATGAGTTGACCAAACTTTGCAACACAGCTGCGGAGCCAAACGACACTCCGGGACCAGACGGCCTTTCCGACATTGATCACTTTGCCCGGTTTATTCGAGCGACGAAAGCTCCGGGCCGCGATTTGGAGCTTGGCGGCACGGCGGCCGCTAAAAAAGGTGCGTCGTTTTTTAACCAGATCGGTTGTGCGGCTTGCCACGTTGAAACCTTGACCACAGCCCCCGCCGGGACGAAGATCAACGGCGGAACGTTTACTATCCCCAGTGCACTCGGTTCAGTCACATTTCATCCCTATAGCGATTTCTTAATGCATGACGTCGATACTGGAGACGGAATCCTGCAAGCGACCAGGGAGCATTACGGCCACAAAGTTTTTGAGATGATGTCCGGCTATCTTTCACGGCAGAACTTCGAGAGCAGCCGCAACAAAATACGCACTGCCCCTTTGTGGGGGGTGCGCTTGCGCCCTCGATTGATGCATGACGGGGAATCTGTGACACTTCGCGACGCAATCCGCAGGCACGGCGGTGAGGCAACCCATGTGACTCAACAATTTCAAAAGCTGAAGAACACGGAACAGAATGCTGTCATCGAGTTCCTCAAGAGCCTGTAGCATTACACCAATCGAGAGCAGCGTGACACTGCCCCAAAAGTATTCCAACGTCTCCGCAATCCATAGGCTTGCTTTCCGGGCCCCGGTAAACCAGGCACGAGAGGCACCCGATTCGGCGGAAGCAGAATCGAGAGCGTGAGAGCCAATCGTGGCCGTGGTCAGAACCCTACGGCAGTTCGCATTTCGAGCCGTTCGGGCAAGTCTAAAGAGGCTAGCGAGAGATCCATAGTTGTTTCGTTCTCGCTCTCCCCTCGTTTGTATATCATTACGACGCTCTTAGGCAGGGCGCCCCTGGGGATGTTTCTCACTGGGTTACCGTGTTACCCGACAGGCGTACTGTTCTCGGGCTGCAGGGCAATCTCGAAAGGCTTCGAGGGGCAAACTGCCTCGCCAATCTCAACTGGAATCGTAGTACTTCTGAGACATTGGAGGACGGTGTCTTAACGCGTGCCTCGAATTGTGTAAGATCGTACGTGGGAATCCCCGGGTCCAAAAGTGAGCATGGACGCCTTTACTGAAGGAAGGAAAGCCTTTTGCAGATGGCTGGGTCCCTTAGTCCGGGTTCCCGACGGGTTGCCACTCTGCACGGCTTTCACTGACATCCGGCCGGTTGATACGTTGCAGGTTGGTGAATACATGCCGGCTGGCCTAAATAAAAAACCTCACTTTGGTAGTGAGGTTTTTCTGGAGGTAAAGGCCGCTTAGACGTTGAATGAAGACCCGCACCCACAGGTGCTCTTCACATTCGGGTTATCAAATTTGAAACCTGCGCCTTCCAGGCTCTCTACATAATCAACGCGACAGCCTTCAAGGTACATGATTGAAGTTGCGTCCACGTAGACTTTCAAACCCTGCATATCGAAAACCTTGTCCATCATGCCGGCGCCGTTGTCGAACTGCATCGAGTAAGAGAAACCTGAGCAGCCACCCCCTACTACGCCGATCCGCAGACCGGCGGGCACAGGGTCCTGCTGGGCCATGATTTCCTTGACCTTGGCGACAGCATTAGGCGACAGGGTAATCGGGGCAGCTTTTACTTCCGGAGTAGTCGGGGTGGTGGTGGACATTTGTATCTCCTTAAAATCTCAGCACTTCAAGATTATAACAAACCAAATCTGGACCCGAAGCGAAAAGGCGCCGTTTACCAATCGGTCCAGCTTGTTAGATGAGATACGGGGGTCTAAGGTCGCGCCCCCGCCAGGGTGCAGAAAAGCCCGTTCCAACCAGTGAAAACGGGGCTATAATCTCGCTGGGCCCTTCCCGTATCCGTGGCCCAACTTGCCGCCGGCTTCGGGAACCGGCTTCAAATCAGAACCGAGGTGGCCTATGTCTCCGCTGGTCAGTCTTTCTGTTCTGTGGGGCGTGATCACAGCCGCGCTGATCGTACTCCTTATTTACCGCAGCACTCTCACCATGCAAGAGGATGATCAGCTCTATCTGAGCGACTCAGAATCTCACATGCAAAAGGAGCAGACGGAGATTCTGACCAAAGTGAACAAAATCAATCCTTTGGTCCGTTGGCTGGGAGCTAGCTCGGCCGTGCTATTCCTGGTCGTCGCCGGCATGTGGACGTACCAGATGCTGAACACAGCCCGATGATCGCTATGTAATTAGCCGGCTGTCGCGAGAAGAACGGTTGACAGGTTCAGAGTGTCTCTGGGTCGCGGCAAGCTCGGAGGCTGGCGGGTCTATGTTCTTCCGAGTAGGTTTCTGATATGAACGGATCAGTTCGGCGATGATCCGGTCTTAATCTTGTGCTGTGATTTTTTGGTATTTGGACGAGCCAAGTACGTCAGGCTCCGACTTGGGTGTGAACTCGCTCACATCTAGCCCGGGAGGCATCATGCGATTTTTGCGCAGCAGTCTTATACCTTGCCGGCTGCATAATTGAGCCTTCTCCTTTCTCTTGTTTCGGGCAAACCGCAGGCCCAGCACAACGTCAGATCACCGATCCACGAACAATCAGTTCCACGTCGAATGACCAGGCCCGGGCACTGCCCATCGAGGACCTCTTACATCCGCGCCGTGAGCGGCGCTTTCAGGTCGCAGGATGGACAACAGATTGCCTTCCAACATAACCGCTCGAATCTATGGATGGTGGCCGCGAGTGGCGGATGGGGCCGATTCAGTTGACACAATTGCAATACGGCGCGGTCTGGTCCGCCGATGGCTAATGGATGGTCTCCCAGCAGGAAACGGTCGGAAATGAACTGTAGAATTTACTTGCGGTTCCCGGGGATGGCGGCAACTTCGTGAATCTCACCAATAGGCTGGACGTGCGCGAGGAGTCTCCGTTATGGTCCCGCAACGGTAAGAACTCGGCCTTCAATTCCAAGCCTTAGCAGGCCACCGAGTATGACGTTGCCTTGATGGATTGGAGTGCGCGCAAAACTCGCAAGCTCGCGGGAGAGAGAGCGCCGGATAGCATTTGGGCCGTAGTCGCATGGAGTGCAGATGACAGGACGCTTTACGCAAACCGCGTCGAGCTTAGCTTCACCGATGCCGATGACTACTTGATTGACACTTAAAGAATGGTCACTAGTCCGGGCGTAATCGTTTCGCCGTTAACTTCGCGCGTGCGATGGCATCGCTCCTAACGCAAAAGGACCTCTTTGCTCTATTCTGCCCAGCAAGTGGCTTTTCCGTAAACTCCAGGCCTGCCTGTTGGATTACGACAGGCTGCCTATTACCTTACGAATGGACGGACAACAGTGTCCCCCGGCTGATGGATTTTTTAGGTTGGTGCTTGAACTCTTTTGCATCTAAACTAATCGTACCGCTACATCACAGGAGTGTTTCTATGAAGGCGCGATATCGTGTCTCTTACCTCGCAGTATTGCTTCTACTCGCGATCGGAGTAGCCTGCAATCAAGCCAAAGTAAGGCCAGATGCGCAGGTGACGAGCGACATCCAGAACAAGTTCAATCAGGATTCCGGCCTGCAAGGCAAACAATTGAATGTGCAAGCCGTCAGCGGCGTGGTCACGTTGGATGGGACGGTAGACAACTCCGCAGAACGCGATGGCGCAGCACGATTGGCCGCATCCGTCGCTGGAGTGAAGACGGTCGTGAATAACCTGCAGATTGGCCAGCAGCCAACCCCGGACCAGAGCGCGGCAGCTCCGCCTGAACCACCCAAGCCAACGCCCCGGGTAAAGAAGCACCGCCATGTCTCGGAACAGCCCGTAGAAGACACCAGCTCCCAGCCCGCAGTTACACCGGCACCAGCGGTAGCGAACAACACTCCGCCGCCTCCGCCGCCACCTCCTCCGGCACCTAAGAAGGTCACAATCCCTTCAGGCACGACCTTAGCCGTGCGCCTGGTGGATGCCATTGATTCCGAGCGCAATCAGGCTGGCCAGACTTTCCACGCCACCCTGGACTCCCCGCTCGCAGTAGAGGGCGATACGGCTATCCCCGCCGGCTATGACATTGAAGGGCATATTGTCGACCTCAAAAGCGCCGGCAAGTTTGCTGGGCAGTCGCTGGTCGTCTTGCAATTAGATCGCATCGCGGTGGGCGACAAGTATTACAACATCCAAACCGATCAGTTCAAAAAGCAGGGCTCCTCTCGTGGCAAGAACACTGCGGAAAAGGTTGGTGCCGGAGCTGCGATCGGCGCCATTATTGGAGGGCTGGCCGGTGGCGGCAAAGGTGCCGGCATCGGCGCAGCAGCTGGTGGCGGCCTTGGGGGCGGTGTCCAGGCCGCAACGAAGAGTCAGCAAATCAAGCTAACTTCCGAGACTGTCTTGAACTTTACGCTTGAGGGCCCGCTCACGGTGATACCGACCACGCAAGGTCCCAATGCCGGCCGTCCAAAGCTGGAAAACAACTAGGGTAAGACAACTTCATTTGGCGCAGCCTTTTCGCTGCGCCTTTTTTTGTGTGTATCGCGCAGAGCCGACAACTTGGAGGCGAAAGTCTTCTGCACAACGTGGGGAGGCAGCTTGGTTCCATCGAAAATTTGGAGTTGCACAACAGTCGGTCGTGTCCTAGATTCGCACCTACATCCGTCGCAACAGTGGCGGTTGCTCTCACCGAGGAGACTGTCAAACTCAAACTACGAATTACCAGCGCCGCTTTGCAAAATGGGCGTTGGCCCAATGTCACCGGTCGGGGTGAAAGAATGCTTTCACCAAACCAATGCCATTGCAAATGCGGTTCGAATCTGGTGATTGAACAATGCGGCTGGAGTAGGTTGGGAATCGTCTCTCCTAGACGGTCCTGCCACAAAATGTTTTCGCGAAAAATGGGGTACCCGCCGCCTGAAGACCCTTAGTTCATGTGCCCGGAACACACCTGCACTTGAGCACTTAACGCCAGCTCCCGGCGCGACCGAGCCGCAATATGTATCGTAACACGATTAATCGTTGGACGGTTTGGTAGCCATTTGCCGTCGCACATCAGAAGGAAAGCATCTGCCCATAGGGCCCGCTCGGCTTCTCGGGCGAGAGAATGTTGTTTCTATTGTCGTCGTTTGTCACGGGAAGATGCCCGCAGGAGACGGGCTCAGGCAGCCGACGCCCCTGTAGACTGCCCCGTTGATGCAACACATTTACCGCTCAACGATGGCGGAGAGTACCCCGTCCGACAGGTCTCGAACACCATTTGGCGGAGACGAAAGTATGCCAGCGCATGGCACGAAACGTATGCCTATCTGGGGAAATCTGTTCTGGTACATAAGCCAGGGACATCAATCGGAGGTGCAGTTCCCGTTAGCGGGTATTTCGTACTTGAACAGGCAAAATAGCTTTTTCAACGGCCACGGCTCGTACGGAGGCCGGCACATTGCTTGTCGCTAGTGGCTCACGATTCCGCGGCCAGTGTAGCTGTATCCAAATTGCATCCGTCACCATACGCTGGTAAAGTCGGTGGTTGCGGGCAAGATCCCTTCTCTGCGGTCGGTTCCCAGGCGTTCTTGGCAACTGTACTCACTTGCCTGCACATGACGAGGTAGTGGCAAGCATGTGAGATCCTCTGATGCGGTCAAGTTCTTTGCAGGAGCATCCAGTCGCAAGTTATGGTGAAGCCCTACTCTTCACGCTCGCCGCGCTGGCTACCTGGTGGCTTTTGCCGCCATTTCAAACCACACCTCTCGTCCTCTTTCTCAGTGCTGTGCTGCTCACTGTTCGCTATTGCGGGTTCGGACCGGCAGTCTTCGCTACCTTGTTGTCGCTGGTCATTATCGACTACGTGGTTTTTAGTCCGCATAGGGCGCACCCTGAGACCAGAACAGAACTCGTTCAGGAGAGTGTGTTTTTGCTCGTGGCTCTGCTGGCCAGCAGTCTTGCGCAACGGCAATCACGGGCTGATCTGCGCGCTCAGCGCGTACAGCGGCAACTGGCCGACATCGTCGAGAGTTCACAAGACGCGATCTTGAGCGAGGACGTAAACGGCATCATCACCAGTTGGAACGGCGGTGCCGAGCGCCTTTATGGTTACCGTCCCGATGAGGTGATCGGCAAATACGTTTCTATTCTGGTGCTTCCGGAGCATGCCGACGAGACTCGACTCCGGATGATCGAACTGCTGAAAGAGGAGAGGGTTCAGCACTACCGTACGCAGCACATCGACAAGGATGGCAAACGGCTTACCGTGTTTTTATCCATCTCTCCCGTGCGAGACGATCATGGCAAAATCGCAGGCGCATCCACCATCGCGCAGGATATCACTGCCCAAGTGCGTGCCGAGGAGGCCCTGCGCAAGAACGAAAAACTGGCAACTGCCGGCAGGCTGGCGGCGACCATCGCTCACGAAATCAGCAACCCGCTGGAGGCTATCGGGAACCTAATTTATCTTGCGCAGCGAGACAAGCGTAAGGCGGACGAATATATCGCCATGGCGGAACGCGAGGTCCGTCGTGTCAACAGCATCGCTCAACAAACGCTCGGCTTGGTGCGTGATTCCACCTCCCCCCTGCCCATCGACGTTGGTTCGATAATTGACGAAGTCCTCAACCTCCACAGCCGGAAGCTGCGGATAAAGGAAGTGGAAGTCCGTACCCGGTATGATTACGTACCGCAAATCAATGGGATCGCTGGAGAGGTGCGCCAGGTTTTCTCGAACCTGATCGGTAACGCGATTGAGGCACTGCCACAGCGGGGTAGCCTGCGTGTGCGCGTGCAGAGTTGGCAGGAAGCTACAAGTACTCAGAGACTGGGAGTACGCGTAACCATTGCGGACAACGGCTCCGGAATCACGGCCGAAAGCATGACCCACATTTTCGAACCATTTTTCACCACCAAAAAGGACACGGGCACGGGCCTTGGCCTGTGGCTCAGCTACAGCATCGTACAGAAGCACGGCGGGTGGATCCACGTTCGCAGCCGTGCAGAGCATGGTCGCAGTGGCACCGTTTTCAGCGTCTTCCTCCCTGGAGCTATGGAGCCTCGCAGGGCGGCATGAGCCGACGCCCTTAGCACTTCATCGCGTCGCTAATGGGCCGCTCCCTAGGCGAGGGCGGTGCTCCTAACTGATAAGAACTACCATTCCCAGGATTCCGAACCTCTGTGCCCAAAGGACACGTCTTTCGCTACCTTAAAGCTGGCACTTCAATCGCCATATAATCAGGAAAATCAGTATTATCCCTGGCTGGCAGAACTGATTGTGGATCCAATCCTTGCATCCGCGATTTTTGTTTTCGGGCTGACGTTTGGCAGCTTTCTAAACGTGTGCATCTACCGTATTCCCCGCGGCCTGTCCGTGACAAAGCCGCGTTCACATTGCCCGAACTGCGACAATCCAATCAAGTTTTACGACAACATTCCCGTCCTGAGCTGGCTCATATTGCGCGGACGCTGCCGTCATTGCGCCGCGCGAATCTCCGCG
>Ga0066388_100002630_pt1 | contig 11112 bp, 7 predicted proteins | sample PanSoiMetaGPlot6_FD_64539 | JGI IMG/M metagenome (GOLD analysis project Ga0066388, IMG submission 64539) | Tropical forest soil microbial communities from Panama analyzed to predict greenhouse gas emissions - Panama Soil - Plot 6 (Hybrid Assembly) | ecosystem: Environmental > Terrestrial > Soil... | reverse complement strand
AGCCAGCGGGCCGCGACGGGTGGGAGCGTAACGCCGAGCGCCTGCGCGATTGCGTGCAGGATGTCGGGCGAGGCGCGTTCGAGCATCATTCGCCCGGCGCTCAGCTCGCCGGAGGGGCCGCGGCGTACGGACGCCTCATAACACGCGGGGTCCAGCCCGCCCGCGATCAACGCGGCAGCGAGACGGTCATCGTGCGAGAGACTCGCCGCAACCCGGCGGGCGAGCGCGTCGCTCAGTGGCGGCGCAGCGACTCCCGCCGCGCCGATCGCGCCCGCCGCAGCTGGCGTGGCGCGCAGCGCACCAGCGTCCTTGCGGTCGTCGAGCCGACGGCCCGCACTTCCCGAAGCTTTATCGTGCGCGCGCATGAAACAGCGGATCAGCCCTCGCCTCGGCAGCCCATCTGGCGCGCCTGACCGGGCGATGTCCCTGCAAAACTACCGCGCAGTGAGCGTCCACTGTCAAGTGCCAACAGTGGGGGAGTTGGTCTCGTACGGGTTCCAGCCCCGGCGCGGGTGGATCGATGTGTCGGTCGTCATTTTCCATGTCGACGCAAGTGGTTCCGTCTGATGTCAGGTCGCCGGCCGCACCTCGATCTCGGTCATCTCGCGCGTCGCCCACGAGAGCCGCCGCGGACGGATGCGAGCGGAGGCGGCGGCGACACGCCGGCCGCCGACGACGATGAGGGCCGGGTGCTCGAGGGTTTCGAGCGAACGGCGCGGGTCACTGCGGTAGACGACCAGGTCGGCGGGGGCGCCGTCCTCGATGCCCGGCTCGCCGAGCCACGCTCGGGCCGCCCACGACCCGGCGGCCATCGCCGCCTCGGCCGGCAGGCCGCAGGCGTGCAGTTCTTGGATCTCGTCCGTGACGGTGACCTCGGGAAACCAATCGGTGCCGGCGTAGATCGGAACGCCGCACCGGTGGGCGAGCGGCATTAGGCTGGCGAGTCGCTCCATCGAGGTCTCGATCCACGCGGCGCGCTGCGGCTGAGCGAAGCGGCGCGCGCTGCGCCACATCGGCGCGGCGATGCCGAGCAGGGGAACCCACGCGACACGGCGCGCGGCCATCTCCGCGATGAGTGACTCGTCGACACCCCAACCGTGCTCGAGCGAGTCGCAGCCGGCGCGGATCGCAACCTCGGCACCGGCGCGCGTGAAGCAGTGAGCGGCGACGCGGCCGCCCGCCTGGTGCGCGGCGGCGGCGGCGGCGGCGAGGACCGGCAGAGGATAGGTGAGCTCGTCTCGCTCGGTGAAGCCCGTGTTTTCCTTGCCGCTGTAGTCGCTCGACCAGTCGGAGAAGACCTTGACCCAACGCGCTCCGCGTTCGATGCGCTCGAGAAAGGCGCGGCAGAGCGCCTCGGGCTCGGTGGGGGTGAAGGGAAAGTGGTCGAAGCGCAGCACCAACATCCCGCTCCCGTGGACGCGCGGCAGCCCGGTGCGATCGCCGAGCGCCAGCACCTCGTCGCCGGCCGAGCCCATGTCGCGCAGCAGCGTGACCCCGGTCGCAGCATGGTCGGCGCGATTCCGGTTCATGAACGCGGCGGTGTGCGCCGGTGTCTCGCGGTCGTGCGGCCAGCTCACATGGGAGTGGGCGTCGACGAGGCCGGCGAAGGCAAAGCCGTCGAGGGGCTCGAGCTCGCGGGCGCCGGCGATCGGTGTGGTGCGAAAGCGGCCGTCCTGTATCCAGAGATCGACCGGCCCGCGGCCGCCCGGCAGCACCGTCGCTCGCAGGTGGTACGCCGGTTCCGTGCGCGCCGATAGGAACCGCCCCACCGAGGAGTCTTTCGACGAATAGATCAGCGGCCACTGGCGGCTTGCGGCCGCGTCGCCAGGGCGCAGCTCGGGTGCGAGGTCGGCGAGCTGATGGACCATCGCGTTGGTCTCCGGAGGCGTGACGACCGCGCCGTCGGCAAAGCAGTGCAACGCCAGGACCACCCGCAGTTCCGACGAATCGTTCGGATATGCCGCGTGAATCGTGCGGCCGTCGTGGAAGCTCACGTCGCCGACACGTACGGGCGGGCACTCGTCGATCGTGAAGCCGCGCTCGCCGATGATGCGCGCGAACATCTCCTGACTGACGTCGCTGATGTTTTCGACGGGTGCGATACCGAAGCGGTGCGACCCACGCGCGAAGCGGACGAGACCCATGCCGGGGGGAACGTCCTGGATCGGGATCCAGATCGTCAGCGAGGCTTCGGTCCACAGCGGATAGACCGCCGCGTCCTGGTGCCACGGTGTGATGCGCGCGCCGGGCTCCTTGAGCAACCAGTCCTCGGAATAAATGCGCGTGCCGCTCACCCCCATGAGGTCGGCGGCCATCTTGCCGAGGCGGCGCGAATGCGTGAAGGCACGCACCGCGGGGTCATCGAGGCCGATGTTGACCACCTGCACGAAGGCCTGCGAGTAGGCATCCGAGCGTTCCTTGAGCGGCCGCGTTTCCTTGGGCCAGGCGCGCTGCAGCGCAGCTAGGAGAAGCGGGCGCGCAGCCAGTACGACGTCGCGCGCCAGGGCGCCGCGCACCAACACGTGGCCGTCGCGCCGATAGGCCTCGATTGCATCACGCGAGATCGCCAGCTCGCTCTCCAGGTGATAACGGTGGTACGGCGTCGGGAAATTCGCTGGTGGTGGGTCGCCGGCACCGGATGTGAGGAGCGCTGCCGGAGTCCGCGCGAGGACGATGCCGAGCGCCGCAATGACGTTGTCGAGGATGCGCTGCTGCTGCGGCGACAACGAGCCCGTCGCGCTCCGGTAACTATGGGCATAGCCGGCGGTGCGGCGGTACGAAGGGCGGCCTTCTTCGACCGGGCGGATTTCCAGGGCGAGCGGACCGCCCGCGCCCTCGAGCGCCAGCAGCAGCGCCGGCCCCTCGCGCGTCACGCTCGCCACTTTCCACACGTTGCGGGTGGCGACGGCCACGCAGGCCGCGAGCCGGCGCTCCAACTTGGCGTTTATCGAGCGCCCCTCGCTGCGCTCATCTGCCGGGCGGCCCGCCTGCATCTCCGACGGCATGAACGTTCTGCTATCTCTGGAGAGACTCGATGTCCGCCAGGACTTCCTTATCGTGTCCGTCCGGCTTCACCGACGTGTAGATCTTGCGCAGCGTTCCGTGCGGGTCGATGAGGAACGTGGTGCGATCCCAGTACAGCGTGCCATGCCAATCGGTCTGACCGACGCCGGCTGTGCGGAGCAGCTCACCACGCGGGTCGGCAAGAAGTGAGATCGCGAACCCGTACTTGTCGCAGAAGCGTTTGTGTGAGCGCGGGTCGTCGGTACTCAGGCCGAAGACGACTGCATTCAGTTGATCGAAATTGGGCCGCGCGGCGCTGAAGCCCTTTCCTTCGAGCGTGCAGCCGGGGGTGTCATCCTTCGGGTAGACGTAGAGCACCACCCATTTGCCGCGCAGGTCGGAGAGCTGCACGATGTGGTCGTTCTGGTCGGGGAGCGCGAACGCGGGAAAGGTCTGTCCGACTTCGAGCACGGCGCGTCTCCTTAGCTGTGGGCCGATCGACGCCCGGTTCGGATGGTCAGCGCAGGCGATGGCTGCGCTGGAAGCCCTGCTGTTCGCGGGGGAAGACGCGTGCGGCGGGGTCGACCGCGCGGCCGCCGTCTCGCGGCGCCGTTTGCCAGCCCTCGGGCAGCAGCGACCACGTGCCGTCGAGCGACCACTCGGGTTCGGCGCCGAGCATGCGCCGCAGCCGTTCGTTGGCGCGCGGTTGGATGGCCGGCCCGGCGATCGCCCAGTGGTCGAGCAGCGGGCGCACGTCGGTGTGACATACCGAGACGTTCATCATCCGGCGCGGCCGGTTGGTGATGTTGTGCCCAACGGTGTGCAGCGCCGACGGGTTGATGACGACCACGTCGCCCGCCGCCCCGAGAAGCTGGACCTTGGTCGGGAAGCGATCGACCCCTCCGCGCGCGTTGGGCACGCGGTCGTTCGGAATGCGCTGGCTGCCGGGTACGATCCAGGGTGCCCCGTTGTCGGCGGTGAAGTCGTCGAGGTACACGAAGAACCACAGGTAGCGCACGCTCGCGGGGGAGTCATCAAAGACGTCGATGTCGCGATGCCACGTCTCGGTGCGCTCGCGGGGGAAGCGCGTTGCCGGCAACGCCGAGTGCGAGGTCATGTCGAAAAGCTTGTGGGGACCGATCACGGCATCGCTGAGGCGCTCGATGAGCTGATTGTCGAGCAGCCCGAGACAGGCATCGCCCCAGCAGTACATGCAGCGCGTGCCGAGGTACGTGTCGCGGTCGTAGAACGTGTAGGCGAGTTCACGTCCGGCCTGCACCACGGTGCGCATCGCCGCAAGCGCGGTTTCCACTTCGGCGCGGAGCGCGGCGAGCTCGTCCGCGGAAAACGCCCCGCGCACGGCGGTGTAGCCCGACCCGACGAGCGAAAACCGATGGACTTCGGGATCCAAGCCGTCGATCGCTGTGCGACGGCGCGTCTCGTGGGCCGCAGGGAGTACCGCGCTTTGCGCCGCGCCGCCCGCCGTCAGATGCGGAAAATCGCCTGCGATCGTCGATCGCCCCTCGCCGAGCCTCGCCGCGTAGGCGCGGGCGAGCGCGACGGCCTCGTGTTCGGACATGCCGCGCACCTCGTTGTACGAGACATCCCCCATGCCCGTGCGCGACAGGACGCGCGGCTGGGTTCCACGCGGCGAGAGCTGGAGCAGCAGCGAGCGCCCATTCCGTGACAAGCGCACGTACACGTTGCCGGCCGGATCGACGCGTATGACCTCTTCTGCCCAAGCGTCCGCGCCAGTGCCTTCGGCCGAAACGCGCTCAGGACGATCGGCCATCGATCCTGGTCTGCACTGCGCTCGGCCCCGGGGTCACTTCGCGGCCGGCCGGAGTCGCCGCACGCACCGCCGGCCCCAGCGCCGGGTGGGCGTCGCGGATGAAGCGCTCGAACGCCGTCTGGTCCGGTGCATGAAGATCGGGCATCGTCAGGTAGCTGTAGCCCACGCCGTCGACCACGCGGTAGTAGCGTTCACCTCCGACCGCCGTCGCTACGCGCACGCCGACCGGACCTGTAGGCGTGTCGACGCGCAAGTCGAGATGGCCGTTGGCCTGCGTCGCCATGATCAGCCGCCACGCTCCGCCGCTGGCGTCCCCCACGACGGACTCGAGCGCCGCGTGCAGCGCCGCCTGGGCGGGCCGCACGGCCTGGGCGCGGGCCGGAAGCGTCCAATAGTTTGGGCCCATCTCGCCGCCCTCCGATTCGCACATCGCGGTGAGCTCGTCACACATCGCGCGGACGGCGTCGGCTGACCATCCCCAGCACGAGATGAGGTGGAGCGTCTCGTAGTCGTATTCGAGCGCGTAATGCGCGGGCGAGCGCGTCATGAGCGCGTTCGGGAGGACCATGCACTTGTAGAGGCGAAGCGGCAGCGGCAGCTTACGCGCGCGCTCCACTGTGCGCCGGAAGGAAGCTGGACTGTCACCCGGCAGGCCCATGATGATCTCGATCACCGAATTGGGAGCGATCTCCGCCACGTCTTGCACGACCCGCTCGAACTTTTCCGCGTTGAACGGGCGCTCCATCCGACGCAGAACCTCCCGATCATAGGACTGAAGACCGATGCCCAGGCAGTCGGGGCGAATTTCCTCGAGGAACTTGAGGTGATCGTCCGTGAGGTGGGATGGATAGATCTCCGATTTGAAGACGGCCTGTTTGAGAAAGCCGACCTCCTTTTCTGCCGCCACCAGGTTTCGAAACGCGCGGGCGTTTAGGTTGAGAGCCGCGTCGACCAGCTCGACCCCGGCCGCTCCCACGGCCCGGAATGCCTCGAGCTCGCGAATCAGGTACGGCGTAGAGAATACGCGCTTGGCGTCGCTCAAATCACCCCACTGGCAGAAGGTGCAGGACAGCGGGCAGCCGCGGAACGTCTCGAGATGGGCGGTGACGACCGACGGCACGATGCCGATTTGGAACGGCGACGCGAGGGAATCGAGCACCGGAAGTTTCGCCTCCGGGGTCTTGATCCACCCGTCGCGGGTCTCGAGCGCGAGGCCACGGACGTTGCGCAACGCGTCGCGGCTCCGGTCGGGCATCGCGACGATCTCCCGGAAGATCTCCTCACCTTCGCCGAGCACCAGCGCATCGACCCAGCGGCCGCTGCCGGCGTACGGCGGCAGCTGGAACATCTCGACCCGCGCCGACGGGCCGCCGAAGACCACCGTGCGATCGGGCCGCGTCGCCTTGAGGCGTTCGCAGACCGCCAGGAAGGTCGAGAACGACCACACGTATGCCGAGGCGCCGATGATGTCCGGATCGAAAGCCTCGATCTCCTCAACCAGAGCGTCGACGTCCTTCGAGTCCGTGTCGAGGAGCCGCACCTCCACCTCGGCGAGAGCCGGATCCGCCACTACCGCGGCTTGGACTTTGCGAACGCTGTAGTTGAACGGCGCGTAGCGTCCGGAGCCCCCCGCACCGCCCTTCCACGGGTCGATCGCCATGAGCAAGACCCGGAGGGACATCGTTTGACAGATAGTTCAGCAGCGCAGAGCTTGTCAACGTGCGATTCAGAACGCGAAGGTATTGAAATCGCTTTCGAATTGCACAGATTTCCGCCGCTGGACAGGCTCCGCGAACGGTCGCTGCGGACGCTCCGGCTACACGAATGAGGCGGGCGTTTCGATCAACTCCAATAGAGGATGCGATCGTGATCCTTCGCGAAGGCGATGAAGCCACCGAGGGTCCAACGTGCGCGCGCGCCGCGCACCTCGCTGACGAGGTGATAGTGTCGGCCACCATCGAACACCAGCATGTCGCCCACGCCTGGGAGCACCTCGATGCGTCCGCGCTGCGTAAGGATCAATCGCGCCCGCTCCGGGCCTCCCAACTCCTGGATGATGCGGTCCCCGTCGCCCGAGCAATCGGTGGTGAACACCTCGAGAATGCCGCCGGCCTCAGGCAGGGCGACCGGCACGTAGAAGCTGATGATCGTCTCGGTGTCGACCCGGGGGAGCAGCCGCTTCATCGAAGCGTAGCGCGTGGTTCCGTTTTCGTAATGGATGGGGAGTGAATCGCCCTCGACCAGCACGCGGATCGTAGCCGGCACGTACCCGCGCCCGTCGTCGGCGCGCGCCACCTCGACCGGGAGCCCTGCCGCGATCCGCCCGAGCACCGACTCGATGCGTGATTCGAGGCTGCCCGTGGCCGCGAACAGCGGCGCGATCGCAGCGCGGAAACGCGCGGCGTCGACGAGGTAGTCGTGCAGGTCCTCCGCTCCCATGACCAGCGGCGTTCCGTACAGGCCCCCTTTGAATGTGGGAGCTACGGCGCGCGGCATGCCGTCGAGGCCGGCGGCGAGGCGAGCGGCGAGTTCGGCCATCGACGTCGGCTCGAAAACGCGCCGCACGATGACGCCGGTGTAGCGACGACGGTAGATGTCCTCGAGCAAATCGGGGTGGCGATCGAGGTCGGCGACATCGATGGTCAGCACCTCGAGAGGGCTCGTGGCGAGGGCGTCGGCGAGTCCGTTCATCGGCGCGCTAACTCCAGTAATGCAGCGTGCGCGCGTCGCGCGACGGGGCGAGAAAGCCACCCATGGTCCAGCGCGACTGCGTTCCCTGCACCTCGTTGACCCGGTGGTAGTAACGCCCCTCTTCGAAGAGCGCGAGATCGCCGACCGCAGGTCGCAGCCGAAGGCAGCGCCGCTCACTCAGTCCGTGATGCGCGCACTCGCGACCGAGTCGGTTGTCGAGCTCGGCGATCAGCGGGTCGCCGAAGCACACGTCGTACACCTCGAGCTCGCCGCCGCTTTCGGGCAGCGCGAGCGGCATCAGCGTGCTGATCTCGCCGGCTGGATCGATGATCCCGGTCAGCTCGCTCAAGGCGGGGAATGCATACGTCTCGTTGCCACAGTGGAGGAAAATCGTTCCGCCGGGCTCGATCACACGGACCGTCGCCGGCGCGTAGGTTCGCGCGCCAACCGCCGGCACGCACACCGGCCGCCCGCCGCCGAGCGCGCCGACGATCTCGCGCAGCCGAGTCTCGTAGCCCTTACCGTCGCCGAACGCCGCCTCGAGTGCGGGACCCATGCGCCGTGCCGCGTCGAAGTATTCCTCGAGGCGGCCGTCGGCCATACGCAGCACCCGACCGTAGGTGCGGCCGCGGAACGTGTCCGAGGCGAACATCGGCGCGGCCGACTCGCGCTCGAGCCGGGCGACGACGCACGCGAGCTGCGCGGCCGGGAACACCCCGCGCACCAGCACGCCGAACACCTCGTGGCGGAGGATTTGATCGATGGCGTCGGCGTGGCGGGCGACGTCCGCAGCGTCGATCTCGAGCATTCGCAGATCGTGGCTCACGGCCGACATGAGAGCGTGCCCGTCCGTCTACGACGCGGAAACGGTCGCGTTGCGTGTCGGCGCGGTGATCCCGGCTTCGCCGAGCGCGCCCGCGATGGCGCGCATGGCGCCGTCGATCGACCGCATGGTCGCGGCGGTCAGCGGGCCCCACTCGGGCGCGCGATAGCTGAACGCCCAGCTGTCGATGACGCGGTACGCCGGCCCCGCGCCCGCCGAGCGGATCTCGAGAACGAGCGGGCCGGTGGGGGTGCGGATCTCGACAGCGAGCCGCTCGGGTTCGCGCCATACGCGCGCGACGCCGAAGGTCCCAGAGGTCTCGCGTGCAACCGCGCCGCCGATTCGGTCGCGCAAGCCGTGATCGACGGCCTCCTGCCGCGCCGCCGGCGATCGCCTCTGCTCGGCTCGCGAACGCAGACGCCACGAGTACGAGTTGAAGCGCCCGTCGCTGGTTCCGGCGAGATCGTCGAGCTTACGCAGCGTCTCGTCCAGGTCCGCCCGCGACCAGCCGCGACACGAGAGCATGCGCAGAGTCAGTGGGTCGAACGACATCTCGGCCCCTTGCGGGGCGCGTGTCATGAGCCCGTCGGGCAACACCAGGCAGTGGTGGACAACGGCGTCGCACGGCAGCTCCATGATCTGGTCGATCGTCCGCATGAAGGAGTCCGGGTCGTCCCCCGGGAGGCCGACGATGAGCTCGAGGACGCAGGGCACGCACTCGGCGAGCGCATGAATGCCGTTGAGCACGCGTCGGACGTCAGTGTGGCGCTCCATGTACTGAAGTGCCTTCTCGTTCAGCGACTGCACCCCGATGGCGACGTGGTGGACCTTGCACGACATGAAGAAGTCGAGGAGATCCTGGCGCACATGGGTGGGGTACACCTCGCATGAAAGCGGAGCTTCCTTGAAGAAGCCGACGCGCTCCTCGGCCGCGCACAGATTGCGAAAGGCGCGGCTGTTCAAGTTCGGTGCCGCGTCGACGAGGAAAGCGCCATCCGCATCGGCGCGGCGAAACGCCTCCAGCTCGCGCACCAGATACGCCTCGCTGAGCACGCGGCTGGCCCGATCGGGCACGCCCCACTCACAGAAGGAGCACGCCAGCGGACAGCCCCGGAAGGTCTCGAGGTGTGCGGTGCGGCCGCGTGGGGCCAGGTCGAGCTGATAGGGCGAGGCCAGCGAGTCGAGCTCGTAGTCGGGTGCCGGCGGTGCAGGTGTCCAGCCGGCCGCGCTGTGTGTGGTCACGCCGGGGATCGCACTGAGCGCGTCCGGACCACGCTCGCGCAGTCGCACGATCTCACGGAACGCCAGCTCGCCGTCGCGCGTGACCACCGCGTCGACGACCCTGGTGCGCGCGCGGAATGCTTCGATGTCGAACATTGCCGGACGGGCCGAGGGACCCCCGAACACGATGGTGCGGTCCGGCCGGTTCGCCTTCAGCAACGCACATGCATCGAGCAGCGTCGGAAACGACCAGAGATACGCCGACACGCCGACGACGTCGGGGTCGAAACGCTCGACGTCCTGCGCTACGTCCTCGGCGCTGCGGCGCAACCCGTCGAAGACCTTCACCTCCGTATCAGCCAGCTCGGGATCGGACGCGACCGCGGCGTGGATCCTGCGCGCGGCGTAGTTGAAGGGAACGAAGCCACGGTCGTCGAGCATGTCGACGTCGAGACAGAGAATCGCGGTCCGGCGTCCGTCGCGGCTCATCCGACAGCCTCATTGCGGGTGGTCCGCACCGTGCGTGAGGAGCATGGCGGGCGAGCTTCGGAGGCGGCCCGGGACTGGTGATGAGCTGGACACCGCCTGCCGGCTGCGATTCGGGCGCCCGCGCTGGTTGCCGCGCCCGCCATCCGACCCGCTGGACGGTGGACGGCCTGCATCAACGGCCAACCTGTCATAAAGGTGCGAGGTGAGCCATCCACTTCACGATTCGAGGAAGTGGGATGTGTTTCCCTTGCTCGAAACTCCCGTCAGGATGAGGTTGCACTCGACGCCGCCACCGTGATCGCAGACTGCGCCAGGACGGCTGACGCCATCGGGCCCGCTTCCGCGGCAGCGATCGACTTGACCACGGCGTTCATCAGCGCATCGTCGAGGGTGAGCCCGGGGTCTGACAGGTAGCTCACGTTGAAGCGCGCCGTGCGCGCGTAGGCACGCTTTTCGTCGTCCCGAATCTCGAGCAGGATCGCGACGGTACGGGCGCCATCGGCAGAGACGAATCGGAAGACCGCTGCCTCGCGATCGCTGAGCCACTCGGACGTTTCTTCCAACGTCCAATGTCGCCCTGCAGCATCGGCCACCACGCTTGCGAGCATGCGCTCCACATCGGTGACGAAACGTTGCACCTTCGCAACCGCCAGCGCGTCCCCGGGGTCTCCAACGATCGAGTCCGCAGCTCTCTCCAGGGGGCTTTGGTCCTGGCCTTCGTGAACCGCGTACCAGCGCTTCCAAAACGGTTCGGGGGCGCGGTCGATCAGCTTCTCGACGAGCCGCGTCGGCATCCCCATGTTGACGGGGATGATGCCCGAGAAATGGTCGATGACATGGAAGGCGCGACGCGCGCGCACGTCGGGAGTACCGGCTGGACCGGGCAACCGCCAATCGAGCCCATACGGGCTGCCCTCGGCTTCCTCCAGTGCGCCCATGTCTTCGGCGTGGGGAATTCGAATGAGCGGGTTGACAGAGAGCTGCTCGAAGACGCCCAGCGTGACGGCCCAATCGAGGAAGGAGATGGTTTCGTAAAATTCCTCCTCCGTCTCTCCCGGCCAGCCGACGATGATGCCACACGCGACCTTGATGG
>Ga0066388_100002629_pt1 | contig 11115 bp, 9 predicted proteins | sample PanSoiMetaGPlot6_FD_64539 | JGI IMG/M metagenome (GOLD analysis project Ga0066388, IMG submission 64539) | Tropical forest soil microbial communities from Panama analyzed to predict greenhouse gas emissions - Panama Soil - Plot 6 (Hybrid Assembly) | ecosystem: Environmental > Terrestrial > Soil... | reverse complement strand
ATCCGCTTCAGGCTGATAGCTTGCCTGAGTTGCTCGAGGAATACGAGCATTACGGCGGGCTTGGCGCCATTTACCGTGTCTTTGGCACAGGTCTGGTAGACCGCATTCCAGAAGGGAAACTGTTGATTGAATCCCTTGTGCTCAGAGGAAAGGATAGCTCGATACATCATTTGAATTTCAAGAGTATCGTCCGACCGGAGCTAGTGCTAGGCTGCGATAACCCGCATTATATGCACTTCATGCCTGGCTGGCCTCTCGTGAGCGAGCGGAAGCAAGCCCTTACGCAGGAGGAGCTGCGCAACGTGAAGCCGGAGAAACTGCGTATCAATCACTACTGGTCACGAGACGAAGAATTTTTCCGAGACCATAAGGTGGGGCGTTCGGAGAGATGGGGTGTTTCACCGGAGATTTGCGAGTCCAACAAAATGGAGTTGAATGAGACCACGGACGACGGATCTATATTGAGGTTTGCCGGCCCACTCAGAGAGCGGCTCTTTGGACAGGTAGCATCCAGTCCGGCTGGTGGTGAGTTCGTGTCGGCGCTGTCGAGGGGAACCAGATAGTTAGATTCCACGATTATGCAGGTCTTTCGGTGATTATGCTTGAGCACACGGCTGCGAATACGAACCGGGAGAAAACTAAACTTCTGGATTCCAGTAGGAAGACATGGTACAGCTATTCTACCTTCTGAGATGCTGCTCTCTGGCTGGTTTCCTTGCTTCCTTTGTTGCGAGTTTGCTATCTAATGAATGCCATTGGAGCAAATAATCCGCAGGACGATTATTTCTTCTACGTTCCAACCATTGACGCGATTTTGTCCGGGAAATTTAACTGGATGGACCCGTCCGACATAGCCAAGTTGCTCTCGGATACTACGTTAAGTTCGCATGTCACTATATTGCCATTCCTGTTTATTTTAGCCAATGGGGCGTTCTTCCATTTGGATATGAAGGTTGATCTCTTCCTGGCGCTCCTCGTATGCCTGGTCAAGACTTGGATAATTGCTGATGTCCTTTGTTACCGATTGAGCGGTTGGATCAAAGGGATCACGAGAAGCTTCGTCTTATTGTTCTCATTCTCACTGACCCAGTCGGGAGCCATGTTTTTTGGCATGGGGAACCTGCTCTGGCAGTTTGCCTTGCTGGGGACAGCACTTGCTTTGTGGTCTATTTTTAGAATTGAAAAGCGAATACAGAGTGCCGTCGTAATGTTCGCAGGCGGCTTGATGTCCACCTTGTCGTACTCGCTTGGCTCCGGCACTTGGCTTGCTTGTATGACAGCAGTTATTTTGCGCCGACAAGCCATCGCCCTCCCTCTCACTTTCTGTGTATTGGGGTTGGCAATTGATGTACTGCCAAATGTGGGGACGGTCTGTCCGGCGACAACGGTCTGGCAACAGGACGTTTCGAATCCAGTATTGAGACATTTTCTTTTCTTGATGAACTTCGTAGGCCGCCCGCTATCCAATTACATTGTCCTGCATGGCAGGATTCCAATGTCTGAAGATGCTGGATATGTGGGCCTTATCGGCGGTCTGCTTCTCGTTGCCTCGCTGTGCGTTGGCCGATCACTTAGGGCTCGACCAGCTCAGAGCCTCACGCATCCTTGCTCTGAGGCCGCTTTATGCATGCTGGTATTTGCACTTGTGATGGGAGGTCTAATCTATTTCTCCAGGGCATATCTCAACCCTGCCTATGCTTGCGTGTCGGTATTCTTCTGGTACGGAATCTTCGGTCTTTGCGGATGCACCATGGAAAATGCCAAACCGGACTTCGCTCGGCCCTGGTCTTCCCGGTCGAACGCCAGGTTTTCGCTGTCGCTGACGTCATCGCTGTGTGCGGTCGGCATACTTCTATTTTCGCTTCAGTCATTGTGGCTGACAAATCATGACCTTCGTGATAAGCATTTTTATTTGGACAGACGGACTGCGGCTTCTGAATGCTGTCTGCGTAATTTCAAGACGGCCCCGACATATGGATTGCGTTATCTCTTTGGCTGGCCGGGAGAGCATTATGAACAGATTGAGGCCATGGCTCTGCCTTTACTGAAGCATCAGCTTTCCTGTTTTGCACCCGACCAAACATGGCGGCTGCAGGGTGACTTTGTCCAGCCGACCGTCAAAGTAGGCTTTGATGAACGAATGGGAACAAATACTGTCTGCTGGGTCAAAAACATCAGTTGCACGCAAGTGCGTCCGTTCGATGATTATGAGCCGCTATCTTTATGCGTCCCCGGGAGCGCCTGGGTAACCTGGAACATCGACGTTCCGGCAGAGGTCGGCCGCGCCGAACTGAAAACCGCGGTCTGTCTTGCAAGAACTCCACAAGGCATGCCGGTCAAAGATGGAGTAGAAAGCGAGATAGCGCTGTCGGTCTATGGGCGCCGCGAAGAGATATTGTTCCGGCAACATTTTGTAAGACCGGCACAAAAGGAACAAGTTTCCATTTCGCTAACCAAGTACAAGGGGATGACAATCCAGATTGCCTTCCGAAACAAACCAGACGGCTTCTATATTGATGACTGGTCCATATTTCAACACCCGAGAATTGAAATGCATCTGGTTCGGCCGATGCCCTATGAGGCTCATCCTGAGATTCGTCCAGTGAACACTGAGCTATCAGACCAATTTCCCAAGCTCACCAGCCAAGACCGCGTTCTCACCTTAGCAGATGAAGGCGCATGGGAATGCAAACAAGGTGTGCGGTTTTCGCATGCTACCAGCGATGAGGAAGCCGTAAAGTACAAGGGCAAGTTGGATTTACCAGTAGTAGATTACTCTCAAGTAATCATCACTGGAAGAGCTCAGGGTGCAGATGCCGGAGATGGACAGCGAACTGTCCGACTGAGGCTATTTCTGAGTAAAGACGAAAAGTATTTCGAAGATGTGTCTTTGCCTTTTCTAGCCGGTCATCAACTACATTCTTACGGTTATGACCTGAAATTGCTTCGCTGTAGCTCCTACGACCGGATCACCGGCATCGAAATAGCTCCAGCACTAGTCGGCGGACGGACTACGCGTGATGGCTTCACGGTAGAGTCGGTTCGCTTTGCGCGCAAGTGAGTTTTGTTTTGCCTGAGGTTAGTCAGCAATACTTTGACTTCCTTGTCGGAAAGCGCGGCACTCTCGATTCTGGCTGATGAACCGATGCTCTCGGTAGTTGCGCTACAGGCGGGAGCCTTAGGATCTAGTCTTGAAAAAGGTAATGGTTCAAGTCCCTTCTCGCCCTCCATCTACGTTTCCGCCGTAAGGCGGTTTTCTTCTGGGGGGAAGGATTTTTGCGCTGGACCCCGAATAGACCCTGGAGCAAGTAAACCCTGAAAATCTACCAAGGATACTTGTCCGAGAAAGCGCTATGATCCCCGTCCCTGAATCCTCGGGCCAGTCACTGAGACACGCGCCATGCGCACTTTGGGCGGCCCAAGCGTGCATGCCATGGTTGGGACCCGGTGAGCAATCTCCATCGCACAAATCAGCCTGCCATATCAATCTGCTTGCCTGTTTATAACGGGGAGAAATTCCTGCGTCAGGCGATTGAATGCGTCCTCGCTCAGTCATTTGGGAACTTTGAGCTGTTGATCTCAGATGATTGTTCAGTCGACGCCACGCGGCAAATTTTGGAAGAGTGCGCACTTTCCGACAAGCGCGTCAAGTACTGGCGGAACGAACGGCGTCTTGGCTTGTTTGCGAATTACAACAGATGCATGGAACGCACTTCAGCTCCGGTGATCAAACTCTTCGCGCAGGATGATCTATGGGATCAGCACATCCTTGAAAAACAGTACAAGCTGTTGGAGCAAAGCAAAGGAGTAGTCCTGGTCGCCGCGCGCCGCGATGTTATCGACCATGAAGGCAATAGAGCCAAAGATTGCTTTCAACCAGTCGGTCTCGTCGACATACTCGGAGATAAACAGATTTATCGCGGTCGCGACGTGATCAGGGCCTGTCTGGATCCGTTGATAAATCTAATTGGTGAACCTTCAACGGTTATGTTTCGCTCCATCTCTCGCGGGGCGGGCTTTCACACAACGTTCAAACATCTCGGCGATCTCGAATATTGGCTGCGCATTCTGTCCGACGGAGATTTCGGACTGGTGAACGAGTGCCTGGCCTACTTCCGCTCACATGAACATAGCGCAACGGCTAATAACGTTAGACAACTATGGGGATTTGTAGACATTCTGCATATGGCCGATGCTGCATCAGGAGTTCTCGGTCAGATGAGCATCTCCAAAGACGAATTCATCAAGAGCAATCTCGCCATTGTGACCAATTATCTCGGCGACCTAATTGCGGCTAAAGAAATTGGCCCTTCGTGGATCCGAGAGGACGACGACTACTCCAAGCTTGACGTTGCGTCCCTGAAGAAAGCATTGTTCTACGCTCTTGATCTCATTGCTGAGTCTGAAGAGCAGCACCGGCGAGCGCTAGCAGTCACTGCGCCCGGTCACGCCGGGCGCTTGGTGAGGTTATTGCAAAACGAGGTGCTCATTAAGAATGCCGAGAAGATATTACGAGGGCTGCTCAACACGGTGTCCTGGCATGCTACCCGTCCGTTCCGTGAGCTCAACAAACTGTCCTGCGCCGGGGGCGGCGTGACGTCACAGTGGATGGATAGGAGGCGATTCACTTCTGAATCACCGCTACGCCAGCAACAGTCCTACTTGAGGTATCTAAAGAGCGAACGAATAAGAGTATTGAAAAGCCGATCCTGGCGCTTCACCAGGATTTTTCGCAAGGGATTGCACACCTCGACGAAATCGGCGCTTAAGGATCGCAATCTGTCTACGGAAGCGCCACTTCGGAACGGTAGTATTGCTCCCAGGCAGGACACCATGGCAATTCACAGTCGAGGTCCAACCCAGGAGCGGAATCACCAGCCGTCTCCCCGGCAGGACGCGCCCGGGTTGGAACAAAACGATGATCTTCCACCGAGAATTCCGAAGGCAGGTACATTCAACGTCAACCAGTTATATGAATACGACCTGGCACTGGGCGCCATCGTGAAAGACGAGGTGCGCTTTTTGCCGGAGTGGATTGAATATCATCTCAATTTGGGTGTGCAAAAGTTCTTCATTTTCGACAACCTCAGTGAGGATAACCCGAAGTCCGCCCTCCGGCCCTATGTCAAGGAAGGGCTGGTCGAGATCTATGACTGGCCGATGACACATTCCGATCAACCCGGCTTTGTGAGGATGCAGATGGGTGCTTATCGGAGAATAGTCGACATGTGCGCCGATGACGTCAAATGGCTTGGGTTTATCGATATTGACGAATTCATTGTTCCACTCGAGGAAGACAATTTGGTCGATGTACTCGCTGACTACGAAGACGTGGGCGGCGTTTCCTTGAATTGGATCATGTTCGGAACGTCCGGCATAAAGCAGATTCCAGATGACAAACTCGTGATTGAGTCCCTGACACGAAGAGCGCAGACGGATGAACCAACCAATCACTACGTCAAAACGATATCGCGCGCCGAACGAATCAGACGCTGTAAGGACCCGCATGCGATGATATACGACATTGGCTTCAAACAAGTGAACACCAAGAAGATGCCCATGTATTCGAGCATGTCCTCCTCGCTTATTGATTACCGGCTGAGGATCAATCACTATTGGACCGGAGATGAAAATTACTTTTGGCAGCGCAGGGTAAAGGCAGCTAAGGAATGTAACGACCTGATCGCGCTGGACGAATTGAACAGACGCTCTCGTGATTACAACGCTGTAGAGGACACGGCAATTCAACGATTTGTACCTCAGGTCAAGGCACGACTCGCTGCGCGCAAGACATCCTTCTGCGCCGCGACGAGCCCTGCCGCGGGCAGAATCAATTCTTGAATCGCGCTTTTATTCTATCGGCGAGACTGCAGATAAGATCGGTTAAGGTTCCCGGGCCAACTTTTGTCTGCTCCCGCGACTTTGCGCCAAACCGATGAGCGTTGGCAATCTGTCTGTTCAACTTGATGGCACTGGGCTTTGTGCTCTCGCTTATAGCGTCTATTATTTCCGCTGCAACGACGCCTGATTGATTGGGAGCCGTAAGCAACCCGGCCAATTCTTCCAACACCTTGTCCAAGTGAATTGCCTGAGCACCAGACTCTCCACTTTCAGGATAACCAAGCCAATCAATAGATTGGCTTCGACGTTCGATCAAATCCAAGAACATCACTGTGAAGTCACCAATGTTTTGAGAGAAAGCTTCCACCAGCCACTGATTCTTATTGCTGAACGCGATCAAATCGGCAGCGATTCGACCAGCCTCGCTCCTATGCGGTGCTCGTTGCCACGGCCGACCAATTTCCACGGTTGCAGTCGGCTCGATGACCTTGCAAAATCTGCCATCGGGAAGCATCTGGGAATAAAAGTCAATAGTGGAAAAGTACTCCAGCGCAGTGTCAATCTGATCGAAAGAGCTCAGCCGATAAAAGAGCCAGGTACTGAGCGGCCCCACTATGTTTCGCAGAGGGAAGAGGCTCCCCCATACAATTGCATCACCTGGAATAGGAAGTGTAGAAGAAAGTGCCTTCGCCAGATTGGAATCGAAATCGACAAGATCTGCAACGACGTCGCTTCCGGAAGGATGATCGGTTGCTGGCTCTATCCAGGGAACAGCCGTCATTCTTATGGAGGAGTGTGCGCCAAATGGTTGCAACCCACACTCGATGGTTGCTGGAGCAAGCCGATCACACTGACGCAGTGGTTTGATAAAACTTGCTTTTGCGACGGCTAAACAGCGATTGAACGTGCTAGCGAAGCCCAAGTGTTTTTCATTGCGATGCCATACTATACGAGAATCTCGGGCTGCCAGATCAGCGATCACCCGCGGTGAGTCGTCTGTGGATGCATCGTCCACCACAACCAATTGCAATTCACGATGAGTTTGAGCCAGAACGCCCTCGATTGTTGAGGCTAATACAGGGGCGCCATTGAAATTGGGCAAACACACCGCTACAAGTTCGCTCATGATACGCTCCGACTCACCAGTTCGGTCCACACCTGAGTGATGGCTGTTACCTTGCCGGATAGTAAATGGTTCTCGCTAACGTCCTTGTGTGCTACTGCGGACAACGATTGCCTGAGCTCTGCGCTATCGATCAAATTCGACAGAGCCACAAACCAGGCGTCGCTCGAGTTGGCAAGCAGCGCATTGCGGCCGTGTTGTACAGATAGTTGATATGGCGGTAGCTCGCTATAAACCGTGGGCACCTTCAACCATCCGTTTTCGAGATATTTGATGGCGCTTTTGCACTTGTTAAATAAATTCGCCTGCAGAGGTGCGATACCAATATCCCATTGCTGCTTGGACATAAATTTGGCGTACTCGGGATAGCGGGCCAAATTTAAGGGTTGCCATCTGACGTTAGACTTACCTCGCAATTGCGGTGGAGGTGTTATACCCCAAAACGCAAACTGAATCCGATGCTGATACTGTTGCCGAACGCGTTCTAAACAATCACCAAGCATATCCAGGTCAAGCCTATGAGTCGAAGTGGCAGCGTAACCGATGGTCAGGCGATCCCAAGCAAGTTCCTGGCTGCGTCGCGGCCAAATCGAATCATCTAGATAGTTTGGGATTACGCGTATACATCGACCAAAATGGCTGACCTGTTCCATCAAAGTCGCTGTCGATACTGTGATGGCGTCCGCCCGCCGCATAGCATCTACTATTGGCTCCTGGAAATTTCGGCAGAACGGAAAATCAATATGCGCAGCAGGCATCTCGATCAAAAGATCGTCAATATCGTATACAACAGGTATTCCCCTCTTGTTAGCTAGATCGATGACGCTGCGCCAATTGCTGTAGAATCCGGGATACTCTCGATGCATAATCACCAGGTCGGTGCCATCAAGTTCATCTGGTCGCAGGTCTGCTGTCGCGCCGTATGAGAGATGCCAACCGGCCCTGCGGATTGGCGCGATGATGCGAATCCAAACCGAAGCTTGGTCATTCAGCATCGCTGTGTAAAGGACGATTCTTCTGGGGCGACTGGGAACCACTGCTCTATACCTTACTAGTAGCAAGCATCAGACACACGTGTTGCGTCCTATCGCCACGAACGCCAGAGATGCCCATCCCGCGAGCCCACTTGCAGAATTACCAGCGTGCGGATCATAATTGATGGACTGCCAGTGTGCTTTGAAATGAATCTCATACGCTGCGCGCTTTAACGCGCAGTATTACGTCGCGCTTGGCGACGCCGGTGAAATCCTTTATCTTGTGACACCGCGCTGATCGCACATTGGCGTCTGTTAATCAGCCCGCCATCACAGGATAGAACTGGGATATGCAACGAGGGTGCTGATAGGTCGCTTTCAGGAATACGTTGTCGTTCAAGATCAGAAAGAAACCGCCAAATGCCTTTCCTACACGACTTTATAGACGTTGACTGGAGCCAGTCTCAGATGGGAAGCTTAGGATCCAGTGTAGCAATACGTGAGGGTTCAAGTCCCTCCTCGCCCACCATCTAGTGTTCCGCCGAAAGGCGGTTTTCTTTTTGGGGGACTTTCTTAACCTCGGATCACCGATGGATCACCAGGGAAAGAATCGGAATGGTGGCATCACCATGCATATGCAACAGAGACTAAAGAGCTCCTGCGCTTACATCGAACGGTGGGGCTATCGGAAAGCCCGGTGAAACGGGCCAAATCGAATTGCTCAAGGGTCTTCCCTCGCGGCAGCTTCGCCTGGCGAATGAGGCGCTCCGTCTTGCGGTTGTACCGATCTTCGCTTTCTACCTTCGCCAGGTGGTAGAGGTAGCCGACGTGGTCGACTCGCTCCTTCTCTGCTTGTCGGGCAAACTGCTGGTAGTTTCGACCGAAGGACGGCAGGTGGAATGTGTGAAGCAGTGCCTCCAGCTCGGACTGCTTAGTGGCTGTTGATGTCATCCGTTTTGCTCCTTTCTCCAAGCGTTACTCAAGAGTCGGTCGTAATCATCGAGGTTCGGTTCTGCCACCTCTACGGTCGGTACCGCCTTCGGTAAATCGCACTGCTGCCGCACAGCCTCGCTTGCGGGAACCAGGCCGGCAGCAAGGAGACACTCGATGACGCTGGCAACGCTGTCTTCGCTGCCCAGTGCGGCCTGGTTCAGGATGCGCAGGTATTCCTTGTCTGCTCGGCTCTCGTTGTGCGACAGCAACGCGTCGTACGCTTTGCGGAAGACCACACGAGGGAACAGCTCCTCCCGGAATTGATAGTTGCGAAATGCTCCTGGTTTCTTGAGGAGATGGAAGATCAGGTGCCGATAGTTGATGCAGCGGTGTCCGGCTTCCTTGCGGGGTGCCTCCTGGACTAGATGCCGGCCGTAATAGACGCGGACACTCTCGTAATCGATCAGCACCCGCAATCTCTGTCCGATAAATCGACTGGGCACTGAATACACGGCGCCGCCCGCGCTGATTGTGCTCCAGGCGGTGACTGTGACGGCATGCTGCCGAGGCTCGTACCAGGCAGTTGCCGGCAGCGGCCTCAAGAGCCGCAGCTCTTCCTCCAGGCGCTCCTTTCTTTGGCGGTTTCTCTCTGCCACAGCTTGCTGCAGGAACTGATCGTATTCGTCCGCGCTCCGGAATTCTCGGCTACCTCGCAGGCGCAATCGCTGATCGATTGCATGCTTGAACAGGTCGTGGCTCTTTTCGACAGAGCCGTTTTCATTGCTGCATCCTGGGTTGTTGGCACTGGGTTCAACACCGAAGTGGTCAAGAAAGTCCTTCCAGCGCTTCTGGAAGATGTGCCTCTCGCCTATCGGGGCTGCCGCTGCCAGGTTGTCTGTTCGATGCTCGGGCGCCACGGCGCCCAGCTCTCGAACAGCCCTCCCGTATCCAGTAGTGAGCGTCTCGAAGCTCTCTGTGAAACAGATCCAGACAAATTCCCACCGAGAGTATGGCAGCATGAAGTGAAACACCATGTGTGGGAACTGTTCGCCGCCGATCGTGATTTCCAACTCGTTGCAAAAGGTGTAATCACTCTGGCTCTGCCTGGCCGGCTGGATGTTCTGTGGGAACATGGCTTCCTTCCTTTCCGGTCCCTCGAGGACCCGCCAGTCGTGGACCCGCCGAAGCCTAAGGCCGGGGCAGGCGAACCTGCCCCGGCCATTTACTTTATTGGGAAAATAACAAATTCCGCCGTCTTGATGACCAGAGGTTTCCCTGTCTTCGGGTCCATGTAAATCTGGGCCGGCATTTCTTCGCTGGATAGCGAGGAAAAAACGACTTTGCGATGCACAAGCCACGCTCCCTTTTGACGTCGCAATGGAGAGCACGCATATACCCAGGCGTGAAGTTCGTTGTCAGCTACCTGGTCTTGGTAGCGAATATGCAAAAAGTGATCAAACTCGTTTAGGGCTCTCCAATTACTGTACCGAATCTTCGAGCGAATGCTCACGCGAGCGTTCTTCGGTGTTGCAGTCGATAATATGTGTTCATAGTAGGCAATTAGCTCATCCAATGCAGACGCCACGTACCATACACACAACGACATGAACGAGGCTACTGCGAAAGCTACGCACGCTTGCATCATCCCGGCTCGAGGTAGGTAGAGAGGAACGATTATGCCAAATATGACAAGAAAGGGGCTGCCAAAGACAGCAATCGTGAAAGAAGGAGAATGTCTCTCTGCGACTAGAATGAGTCGATCGTCGCAAGAATGTTCCTTTTCGTCAGCCTCTAATGGTGTTCCCATCTGTTATCCGTCATTCTTGTGTACCCCGCCGGGGGTCCCTCTGCTAACACCCGCGAAAATTACTCCGCAGGGGTTCTTTGAGTATCACACAGTCGAACTTGATTTCTTCCCACCCTCGACGGCTATTTGAAAAGATTTAGCGAACCCAGGTCCGCGACCATTTCGTAAATGGTCATTCTCGGCAATCTATAGCGACGATCGACGATTGTTGGCGCCTTCCGAATTCGCAACCACATTGCAAAGACAGCATTTCCCGATCCCACACTAGCCGTCGTCTTCATTGTCTTCTTCCTCATCCTCTAGTTCCCAGAAGTTATTGGCGACTTGATTGATTTCAGCGGTTTCATGATTCCACCAAAACACAGCATCACCAAATTCGCCTGAGCTCGGGTCGGGCAACAGAATTAAGAGGTCACCAGCGCCGTTCCCACCAATAG
>Ga0066388_100002628_pt1 | contig 11115 bp, 7 predicted proteins | sample PanSoiMetaGPlot6_FD_64539 | JGI IMG/M metagenome (GOLD analysis project Ga0066388, IMG submission 64539) | Tropical forest soil microbial communities from Panama analyzed to predict greenhouse gas emissions - Panama Soil - Plot 6 (Hybrid Assembly) | ecosystem: Environmental > Terrestrial > Soil... | reverse complement strand
GACGCGGTGATCAAGGCACTGGAGAAGGCTTTGCCCGCACGCGTGCCGGGCGGACACTTCGGCACCCACTCGGGCGTACGCTTCTACGGCCGGCGCGCGAATGGCAGCTTCTTTGACACGCACGACAGCGGCCATGGGGGCTGGGGCGCCTGCGCGACCCACGACGGCTCCGGCCCCTACCGCACCATGGCGCACGGCGACACGCGCATCATTCCGCTCGAGCTGCAGGAATCGCTGATGCCGTTCCGCATCGAGGAATTTTCGCTGCGCGAGGATTCCGGCGGCGCCGGCAAGTTCCGCGGCGGCATGGGCTTCCGCAAGGTCTACCGCATCCTGCGGCCGTGCCTGCTTGGCACCAACCTCGATCGCACCAAATATCCGCCCTGGGGCGTGCAGGGCGGTCAGGAAGGCAAAGCAGGCCGGTTTACGCTTGTGAAGGCCGGCGAGACGCAGGAGGGCAGCGTCGAGAAGGAGAACGCCTATCAGCTGCAGCCGGGCGACCTCGTCTGTGTCGAGACCGGCGGTGGTGGCGGCTACGGACCACCGGCCGAGCGGTCGCTCGCGCTCATCCAGCGCGACATCGACGCTGGCTACATTTCGGCGGTTGCGGCGAAGACAGATTATGGCGTCACGATCGGAGCCGACGGCAAGGCGCGGCGATAGGGCTTTCTGGGGAGCACTGATTCAATTCGCGGCACGGCGTGACTCCCTCTCCCCGCAGGGGAGAGGGTTGGGGTAAGGGGGATCGGGCCTCGATAGTTTGTAACCCCTCACCCCACCCCTCTCCCTTCGGGAGAGGGAGCCGGCCGCAATTGTCGCACGGCCGTGCTCTGACTCGATATCAACGAGAATTGGATTAGAATGAGTGAGACAATGAATTCGCGGGAGGGTTTGGTGCCGGCACGCCAGTCATTTCTGTTGCAGATCGCGCTCTCGGCCGCGCTGGCGTTCTTTGCAAGCGTGCCAGCACCCGCCCAGGAGATCAACGCGGCACTCAAGGAGCTCGCCGCCGCCGCCAATCGCGAGGGGACATTGACGCTGAGCTGGAGCGGCTCGACTTTCGCCGGCATCCAGGGCGCGGCGCGCTATCAGGCCGCGCTGAACAAATATTTCGGCACCAATATCCGCATCAACTTCCTACCCGGCGCCGACATGGCGCGCATCATCAATACGCTGGCGACTGAATATTCAGCTGGCCAGAAGGCCTCAGTCGACATCGCGCTCGGCGCCGCACCGCAGGTCGTGCCAGTGCTCAAAGCCAATTACTTCGAGGCGGTCGACTGGAAGAAATATCTGCCCGGCCGCATCACCGACGAGATGGTCGAACAGAACGGCCAGCTCCTTCGCATCGTGACCGGGCTTTCGGGTGCCACCTACAATTCGGCGCTTGCGCCCATGAAGCCGGTGACCCTTGAGGACTTTCTCAAGCCCGCCTGGAAAGGCAAGATCGCCTCGACGCCCTACTCGGCCGGCTTCGACATCCTGCTGGCCGAAGACGTCTGGGGCAAGGAGAAGACCGTCAACTATGTGCGCGCGTTGTCACAGCAGATCACCGGCCTGATCCGCTGCGGCGAAGCCGAACGGATCGCGACCGGCGAGTATCTCGCCTTGGTGATGGACTGCACCGGACAGGATGCACTGCAGTGGAAGGAGAAGGGCGCGCCGCTCGACCAGATGATGCCGCTCGATGCGGCGCAGCAGCGCTACTATTATTTCGCGGTTCCCAAGAACGCGCAGCATCCTAACGCCGCCAAGCTCTATTCGATCTTCCTGATGACGGAGGAAGGCCAGAAGCTGTCCTACGACACCTGGAAGACCGATCTACATTCATTTCCGGGGTCGAAGATGGGCAAGATGGTCGACGACTACGCCAAGCTCGGCGTCAAGTTCAAGGAAGTCACCGTCGCCTGGTACAACCAGCACCCCGAGATCGACACCGGCAAGAGCGAGCTCATCAAGATTTTGACGACGAAGCAGTGACCAGCGTAGCGAGCAGTCTCAACACTATCCACGCCGTGGCCGGGCTTGTCCCGGCCATCCACGTCTTAACTCCCGTCAACGCACGAAACACGTGGATGCCCGCGACAAGCGCGGGCATGACGGAGTCCTGATGTCCACCATCACCGAGCCGTTGCAAGAGCGCCGCACCGCCGGCGATCTGCTGCCCGCCGGCATGTTGTTGGTGGTGATCGTCGCGAGCCTCGTCATTCTCGCTCACCTCGGCGTGGTGCTCTGGCTGGCGTGGACGGTCGGTACACCTGGCGATCCTGATCTCACCTACACGATCAGCAACTTCGTCGAAGTGTTCTCCGACGCGCGCACCTATTCGGTGCTGGTCGACACGCTTGCGTTTGCATTCGTATCGCTCGTGGTCGCGCTCGCTTTCGGCATCCCGGCGGCGTGGCTCGCAGAGCGCACCGACTTCCGTGCCAAGACGCTGCTGTTCACCCTGATGGCGATCGGCCTGCTGATCCCGGGCTTTGCCGCCGCTATGGGCTGGCTGTTTCTGCTGCATCCGCGCATCGGGCTCGTGAACCAGTTTCTGGTGACGACGTTCGGACTGAGCAGTCCGCCATTCAACATCACGAGCCTGCTCGGCATGGGCTGGGTGCAAGGCCTCAACCTCGCTCCGCTCGCCTTCATCATGACGGCGGCCGTGTTCCGCTCCATGGACCCGACGCTTGAAGAAGCCGCCGAGATGCACGGCGCTGGTCCCTGGCGCGTCATTCGGCGCATCACGGTACGGCTCGCCTGGCCCGGTATCCTCGCAGCCTCTATCTACATTTTCATGACCGCGTTCGCGGCGTTCGATGTGCCGGCGATCATCGGCTGGGGCAATCGCATTTTCACCTTCACGACTTATCTCTATCTCCTGCTCAATCCGCAGGATGTGCTGCCGAAATATGGCCTTGCGGCTGCGCTCTCGACCGTCGCCATGGCGATCGCCGCCGTGATGAGCTTCTGGTACGGCCGCATGCAGGCGCGCTCGCGGCGTTTTGCGGTCGTCACCGGCCGCGCCTATCGGCCGAAGATCATCCGGCTCGGGCGCCGCGTCTATGCGGCCTGGCTGTTCATCGGCAGCTATCTGATGCTGAGCAAGCTGTTGCCAATCCTGCTGCTCATCTGGAGCTCGCTGCTGCCGTTCTTCCAGTTGCCATCGGGCCGCGCCTTCGCGTTCGTGTCACTCAACCATTACGCCTCGCTCCCTTGGGAGATCGTGTTCAAGGCGCTCGGCAATACGCTGGTCCTCGCCGTGCTGGTACCAACCGTGACGCTTGCGATTGCGCTGGCCTTCTCCTCGGTCGTGCTGCGCTCGCGCATCCGCGGCCGCGGCGCCTTCGACTTCATCGCGTTCCTGCCGCATGCGGTGCCGTCGATCGTGTTCGGAGTCGGGGCCTTGCTGCTTGCGTTGTTCGTGCTGCAGCGCGCGGTACCAATCTATGGCACCATCATCGTCCTTCTGGTCGTGTTCGTGATCGCGCGTATCAGCTATGCCACCCGCATGACCAATTCCGGCCTCATCCAGATTCATGCCGAGCTCGAGGAGTCAGCGCAGATGAGCGGCGCCACCGCCTGGCAGGGCTTCCGGCGCATCGTCGTTCCGCTGCTGGCGCCGACACTGCTTTACGCCTGGCTGTGGATCGCGCTGCTGGTCTTCCGCGAGCTGACGCTAGCCGTAGTCCTCTCGACCGCCGACAACGTCACGTTCCCGGTCGTGGTCTGGAGCCTGTGGCTCGGCGGCGGGCTTGGGCAGGCTTCGGCGCTGGCGATCGTGATGCTGCTGATGATGGCGCCACCGATCGCGCTCTACTGGCTGATCGCCCGCCGCCAGGGGCTTGTAGCGACTTAGCCATCGGTTATGGTGCGCGCCCCACAGCGAGGCAAAATACGCATGAGCATTCCTACTTTGTCGGCGCACGGCGCCACCGTGCCGGTGATCGGTTTAGGCACCTCCGGCATGGGCGACGTCCGCGCCGAGACGGTCGCGACCGCACTCAAGCTCGGCTACCGGCACATCGATACGGCTTGGAAGTATGGCACCGAGCGTCAAGTCGGCGAAGGCATGCGCGCCTCCGGCGTGCCGCGGGCCGATATTTTTCTGTGCACCAAGGTGTCGCATGAATATCTGCACGCTGGCGACTTCGCGCGTTCGGTCGACGAAAGCCTGAAAGCGCTCGGCGTCGACTACGTCGATCTCCTCCTCGTGCATTGGCCGAATCTTGAGATTCCGCTGGCGGAGACGATGACCGCGCTGGCGAAGGCCAAGCGCCAGGACCTCGCGCACCATGTCGGCGTCGCCAACTTCAACATTGCGCTGCTCGACCAGGCGATCGCCGTGTGCCCGGAACCGCTCGTGACGCTGCAGGCCGAGTATCATCCCTATCTCGACCAGACCACGCTGCTGAACGCCTGCCGCGCGCGCGGGCTCATTTACACTGCCTATTGCCCGCTCGGGCGCGGGCGCCTGTTCAAGGAGCCGGTGCTCGCCGAGATCGCGCGTCAGAAGGATAAGACAATCGCGCAAGTGGCGCTGCGCTGGCTCGTTCAGAAGGGAATTGTCGCCCCCATCCCGCGCTCGTCAAACCCGGCGCGCCTCGCCGAGAACCTCGCGGTGTTCGATTTCTCACTGAGCGACGAGGAGATGAAGCGCATCGACGCACTCAAGCGCCCGGATGGCCGCATCGCCAATCCGGCCGGCCGCGTGCCGCCCTGGGACGTGTGATCCCTCTCGGCCCGTTAAACGACAAGTTTGTTCGCGCGTGATAGCGTCCACGCCTCAGGGGATGCTCCAGGCAAGGATGGTGTCATGAGACGGCTCGGCTTGTTAGCAGTGCTAGCGATAGCCATCATGAGTGTAGCGGCCCGAAGCGAGCCGCTTGCTCCTCAGGCCGCCCAACCTTACAGCTCCGATCTCCTGCGGCTGGTGCGGCGCGCCGCGACTGCCATTCCGGGCGCGCAGCCGTCAGGCATTAATTACGTCAAGGTTGCCGAGAGCCACCGGCCGCTGTCCGAGATCATCGAGGGCGGTTCGCAAGAAAGATACGTTTCCGCGCGCACCGCGTTTCAGGTGGTCTACCCCGCCGGCTCAGTGATGATCGATTCCGGAATGGATCAGGCGGTGCACAAGTTCTTCGGGTTCGGGCGCGAGGAGCCGTACTGGCCCGATCGCAACGCCGCCGTGCAAGACGCGCTCAAGAAGGCAAACCTGATCGTCGTCACACATGAGCATGGCGATCACGTTGCCGGCGTGATCCGCTCGGAGGCGCGCAAGGACATCGCGGCCAAGACAATGCTGACGCGCGACCAGGTGCGCACCCTCTCGCTCTACCCGCAGATGCCAGAGATCCGCCTGACGGCCGAGGCGGCGCGCGACTACATCGTGATCGATTACGAAAGTTACCTTCCTGTAGCCCCGGGAATCGTGCTGATCAAGGCTGCGGGCCACACACCCGGACATCAGATGGTCTATGTGCGGCTCGAGTCGGGGCGCGAGCAGCTTTTCATCGGCGACGTTGCCTGGACTCTTGCCAATGTGACGCAGTTCAAGCTGCGCCCTGCCGCCACCATGCGGCGCATCAGCGAGGATGCGCAGGCGCTCATGCACCAGCTACGCTGGATCAAGGACGCGATGGAACAGGAGAAGCTCCTCGTGGTCCCGAGCCATGACGACATCCTGTTGCCGGAGCTTGCCGCGAAGCGACTCATCGGCGAGGGACTGCGCTAAATGGTGATAGGTTTACACCGCCATTGCACCAATCTCCGTTCATTCCCGCGACAGCGGGAATCCAGGGGCCGAGAACTCGGCCAAGTACTGGGTCCCCGCTTCCGCGGGGACGAACGGAACGAACAGGCAATTCACACCAATCTCATCATGCTGAAGGGCACGGCTATCCACCGCTCACAATTACTCTGCAGTGACCTTGCGGGCCGCCACCACGATGTCCTCCGGCGTCGCGTAGATCTCCTCGACCACTTTGAGCGCCTCCTCGCCAGTCTTGGGCGAGATCGGCAGCCGCAGCTTCTGCGCCTCGGCGACGAACAGCGGGTCCTGCATGGTGGCGTTGAAGGCATCGCGAAGAATCCCGACGCGCTCTGCCGGCACCGCCTGCGAGGCGATGAACGGCCGACCGACTTGCGTAGGCGCGAGCAGCATGCGCAACACCTGCCGGTCGCGTTCACTTGGCGCGATATCGACGCTGTAGGGCACATCGGGCGGCATGTCGGGCGCGATCGAGGGCGACGAGCGGATGACGGGCACAATCTTGCGGCCCTCGATCCACTCGAGCGGAATGCTGCTCCAGGCGCCGCAATCGCCATCGAGCTCGCCGCGCTCGATCGCGATGCGCTGCTCGGCGCTGCCCGGATAGCCTGCGACCTGCTGAATGCGTACGCCGAAGACGCTCTTGAGGATGCGCTGATTGGTATCGGATGAGGAGCCCATGCCGGTGAGACCCATATGGACCCGCGGCTTGGCTTTGAGGTCCGCGATCGTCTTCACCCCGAAGGTGTGCCACACGTAGCAGACCGTCAGGTCCTGACTGATGCTGCCGATCCAGTTGAACTTGCGGAAGTCGACCTTGATCTTGTCGGGGTGGAGGCGGGAATCGCCGATATTGCCGAAATTGAAAATGTCGAGGACGGTGCCGTCCTTCGGCGCCGACAAATCGAGATAGTGCACGGCCGTGAGGCTTCCCGCGCCTGTCATGTTCTGCACCACCACAGTCGGGTTGCCTGGAATGTGCCGGCCGAAATTGCGCGCCAGCACCCGAGCGTTGATGTCAAAGCCGCCGCCAGGCGAAAACCCGGCCAGGATAGTGATGGTTTTGCCGCGATAGAAATCCTGCGCAGCGGTGGGTGTCGCGAGCGATACGACGGCGAGCGCCAGGAGAGCAGGTCGGCGCATGCGTTCCCTCATTTATAGCTGCTCAACAGCGCGACGAGTCGCTCGACCACGGCAGGCGGTGTGCGCACAAGCTTCTCAGCCACCGCCGCGATCTCCTCGCCGGTCGAGGGCGCTTCGACTTCGAGCCGCTGCCGCTGCATGTCCGCAAGGAAAGCGGGATCGCGCACTGCCGCATCGAAGGCGCGCCGTAGGATGTGGAGCCGCGCCGCCGGGATGCCAGGCGGCGCGAGATAGGGTCGCGTGATCTCGTCGCGCACGTTCAGGATGTCGATCATCTGCCGCTCGGCGTCGTCGCGGGCGAGATCACGCAACAGTGGCACATCGGCAAGCTCACGGTGCTTGCTGCTGCCGTGCTGCACGATGATGCGGACGAGCTTCTTGGCGAGCCAATCGGTCTGATTGAGGCTCGACAGCGCGTTGCCGAGCGTGCCTTCGACCTCGCCGCGCTCGAGCGCGATCTTCACCTCGTTGCTGGTCTTGTAGCCGGAGACGATCTTGAGTTTGTAACCGAAGATGTCCTTCAGCACGATCGCGCCATCGATGCCGAGACCGCCGACGCTGGTGCCGCCGACGACGAGCTGTTTCGCCTTCGCCTCCGGCAGCGACTGCACCGGTGCCGTGTGCCAGACATAACCCACATATTTGTCGCGGGTGACATTGCCGATCCAGTTGAACTTGGTGACGTCAAAGTCGGCAGCGCCTGGATTGAGAAACGGCGCGGTCAGCACCGCGCCATGGATGCCGCCAATATAGCTGCCGTCGCGAGCGGCCGCCTTGTAGAGATAGGTCGCGGCGCGCGCCCCGCCGGCACCCGGCATCGCCTGGACGATCATGGTTGGATGACCGGGAATGTATTTCGGCATGTGCCGCGACAGTGCACGGCCGTAGGCCTCATAGGCGCCACCACCCGAGGTGACGACGGTGATGGTCCGTCCGGCATAGAACTCATCCGCCGCAACCGACGGGCTTGCGACCAGGGCGGCGCCGAGCGCCAGCCCGCATGCGTTAGACCAGGCGTTCATCATCCCAGCGTCATCGGTCTTGTGAGCCGACCGCCTTGCTGCGATCATGATACGGATGGCACGCGACCCGCGCAACGATGCGCCAGGTGCTGGAGCATTTTTGTGAAGGGCACAACGTACGAACACGGCACGGCGGGACTCCCTCTCCCCATCGGGCAGAGGGCGGGGGTGAGGGGGAACCAACCTCTCAATCGTAACCCCCTCACCCCACCCCTCTCCCCTGCGGGGAGAGGGAGCAGGCCGTGCTTGCGTCTCGGGCGTGCCCCCAATCCATTTCCGTAGGCGCACGCGGCATGACGTTCGAAGGCTTTGTACCCAGACTCAAGATCGGCTGCCTGATGCCGGGGTCGGTGATCGACAACCACGCCTTCGAGTTCTACCGTTTGGCTCCACTTGGCGTCATGCTGGTGATGGTCGGCGTCGGCTTGCGCGAGTTCTCGCGCGACGACGTCGAGCGCGTGTTCGCACCGCTCGAGCACTATCTCGACCAGCTCATGGAGCGCGGCGTCGACCTGGTGATCCAGAACGGCGTGCCGCTGCCGATCCTGATCGGAATCGACGCGCATGACCGCATGGTTGCGCACATTGCGAGCTACACGCGCCTGCCCGCCACCTCGACCGTGCTCTCGGTGGTGCAGGCCGCGGCCGACCTGGGTATCAAGAGGATCGTTCCGGTCAATAAGTGGACCGAGGAGATGAACCGATCGCTCGCCGCCTTCTTCGCCCGCGCAGGCGTAAGCGTCATCGGCACCAGTACGAAACCTGCCGCACCCACGGACTTTCATGGTTTCGAAGCCGGCAACCACATGCGGCTGGCCTACGAGCTCGGCCGGCGCGCCTTCCTCGATCACGCGGATTGCGATGCCATCTATATCGGGGGCGGCTCCTGGATCGCCGAACCGGTAGCGGTGCAGCTCGAGGAAGAATTCGGCAAGCCCGTGTTGTGCAACCAGGCCGCCGTCATTCGCAACACGCTCAAGATGCTCGGAGCCTGGACGCCACTCGCCGGTCACAGCCGCGTGCTGGCCACGCCATGATATGGACAGTTCAGAAAATTCGGCGCTCATTGCTGTGCCCTCTCCCCATAGCCCGCGAAGACGGGCGTAAACGCCCTTATGCTGGGAGAGGGCTCAAGAATAGCGCTGCGAACTCGGCTGGGTGAGGGGGTATATTCGCGCGTTCCAGCCCCCTCAGCGTATGCTGAAGCACCGAGCTGCCCTCTCCCACAGGGGGAGAGGGCGCAGCAATGAGCGCCGTATAAGGACGACTGAGAATGAAAGTCACTTGCGTCGGAATGGACCCCGCTGGGTTCTATCTCGGCATTCTGCTGAAGCGGCGTGATCCGTCTCATGCGGTGCGCTTCATCGACACTGGCCCACAGCCATCCGCCCCCGCGACGATCATCTGCAATCCGCTCAAGCCGCGGCTCACGCTGGCCGATGCCGAGACTCTTGAAGCCATCAAGCCGGCCATCGTGTCGTTCGACCGCGTCAGCGTGGACGCCGAGGGGCGCACCTTCGAAACCAAGGGGCTCAAGTACGCCACGATCGATCGGACCGCGCTCGTGCAGGCCCTCAAGCAACGCGCCAGCGGGCTCGGCTGCGTCTTTGAGCGCCGCGCGCTGACCGATGATGATCGACGCTCTGACCTCGTGGTCGCGGCCGACGGTCCCGATAGCGAAACCCGGACGATGAGCGAGATCGCAGCTGAGCTGAGCCGCAGCACCAACCGTACGGTCGTATTCCAGTCGGCCGAGCCTACTGACGCGCTCAGCTATTCATTCCGGTCAACGGAGCACGGCATCTTTCATGCCTGGAGGCTGCCGCGCGGTCCCCATGGTTCGAGCATCATCGTCGAAACGCCCGCCGAGACCCTGCGCGTGAGCGGCCTCGACCGCGCGCCGCCCGAGTGCATCGTTGCGCTATGCCGCAAGCTGTTCTCGTTGCAGCTCGACCGCATCGTGGCAGCGGCCGACGGCTCGATCTGGGACTCCTTCGCCACAGTGCGCAATCGCGCTTGGCACACCGGCAATGTCGTTCTCCTCGGACGCGCCGCCTACACGTCGCATGGCTCGGTGGGGCTTGACCTGCGCTCGCAGCTCGAGGACGCCGAGGCGCTCGCCGAGCAGCTATCGTCTCGCGCGAGCATCAGCGAAGCGCTCGCAGCTTATGAGGCCACGCGCCGGCCCAAGGCTGACAGCCTGCAGCGCGCCTCCGACGCCTCGCGCACCTGGTTCGAGCACGTGCGCCGCTATCGCGGCCTACCGTTCGAGCAGTTCTGCTTCTCGCTCCTGACCAGCAGCATGCGGCTCACTTACACGCGCATCGAGAAGGCAGCGCCCGATCTGACGCGCACCGTCGATACGCTGGTGGCGGACTCCACGCCCGCACGCAACCGCCCGCCGCCGCCAATGTTCGCGCCTATTCGTCTACGCGGCCTGACCATTCCGAACCGCGTCGTGGTCTCACCGATGTGCCAATACTCGGCCACGGACGGCACCGTGAGCGACTGGCATCTCGTGCATCTCGGCAGTCGCGCCATCGGAGGTGCCGGCCTGATCATCGCTGAGATGACTGATGTGCTGCCGGAAGGGCGCATCAGCCTGCATTGCGCCGGAATGTACAAGCCCGAGCACGTGCCGGCCTGGAAGCGCGTCACTGATTTTGTGCATGCCAACAGCGAATCCAAGATTGCGGTGCAGCTCGCGCATGCGGGCCGCAAGGGCTCGCTCACGCGCTCCTGGGAAGGCCACAAGTCGCTCGACGAGGCCAAGTGGGAGCTGATCGCGCCCTCTCCTCTCGCCTTCGCGGAAGGCCGCCAGGTGCCGCGCGAGATGACACGCGCCGACATGGACAAGGTGCGCGACGCCTTCGTGCGTGCGACCGAGATGTCGGACGCCGCCGGCTTCGACATGATCGAGCTGCACTATGCGCACGGCTATCTGATGTCGTCGTTCATCTCGCCGCTCACCAACCAGCGCAGCGACGAATACGGCGGTTCGCTGGATAACCGCATGCGTTTCCCGCTTGAAGTGTTCAACGCCGTGCGCGCCGCCTGGCCGGCGCACAAGCCGATCTCCACCCGCATCTCCTCGGTCGACTGGCTGGAGGGTGGCACCACCATCGATGATGCCATCGAGATCGCCCGCATGCTGCACGCGGCCGGCAACGATATCCTCGCGGTGTCGAC
>Ga0066388_100002627_pt1 | contig 11116 bp, 10 predicted proteins | sample PanSoiMetaGPlot6_FD_64539 | JGI IMG/M metagenome (GOLD analysis project Ga0066388, IMG submission 64539) | Tropical forest soil microbial communities from Panama analyzed to predict greenhouse gas emissions - Panama Soil - Plot 6 (Hybrid Assembly) | ecosystem: Environmental > Terrestrial >... | reverse complement strand
CGCAGGTGGGCGTCGCGCTGCTCGTTACCGGTGGTGATGCTCGCGGCGTCGATCCGCACCTCGGCCGAGGACTTCGCCGGATCTGCCTCGTCCAGCTCGAGCACGCCGGAGAAGACGGCGAAGTGGCCGTGCACGGTGGCCACCATCGCGTGCCTGGCGGCGAAGCCGAGCCGGGTGTGCACCGGGTCGAGATCCCAGGTGCCGGTGAGCGGGAGAACCTGCGCGGGCTGAGTCATGATTCCCTCCAGATCGAGTTGCTTGTGCAGGAAAATATTGTAAGCGCAAACATCTGCTTAGCTCTCCCTGTTCCCATCTTGGCCGGGACGCGACGGCACCGGCAGACGTAACCTGAGACCGTGCACACAGCGGGGCTTGTCCGGGGGGTGGCCGGCGGGACGCTGGCCAGCGCGGTTCTCGGAATGGGGATGCTGGCCGCCGAGCTGTGGGCGGCCGCACGCCGCCACTACCTGCCGGCCAGCTCCGCGCCGCCGGTAGAGGGCGAGTACGGCGACCCGGGCGGCGTGCCGTTGCGGCTGGTGATGCTCGGCGACTCGACCGGCGCCGGGGTCGGCGTCACCCACACGGAGGACACCGTCGGTGCGGCACTGGCCCGCCGGCTCGGGCAGCTCGGCAGCCGGGTCCGGCTGTCCGGGGTGGCGATCGCCGGGTCCGGCACGGGCGACCTCGGCCCGCAGGTGTCCCGCGCGCTGCTCGGCCGGCCCAACGTGGCGGTCGTGCTGGTCGGCACGACCGACGCGACTCGCGGCACCTCGCTCGCGGCGGTCCGCCGAAACCTGAGCGACGCGGTGCACCGGCTGCGTGCCGTCGGCGTCGGAGTCGTCGTCGGAACCTGCCCCGACCTGGGCGCGACCCGGGCGTTCGCCCAGCCGCTGCGCGCCATCGTGGCGATGCGGGGCCGGCAGGTGGCGCTCGCGGAGGCCGGCGCCACCCGGGCCGCCGGCGGGGTGCCGGTCGACCTCGCCGCGGCGGTCGGTCCGGTGTTCCGTGCGGATCCGGGTACGCTCAGCGAGGACCGGTTCCACCCCTCGGCGGACGGTCACCGCCTGCTGGCCGAGGCGCTGCTGCCTGCCGTGTCGCAGGCCGCCGGTGAGCACGCCCAGCTCTGACCGCGCCCCCTGACCGCGCTCTGACCGCCCAGCCCTGAGACGGACACCACAACGTACCCCTAGCTACTGTGGGCGTATCCGTTAACAGTCTTGTATTACCCAAACATCACCCGAACGGCCGGACACGGCCGGACCTGGGAGGTCTCATGCCCGAAGCAGTCATCGTCGCCACCGCACGCTCGCCGATCGGGCGCGCGGGGAAGGGCTCGCTGAAAGAGATACGGCCGGACGATCTGACCGCGACCATCGTTCGCGCAGCGCTGGACAAGGTGCCGCAGCTCGACCCGGCCGACATCGACGACCTGCTGCTCGGGTGCGGGCTCCCGGGCGGCGAGCAGGGGTTCAACATGGCCCGGGTCGTGGCGGTGCTGCTCGGGTACGACCACGTGCCCGGTGCGACCATCACCCGGTACTGCTCGTCCTCCCTGCAGACGACGCGGATGGCGTTCCACGCAATCAAGGCCGGTGAGGGCGACGTCTTCATCAGCGCTGGCGTGGAGTGCGTGAGCCGCTCCGCCAAGGGCAGCTCCGACTCGCTGCCGGACACGATGAACCCGGTGTTCGACGAGGCCAGGGCCCGGTCCGAGCGTGCCGCACAGGGCGGAGTGCAGTGGCACGACCCGCGCGAGGACGGCAGCTTCCCCGACGTCTACCTGGCGATGGGGCAGACTGCGGAAAACCTCGCCCAGCTGAAGGGCATCACTCGCGAGGAGATGGACGAGTTCGGCGTCCGGTCGCAGAACCTGGCCGAGAAGTCGATCGCCGACGGCTTCTGGGCCCGCGAGATCACTCCGGTGACCACGCCGGACGGGACCGTGGTGGAGCGGGACGACGGCCCGCGGCCGGGCGTGACGATGGAAGGCGTCGCCGGGCTGAAGCCGGTGTTCCGCCCGGACGGCCGGATCACCGCCGGCAACTGCTGCCCGCTCAACGACGGCGCCGCCGCCGTGATCGTGATGAGCGACACGAAGGCCGCTGAGCTGGGCATCACCCCGCTGGCCCGGGTCGTCTCCACCGGCCTGACCGCGCTCTCGCCGGAGATCATGGGCTTGGGCCCGGTCGAGGCCTCCGCCCGGGCACTGGCCCACGCCGGGATGACCATCGACGACATCGACCTAGTCGAGATCAACGAGGCGTTCGCCGCCCAGGTCATCCCGTCCTACCGGGAGATGGGCGTCGACATCGACAAGCTCAACACACATGGCGGCGCGATCGCGGTCGGCCACCCGTTCGGCATGACCGGCGCCCGGATCACCACCACGCTGCTGAACGCGCTGCAGTTCGAGGACAAGACGCTCGGCCTGGAGACCATGTGCGTCGGCGGCGGGCAGGGCATGGCGATGGTGCTCGAGCGCCTCAGCTGAGCCGTCGGCTGCGAGGACCCGGCCCCCTGACCCGGGGCCGGGCCGGTCAGCGGCGCAGTCCGAGCAGCTCGCGCAGGTCGGTGATCTCTGCCAGCGCGGCCTGCTCGGCCGCCGCATCGCCGAGGCCGCGCACGTCGTGCGCCATGACCGAAAGCTGGTCGGGGAGCACGCGGTCTTCCAGGCGCGGGACCGGCCGCGGCGGCCTGCCCTCCCCGGCCGCGGAGAGGTCGGCCAGCCGCTGCACGGTCCGGTGCACGGCCTCGGCGCGGGTGCGGGCCGGCGCGAACCGGCCCGCGTCGACCGAGACCGCCCAGCCGGCCGGCGACCACCGCCGCAGCCGCCGGACCAGGTCGGCGGCGGCCCGGCCGAACTCGTCGCCGGCCACCGTGCGGCGGGCGATGCGGCTAGTCCCGGAGGTAACTGAGCAGCTGGAGAATCTCCAGGTACAGCCAGACCAGGCCGACCACTAGGCCGAACGCGGCGTACCAGGCGAACCGCTCCGGCACGCCCTGGCGGATCCCCTGGTCGATCATGTCGAAGTCGAGCAGGAAGGTCATCGCGGCGACACCGATGCAGACCAGGCTGAACACGATCGCCAACGGGCCGCCGTCGCGCAGGTGCAGTGCGTCATCAGTGAACAGGCCGACGATGAGGTTGAGCAGCATCAGGCCGACCACACCGATCAGCGCGCCGAGCAGCCACCGGGTGAACTTCGGGGTCACCCGGATCGCGCCGGTCTTGTACACGACCAGCATGCCGGCGAACACGGCGGCGGTGCCGGCAACCGCCTGGATGACGACCCCGGGCCACCGGGCCTCGAACAGGTGGCTGATCCCGCCCAGGAAGAGCCCCTCACAGGCGGCGTAGGTGAGGATCAGCGCCGGGTTGGTGCTCTGCCGGAAAGCGATCACCAGCGCGAGCACGAAGCCGGCCAGCGCGCCGACGATCGCGAGTCCGCCGAGGTCGAAGACCCAGGCGACCGCGCCGGTCACGACGAGCACGCCGAGGCAGGCCGCGGTCTTCATGACGACGTCGTCGAGCGTCATGTACCGCGGCGGCGCGTACGCCGGGCGGTCGTACATGTCCTGCAGGTCGCTGGCCTGCGGCGTCGGGGTGTTGAACGTCGCGTACCGCTGCCCCTGGCCGAACCCGCGACTGAGAACGGGGTTGTTGCTCTTCCTGTCCACCTGGCTCCTCCGCGTGGCTGCACGATGGTCGGTCCCAACCGACACGCCCGGTCAACGGCTGACCGGCGGCACCGAGTTCCAGACTATAAAGGAATCTTTACCTCCCGTCGGCGGGCACCTGCGCGAGCCCCGACGCCTCGGCCCGATCCGCCGCGGGCGACACCGCGTACCGCCGGTGTCCCAGCACCGGCAGCGCGGCGCGGACGGCGGCCAGCCGGTCGGCGGACAGCTCGGCCAGCGCCACCCCGTCGACGTCGCCGACCTGCGCGAGCACGACGCCCATCGGGTCGACCACCATGCTGTGGCCGGCGAAATCGGGCGGTGGCTGGGCGGCGGCAAGCAGGTACGCGGTGTTCTCGATCGCCCGGGCCGCCGCGAGCGTCCGCCACTGGTACTCCTTCAGCGGCCCCGCCACCCAGGCCGCGGGCACCGCCAGCACGGTGGCACCGGCGTCGACCAGCGCCCGGGCCATCTCCGGGAAGCGCAGGTCGTAGCAGGTGAGGACGCCGACGGTGAAATCAGCCACTCCGAACGTGAGCAGGGCACCCGGGCCGCCCGGGTCCCCCGGACGCACCCGGTCGGACTCCCGCCAGCCGAGCGCATCGAACAGGTGCAGCTTGCGGTAGCACCCGAGCGGGCCGCCCGGGCCGATGGCCAGCACCGTGTTCGACACCCGCCGCTCGCCGGGAACGGCCTCGAAGATGCCGGCCACGACGGTCGCCCCGGTTTGCGCGCTGACCTCGCCGAGCGCGGCGGCAAACGGCCCGTCGACCGGTTCGGCGGCGTCCAGCAGCCCGTCCTCCGGGCGCCCGAACGGGTACATCGAGGCCTCCGGGAGCACGACCAGCGCGGCACCGGCCGCAGCCGCGTCGCGGACCGCCGCCGTGGCCCGCCCGGCGTTGTGCCGCTTGTCCCGGGAGGATGCGAACTGGACGACGGCTACCCGCATGCCGCGATCCTTCACCCGGCCCGGCCGGTCACGCCAGCCCGGCCAGCAGCCGCTCGCCGGCCGCCCGCAGGGTCTCCAGCCGCTTGCAGAACGCGAACCGGACCAGACCGCGCCCGGTGGCCGGGTCGGCGTAGAAGGCCGAGGCCGGGATCGCCGCCACACCGACGCGGGTGACCAGATCCTGGCAGTAGGCGACCTCGTCCCCGTCGCACCTGGTCATGACGAAGTACGTGCCCTCCGGCGGGACCACCTCCAGGCCGGTCTTGTCGAGGTACTCCAGCAGGACGCGCCGGCGCTCCCCGTACTCGGCTCGCAACTGCTCGTAGTACCCCGTCTCGGCGGCCGTGCGCAGCATCGCCGCGGCGGCGCGCTGCAGCGGGGTCGGCGCGCTGAACGTGACGAACTGGTGGACCCGGCGAAGCGCGTCGGTCAGCGCGGGCGGGGCCAGCGCCCAGCCGACCCGCCAGCCGGTGGCGCTGAACGACTTCGACACCGACGCCGCCGTGATGGTGCGGTCCCGGCAACCGGGGTCGGCGGCCACCGGCAGGTGCTCCAGCCCGTCGAACAGCACGTGCTCGTACGTCTCGTCGGAGATCACGTACGCGTCGTGCCGGTGCAGCAGCTCGCCCAGCGTGCGCAGCTCGCCGGCGGCCAGCCGGCGCCCGCTCGGGTTGGTCGGCGTGTTCACCACGACCAGCCGGGTGCGGTCGGAGAACGCCGCGGCGAGCCGGTCCAGATCCAGCCGGAAGTCGGGGAAAGTGGTGGGGACGTACTTCGCCACCGCGCCGGCGGCCGCCACGGCGAACGGGTACATGTCGTAGTATGGCTCGATCAGCACCACCTCGTCGCCCGGCTCGAGCAGCGCCTGCATGGCCGACCAGATCGCCTCAGTCGCCCCGACCGTCACGGTGACCTCGGTGTCCGGGTCGTAGCCGAACCCGTATCGGGCGCCGTACTGCGCCGACCGCTGGGCGGCGACCGCCTCCCGCAGGTCGGCGGAGCCGATGCTCGGGGCGTACTGGTGCGCGCCGGAGTGCACAGCCTGCGAAGCCGCCGCCACCAGCGGCTCCGGTGGGTCGAAGTCGGGGTACCCCTGGGACAGGTTGACGGCCCCGAGCCGGATCGCCTCCTCGGTGATCGTCGAGAAGATCGACGTACCGAACCCGCGCAACGCCGACCGCAGCACCTCGCTCATCGGTCCTCCTCGGAACGGCCCTCGTGCGACGATCCCACCCCTAGCCGGTGCCGGCCAACCTCACGACCATTCCACCCGTCATCCAGGTCGCTTGACGAGCCAGCGCTGTTGCAGCTCGCCGCGGCTCACCACCAGGTGCTTGCCGAGGCTGCGCCGCTTGCGCAGCATCCCCGGCAGCAGCCGCAGATAGGCGAGGAAGACCTTCACGCGCAGCAACGTCGGACGCACCACAGGCCGGCGCCGGGTATGCCGTGACCGGGCGATCTCGCGGGCGGCCAGCGATGCCGTGGTGGCCGGGTAGCGGAGCACCTCCCGCAGCGCCAGCTCCGGCGTGGCGTTCTTGGTCAGCATCAGCAAACGGTTCAGGTCGACGTGGTAAGTGAAGAAGGGCGACCACTCCACCGACGACGCCGAGTGGATGTGCCGGGTGACGGACTTCGGCTCGTAGACGATCCGCCAGCCAGCCGCCCGGAACCGCCACGACAGGTCGGTGTCTTCGTAGTACATGAAGAAGTCATCATCGAAGTAGCCGACGTCTAGCAGCGCCTCGTGTCGGAACGCCACTGACCCGCCGCAGAAGGCGAACACATCCTCCAGGTCACCGTATTGGCCACGATCCGCGTCCTGGTAGCCACGGTCGGCGCCGTAGCCGTCTGCCGTCACGATGCTGCCGACGTTGTTGACGACATCCAGCAGCGGCGCATCGGCCGGCAGCGTCAGTCGTAGCTCGCCCGGTGTGGTGCCGGCCTCGCCTGTCAAACGACCGTCCCGCCACTGCAGGGTCACCGGTTTCGCGGCTTCGGCCGCCACCGTCAGCGTGATCTCCAGGCCCTCGCACGTCGGTGAGCCGTCGAGGTCGCTCGGCACGAACAGCGTTCCCCGCGGCCGGGTCCAGCGAAAGCGCGCCTCACCCTCGCCTTCCGGCCCGTAGGTGCAGCCCTCCCACAGCACGTGCTCGGTCACGTCTTGGCCGTTGACCCGTACCTTGTAGATCCGCACGCCCAGCTCGCGGCCGTCCACCGAACCGGGACGGAACACCGGCGTGTCCAGCGACAGCTCCACGAACCGCGGCAGAAACACGATCTTGCCGCTGACGGCCGCGATCCGGCCCTGGGTGTCCTCTTGCAGCGGCCGGATCAGGTGACGCGCCCAGCCCGGGTCAGGCCGGGCGTCGTTGTTGGTCAGCGCGATGAAGGGCGTCGCAGCCTGGCGCATGCCGACGTTGTTGCCGCCGCCGAAGCCGGCGTTCCGGTCGTTCTGGATCACCCGCACCCAGGGGTAGTCGCGGGCGAGCATCGCCACGGAGTCGTCCTCGCGCGAGTCGTTGTCCACGACCCACACCTGCATCGCTCCGTCCGGCATCTCCTGCTTGGCCAGGGCATCCAGGCACGGCGGCAGCAGTCGGGCACCGTTGTAGTTCAGGACGATGACCGTCAGCAGCGGGTCGATCCCAGGCGTGTCGCTCACGGCGCGTAGTCTACTGGAGCCGAAGTGGCCGACCATCCGGCGGGGCGAGTAATAGAAGCGAGGGAGAGGCTGGCACTACCGCCTACACGGCGTGCAGTTTCGGACCGGTCGGCCGGAACGGGTGTTGCCGGTCAGCATCGGAGACGCCTACCAGGTTCGCGATCTCTCGCAGGGTCAGGCCGCGCGACGCAAGGGCATTGCCGATGTCTTCCGGCAGCCGTGGTCGCTCTGGCAGCAACTCCTCGCTGATCGGCTCCGCAGTCCGCCAGCCTCGATAGCTGAGTGCTTTGTAGAGGCTCGACCGCTGCCCCTCAGTGATACCTCTCACCTCCCTGGCCCGCTCGATCAACGCTTGCACAGAAACCCCCCACTCCCTTTTCAGATCGAGCAACCTTCCGAGCGAGAGATTCCGTAGTTGCGGACGGATCGTGCTCGCCGGCATCAGGAACTCGGCGGCGAAGGCATTCGCCTGGTCCTCCATGTCCTCGGCGACATGCTCCGAGTGAAGGCACAAGTGCCCGAGCTCATGGGCGAGCGTCAGCCGCTTCCGGTCGGTCGGCGCGTGAGCATTGAGCAGGATCACCGGGCACTCGTCCACCCACTGAGAGAGCCCGTCTACTCGCGTAGCCCGTCGGAAGTCCTCTTCGATAACGATGCAGCCTGCCGCCTCCAACCACTGGACCAAGGTCTGGGCTGGGCCGACCGGCATACGCCACTGCATACGCACGAGCCGGGCGGCGTCGGCCGGGGGAATGTCGATCGGGTCAAACGTCGGCACGCACTGCTCGGCGCGTAGGAGCACTTCCTCGCGAAGGTAGCGAGCGTGCAGCCTGTACATGTTCAGCCGAGCTTCGAGTTTTCGCCAGTCGGTGGGCTTCGCGGTCTTGCGCCGACGCATGTGCGCTTCGACTGCCATAGCGCCGTGGAGCTTCCCGGCAGCGAGCAGGAAGGCCGCCGTTACCCCTAACGCACTGGCGAGCCGCCCCACCACTTCGGACTCAGGGTCACGCATCCCGTTCTCGTATCGGGAAAGCGCCGCCTGTGTGACTCCTACGGCCGACGCCAACTCCTCCTGCGTGAGACCGCAGGCGAGCCGTGCCGTGACCAGCACGCCGCCAACGCTGTTCATTCCTCGCCCTCGACCTGCCTGTCCCGAGCCGCCGCTTCCTCGACCGTCGGCGGCGATATATATCACGTTCGCCCCCACCGGCCGGCTCCGCCCAGATGCTGTAGCGCTCATCCGGACCGGGCCTTCCGCCGCAGGATCGACCGGATCACCAGCAGCGCGATCACCATGACGATCTGCCCGCCCAGCACGATCCGGTTGACGTCGACGGCCGACTGCCAGGTCACCTTCCCGTCCCTGACCACGAACACGCCGGCCGGGCTGACGGACAGGCCGAACCCCCCGCCGCTGCCGTACTCCCTGTCCGCGTCCGGCGCCTCTGCTGTGGGCGCTCCCGGCCGCCCGCCCTCGCCTCCGCCGCCCCCGCCGACCACCCGCGCCACCGGAATGACCAGGCTGCCGTCCCGCTCGACCGGATCTCCGAACGCGCGGCGCACTGACGACGCCTCCGCCAACCGGTCCAGCAGTCGCACGCCACCCATGTCGATCGCCTCCTCGCCCCGGTTCCCACCACGCTTTCACGGCCGAAACGTTCTGCATAGAGTGGCGTGAGCGCACCCCTCCTGTCCGGATTCGCGACTAATTCTTACTCTGAGTAACCGGCTGGACGCCGGCAGAACGGCGGCCGGGCCAGTCTGGAGGGACGTCCTCCGGGAGGGCGAGGACCTCGTACACGCCTCGTGGGGGCGTGGTGACCATCCGGGCGGCGCGGGTCGAGTCGAGCGCGCAGTTCCGGGGCCGGCACAGGCCCAGGTCGCTGCTGTGCCCGGCCCGCAACCGCTCGACCCCGACGCCGGCCGCGGTGGCGACCAGGCAGGCGAGCTCGTAACGGCTCACCGCGTCCTCGCCGGCCACGTGAAGTGGGCCGGCGGCGTCGGTGTGGACCAATTCGAGCAGCGTCGCGGCAAGATCACCGACATGGGTGGGGCAGCGTACCTCGTCGGCGAAGAACACCGCGTCCCGCTCGCCCTGGGCGGCCTCCAGCGCAGCCACCTCGTGCGGGCCGGGCGCCGCGCCGCCGTACAGCAACGACGTACGGACCACGAGCGCGAGCGGGTCGGCGGCGAGCACTGCCCGCTCGGCGGCGAGCTTGTCGGCGCCGTAGGCGGAGACGGGCCGGGGTGGATCGTCCTCGGTATAACGCCCCGCACGCTCGCCGTCGAACACCATGTCGGTCGACAGGTGCAGCAACCGGGCGCCTTCCGCCTGGGCCGCACGCGCGACGGCGGCGGCTCCACCGACGGTGACCTCCGCCGCCCGCGGCCCGTCCCGCCGGTATGCGGTGTGTATGACGGCGTCTGGGCTCAGTTCACCGACCAGGTCGGACACCGCCGCAGCGTCGGTGACGTCCAGCCGGCACCAGCACGCCGGGGCGCTCGGTGCCAGTGGGCCGGTCGGCACCGGTGGTTCGGTGGACAGGTAGGTGGCGACGACGTCCCAGCCGGCAGCGGCGGCCTGCCGCAGCAGCTCGCCGCCGAGGTAGCCCGTCCCGCCCGTCACGAACAGCCGCCGCATCGTGAGCCACCCCTCACTCCGGTAGCACAGTGCACCGTGTCCGTAAACACCGTGTCTGTAAACACAGTGCACCGCGTCCGGCCCAGCACGCCAGCGCACCTCACCCTGGCTGCAACCACGAAGAGTGGTTATGCAGGCTCTTCGTGACCCTGATCTGCGGCCCGACCCCGAGATCGGCGCACGACGTCGGCGACGGAGTGGGCGACCCGCTCGGCGCGCTCCTGGGTGGGCGCCTCCACCATCACCCGGATGACCTGCTCGGTGCCGGACGGGCGGAGCAGCACCCGACCCTCCTCACCGAGGTCGCGCTCGGCCTCGGCGACCGCGGCGGCGACCCGCGGCGAGGCGGCGACCGAGGCCTTGTCGAGGACGGGCACGTTCAGCAGCACCTGGGGCAGCCGGCGCACCACCGAGGCCAGCTTGGCGAGCGGGGCGCCGGTGGCCGCGACCCGGGCGAGCAGCTGCAGGGCGGTCAGGATGCCGTCGCCGGTGCTGGCCAGCTCTGGAAAGATCACGTGCCCGCTCTGCTCGCCGCCCAGGGACAGCCCGCGGGCGCGCAGCTCCTCGAGCACGTACCGGTCGCCGACCGGCGTGGTCACCACGCTGATCCCGTGCTCGCGCATCGCGAGGTGCAGGCCGAGGTTGCTCATCACGGTCGCGACCAGGGTCTGCTCCCGCAGCTGGCCGCTCTCGCGCAGCGCCAGCGCGCAGATCGCCAGGATCGCGTCGCCGTCGACGACCTCGCCGGCTGCGGTCACGGCCACGCAGCGGTCGGCGTCGCCGTCATGGGCGATGCCCGCGTCGGCGCCGGCCTCGACGACCGCCTGCCGCAGCCCGGACAGGTGGGTGGAGCCGACGCCGTCGTTGATGTTCAGCCCGTCCGGCTCGGCGGCGATCGGGATCACCTCGGCCCCGGCCCGTGCGTAGACCAGGGGAGCCACCCCGGCCGCCGCGCCGTGCGCGCAGTCGACCACCACGCACAGCCCGTCCAGCTTGTGCGCAACGGTGCCGATCAGGTGCTCGGAGTACCGTTCCGCCGCGTCGTCCAGGTCCCGCACCCGGCCGACACCAGCCCCGGTCGGCCGCGCCCACTGCTCGCCGAGCCGCGCCTCGATCTCGTCCTCGACGGCGTCCGGCAGCTTGTGCCCACCGCGCGCAAAGATCTTGATGCCGTTGTCCGGCATCG
>Ga0066388_100002625_pt1 | contig 11119 bp, 6 predicted proteins | sample PanSoiMetaGPlot6_FD_64539 | JGI IMG/M metagenome (GOLD analysis project Ga0066388, IMG submission 64539) | Tropical forest soil microbial communities from Panama analyzed to predict greenhouse gas emissions - Panama Soil - Plot 6 (Hybrid Assembly) | ecosystem: Environmental > Terrestrial > Soil... | reverse complement strand
CGAGGACGGTTCGCTGCTTTCTAAGCCGCATCCATTTTTTTCGCTTCCGCTTCCCATGTTGTTCGATGTGCCACCGCAATCGGTCCTGCAATCATCCAAGCTCGTGGAAGCGCTGGTAAAGGCGGCGGAAGCTATTGGAACCCTCTCCATCCTTCCAGCTCAGATTGTTGAGCAGCTGGCCGTCAGAAGCCGGCATGTCGTCCCTCTGTTCACTGACAATGACATAGATCTTTTGACTGACGCTGAGCCCGTGCCCGTGATGGTGGAATTCGCCGGAGCTAATCGGCGGTCCATAGAAAAGCTGCAAGCACGTTTTCCCGAGAGCGTGCTCTGCCTGCGTCTCGATTTCATTGGAGACCAGGAGCTAGTTAGGCTGGTCGGCTCAGGTCAGCATGTACTGCACCTGGTCGCCAACTATCACGGGCGCAGCCGAGATGGTAGATTCGTCCTGAATTTAATCCGCGATGCGCACAGCGCGCTGGTGCGAGCAGGCTGCCGGGAGCAAGCAACGCTTCTGGGCAGCGGGGGCATTGTAGCCGCAGAGCATGTTCCGAAGGCGCTCATCTGCGGGCTCGATGCAGCAGCTCTTGATACCGCCCTCCTGGCAGCTGTGCAGGCAAGATTTCGCGGGGAATGCTCCCTGTGGCAAACGGCCGATTTCGAGCTGCCAGGGAAACTGTCCGTTAGCTGGGCCCGGCAAAGGATTGTTAATTTGATGGCATCCTGGCATGACCAGATGCTGGAGATACTGGGGGCGATGGGGATACGTGAGGTTCGCAGGCTGAGGGGAGAAATGGGACGCGCGATGTTTCAGAAGGATCTAGAACGCGAAGCATTTCTGGGGATAGAGGGCTATGGGGACTGAGAAGACCGCCCAGGAGCTAATTACCGAGAAGCACATCGAGTGCTTGCACCGAGGCTTTCAAGCATGGCCAGAGCTTCAGTATGGCAAGATGCCCGCGCTCGGTGACTTTCGTTGGACCGCGGACCTTGTGCTGGCCACGTGGATGCAGGCCGAAACTGGGAGCCCGCCGGTCAACGGACTGGAGTATCGCACAGGCGATTCCGGCGGCGGATTCGACCTTCTGGACTTCAGGTTCCCTCCGGACGAACATGCGTTGCCGCCTGATGCACCGGTTGATTTGACCATCTCCCTGAATCGCCGCGGGCACGATCGGGACATCGAGATTCCCGTGCCGTTTTATGGGGCGGGCATGTCGTATGGATCCATCAGCGAACAAGTCATGCTGGCAAGAGCCAAAGCAGCACAACGCTTTAATACATTCACTTGCACGGGCGAAGGTGGCTACCCCAGCTCACTGTTCGCTTACAAGGACAATGTCATAACCCAGGTAGCAACAGGAATGTTCGGTGTGCGGGAAGCCACGATTCAGGCAGCCCCCATTGTCGAGTTTAAGTACGCGCAAGGCGCGAAGCCCGGCTTGGGAGGACACCTGCTCGGTGATAAAGCCACTGCTGCTGTCTCCGCTTTGCGGGAATCAGTACCATGGGTGAGCCTGTTCTCGCCGTTTCCGTTTCACAGCGTCTACTCTGTCGAAGACCACAAGAAGCATGTCGACTGGATCAAGACAATCAACCCACAGGCGCTGATCACTGTAAAGGTCTCGACGCCTACCGACATCGATATGGTCGCAGTTGGGAGCTATTATGCGGGCGCGCACATTCTCAATGTTGATGGCGGATACGGTGGCACCGGAGCCGCGCCCGAGATAGCAAAGAAAAATATTGCCATGCCGATCGAACTGGCCATACCCAGAGTAAACCGATTCCTGTTGGAAGAGGACATTCGCGACGAATTGGTTGTAATGGCCAGCGGCGGAATTCGCACCGCATATGATATCGCCAAGATTATCGCGCTCGGTGCCGATGGTGCCGTGCTGGGAACCGCAGAATTGGTGGCCATGGGATGCACGCGCTGCAGTAACTGCGAGCGTGGGCGCGGCTGCCCATTTGGATTAACGACCACGGATCCCGAGTTGTCGCTGCTCGTGGAACCGGAATGGGGAGCGATGAGATTGACAAATCTCTACCGCTCCTTCGAGTCGCAATTAAAAGAGCTGCTGCGCAAATTGGGATTGGGTTCAATCCGGCAGCTAAGAGGGAGGACGGACATGTTGGTGTATAGAGGTTGATTCAGCCGATGCTTACTCAGGCAGAGATCATCAACAGGGTCATCTCGTCGAGAAGATCGCTCCCGGGTTTGGAACTCGGCGCACCGGCTCTGGCAGACGGCAGGTCACAGCAACTCCTGAGAAAATCGGAGGCGGAAGGCGGCTGCGGTGTAATTGGAATCGCCTGCAGCGAGAAGATCGCCGCTCGCCACTTGCTGAAGGCACTTGAGCAGATGCGCAACCGCGGCAATGGCAAGGGTGGCGGCATAGCGGCCGTGGGACTCGATGCCGAGCAGTTCGGTGTAACCAAGGAAGTTCTCGAGCGCGATTACTTGCTAACAGTCGCATACTTGGATGCGCAAGCGCGCGCTGAGGTGGAGCGGGCACACATTGAGCCGCTTTTCGAGATCGATCACCTGCGTACGCTCCCGCATTGTCCTGAAGCCCTTGAGCTGCAGGTGAGGCCGCCGGAGGTGGTGCAGTACTTCGTGCAAGTGAAGTCATCAGCCATCGCAGATTTTATGAAGGTGCACGCACTTGAGCTGGCAGCAGGCACAGAAACCAAGTTGGCGCTCATCGAGGATGAGCTCGTCTATCAGATGGGTCATCGATTGAATCACGCTTTCTACGCGTCCACCGGGCAGAGGCGAGCGTTTGTCCTGTCGCAAGGTAAGAACATGCTGGTGGTTAAGCTGGTCGGCTATGGTGATGATGTTATCCGTTATTACAGTCTGGAGGATGTGCGTGCTCATGTCTGGATCGGGCATCATCGATACCCGACCAAGGGAAGGGTGTGGCATCCCGGCGGCGCTCACCCGTTCGTGGCAGTGCATGAGGCTCTGGTCCACAATGGCGACTTCGCCAATTACTCATCGATTTGCGAATATCTTTCCCAGCGAAACATCCACCCGCTCTTTCTCACAGACACGGAAGTATCTGTTCTCCTCTTCGACCTCCTTAAGCGAACTTACGGCTACCCTCTTGAATACGTGATCGAGTCGCTGGCACCAACTACCGAACGTGACTTCACGTTGCTGCCAGACGAAAAGCAGGAGATTTACCGGCTACTGCAGAATTCTCATATGCACAGCTCGCCCGACGGTCCATGGTTCTTCTTGATTGCTCAGTCTGAACAATCGCGGCCTGCGTGCCGGCTAATCGGTATCACCGACACAAGCATGCTACGTCCTCAGGTCTTCGCATTACAGCAAGGCCAGGTGGCGGTGGGGTTCGCTGCCTCGGAAAAGCAAGCCGTTGATGCGGCACTGGAGAGTCTGGCTGAAGAAGACCAACGATTCTGGTCTCGAGCAGACCGCTACTGGAATGCTCGCGGCGGTAGCCATACCGATGGCGGAGCCTTCGTTTTTACCGTGTCGCAGGAGCCCGGCGGTTCAGCTCGCCTTGAATGCACCGACAAGTTCGGGAAGCCGGTGACAACCAATATCGATACCGAGCCTCCAAGCTTCCAACTATCCGGCAGCAACCCGGCCCCCCGTCTCCCTGACTTGTCGGCGGACCAGCTATTTTCTTGGGTCAAAGATGGGCTCAGCACGTGGAATTATGGTCAATTGCAGTCTGTGCTTGACCAGCTCGCGAGCAGCATTACCGGCGACGCTGATCTCAAGCGCGCTATTGACTTGCTGACACTGTTAATGGATGGCAGGTACCCTACCGGCTCGCTGCGGAACAGCGCACTTTTGTCCCTGCTGGACAAGGGCTTGTCCAGGGTCGTCGGCCAAATTCGTCAGTCCTCCTGGACAGACTTTGCTTTTGCGGATGCCGACCACCCGTTGCCACACCCAGGTGAAACAGGCTCTCAGATTGCCGTCGTCGATGCTCACGGCTTCGCTCCAGAAGGGGGGAAATCCCTGGCACGCGCAATCGTTGGCCTGTACCAGAATGGATTCCGCCACTTTATCGTGGTGCATGCGAAAGGTCATCGATTCATCGCTAACGGGCTGGGACCCAACAGCCAGGGAACGGTCATCCATGTGTACGGTTCATCAGGAGACTACCTCGGATCGGGAATCGACGGAGCCGAGGTGATAGTTCACGGGCACGGTCAGGATCAACTGGCCCAGATCATGAAATCAGGCAAGCTTGTGGTCCACGGCGATGTCGGCCAGACCTTCATGTACTCGGCCAAGGGCGGATCCGCTTTTGTCCGCGGTAACGCGGCCGGTCGCCCGTTGATAAACGCTGTCGGAAGTCCGCGAGTGGTAATCAACGGCACATGCCTCGATTATCTGGCCGAGTCCTTCATGGCGGGCGATCCTTTGGCTAATGGGGGATTCGTGATTGTGAACGGCATAACATTCAACGATTCTGGAGCTCTCGTCGATTTGCCAGAACCCTATCCCGGAAGCAATCTTTTTTCACTGGCGTCAGGCGGCGCCGTTTATATCCGTGATCCGCACGGCAAAGTATCGAATGAGCAGTTAAATGGCGGCGCATTTACGCAGTTGCAAGAGGCCGATTGGGAACTAATCAAGCCCTATCTGGAAGAAAACGAGCGCCTGTTTGCAATTCCCTGTACGTCGCTTCTTCTTGTAGATGGGCTGGCGCTCCCGCCCGAGCGCGTCTACCGAAAGATCCGCCCGGTCCGAACCAGCGCCTTGCAGGCAGAGGAAGCCTGGGTGAAGATGCGAGCCTGAGCAATTGGCGCACACCGTTTTGAGTCACGATCCGGGTTAGCTAATCCATGTATTCCGCCATGTGCTTGCGTAGTCCAAAGTAGACACAGATTGCTATCAGCAGAGATGTGGCTTGCACAAAGAATGACAGTCCGCGCAGATCATCAAAAGCAGCCCGTACTGCGGTGTTGAAGTGATCCTGGTTGATGCTGAGAGCTCTGCCCAGAGCATCATCGAATTTCGTGAATGGAAATTTGCTCGAGCCCGGGTCATAACCGAGGCCTACTTTGATGGCTTCATCATATGCACCGGACCTAGCCAGCTCACGCATTTTGCTGTCTGCGGCACGGTAGTCGCTCAGCGCCAGCAGTGCGTCGAGAGCCGCCCGCCCTTCACCATCGTATCTGATATTCCTTAGCTCGTCGGCGAGAGAGCCACTGAAGCCAGGAAGTTCAATTTGCTGTCCGCCAGCCAATTGCTTTTGCGCGCGAGCGATCGTCTCGGAAAAGTCGTGGTCTCTGGCAAAGTGCGCGATTGAAGAAACACTGTTCAAGAAAAGTGTTTCGTGCTCTGCAGCATGCTCACGATCGAGTATCCAGCGGTTCTGCGCGGCGTTAGCACTGTAGGCATCGGCGCGCGCATCGAGCAGTGCAACAATCGAGTCGTAGCTATCTTGCTTAGCAACCTTCAGGTGCCGAGCGTTTGCCAGTAGCGCCGAATACACATGTTCAACAACAATAATTGTACATACCGTAGCGGCTAGCAATGGTAGATTCAGCCGTTTGTGGAATCGCCGCGCCAGATAAATCTGGGTAATCACGAGAAGAGCCAGCAATAACATGCCTAGTGCCAGGACCAGCCCGCTTGAAAGAGCTGATTCCGATTCCTTGCGCCAATATATTCGCTCCAGCTCGCCGGCATTCGCCTTGTTCAGCGCGTCGGCATTCGCTAGCAATTTCTCGAGAAGGGTCTGCATGGCCGCTCTGTAGGCCTTGACGGCATCGGCACTTCTGCCCGCCTCATGCATATCGCGAGCACGCTGAGCCTGCATTTCATATTTGCCAGCCGCTGCCTGAATTTCTTCGAGCGGCTCTTGCTCGGCCCTCCCGTAGGTGATATTCTCTGCCGCCGCAACTATGTGTTGGCCGACACTCCGCCGCCGGTCCTCAAAAGCCGCGATCAGACGTCGTGCCTTCTCTTCTCCTGGAGCGACAAGCAACTCATTGGTCAAATTGGCGTCCATTTGCTCTGCGCCAATCTTGATCTGATGAGCGGCCATGACAGATGGCGCCGCATCGAGTCCGACGGTGCGCACCGCGTACTCATGCCTATTCACAATGTTCACCGAGACCAGGCAGAAAACTGAGGCGATCAGACAATTGGCTACGAACAGAAGTTTGAGCCGGGCCGACGTCACATTCCGGAAAACTGCTCCGATCATCTTCTGCAAAGGCTCGCCTTGCTCTTCAGGCACGGAAACGCCGCACGACCGGCAGAGTCCATCCACTACTTTTCCGTTACAACCCGGCTCTTTGCACTGCATACTATTCTCAGGCAAGCACGCTTCTACTGGTCTGTCCTAAATCGGTAACCGATTCGTGTTTCAGTGTGTATAAAGCGAGGTCTCTCCGGCTGTCGTTCGATCTTCGTCCGCAGGTTGGCAATGTGAACGCGAAGCGTGTGAGTATCATCGGTATATTCCGGCCCCCACACTTTGCCTAAAAGCTGCCGATGCGTCAGGACGCGGTTTGCATGGAGAGCCATGAAACGAAGTAAATCGAACTCCTTGGGAGTAAGGTGTATTTCCTCACCGGCAAGTGTAACTATGCGACGCCCGAAGTCGACTTGCAAGTCATCGCAATTGAACAACGCTTCCTCTTCTTGTTCTTCAAAGCTGGACCGTCGCAGGACCGCGCGCATGCGCGCCAGCAATTCGCGCAAGCCAAATGGCTTGGTCAGGTAGTCATCCGCGCCCATGTCGAGGGCCTTTATCTTGTCGTCCTCACCCTCGCGCACGGAGAGGACGATTATAGGCACTTTACTCCATGTGCGCAGTTGCCGGCATACTTCAAAGCCATTTGTGCCGGGCATTGCCAGATCGAGGATCACAATATCCGGATACTCCAGGGTCGCCAGGTCGAGTCCCTCCTCCCCGGATGCGGCGATTACAACCTGATAGCCATTCTGGGAAAGCCCCGCTCGTAGAGCGCGCAGGATTTGTGGTTCGTCATCTATTACCAGCGCTTTCATAACAGGTTAGCTGCTCAATTCGGATACAGGTAAGATTACGCGAAAGACGGCGCCACCGCCATCGCGATTGGCAGCACCGATAGTACCGCCATGAGCCTCGACCAGCCCGCGGCAAATGGCAAGCCCGATCCCGATGCCGGGCACCGAAGTCTCAGTAACGCTCGGTCCCCGGTAAAACGGTTCGAAAATTTTGGCTTCCTCGCCAGCCGGGAGTCCCGGCCCCCGATCTAAAACATCGATAACGATGGTGTTGTGCCGGTCGACCGCCGTCAAGATGACCTGTTGGTCGGGTTCCGAGTATTTCAATGCATTCTCGAGTAAGTTTCGCAGGACCTGGACAATCTGAACGAGATCGACCCATATCTCCTCGATCTTTGCGTCAAGTCGTACCTGGATGCGAGCATTGGCGTCTGCATCGAAAGAGTCCAGGGCTGCTCCAACAACCTCTGTCAGTGAGATCATCTCCCGCTTAGGACGCCAGGCTCCGGCTTCAAGTCGGGAAAGGTCGAGAATATTGCCAACCAGCCGGTTGAGCCGATCCGTCTCCTGGTCTACCCCCTCTAACAACGCTCGTTGCGTGCCCGGGTCGGACGTTGCCCCTTCTTGCAGGAGGGTGCCTACACTGGCTTTTATCGATGTGAGCGGACTGCGGAAGTCGTGGGTTACCATGGACAGCAGCGCTGTTTTCAGGCGGTCTGCTTCCGCTAGTGCCTGCGCCCTCGCCTCTACTTGCACGAGTTTGTCTCGCTGGATGGCCACGGCGGCATAATTTACCAACGAACGGATTACCCTCCTCTGGGTTTGCGACAGCTCCTGCCGATCGTTGCGGTCGAGGTGGAGAACGCCGAGAACGGTACCTTCAATGATCACCGGCAGGTAGACGGCGGCAGGCTCCGGGCCATTGGACAGCGCATCGTCCCCGTGTCTGGTGTCGTCCCATCCAATTGCGCGGCGCTCATCGAGCACGAGCTGCACGGGGTCGGGACCGCCGTATTCCTGAGCGTCCGGTCGATCATGCTCAGGGCTACCAAAATGGGCAAGCAAGTGACGTTGCCCATGTTCGTCGACGACTAGCAGGTCCGCCGACCGCAAGGGGACAATCGACGCTAACTGCTCGAGGACTTTTGACAGAGCACGATCGCGGTCAGGCTCCGAGGCAACGGCCCAACTCGCCTCGGCCAGGGCGTCCGTCTCTTGCTTGCTGCGCTGCGCCTCTTCAGCGCGTGCGCGCTGCATGGCAAGAAGCTGGGACGTGACGATCGCGGTGAGCAAAAACATACACAGGGACAACCACTCTGCCGGCTGCTGAACAGCCAAGCGATATCTGGGCTCGACAAAATAGTAGTTGAGCGCAAAAAATGCCTCGACAGCAGCCAGAATAGCCGACAGGCGGCCAAGAAAAAGGGCAGCCAGCGTGACAACCAGCAGATAGAGCATAGGCAGGCTGGAGGGGCTCTGCTCCAGGCGGAGGTAATACATCACCCCGGTCATCACCGCCACTGCCGTAGTGGCTATAAGGATGCCTAGCAACTCCTGCTGCCAATTGATCCTTTGCGATGGTGTCAAGCCAGGCATCTTTTGACGTTGGACTAGTACCTGCTCCCAGTATAAGACGCAAGGTTGTTCTTGATACCACGTTGATGGTGTTGCATACAGCAATTGCGGGCAGCCCCCTTTCTCTGCAATCCATCCTTGGCAACGGGCACGATCGATGTTCTCTAGATGATGTGCTGCAGTCCGCGTTGCCAAGCGACCGCTGCGCCATGCACGACGGGCTCGCAAACAGATGCAAACTCGCACTACGAATGGCTCTCAGAGGAGTCAGTCGATCACATTCCGATAATCTACGCAGATCCAATCTTGCGACTTTGCCCACTGGGATTAGGTTCCCGCTATAAGCTTAGAGATTTTTCACAAACCCGTCCGGGCATGTAAATTTCAGGGATTGGCGTCTATTGCCGATTGTTGACGATTTGCCGGGCGCGATATACCTGGCAACTCGTGTTATCCTGCACGGTGCCGCCATTTATTGCGGACTTTAAGGGGACGAAAGTAATGGACAAAGTGATTTTATCGGCTGCTCTCAGCCTAACGATAGCCCTCGGTACCCCCGGAATTGGCTTAGCGTGGGGCACAAAGAATAAGCCTGCGACAAGCACAACAGGCAAGCTCTTCAAAGGCAAGGTTTCCTATGGAGTCGCAAAGGCCGAAGAGCTGCTGATGCAGCGCAAGTATGAAGAAGCCGCAGATCTGTTCAGCGCTCAGATAAAGAAGAACCCGAAAGACATTGATGCCGTCGCCGGGTTGGGAATGGCGCTCGTCATGCAATTCAAGCTTGATGGTGCCAGCGAGCAGTTCGACAAAGTTCTGACAGCGGATCCCAACAACGCAATCGCCCACACCGGCAAAGCGATGGTGGCATTGAACCGCCTGCAGTCGTCTTCGAAAACTGTCATCGACAAGCGCGATTCCATGCTCGCCGATGCAGAAAATGAAGCTCGCGAAGCGATCTCCCACGACCCGCAGTTCGCTCAGGCGCGATATGCGCTCGGTCTGGTGTTGAAGGAACAGCAGAAGAATGAAGAGGCCCGCAAAGCATTTGAAGAAGCGGTCGAGGCCGACCCGCAGTTCTCCGACAGTTACGCCGGGCTCGGCGCTTTGGATTTTTCCGAAGGCAAGCTCGACGAAGCAGTCAGCAACTACCGCAAGGCAATTGAGCTCAACTCGAGCAACTCAACCGCCCACTATGGCTTAGGAGAGGCTCTTCTCAAGCAAGGGTTGGTCGACGAGGCGATCAAGGAGCTGAACACGTCGCTGTATCAGTTCCGCAACAGCGCGCCGGTTCACCTGGCGCTCGGAAAGGCCTACGAGGAGCAAGGCAACATCACGGCTGCGCTCAAACAATACGAGCACGCGGTTCTGATCAAGCCCGAATTGAGCGAAGCATATTCGCGGATGGCCGCATTGCACATCGCACAAGGCAAGCAACTCGAGACGCAGCACAACACGGTTGGAGCACTCAAAGAGTACCGTCAAGCTACGCTTATCGATGCGCACAATCCTGAGCCTTACCTGCGCATGGCCGAGCTCAGGGAAACGCGCGGCGATCTCGAGTTTGCCGTAGCAGAACTGCGCTCCGGTTCAGAGCTGATGCCGAACAGCGCTGCTCTGCACCAGCGCCTCGGCGATAACCTCCTGAGACTGGAGAAGATCGACGATGCGATCAAAGAGTTCGAGACTACACTCAGTCTTCAACCCGGGAGCACCGCCGCCACCGATGGTCTGACCCGCGCCTTTTATCTGAAGGCACAGAAAGACTCGCCCGGCTCCTTCATGCTGTCGAACGACTATGAGAACGCCGAGATTGCTTTGCAAAGAGCGATTCGGCTGCGTCCGAACGACATGCGCCTGCGGCTTGCGCTTGCGAAGATGCACTCGCTGGCCGGTGAGCCGGTCAACCTGGCCACGGTCGGAAACCCGACCAATGATGCCGAGCGCATAGCATACGCAGAAGCGCTGCTTGCTCAAAACAAGTTCGACGAAGCGAAGTCGCAAATGCAGGACGTCATCTCGCACACGAGCTCCGGCGAACAGTTGGCCGCAATAGCCGACATGGCGCTGATGATCAAAGACCTCGACAGTGCGGAAGCCGCCTACAAAAAGGCGTCCAGCAATGGTCAGAGCGACAGAGCGAGACGAGGACTGTCGGCAGTTGGTCGTGCCCGCGAGGAATCGCGCCGCCAGTTGACGCTCGGCAGAGACCTGGCAAGAAGAAAGCAATTCGCCAGTTCTGTGGACAGCTACAGGCTCTCAATCTTCAACGATCCGCGCCAGACCGATGCACGGCTGGGACTGGCGGAAGCTCTGCAGAAGCTGTCGCCGAATTCGCCGACGGCCTTGCGTGATGCTGCCGCTCAATACAGAGCCTACCTGTCGCTGGCTCAGAATCTTCCGCCCAAAGAGCGAACGAAGACTGACAAGCGGATCGCGAAGATCGAAACCAAGGCTACAAAGATCGAGCAGAAGAGCAGAATTGCCCGCAAGAGCAACTAGTGCTTCTGAATCGAAAAAGCCAACGCCCTCAGGGGCGCAGAGAGGGGCACC